>Ga0134121_10003832_pt1 | contig 12388 bp, 11 predicted proteins | sample KB301_FD_96463 | JGI IMG/M metagenome (GOLD analysis project Ga0134121, IMG submission 96463) | Terrestrial soil microbial communities without Nitrogen fertilizer from Kellogg Biological Station, Michigan, USA - KB3-0-1 | ecosystem: Environmental > Terrestrial > Soil > Unclassified ...
CCCACGGATCGAACGGGTCGGACGTGATCGCGTCGAACTTCTCATGCGACGTCATGAGATAGTGACGCGCGTCGTCGATGTGCACGTTCACCTTCGGATTGTCGACGACGTGGAAGTTGTGCTCACCGAAATTCTTCGAGACGAACTTCGGGACGAGCGGCTCGATCTCGGCGATCGTCTCGCGCTCGAGGCGCGGATCGATGCTCACCGATCCCGCAGTCACGCCGGCGCCGCAACCGATCACGAGCACCCGCTTCGGCGCCTGCTTCGGAAGCAGCGTCGCCATGTGGCCAAGCATGCGCTGCAGGCGCATGTCCTGCGGCTCGCTCGACGCCTGCACTTTGCCGGCGTTGTGGTAATTGAGCACGCCGTTCGAAAGCTGCGACACCGTCATCGACGAGTTCATGCCTTCACCCGTGAAGATGAAGTCGCCGTGATCGTTGTAGCGGCGCGCCGCGAACCGGCCGTAGCCCACGAGGAGCGGCGGAACCGGGATGATGGTCGAGACGAAATAACCCGTCAGTGCGAGGGTCACGATCAGGCGGCCCATCGCACCGGCCGGTGACGCGGTCTGTCCGTCCTTCGAGCGATACAGCACCAGCATCAGGATGGCGGAAATCGCCGCGAGCACGATGATGAGCTGCGTCGAACGCTGTGTGCCGAACGACGGAATGAACACGAGGCTCGCCAGGATCGATCCAAGAATCGCGCCGACGGTGTTCGCGGCGTAGGTCGTGCCGACGACCACGCCGGGGTCCGCATCGCTCGACCCGATCGCCGCCAAGGCCAGCGGGAAACTCGCGCCCCACAGAATCGCGCCGGGGAGCACGGTGAACAGTGTCTTCACCAGATCCATCTCGAACGTGTAGAGCGGTCCGATCGACAGCGTCGGATCCACGGGCCACATGGGCAGCGACTTCGTCAGCGCGAACGCCGCCCAGCCAATGGCCACAACAAGCAGGAGCTGACACCATCCGAGCGCAGCCCGCGCGTCATCGGCCGCACGAGCGAGCACCGCGCCGGCGCTGCTGCCGATCCCGAGCCCGAAGAGCACGACCGCGAGGATGAGCGAGAACGTGTATGTGGTTGCGCCAAGGTTGAGGCCGAGGAGACGCGTCCAGACCACTTCGCACGCGAGCGCGGTGAAACCCGAGAGCGCGATCGTGATGTAGACGGGCTTGGAGCCCGGGGGCGCATTGAAGAGCTTGGGCTTCGGCGCGTCAGCCGCCGGCACCGGCTCCGCTGAGCCCTCATACGGCAACGACTGCGAGAGCACGAAGGCGAGAATGGCGACGATGGCGTTGAGCCCGAGCGCGACACCAGTCGCGTAGTACACGTCGTGCAGGCGGAGCAGCCAGTACCCGGCCGCAAGGCTACCCAGCACACCACCCGCGATGTTACCGCCGTAGAAGAAACCGAGCCACGACACACCGCGCGGCGTCGCTTGCACGAACCGCGAAATGGCCGGGAGCGTTGCGCCCATCATGAGCGTCGGCGCGAGCAGGGCGATGGCGCAGAAGACGCCGCTCAGCAGGAGTCCGGCGAAGCCGCCGAGTCCGATCGCGACATACAGCTTGCCGATGAGCGGAAGCAACGCGGCGATGAGCACTCCGCTCACGCCGATCCCCGCTTCGAGGATCGCGTAGACGCGCAGGGGATGCTGTGCGCGATTCACGTACCGCGAAAGCAGAAGACTGCCGATGCACATGCCGCCCATGAACGTGCCGAGCACGACACCGAGCGAGATCGCGGACGAGCCGACGATGAGCGAAAGCATCTGCAGCCACACGACTTCGTAAATCAGGGCGGCGCAGCCGCTCCCGATGAACAGAAGAACGAGCAGAGGCAGGAACGGACGATCCGCGGCAGCGGCGGACGCAGGCGCTGAAGTTGTTTGAGCAGTCATGAAGAGAGTGAGATCCTAGTCGCTACGCTGAACTGAGTGTCGAATACCGTAAAAGCCGTACAACACGAGGCCGATGAGCATCCAGCCTCCGAACCGCCACCATGCTTCGTGCGGCAATCCGTACATCACGTACACGCACGCCGCGGCACCGAGCGGACCGACAAGCCATGCCATCGGCACGCGAAACGGACGTGGCCGGTCGGGGTCGGTTTTGCGGAGCGCGACCACACCGAGACACACGATGGCAAACGCCGACAGCGTCCCGATGTTAGTGAGATCGAGCGTTTCGCCTCCGTCGCCGATCAGCGACCACACGGCGACAAAAATGCCTGTGACGACGGTCGTGACGTGCGGCGTGCGAAACTTCGGATGAATCTTGGATGCCCACGGCGGGAGCAGGCCGTCGCGCGCCATCGACATGAAGATGCGCGGCTGACCGTATTGAAACACGAGCAGCACCGCGGTCATCGAAATCACTGCGCCGAGTGAAATCACCCACGAGAACTGCGTGAGCCCCGCCTTGGTGAATGCCGCGGCGAGCGGATCGGCGCCCTTGAGCTGCATATACGGTACGAGACCTGTCGCGACTGCACCGACGATCACGTAGATCACCGTACACACGGCCAGTCCCCACAAAATTCCGCGCGGCATGTTGCGCTGCGGATCGCGCGTTTCTTCACCGGCCGTCGAGACCGCGTCGAATCCGATGTATGCGAAGAACACGACGGCAGCGCCCTGGTGAATACCGCGCCAGCCATTCGGCGCGAACGGCTTGTAGTTCGCCATGTCGAGATGCTGCACGCCGACGATCACGAACAGCGCGAGCACGGCGAGCTTGATGCCGACCATGATGTTGTTCGCGCGCTTCGTCTCTTTCACGCCCACGTACAAGAGCGCGGTGATGAGCATGACGATGATGAACGCGGGCACATTGAGCAGCACGGGAATCCCGCCGATATGCGGCGCGGATTCCATCAGTCCCTTGATCGCCGCGTCATTCGACTTGAGCACTTCGCGATAGCCATGCATCAGCCACGGCGGAATCGTGATGCCCAGCGGCGAGATCAGCGACTGGAAGTACCCGCTCCACGAAATCGCGACGTACACGTTGCCGACGGCATACTCGAGGATCAGGTCCCACCCGATGATCCACGCGATCAGCTCACCGAACGCAGCGTACGCATACGCATACGCGCTTCCCGCTTTCGGAATCATCGCAGCCAACTCGGCGTAGCAGAGCGCTGCGAGCGCGCAGACCGCGCCGAGGAGAACAAACGACAGGACCAGCGCCGGACCGGCACCGTAGCGAACCACCGTCGCGCCGGACATCTCGCCCGCCGCCGCGTCGCCAATCGATGAGAAAATGCCGGCGCCGATCACCGCGCCGATCGATAGCATGACCAGGTCGCCGGCGCCCAACTCGCGCCGGAGGCCCCCCTCGGACTCTCCGTCGGCCGACGCAACTGACTTGCGCGCGAAGAGCGCCTTTTTGATGCTCAAGCTGGTCGGGTGGAGGGGGAACGGGCCGGCGGAGGCACAACGTGAGGGCCGCGGCGCGAAACCAGGAAGCACGAAAAGTTACTCCCCAATTACGGGGAAGGCCAGCAAGACGTTCGGTTCTTTAGAGGGAAAAACGCCCTGCGCTAGATGTGCTAGTGGCTGCCTTTTCCGACGGACGCGCGCACCGCAATGGTGTCGCGCACCGGTGTGCCGTCAAGGCGCACCGCAGGACGGAAACGCCATCCCTTGAGCGTCTCGAGCACCTTCTTGGCGTAGCCTGCGTCCTTGGGCTCGTTCCACTGCAGAAGCGTCGCGTGGCCGGTGCTGTCGACGTCGAAATACGCGACGAGCTCATACGGCTTGACCTTGCCCGGGACCGGCATGGGCAGGATGACAAGCTGCGTCACCGTCGGCGGGTAAACAGTCCCCGAACCGCCCCCTGTCCCGTCACCGACACCCGAGCCACGGCCCCCGCCCTCGCCGGACCCAACGCCGCCGCCTTTGCCAGGGCCGGAGCCGCTGGTGCCATCGTTGCCGCTCCCGCCACCAGTCCCCGCGACTTTCGATGCGACCTCACTGGTCGTCTTGGCCGTATCCGCTGATTTCGCCGTTTCAGTAACCGGCGGCGTCGGAACAGGAGGCGGTACGACCTCAGGCTTCTTCACTTCGACCGGCGGGATGATTCGCGGCGGAGGCACCACGACCTGCTGCGGTTGCGGCTGCGGCGCCACGAACTGCAGGTGCTCCTCGCGGACCCCGCCCGTTCCACCATGCCCCCCACCGCCACCACCGGCCGGGCCAGGCCCGCCCGCGCCCTGCTCGTCGATCTTGAGATCGAGTGGCTTCAGGGACGGCAGGATGAGCAGCACGAGCACAAGCGCGTGAATGATCGTCGACGCGATGTGCGACGGCAGGTCGCGCTCGCGAGTACGCGGAACGCTCCGAAACGCGCGACGACGCCGTCCAGCGGGCGGCGCAGTCACAACTGGTTCGTTCGGATGATCGGACATGGTCACGCGCCTTACCTCGACCCTGGGCTCGTGGCGGAGTCGGACTCTGCCTGCGCTGCTACAATCTGTACAATCAATGAATTAAAAAGGTTCGGCTGTCAATACATAGTAGGACACGCAAAACGGGCGGTCCCCGAAAGGGCCGCCCGTCACAAATCTGCCTGCGTGGACCGGGAAGCCCTATTTGCCCTTCTTGTCACCCATGTCGAGCGGTGGAATGCCGATGACCTTCACGCCGGCTCCCCGTGCGATATCCATGGACCAGATCACGTCCTGGTAAATGACGGCTGGATCGCCCTTGAGAAACATGATCTTCTCGGGACGCGGATCGTAAATGGAATGCAGCTTGTCCGAGAGCTTCTCCTTGCTCACTTCCTGCTTGTTGATCGCGAACTTCGAGTCCGGAAGCACTTCGAGCACGATCTGATCGGACTTCGTGTTCGCGGGCGCGACCGTCGGGTTGGGATCCGGCAGCTGCAGGTCGAACGCCTTTCGCACCATGGGCTGCATGATCATGAACACGATCAGCAGCACGAGCATGATGTCGATCATGGGCACGACGTTCGGCTCGCTGGTGAGGCCGCTCGCGTTACCGCCAACACTCATTCCCATGGATGCGCTCCTATTGCTTCTTAGTACGCTCTTCGATGTGGTCACCGGGCACGGTCGACGTCGTCCCGACGCGCTGATCCGTGATGGCGCCCACGACCGTCACACCGTTGTGTGCGGCAACGTCCATCGCCTTCATGACTTCTTCGTACTTGAGGTTCCGGTCGGCCTTGACGTACAACACCTTGTCGTCAGGCCGCGCCGCGTAGATCTGCTTGAGCCGCGCCGGCAGGTCTTCCGCCGAAATCGGCTGCTTGTTGAGGAAGTACTTTCCCCACTTGTCGATGCCCAGCACCTGGTCCGCGTCTTCTTCAGGGTGCTCCTTCAGGTTGACACCGTCGGGGGGCACCGCTTGGAAGCCGGACGTGATGGCGGGCGTGACCACCATGAAGATGATCAGAAGCACCAGCATCACGTCGATCATCGGAACGACGTTGGGCTCGGCCTTTACGCCGGCACCTGTGCTGACTGAAACGCCCATGAGATGAACTCCTCAGCCTGAAATCGGCGCGTTACCCTTCGTGGCCTGCGTGTTGAATTCACGCGTGAACCGCGAACGGCCGAACTCGCCCGACACGCCCTTGATGAGGTAGTCGATCATCTCCTTGGAGACGAACGTCATCTCAGCGGTCAGGTTGTCGATCTTGGTCTGGAAGTAGTTGAAGAACCACACGGCCGGGATGGCGACGAAGAGACCGAAACCGGTCGCGACGAGCGCCTCGGCGATGCCGACGGCGATGGCCTGGATGCCGGCGCCGCCCTGCTCACCCATCGTGCGGAAGGCGTTGATGATGCCGAACACGGTGCCGAGCAGACCGACGAACGGTGCCGTGGAACCGACGGTCGCGAGCACCGAGGTACCGCGCTTGAGCGACACGATCTGCACCAGCATGTTGCGTTCGACTGCACGTTCCGCCGAGTTGATGTCGGCGACGGTGACCGAGCCGTCCGCGATGAGCGGCTTCACTTCGGCGAGTGCGCCACCGAGCACCTTGGCGACGTGCGACACCTTGTAGCTCTCGGCGAGCTTGATCGCTTCAGTCAGATTGTCTTCCTCGAGGAACTGCGAGAACTCTGGCGCGAACTTCTTGGTTTCCTTCTGCGCCTTGCGCAGCCCCCACCACTTCTGGATGGCGACGCTCAGCGACCAGACGGACATGACCGCGAGCACCACCCAGATGCCTTTGGCAAACGGCGCGCTCTTGAGAAAGAGTTCTGAAATCGGGGGCATCGAAACTCCAGGCTAACGGGTTACGGGTTAATGGGCTACTTGATCGAGAACACGAACGGCAACTGCACCAGCTGCTTCACCTTCTTGCCACCCACTTCGGCGGGGAGGAACCGCGCCGTCGAGAGCGCCTTGCGCACAGCTTCGGTGAACTGCGCGTGCGGCGATTTGAGAATCTTCAGCGTCGACATGTCGGCGCGGCCAGTCGTATCGATGACAAACGAGACGTCGACCTCCCCTTCAATGCCGGCGTTCTTCAGCACTTCGGGATAAACCGGAACACCGGTTCCCTGCACCTGCGCGGCGACCTTCTCGACCTGGAAGTCGTAGTAGGTCGTCTCGGTGTTGATCGACTGAGGTACGCCACCAGCCACACCCTTGGATGTACCGCCGGCGACACCCTTGCCCGTGTAGTCGGCCTCATCCGTCATCTTCTTCGAGAGGTCGATGTCCGGAAGGACCGTCGGGATTTCGATCGGGGCTGTCAGGATCTGGAAGCCCTTCGGTGGCGGCGGCGCGACCACGACGTCAGGTGGCGGCGGCTTCTTTTCTGGTTCGGGCGGCTTCTCCTTCGGCTGCTCGACCATCTGCACTTTTTCTTCCCGCTGCTCCATCGCGCTCTTCACTCCACCGGCGGTCGCGAGAATTGCGCCCGCGATCGCCAACGAGTGGAACACGACAGAAAAAAGCGCTCCGCCGGCTCGCTTTTCGCTCTTACGCTTGGACTCAATCAGGTTATCGAACATGCCTCGCCTCGCTGGAGCAGAACTGCGTTCGCATAATCCTACGCCGCGCACATAACAGCGGAATGGAGCAAAGATTAAGACTCGATGAAGAAGCCCGGATCAGCTCTTGCGTTCGTCGTCGTGCTTCTTCGTTTTCTCGCCGTCGGATTCTGTGGATAACGGGAGTGCAACGGTAAATACACTGCCGCGCCCCAGTCGTGACGCGACCGTCAGGGTTCCTCCGTGTGCATGCGCAATGTACTGACTGATCGCGAGCCCGAGGCCGAACCCCCCGCGCTCGCCGACCCGCGAGCGCGCGTGATCCGCGCGCCAGAACCGGTCGAACACGTGCGGAAGATCGGCGGCGGCAATGCCGATCCCTGAATCACGAACGCTGAATTCGGCGCGTCCGTCGTTGATCGCCAGCGCGAGATCGACCGTCCCCTCCGGGGGTGTGTACTTGATCGCGTTGGTGATGAGGTTCAGGAAGAGCTGGCGGAGCCGGCCGGCGTCTCCCTGAACACGCGCCGGCGGCGGGGGCGGCATGCGCGCCGTGATCCGCCGGTTTTCGCCGAGCAGCGTCGCGGTCTCGAACACGTCGCGGGCAAGCGCCTGAAGGTCCACGGGCTCCCGATGCAGGTCGAACCGGCCCTCGTCGGCGCGCGCAAGCGTCAGGAGCGAGTCGACGAGATCCGACATGCGCGTGATCTCCGCAAGCGCCTCCTCGAGCGCCACGAGCTGGTCCCCGGGCGACATCTGCGTCGACATCGCGCGCTCCACGTCGGCGCGGAGGACGGTCAGTGGCGTCTTGAGCTCATGGCTCGCGTCGCCCGTAAAGCGGCGGAGGGCACTGAACGACTGCTCCAGCCGGGCGATCATCTCGTTGAGCGTGTGCGTCAGCCGGCCAAGGCTGTCCGTTACCGATTCGTCCTCTGCCGGCAGACGCCTGTGCAGGGAGCGGCCGTCGGAAATGGCCTGCACCTCGTTCATGAGCACGTCGATCCGGCTGTCCACCTCGCCGACGGTGATCCGCGTGAAAATCTCGGCGGCGCCGAACGCGACGAGCACGATGATGGGAATCATCACGAGGAACGCCGAGCCAAGACTTGGCTTGTCGGGCGGGGTCGCAAACCGGCCGACCACCACGCGATCGACCCCGTTCGGGCGGTAGGACACGCCGACGGCGTAGAGGAGAAACTCACGGCCCCGCACGGTCAGGCGCTGCACCGCCGGCGGCGAGACGGCGCGGGTAATCGAGTCGCGATGCGCCGCGCTTCCGCCGAGGGGAATCGAGCGGACGAGCGTGTCGAGCAGAATCTGGTCCGCCTCGGGCAGGTCGCGGACGAGCGGATTGAAATAGAACGGAATCAGGTGCCGGTCGAGGACCCAGAAATACCCTGCAACACTGCTCGCAAGATCGCGTGTCAGGACCGGGCCGGCGGTCGGTGGAAGGTCCGCGGATTCGCGCGTTGTGACGAGTGCGCCGTCCTCGTACCCGCGATAAATGCGCAGCGCAAGCACGCCTGTGGCGTTGATGAGCTCGCCGTCCTCTTCGCGCTGGTGCAGCACGGCAAGCTGTTCGGACTCGAGCGCGCCGACGATCACGGTGTAGGCGCCGATCACGGTGAACAGCAGTGCCCCGAGAGCGAGGGCGAGCCGCGTGCGGACCGAGAGCATGGCGCTAGGCGCGAACTACGTAGCCGACGCCGCGCACCGTGTGGATGAGTTTCTTCTCGTGGCCGGCGTCCACCTTCTTGCGGACGTGGTTGATCACGACGTCCACGACGTTCGTGCCCGGGTCGAAATGGTATCCCCACGCGTATTCCGTGATGAGCGTACGGCTCATGACCTTCCCCGCGTGGCGCATGAGGTATTCGAGCACCGCGAATTCCTTCGGCGTGAGCTCGATGGCTTCGCCCGCACGCGTCACATCGCGCGAATCCAGATTGAGCTCGAGGTCGGCCACCTTGAGGGTCGGCCGCTGGAGCGCGCGCGGACGGCGCGACACCGCTTCCACGCGGGCCAGCAACTCCTCGAACGCGAACGGCTTGGTCACATAATCATCCGCACCCGCGCGCAACGCTTCGACTTTCGCGTCGATCGCGTCCTGCGCGGTGAGAATCACGACCGGCGTCTCGAAACCCCGCGCGCGCAACGTCTGCAGAACGTGCATGCCGGACTTGCCGGGAAGCCGCATGTCGAGAATGAGGAGGTCGTACGGCTGTGCGATGGCGAGGCGCTCACCTTCCTCGCCGTTCACCACGAGGTCCACGCTCCACCGATGCTCCTCGAGGCCGCGCTGCACGAACTTGCCGACCGTCGGGTCATCCTCGATCACCAGCACCTTCACGGGCCTTCCTCCGTGGCGGGACGTCGCAGCCCGTATTCGCGAATCTTGCGATACAGGGTCTTGGGCGAGATGCCGAGCGCTTCGGCGGCCTTACCCTGATGCCACTCCTTGGCGTCGAGCACAGCGACAATGTGTCGTCGTTCCACTTCCGAAAGTTCAAGCTCGGCACCGGAATCGCCGAGCGCCAGATCCTGTGGGCGAATCACGCCCCCGCGGGCGACGAGACGGGCGCGTTCAATGACTGCGCGCAGCTCGGCGACGTTCCCCGGCCACGTGTGCCGTTCCAGCGCGGCCATCGCGTCGGAGTCGATGCGCGTCTCCGTGGCTTCGGCGGCGGCCGCGAGAAAGGACGTCGCGAGGAGCGGAATGTCGACGGCGCGCTCGCGGAGTGGCGGTAGCACCACGGTGGTCGCCGAGAGCGCGTCGATGAGGTCGGCGTTTACGCGCGACGGCTGGGGGACTGCGAGGGCGGCGCCGATCACGCGTGCCCGGAGCGCTCGCGTTTCCGCGGACCCCACTGAGCTGAACGCGGAATCGCGAAGCGACCGCGCGAGCGCCGCCTGCGCGCGCACCCGAAGAGCGCCCACGTCCTCCAGGTAGACCGTGCCGCGTCCGGCAAGCGGTGCGCGCGCGGCTGGATGTTCGGGCGTTGCAACGGCGCCGAAGATGGCGCGCTCCGCGTCGGGGCTCGAGAGCGTCCCGGCACCGAGCACCACGAACGGCCGCGCACCCCTCGGCGACCGTGCGTGCATCGCTCTCGCCAGCGTGCGCTTACCTGTGCCCGGCGCGCCGACGATCAGCACCGGCCCATCGGCCGATGCATTCGCGCCGTTGAGACTCGCCATGACCGCAGCGAGGGGCGCGTATTGCGTGAGGAACCCGTGTGCGCCGTCCATGCGGGCGAGCTGCGCCCGCATGGCAGCGTTCTGATGCGTGAGCACGCGGTGCTCCAACGCGCGCGTTATCACGAGGTCGAGCTCCGTCATCCGGTACGGCTTCGACAGGTAGACGAACGCTCCCAGGCGCATCGCGTTGACGGCGCTTTCGATGGTGTTGGCGCCTGTCGCAACGATGACCGCCGGCGCGTCGGGATCGCCCTGCAGCGCGCGCAGCACTTCGAGTCCGTCGGGCGGTGGCATGACGATGTCGAGCAGCGCGAGATCGAACTGTTCGGACGCGAGCGCCGACAACGCGGCCTGTCCGTCGCCGACGATGGTGACCTTGTGCCCGAGCGCCGTGAGGTGTTCCGCGAGAACGGATGCCAGCGCGCGGTCGTCTTCGGCGACGAGCAGGTGGCCGGTGAGCTTGGGCGAGGTCACCGGAGAAACATCTACGGACAAACCACAAAGGGCAAAGCGCAACGGCGCTGACCGAGTCGTTTTGTCACGCGGCGCTGTCCGGCTGACAGCGCAGTCTGCCGTTCCGGTTCCGTTTGAGCGGCACGCACCCTGCTCACGCCAAGGGCAGCCGGCGCCCCAGGCGCCATTCCCAATTGACTCATCCACATACTGAACTTCAGGAGACTTTCACCATGCTGTACACGAGCCTTCCCGCTGCACCGTTCCTCGGCCTTCGCCGCGAGATCGACCGCCTCTTTCTCGACGCCGTCGAGGGCAATGGCACGCTTCGCGCGGACTGGTCACCGGCCGCCGACATCCGTGAAGACGAGAAGGGCGTTACGATCGACCTCGAGCTGGCGGGCGTGGATCCCCAGAAGGTCGACGTGACTGCGGACAAGGGTGTGCTGACCGTGGCGGGCACGAAGTCGATCGAGCGCGCGATGCACAAGAACGACGCGCGATGGCACATGACCGAGCGCATGGACGGCGCGTTCAAGCGCGCGTTCCGCCTCCCCGAAGCCCTCGACGCCAGCGCAATCGAAGCGACGTTCACCAACGGCGTCCTGACGATCCGCGTCCCGCGCGCCGCGCTTCCGCAGCCGACGAAGATTCAGGTCAAGACCAACTAGCAAAGGGAAAAGGGAAAAGGGAAAAGAGCGAAAGGACGAAGGGAAAAGGAGGAGGAGGGGGGAACGAGGTTGAGGATTTATCCTCTCTCCTCGACCCTCCTCCTTTTCCCTTCCTCTCTTTCGCCCTTTTCCCTTTTCCCTTTTCCCTTTACTCTAGCCGTTCAATCTGTTCTACGATCTCGGCGTCTTCCCGGCGCTCGCTGTTATTCGACTCCACGTGCGCCCAGCGGAGCACGCCGTCCTTGTCGACGAGAAAATACGCACGGTTTGAGTAATACTTCTCGGTCGAAAGAACGCCGTAGAGCGCGGAGACGGTGCGGCGGAAATCGCTCAGGAGGTCCACCTTCATGCCGAGCTTCGCCTTGTACTCGCGAAGCGACGCGGTTGCGTCGACGCTGATGGGGAGAATCGCGACGTTGTGCTTCGCGAAGGTGTCGTAGTCCTCCGTGAATGCGCACATCTCTTTCGTGCACGTCCCGGTGAACGCGAGGGGAAAGAACGCGATGAGGACCGGTTGTTTGCCGCGGAACGATGACAGCGCGATCTCGTGGCCCGCAGTTGACGGGAGAGAAAAATCCGGAGCCGGCGCGCCAACCTGCGGAACGGGTTGAATGTCGAGAGCGAGCATTGGGTGCGATCGGGAGTGTGAAGCCGGCCCGAAAAATCGCTGGCCGCCACCTGCATCACAAGCGATTGCTCCGTCAGTTTCCGGATGACTGCCGGAGACAAGTGGCCTGAGGGAGATTCCAAGGGTAGAACAGCACGAACCCCACTCTCCGCCATGCGCCGCATCTTCGCAGCAGTACCGCTTTCGCTGTACTTGTTGTGCCTCTGTGGGCCCGTTGCGGCGCGAGCGCAGCTCTGCGCGCCCGGCACGACGTCGCACGAAGCCGACCTTTTCGGCATTCGGAGCCTCTCGCTCGCGATGACACGGGCCGGTGCGGTTCGCGACGACCCGCCGGGCACCGTGCGCGCCGGCGCCGAAGCCATGTGGCTCCCGCCGATCGATGACGAAACTGCGCGTGCGACTACATGCCGGCCCGGCAAGGGGCCGGAGAACGTCAACGCGCTCGCCGTGGCCGGGCGCCTCC
>Ga0134121_10003834_pt1 | contig 12386 bp, 10 predicted proteins | sample KB301_FD_96463 | JGI IMG/M metagenome (GOLD analysis project Ga0134121, IMG submission 96463) | Terrestrial soil microbial communities without Nitrogen fertilizer from Kellogg Biological Station, Michigan, USA - KB3-0-1 | ecosystem: Environmental > Terrestrial > Soil > Unclassified ...
ATCGAGATGGTGTCTTCCACGGTGGGCTGATCGACCAGCACTGGCTGAAAACGCCGTTCCAGTGCCGCGTCCTTTTCAATGTGCTTGCGGTACTCGTCCAGTGTGGTCGCGCCGATGCAATGCAATTCACCGCGTGCCAGCATCGGCTTGAGCAAATTGCCGGCGTCCATGGCCCCTTCGCTTTTGCCGGCGCCGACGACCGTATGCAATTCATCAATGAAAAGAACAATGGCGCCTTGCGATTCTTGCACTTCTTTCAAAACCGCCTTAAGGCGTTCCTCAAACTCGCCGCGATATTTGGCGCCCGCGATGAGAGCGCCCATGTCGAGAGCGACGACGCGCTTATTCTTCAATCCCTCGGGCACGTCGCCGCGAATGATACGCTGCGACAGGCCTTCGACAATAGCCGTCTTGCCCACACCCGGTTCGCCGATGAGGACGGGATTGTTTTTGGTCCGCCGCGACAAAACCTGGATCACACGGCGAATTTCTTCATCGCGGCCGATAACCGGATCGAGTTTGCCTTGCGAGGCCAATTGCGTAAGGTCGCGGCCATAGCGTTCCAACGCTTCGTAAGTCACTTCGGGATTCTGAGTGGTGACGCGCTGGCTGCCGCGCACCGATTTCAATACCGACATCAGCCGCGTGCGGTTGACGCCAAATTCCTTGAGGATTTTGCCGGCGGCACCAGTGTCATCGCACATCGGAATCAGCAAATGCTCGACGGAAACGTATTCATCCTTGAGTTGCTTGGCTTCTTCTTCCGCCTGACCGAGCAGGCGATTGAGGCGGCCCGTGATGCCCAAATTGTCACCGCCGCCGGTGACGCGCGGCAATTTCTCCAATTCACGATGCACACGCAATTTGACGGCTTCGACGGGAATTTCCGCCTTGGCCAGCAATGCAGACGTGAGTCCGCGTTCCTGGTCGAGAAGCGCGAGCAAAAGATGCTCCACGTCGATCTGCTGGTGGTTAAACTTCGCCGCCAGGCGATGTGCCCCTTGCAACGCTTCTTGTGACTTTTCGGTGAAACGGTTCATGTCCATGCGCGGTGTCTCCCTTGATTTCCATTATCTTAGAGAGTGGCATGGGGTGTTTCGATTCTTAGATTTTGGGAGATCTCAATAGGGGTCAATCCCAGTTGGTGATGCGTTTTTTGCGACCGGGCCGCCCTTCCGAATAAATCAGCGGCATGCCGGTTTTCGGATGGAGCTGGTTTGGGTCATAACAATAGCCCTGGCCCCAGGGATCAGTGAACTTAACGTCAACGCCTATCGGCCGCACGGGCATGTCTATCGGATCTCGCTCTATTAGCTCCCAAAGACTTAAAGGATAGAAGTGCTTCCGCTCTTGATATTCAAGCACCAGGTGCTCCAATTGTTTGATATCCGCCCGCGCGATGTCTATGTTGTCGTCGAAATAGTCGGGAATGTTGAAGTACAGCCAACAACCCACCGGCGCCGCGAGTGCCGACGCCGTGAGCAGCAAAACAACGCCAAAGCCAAGGATGAGTTTCCGAAGCATTGTTTATGCTCCTGGGACGGCCCCATTACCCGGCGGCTTACGCCGCTCGACTCGCCGATTACGGATACAGCGGACTCTTCTCAAACAAATTCCGCGGCCGCATCTCCAGCCCGCACCAGGTTGTCATCGCCACGCCGCGGACTTCCATCTCGCCGCGGCCGTTCACAAAGATGCCGTCCTCATCGCGCGGCAAATGATACGCCGGCGACATATACCAGATTACCACGTCGGTGTCCTCGATACTGCGGTCCTTCTTCACGTAAATCGGCAGGCTGGGATAGTACAGTTCCTCGAACTTGTACGGCGTCACCCAGAAATCGTTGGCGGTAAACTCTTCATCGGGGCCAAAGTGGCGCGGTGAGCCCGGACGCAACGGCACCAGCTCGTAAGAAATGGCGTGATCCTGGGCGTTTTTGATTTTCGACTGGACGCGCAGGCGCGTGAACTCCTCCGCCTTCCACTGCACACCGCCTTCCTTTTTGAGATAGGTGACGGTGTCCTCGGCCTTGCCCTTGTCGGCTTTGGTCTCATGGCGGCGGACGACGGCCACGCTATTGTGATCCTTGTCGCCGACGTTCATGTCGATGCGCCAGCAGCCGTGGTGCATGTGGCCCATCGTTTCATGGTTGCCGTAATTCTTGCCGGTGGACCCCATGCGGCAACTGAGGCTGCCATCACAGCGGAAGGAAAACTCGACCAGATAGTTGTAATTGGTCGCGCCGATAGTGGCCCAAAGCAACAATTCCTGGCCGCGGCGGACCTTGTCGTAGTACTTCCACAGAATGCCGGTATCGCGGATTTCCTTGACCACCAAACCCTTGTGCAGCAGTTCGCCATTGATACCCGCGTCGTCCTTGGAATGCTCGACCAGGTCGTATTCGCCCTGGGCGCCGATGTCGTAGATGCGAGTGGTGCCATTGTTGTAAGGCACGAAAATCTCGGACAGCCGCATTTCGCCGGTGACCTGGAACCATTCCGCCTTGGGGCCGGTTTTAAACCAGGTGCCGGTGATGAGCAAGCCCGGCCTCGGGTCGCCGACCTGGTATTGCACCTTCCAGGCTGTCTTCTCGCCGGCGGCGCCGGGGAATTCCTGGATGATCTCGTTGGACTGGTTTTTCTTGCCGCCTTTTTTCTGAGCCTCTTGCGGCTTGGCATCATCCTGGCCACGATCGGCGGCGCCGGGGCGGGTGGTGAGCAGTGACAGTACCGCGATGAGAGGCAGAGCCAGTAAGCAGCGAGTGAATGACATCGGTGAGTTCCTTATGCAAGTTGGATCAAGCAAACGGCGTTATTGTTAATCGTTTGGGCTAAGCGCAAGCGGCAAGCCGAGCACTACTTCTTGTCGTGCATCCCCCGTATCAAATCAAACCTTACCTCCCCTGTCGTCAAATCGACATCCACCATCGGCACCCCCGCCAGGTAATTCCGCTTTTCATCACGGAAAAACAGCCGGGCCACGCGATGGTGATATCCCGGCACCTCCGGACTGATGATTTGAGCCACAATTGTGTCGATCTCGATCTTGTCCAGGTGTTTGTAACGCAGCAGTGCCTTCTGAATCTCGGGATGCTCGCGGGCCATTTTCTTGGCCTCGGCGATCTCCGCCGGAGCGAGCGAGGTTGGCATATGCGGCCGGCTTTCGACGTTGGTGACGGTGATTTTATCCAGCCGAACCGTGACGAGGATTGCCAGGTTGCCCTCATAACGATAGAAGGTGAGAAGGGCGTAACGCTGCGGTGGTTTGACGCTTTCGTCGAGAACGACCTCGGAATTGGTCAGATAGATTTTGCCTTTCCAGAGATCTCGGTCCTTGAGTGCCTTCTCGGCCGCGGCGGGCACGGCTTTTTGTTCCGCGGCGGTCAGTTCGCGCGGCTGTGGTGGATCGCCTGGAAGCATGAGGGCCAAGGCCACAAAAGCGCTAAGTCGCATCATCGCAGGTTCTCGAAAAAAGGCAGGCAAGCTGAGGCTTGATGCTACAGGAGCGAGCGGCGCTTCGCAAGACAGTAGATTAGGTTTTCAACCGGACTAACTCTCCAACGATTCAACGTTTTGCAACAAGGGAGGACACCATGAAAAAAATGATCGTCATGCTGGCGGTCCTGAGCGCGGTGGCGTTCGCGCCCGCATTCGCTCCAGGCCAGGACTACATCACCAAGCGGCTCGACAAATCGCCGCGCCATCACGAATGGACCAAGATCAAACAGGGTAAGCGCAACGTGGAGACTTTCATCGTCTATCCCGAGGTGAAGGACAAGGCGACGGCTGTCGTAATCATCCACGAGATTTTTGGCCTCTCCGACTGGATGCGAGGCATGGCCGACCAGCTTGCTGAAGCCGGCTACATAGCCATCGCTCCTGATTTCCTGTCCGGCACCGGACCGGGAGGCGGCGGCACCAAGGCTTACAAAGCCCAGGGCGACATTACCAAGGCAGTGCAGCAATTGCCCGCGGCCCAGGTCACCGCGGATTTGAACGCCGTTTGCGACCACGCCCTCAAGATTCCCGCCTGCAACGGCAAACTGACCGTGGGCGGCTTCTGCTGGGGCGGCGGCCAAACGTTCCGCTTCGCCACCGACCGCAAGGACCTCAAGGCTGGATTCGTCTTTTACGGCAGCTTCGCTCAAAACAAGGACAACCTGGCCAAGATCAACTGCCCCATTTATGGCTTCTACGGCGAAAATGACGCCCGCATCAATGCCACCATTCCCGATTCGCAAAAGCTGATGAAGGAGTTGATGAAAACCTACGAACCGGTGACTTACGCCGGCGCGGGCCACGGCTTCATGCGGGCCGGCGAAGAGCCGGCGGCCAAGGGCAGCGCCAACGCCAAGGGCCGCGATGAGGCGTGGGAGCGCTGGAAAGCGATTTTGAAGAAGATCTAACAACCTTTGTTGGTTTGAATTATTCGGCTGTTTCGATTTTGTGGGCCGGCCTTCCCAGGCCGGCCTGGGAAGGCCGGCCTACAAATCCCATGCTGCAATATCGCCACTCTTATTTCGCATTGCAACCACGGAGAACGCTATGAAAAAGATGCTCGTCACACTGGCGCTGCTGTCCATGGTGACAGTCGTCCAGGGCCAGGACTTCGCCAAAAAACGGCTCGAAAATTCGCCACGGCACCACGATTGGGTGCAAATCAAGGTCGGCAACCGCACCGTTCACGCTTTTGTGGCCATTCCTGAAAAGAAGGAAAAAGCCACGGGCGTCATCGTCATCCACGAAAACAAGGGCCTGACCGAGTGGGCCTGCGGCGTGGCCGATCAGCTCGCCGAGCAGGGTTACGTCGCCATCGCCCCCGATCTGCTCTCGGGCATGGGCCCAGGCGGCGGCAACACCAAAGATTTCAAGAGCACCAACGATGCCACGATGGCCATCGGCCAGCTGTCGATGAAACCCGAGCAGGTCACGGCCGACCTGAACGCCGTGGCCGACTTCCTGGTCAAGCATCCGGCCTGCAACGGCAAGATCACCGTCAGCGGCTTCTGCTGGGGCGGCGGTCAATCGTTCCGCTTCGCCACGGACCGCAAAGACCTCAAGGCGGCTTTCGTCTTTTACGGCCAGTTTGCCCAAACCAAGGAGAATTTGGCCAAAGTGCCCTGCCCTGTTTACGGCTTCTACGCGGAAAATGACGCCGGCATCAATGGGACGATCCCGACCTCTCAGAAGCTAATGAAAGAACTGAATAAAACCTACGAAGCGGTGACCTATCCGGGCGCCGGCCACGGCTTCATGCGCGCCGGCGAAGACCCAGCTGCCAAAGGGACCGCCAACGCCAAAGGACGGGACGCGGCCTGGGAACGCTGGAAGGCGATTTTGAAAAAGATTTGAGTTCTCGCACCGCTTGCGGCTTGGCGTTTGTCGCAGCTTTTGACGGACGCGATGATGCCAAGCCGCAAGCGACTGTAGGAGCCTCACAATGCTCAAAGGCCTGTCCTGGACCCGGCTAACCGGGCTGACTATTCACATCCTGCTCGGCGGTTTGCTGGTGTTAGTTGGCCTGGCGATGTTCAACCACGATCCGTCGCATTTCGATTTGGATCGCCTGCAAAGCTCCTTGATCTGCGGCGGCGCGGCCTTGGCGGGCATCTTGCTTATCGTGCCACGCACCGCGCTGCTCGGGGCCTTGCTGGCCAGCGCGTTTTTTGGTTGGACGCTCTGTTTTCACATGGTGCGGCACGAGTCGTATGTCGCGCCATCAGCGTTTTTGTTGGTCACGTGGGTGAGCGGTTGTTTGCGGAATCCTGATTTGTTTTTGAATTCAAAAAGCTAAACATCTGGCAATGAAGGGGCTTGGCCATGAACCGCCTTGCTGGTTTGATTATCCTTATTCTTTTGGGCGGCTTGCTTACATTTGTGGGTTTGATCGGCCTGCTGGGAATGATGCCACCGCCGCCCGAGGAAAAGGAGCCGTCTGCTCAAAGCAAAACGTTGCCGATGCCTGCCGCTGAAACCGCGAAATTAATCGCCGTGGGTCAAGTGCTCACGGGCTTGTTGCCCATTATTCCAAGAACGTCATCGCTGGGCGTTTTGATGGCGAGCGGTTTCTTTGGCGGGACGATTTGCTTTCACCTGGTGCGTGGAGAACCCTACTTCGTGCAATCCGGATTGCTGCTTTTGACCTGGATTGGCGGGTACTTGCGAAATCCTGGCTTGCTGGCAAGCTTGAGACGATAGGCGGCAAACGGCTCAAGTTTTGATCGCTTCGAGTTCGCGGAGGTGGCGTTTTTTCATTTCCAAAATGCCGTGCACTTGGTGCCGCGTCGGCTCATCCTCAATTGCTTTGACGTCGGCTTCCAAATCCACGACGCCGCGCTTTTGATGCTGCACCAAAAGCGGCACCAAACGGTCCAGCGACATGTAATTGTAAGACGTGAAATACGACGGATAAGCGCCAAGGTAAGGCGGCGTCAGGCGATTCCTGGCTAGGTAGCGCGACAGTGTAGCCGCACCTTCGCGTTCTTCGTCCACCAGGGTGCGGATTTGGGCCACAGTCGCCCCATCTTCGGGGACATTCCACGGAAACGATTCGCCAGAGTATTGCAGGAACGAGCGGCCCTCGCGGCGAATGATGTCTTGCAAATGTAGATAAGTCATCCGGTCGATCACGGGGAACTCCTTTGAGCGGATTTAACGGGGGCGCTAAATCCGTTGACCCCCGTGGTCAGGGCCGCGTCCGACAGCCCGTCCCAGAAGATGCCCAGGACGATAAGCACCAGGGCGAGAATGCCGGCGTAGCCCTGGACCATGAACGGCACCTTGAGCCGCTCCACAGGTCGGCCTTCGACTTCCTCCAGGCGCTTGTCGATAATCATCACCTTCAAGACCTTGATGTAGTACAGGGCGCTAATGACGGTGTTAAGGCCGCCGATCACAAGCAAAGCGTACATTGTTTGACTGAGGCCGCTCTCGCCTTGCGTCCCGAAATCTCTGGCCGACTCGAAAATCACGCTAAAGATCTGGAACTTGGCCATGAAACCCGCCAGCGGGGGAATGCCAAGAAGACTAAGCAAAAAGACCGCCAGCGTCAAAACCAGGAAGGGAGCTCTGTACACCAGGCCGCGGAAATCCTTGAGGTCTTCGGAGTTGGTCAAGTTCCGCAAGTAAGCGACGATGGCGAAAGCGCCCAAGTTCATGAATAGATAGACGACCAGGTAGAACAGCACCGCCCCCGCGCCGGCGGTCGTGAGGGCACACAGGCCCATCATCATGTAGCCAGCGTGAGCGATGGTCGAGTAAGCCAACAGGCGCTTGAGATTGGTTTGGGCATACGCCGCCAGGTTGCCGAAGGTCGCAGTCATGGCGGCAAAGAAGGCCAAGGTCGGCACCAGATACTTGGCGACGACAATAAAGTGGGGATCACTTTGCGGGCCCGCGAGCACCAACACGAACCGGGCCAACAGCGCCAGTGCCGCCCCCTTGGACGCCACCGACAAAAAGCCGGCAACTTCCGCGGAGGCGCCTTCGAAAACATCCGGGCACCAGAAGTGAAACGGGACTGCCGCCAGTTTGAAGGCGATGCCGATCAAGAGAAACAAGCCACCAAGAAGGATCATGTAATCAAGCGAGCCGTCGGCGATGTTTTTGGCCACGTCCGGCAAATAGCCGGTCCCGAATTTGCCGGCGATGAGGCTGATGCCATAGAGCATGACGCCCGCCGCGCCGCCGCCGTAAACGACGTATTTCAGGGCCGCCTCGCTCGATTGCCGGCGGCCCTTGAGGAAGCCCGCCAGGGCGTAACTCGGCAAGCTGGCCATTTCAATGCCGATGAAGACCATCATCAAGTGGTTGGACGACGCCATGATGCACATGCCCAGCGTGGCGCCAAGGAGCAGTACGCTGAAATCGGCGGAGTCTTCCTTGTCGGGAATGCCGGTTTGCAAAGCCAAGAGCAGGATCAAGGCGGTGAAGCCCAGCAGAAACAACCGCAGAAAGATGGTGAAGTTATCGTAAATCAACAAACCGGCGAACATTTCCAACGATTTGGGCTGCGGCGTGTATTCGGAGCGTGGGTCAAGATAGTTGCCGGTCCACTGATTAAGGGCGTATAGGAATGCCACGACGGTCAAACCAAGAGCGACCCAGCTAAGATGGACGTAATTGAAGTATTTGAACAAGCGCAAGACGAGCAGGAACACGATGGCGGCGCAGAGAATCAGCTCGGGCAGGAAGGCGAGCAGATCTTGGGTGGAGATATTCAGTGTCATGCTAAAATTCCAATGCGGCGAAGCCACCATGCATGACGGCCTGGGAAGGCCGTCCTACATGGACGCGACTTGTCTCCTACCTACCCAGTTGTGCCAGGGAATCGACTAGTCCCGTCACGTGCGGTTCCATCCAATTGAGCAAAAACATGCCCGGCAACACGCCCAGCGCAATCGCCAGAATCACCAGCGGCACGATGCAAAGCAGTTCGCGCAAATTGATGTCCGGAAAATCCTTGTACGCCGGGTTCGTCCCAAAGCAGACGCGCTGGAGCGTCCACAGGATGTAGGCGGCCGTGAGGATCACCGTCAACGCGGACAGCACCGCTAGCACTTGCCCCAGGGCTGGGAACTGCGCGGGGCTGAAGTTCCATGTTCCCAGGATCACCATGAATTCGCCTACGAAGCCGCACATGCCCGGCAAACCCATCGCGGCAAAAAAGATAATGGCGCTGATGCCGCCGTAAAGCGGCATTGGCTCGTTGAGGCCGCGGAAATTGTCGAGGTTGCGGTGGTGGGCACGGTCGTAAATCACGCCCACCAAAAAGAACATGCCGGCCGAGGTGATGCCGTGGGCGATCATCTGGAACATGGCGCCGTTCATGGCCCAGGACCAGTAACCGGGGCCGTCCTTGCTCCACACCGCGATGCCAAGAATGACGTAACCCATGTGGCTGATCGAGCTGTAGGCCACCAGTTTCTTGAAATCGGTTTGAGCCATGGCCGCGAAGGCGCCGTAGACGATGTTGATCATCGCCACGATGGTGATGGCCACCGCCAAATACTCGGCGGCAAAGGGACAGATCGGATAGCAAATGCGAATGATGCCATAACCGCCGAATTTCAGCAACACACCCGCAAGAATCATGCTAATGGGCGTGGGGGCCTCGACGTGGGCATCAGGCAACCACGTGTGGAAGGGGAACAACGGCACCTTGATGGCGAAGCCGATGAAGAGCAGCAGAAACATCGTAATCTGGAAGCCCTTCTTGCTGAAAAAGTCCTGATCGGCGAGGCGTTTTTTGACCGCGGCCTCGCGCAGGGCGCGCGTTGCCGGATCAGGCTCCGCCCTGGCAGCTTTCATGCCGGGATTGACGCTGTCCGAAAGGGCGTCTTCCTGGCGGCCGTCTGTCAGCGCCAGCATTGCCGCCTTGCCGGCCTTGGCCAGCGTTATCAAATCAAAGGAATTCACCACAACCTTGGCCCGATAGGATTCCCTTTCCTGAGCGGTCAGGCCAGTGAACGGCACTTTACTGTTGGGCTTGTCGTCGTGATATCTTTGTTCCGCCGCCCTTTCCACCTTCTGCTGATCGACGAAATCGCGCACATCGGTGAAGTAGAAAGCCAGCAGGGCGATCAAGATGAACACCGAGCCGAGCAGAGTGTAAAGGAAGAACTTAATGGCCGCATATTCGCGCCGCGGACCGCCCCAAACGCCGATGAGGAAATACATCGGCAACAGCATCACTTCCCAGAAAATGTAAAAGAGGAAAAAGTCCAGCGCGAAGAACGTGCCGATCATGCCCGTTTCCAAAAGTAGAAACAGGGCGCAATAACCACGCACATGCTTTTCGATGTTCCAGCTGGCGATCATGGCCAGGAAGCTTAGCAACGTGGTCAACAGGATCAGCGGCATGCTGATGCCGTCGATGCCGAGGTAATAATCGATGTTGAATCGCGATATCCACGGCACACGGCTCAGCCAATCGCCTCCCTTGCGAACATTGACTTTGAGCGGATCGGTGGTGAACTGCGCATCAGCCGCCGCGTCATGGCGTGCCAGCAGCGAGGTGTTCGCATTGGGCCTGTTGTCCTTGTCCGGCGTTTGACCCTGCATGCCCGTGTAATCGATGAATACGCACAGGCTCAGCACAAGCGTGACGGCGGTGCCCAACAGCGACCACCAGCGCATGTATTCTTCGGTGCCGCGCGGAAAGAACAGCAGCGCCAGCGCGAAGAACGCCGGCACAAAGATGACCAGCGACATCCAGATCAGGTCGAGTTCGGCGTCTGCCATTTCCAAAACCTCGAAATAATCGCAATAAAACGAGCGTCGGGTTTATTCCCGCCGGTCATTTGCCCACGGGCGACGCGCCCAACAGCGACGTCAAAATCACCCAAATGCCAATCGCCGCCACCACCAAGAAAACTACGTAACTGCGCAAGTAACCCGTCTGCACATTGCGCAGCCAGTTGCCGACGCCGTAACATGCTCTGGCAATGACATTCACCAGGCCGTCAACAATGCGGTTGTCGAAGCGGCCGCTCCCGCGCGAGACCCCGACGGCCGCCTTGGCCGTGTTGTCCACGGCGCCATCGATCACCTTGGTGTCGAAGAACTTGCACCAGCCGGCAACGGCGAGCGCCGGCCTTACCAACAACGCACTATAAACGGCATCGAAATACCACTTGTTGACCAGAAACGCGTAAACGCCGGGGAACTGCTCCTTGGCATCCGCGGGGTCGAGCAAGTTCAAATAGTAAACCGCGGCTGCCAAACAAAACGCCAAGACCGCCAGGCCAAGCACCATGTTGCCGACGAGAAAATGCCAATCATGTGCTTGGTAGCGAACATTAACGTCGGCGTGCTTGGTGGGGCCACCCCGCCAAATCAAACCGTTGGGCCCGGTGTCAACGCCCGCGACGACACCGAAGTCGGCCATCACGGAATCGGGTTGCGCATGATGAATCTGGTGTTCCAGCCAGCTCCCTTCTGGATCCCACGGGTACTGCCCCCACGCCACCGTCACGGCGAAAAAGGCCAGGACAATGAGCGGCGCTGTCATCAACCACGGCGATTCATGAGCGTGTTCGTAAACATGATGATCTCGCGGCTTGCCGGTGAAAGTCATGAACCACATGCGAAACATGTAAAACGCCGTCATTCCGGCGGTCAAAAACGGCAACAAAAACAACAAAACATGGTGCTTGTTCACCATCACGAAGCCCATCGCCTGGGCCAGAATGGCGTCCTTGCTGTACCAACCGCTAAAGAGCGGCACGCCGGCGATGGCCAGGCAGCCGACCAACATGGTCAAAGCGGTAATCTTCATTTTTGGATAAAGGCCGCCCATCTTGGTCATTTCTTGCTCGTGATGGCAGCCGTAAATGACGCTGCCGGAGCCGAGGAACAAGAGAGCCTTGAAAAACGCATGTGTAATCAAATGGAAAAGCCCGGCGACCCAGCCGCCGATGCCGAGGGCCAGCATCATGAAGCCGAGTTGACTGACAGTTGAATAAGCCAGCACTTTTTTGATGTCGGTCATCACCAGGGCAATCGACGCGGCGACGAAAAGCGTGATGGCACCCGTGTAGGCAATGACCAGCAACACCTCAAACGTAAACAGCGGGAAGCAACGGCCGACCAGGTAAACGCCGGCGGCGACCATGGTCGCGGCATGGATTAAGGCGCTGACCGGCGTGGGGCCTTCCATGGCGTCTGGAAGCCACACTTGGAGAGGAAACTGGGCCGACTTGCCGACGCAACCCAGGAAAATGCCAAGACCGGCGGCGACAAGCATCCAGTAAGGCATGGAGCCGTATACCGGGTGTCCCACGCGCGGCTGAGGATCGCCGATGCTCAGCTTGTCCAGCGGCTTGAGATCGGCGCTGTGGTCGCTTGGTTCCAGGGGGAACAAAACCGCTCGCGTTTCCAACGATGCTTGTGTGTTATCGCCCAGAATCGTGTATTTGTATTTGTTCTCGTCTTTTCCCGCTTCTGAGGAAACTTGGTTGACACGAATGATCTGCCCGCCCAGCTGGACCTGGCCATGCGAATGTTCCAGCGGCGCTCGCACACGCTGGAAGATTTCCTCAAAATTGAAAGTGCCCACATGGGTCCAAAGAATCAAAAGACCAATGACAAAACCGGCGTCGCCGACGCGGTTGGTGATAAACGCCTTGTTGGCGGCATTCGATGCACTGGTTCGCTCAAAATAGAAACCGATGAGCAAGAAGGAGCAAATGCCGACCAGCTCCCAGCTGATGAACACCTGGAAAAGATTGTCGGCCAGCACCAAATTGAGCATCGAGAAACAGAACAGCGATAGATACAAAAAGAATCGCCCAAAGCGGCCGCGGCGATGCAAGTGGCCGTCGGCCGTATGAACCTGATGATCGGCGACCTGCACACCCAATTCATCCGCCATGTAGCCGATGGAG
>Ga0134121_10003839_pt1 | contig 12371 bp, 7 predicted proteins | sample KB301_FD_96463 | JGI IMG/M metagenome (GOLD analysis project Ga0134121, IMG submission 96463) | Terrestrial soil microbial communities without Nitrogen fertilizer from Kellogg Biological Station, Michigan, USA - KB3-0-1 | ecosystem: Environmental > Terrestrial > Soil > Unclassified ...
AAACGGTTGTCGCTTTCCCGAATCTTAACTTTACGGGCTACAAGGCTAATGCCGCAGGAGGCAAAAAAGGCGGCATCCGCCCCATCGTGCTGACTCACGCAGGCGATGGTTCCAATCGCGTCTTTGTCGCTCTTCAGCAGGGCATCATTCACGTCTTTCCCAACGACCAGAAAGCCACCGAAACCAAGGTCTTTTTGGACATCCAAAAGAAGGTCTTCTTCAACATCGCTCAAAATGAAGAAGGCTTTCTCGGCCTGGCGTTCCATCCCAAATACAAGACTAACGGCGAATTCTTCGCTTTCTACACCATCAATCGCGCCAAGGGCCAAAAGAACACCAACATCGTGTCACGCTTTCGCGTCAGCAAGGACGACCCCGACAAGGCTGATCCGACTTTTGAGGAAGAGGTGATTCGCTTCGAGCACAAAAACTTCAATCACGACGGCGGCACCATTTGCTTTGGTCCTGACGGCTATCTCTATATCACCACCGGCGACGGCGGCGCCGCCGATGATCCGGACAAGAACGGCCAAAACCTCAATACGCTGCTCGCCAAGGTCCTCCGCATCGACGTGGACCACAAGGAGGGCGGCAAGAATTACGCCATTCCCAAAGACAATCCCTTTGTCGGCCGCAAGGACGCCCGCCCCGAAGTTTGGGCGTATGGCCTTCGCAACCTCTGGCGCATGGCTTTCGACCGCAAGACCGGCGTCTTGTGGGCAGGCGAAGTCGGCCAGAATCAATTTGAGGAAATTAACATCATTGTCAAAGGCGGCAACTACGGCTGGAGCATTCGCGAAGGCTACCACCCCTTCGGCGCCAAAGGCGTTGGACCCCGTCCGGACATCGTTGAGCCGATCTGGGAATTTCACCACAGCGTGGGCCTGTGCATCATTGGCGGCAACGTTTATCGTGGCCCACGCCTGCCCGAACTGGATGGAGCGTATATTTACTCCGATTTCCAAAACGGCAAGTTGTGGGCGCTCTGGTATGACGAAAAAGCCAAGCGAGTGACTGCCAACCGGCAAATTCGGACACCAATTACGAACGGGCTGCCGCCGGAGATTCTTTCCTTCGGCGAAGACGAAGTGGGCGACATTTATATGCTGGCAACCTCAGCCAGCGGAAAAGGCATCCACCACTTTCACCGAACCAAGGGCGGCGCGAAATAGGGCGTGTCATTCCATCCTGGATTGTTTCCCCCGTTCGCGGTAAAGTAGTAGCCGGCACCAGGCCCCGAGGGGAGAACCGCCGGTGAAGCTCGAGGAACTCAAAGACGCATTGCGAGCCGTCGATCCGGCGGCGGTGCTGGTGTCGAACAGGCTGCTGGGCCGCGTCATCAAGGACGTGCACCATCTGCCGACGCAGATTCTCCAGGTGCCGCACAATCGCAGCTTCGTCATCGACCGCCAGGTCTTGTTCCGCCACGTCGAACAAGACGAACTCGACCTCGATCCGGACCGCTTGTTGCCGCCCACGGTGATCCTCTTGGTTCGGCCTTCCAGCGAAGAAGGCGAGGTGCCCGACCGGCCCAACACGCTGCTGAAATACTGGCAGCGCTTGTTCCACGCCAGCATCGACCGGGAACTCGATCATAATCTCAAGACCGGCAAGCTGACGATTGCCGATTTGCGCACGCGCATTGCGGCGATTGGAGAGGCAGAGTTCGACGAAATTCGGGGCGTCCTGGCCCGCGATTTGTGTCTCTTGCCTCCAGTCGATGAAGTGGAGGTTTACTGCGAGTTTGTCGCTGTTTACCTGGAACTGCGCTATTTCCTGCCTGACCTGCGGGCCGTTTACTTCCCGGCCGTGCGCGATTTCGCCAAGATTGACGCGCTCATCGCCAAGGATATTGACGGCGACACTTTTTACAAAACGACTCGGCTGCACGGGGCGCCCGATCCCAAGGCTCGCGGCGACCGCCGAAGCGACGATTCCCATGAGTATTACCACAAACTGATGCGCGGGGCCGACTCGGCGTCGCTAGCCACCAACCACGTGCGGGCTGCCATCATGCGCATGAAAGCCGCGCGGGTAGCCCCCGGCGCCAGAACGCTGGACACCCGCGTAGCCGCCCACGGGGAATTGCAGCATTTGACCGAGCGTTTGCAAAAGGCCTTGCAACTCCACGAGACTGACGCCACGGCCTGGCACGCCGAACTGGTCTCGCTGTTGGAGAAAGCCGACCAGGGGCCGTGGACTGTCGAGGCCCGCTTGCTATACGACCTCCAGCAGGTCTGCATCGCCGCCGAACGCGACGTTTACAAGCTCGATCTGGTGGAATGGGTCCTGTCCGCGTTCAAGCGGCCAATCAAACGTCCCATGCCCAGTCAACGGCTGGTGCAAATTACGCGCTACCTCAACGCGGCCGTGCAGCGAGTGCCGCTGGCCCGTTTGTCCGACGCCGATCGGCAAAATTTGACGCGCCTGCTTCAGTTGGCCTTGCGCCAGAGTGAAGAAATATTGCGGGCGCGTTTTCGGCCGATCTTTGCCGACGCCTTGCACGATGTCGGCCTGGTCGCCAGCAATCCGCCGGAGGAAACGGCCTTACGCAAGATGATTGAGGAACTGCTCGACCGCATCACCGCGGCCGGCTTCTTTACCTTCGGCGATCTGCGCGATGTCATCTCGCGCAACAATCTCAAATTGCCGGACCTGAGCGACCCGCAAGAGTTCGTTCGCGGCGATCCGCTGTTGCGGCTCGATCGCCGGCTGGCAACGTTGCTCGACGGCGTTTACCGCAGCGGCGAAGTGTATTTGCGCGTGCTGTCGCGAACCACGTCACTGATGTTCGGCACACAATTTGGCCGCATGCTGACCTTGAATGTGCTGCTGCCTTTCGGAGGGGCGCTGGCTGCCCTTGTCGGACTGCAACACATTATCAGGGAACCCGTGCCCTTTACGGAGATCCAGGGCCCCGATGTTTCACTGGCGCCCTGGCTGACGTTCATTCCTGTCGGCCTGTTCATTCTGGGGCTCATGCACCTGCCGAAAATGCGGGAAACCTTCGTCCAGGCCTGGCAAGTCACACTGGAAGTGGGACGAATCGCCATCAATGGCCCCCTCTGGCTGATGCGGCTGCCGGTGGTGCAGCACATCTGGAAAAGCTGGCTGTTTCAGCTGCTATGGTGGTTCGCGGTCAAACCGCTCGCCGTCGCATTGCTGGTCTGGCTGGTGCTGCCCGACTTTCACCATCCTGCAATCAGCTATGCCATCGTTTTCGGCATCGTGGCGATCACGCTCATTTCACGCCTTGGCCACGCCGCCAGCGAGCTGTTCGCGGTGGCCATGTGGCAACTCTATGACAAGTTCCGCTCCGGTTTGATCGGTGGCCTGGTTCGGCTCGTGATGCAACTGCTCAAAGAGGCCATGGACGCACTCGAACGTGTGCTCTATTCCATTGACGAATGGCTGCGCTTCCGCAGCGGCGATACGCCGGCCTCTTTGGTTCTGCGGACCGTGCTGGGCGTAATTTGGTATCCCATCGGCTTTTTCACGCGGCTCTATGTGGTGGTGCTCGTGGAGCCGATGTTTCATCCGCTCAAGCTGCCGATCGCCATCTTGGCGGCGAAATTGATGCTGCCGATTTACGGGCAGATTTACGAATTTCAGCGGCGGCTGTTGGCGCCCATCGTGGGCGAAGTCGCTGCCAGCATGATTGCCGCGGTCAACTCCTGGCTGTCGGCGGATTTGTTCGGTTTCCTTTTCTGGGAGTTCCGCGAGAACTGGCGTTCGTACCGGGCCAATCGCTCGAAGTTGCTGACTCCTGTCATGGTCGGCCATCACGGCGAGACCGTGCTGCAATTGCTCAAGCCCGGCTTTCACTCCGGCACTGTCTCGCGGCTCTTCGATCATCTACGCCGCGCCGAACGTCTGGCCATGGCGACTGGGCAATGGGGCACGGCCCGTGCTTATCACCAACAACTGCTAGACGTGACCGAGGCCTTTCGTTTGTTCATCGAACGTGAGTTGCTCGTTTTGCTCCATCAAAGCCCGGCCTGGCTGGACAAACCGCTGCGGACCGGCAAGATCGACCTGGCCGTGCACCTGGTCCGCATTGAACTGGACCACACCGCTTTTCCCGTCGACCCGGTACGGTTGGCACTGGCCGAAAAGGCAGGCTGGCTGACCGTCCAAATCGAGCAACCGGGCTGGCTGGCCAAGTTGGCGCCACGTCAGTTCGAGCCGTTCATCACGGCGTTAGCCGGCTGGTACAAAATGGCCGGCGTGCAGCTGGTGCGCGAGCAGTTGCAAGCGGCACTGGCCCATAGCGAGTTGGTCTACACCATCGAGGACCAGGGCCTTGCGCTGCGGCCCATGCTCGGCGGCAAGGACAAGTTCATGGTGTCAGTGCGCGACCGCGTCAGTCTTAACTTGCCTTTGCAGAGAGTTGAGCAAGCAGCGTTGCCGACGTTGCCGCCGCCACCAGCCATGGTTTTTGCGCGTTGGCCCATTTTCTGGACCGCCTGGGTTGAATCATGGCAGCGCGATCAACGCGGCCAGGCCCCGCAATTGCTGCCGCCGGAATTGGCGCTGGTGCCGGAAGATGTGCGCCCGAAACCGCAACCCGTCGCCGAAGATCGCAACGGCGAAAGCACGCCCAAGCTCACGGTGAAACAGGTGTGAGCGTTAGCTGCGAAGTTTTTCCAGGTCTTCCCAGAACCCCGGATACGTCTTGGCGACGCAGCCGGGGTTTTTAATGATAATGCCGGGGACTTTGAGGCCAATAAGTGCCATACTCATCGCCATGCGATGGTCGTTGTAGGTCTCGATCTCGGCGCCGTGCAGTGGCCGCGGCGTGATCGTCAAACCGTCGGCGAATTCCTCAACCTCGGCGCCGACACGGCGCAGCTCCGTGGCCAATGCAGTTAGGCGGTCGGTTTCCTTGTGGCGAATGTGGGCGACGTTGCGGATGGTGGTCGGGCCTTCAGCGAAACAGGCGACGGCGGCGAGGGTCATGACGGTGTCGCTGATGTCGTTCATGTCGACATCAATGCCACGGAGGGAACGGCCGTGGACGGTGATGCCGGCGGAGCAGCGTTCGACACGGCAGCCCATTTTGGCGAGGACATCGACGAAATGGACATCGCCTTGAATGCTATTCTCTGGCAAATCGAGCAAAGTGATCCGTCCGTTTGCAACCGCTGCACCAGCCCAGAAATAACTAGCTGCAGAGCAGTCAGGTTCGATTGAATAATGCGCGATGTACGCACCGTGCTGTGACTGGACATCAAAGGTGCGACTGCAGTCGGCGAATGTGGTGGCGATACCCCAGGCGTGCAACATGGCGTCGGTCATGTCGAGGTAAGGGCGAGAAACTTGATTTTCATCAAAGAAGATGTACACGCCTGGTAAGGTGCAAAAGGGGGCTGCGAGCATCAAGCCACTAAGGAATTGGCTGCTCACGGCCGACTGCAAACAAACCAAGCCAGGAATTGGCGGTCGGTTAGGCTTCTTCCACCCATCCGATTGGATCAACACGGGAGGGCATTCATTGCCGCGTTCACTTCGAGCGTCGACTCCTAATTGGTTGAGCGCGTCGAGCAAGTCCTTGATCGGTCGCTCACGCATTCGAGGAACTCCGTCGAGCCTGTATCTGCCGGTGCAGACGCTGACCGCTGCCGTTAGGAACCGCATTGTGGTCCCTGAGTTTGCCACGAACAAGTCGGCCGATTCCTCAGGAATGATCCGCCCGGATTGGTTCCGTCCAACTATGATTTGATTCAGAAGCCAGTCGGGTTTGACCTTGAACCCAAGTCGGATGAGCGAATCGATCATCACCGCTGTATCTTCGGATTGCAGTGCACCCTCGAGCACACAAGGACCGTTCTTGCTCGCCAATGCCGCCAACACCAGCGCCCGATTCGTAATGCTCTTCGACCCCGGCACCTGCACCGTGGCCTTCGGCGGCCGGCTCAGCGGAATGATCTCCAGCTTGTCGGGATAGGACATGGCAATCATCCTATTTGCGCCGTTGGCGGCGTGGAGCGAACAGTTTTGACAGCGGTAGCTTGAAGCCTGGCAGCACGCCGCCGCCATCGAGCACATCACCCATGCGCAGGGCCGTGGACTCCGTGGGCGACGTGAACACTTCCACCGTTTTGGCTTCGGAATCAATAATCCAGATCAAGCGCGTTCCCTTAGCAAACAACTCGCGGCGCTTGCGTTTCATTTCCCGAGGAGTATTGCTGGCGCTGAGAATTTCGACGGCGAGGTCTGGCACCAAACGGGGAATGCCATTTTTGGGAAGCTGGCCATCGGGTAGGCGGTCCCAACTGTAAAATGCCACGTCCGACGCCCGAACTTGTTTGGCCTTCAGCTTTACAAAGCCAGCTTCTCCGCCAATGATGCCCAGGTCGTGCTTGTCGAGGAAACTTTGGATTTGGTGGCCTAGAAACATCGCCAACACGGATTGTTCAAAGCCCATGGGTTTCCTCACCAATACGCCGTCAATTAGCTCGCAAATCATATTATGGTGATCGTCCAGGTAAAGAACGTCTTTTGGCGTTGCCGTGCCGGGAAGCGGGGCAAGAATGATGCGCTCCGCGGGAATCATGCCAAGGTGACGGCGCAGTTGCGCCATCGACCAAAGCGGCCCGGGCAATTCCTTGATCGCGGCCATGAAAAATCCTCCTCAAACGCGTTTGCGCTAATCCTCAAATACCTCACTCACCTTCAACTTGAACCCCGGCAACACATCGCCGCCGTCGAGCGTTTGGCCGACATGATAAACCTTGGATTCCGTTGCGGAATTAAAGACTTCAACAATCTTTTTCTCCGGATTGATTTGCCAAACTAACACGGTTCCCTGGGCGAAATACTCTCGTCGCTTGCGCGCCATTTCCTTGGGCGTGTTGCTCTCGCTCAAGATTTCCACCGCCAGGTCGGGCACAACGGGCCAAGCTTTTTTCTTGGGCCGTTTACCACCGGGAAATCGTTTCTTGGAGATAAACGCAACATCCGGAATGCGAACTTGACCTGGCAGGATTTCTAGCATCCCGGCCGCTCCAAGCACCACGCCAAGACTGCCTTTGGGGACGAAAATACAAAGATAGGCCGCAACAATTGCCGCAAGTCTCGATTCATCAGCGCCGAATGGCTTTCTCACCAGAATGCCGTCGAACAGTTCGCAAATGACGTTACGGTGGTCGTCTAAATACACCGCGTCCTCAACCGCCGCCGGACCATTGTAAGGAAACCGCAAAATGCGCTCGGCCGGAATCATGCCCAAATGTTTGCGCAGGCGAGACATGCTCCAAAGAGGCGATGGCGCCGTTTTCATGGTGGCTTGTGCCATTGGTGAGTCCTCAATCGCTAAGCCGCATGCGGCCTTAATACATTACCCGCATCAAAAACAACCCCTGTGCCGCCGCCGTCGGACCCGCTTGCACGCGATCCTCCGCCGCCAGAATCTCCGCGACCTTGGACTCCGGCCAAAACCCGCGGCCTACATTCATCAGCGTGCCGGCGATGGCACGCACCATATTGTACAGGAAGCCATCCGCTTCCACATCGAGCCAAATCCAGTCGCCGACGCGGCTCAGGCCCACATGCGTGATCGTCCTCACACTTGACTGGCGATTGGGCCAATTGGTCTCGAAACTACGGAAATCATGCCGGCCCAGAAGTGGCTGGGCGGCTCGCCGCATGGCGTCGGCGTCGAGCGGGCGCCCGCTCTGGAAACAATAACGCCGCAGAAACGGACTCGGCGCCAGACCGTCGTGAATGACATACCGATACAGTTTGCGAACCGCGTCGCGATTGGCGTTGAAAGCCTCCGGCACGTCCACGACTTCGCGCACAACGACGTCATCTGGCAGGTGAGCGTTAATGGCTCGCACAAGAGTTTCGACTGGAAGTTGTGTCTCGCTGTAGAAATTGGCAACCTGGCCGACGGCATGAACTCCCGCATCGGTGCGGCCGCTGGCGTTAACGCGGATTTTGGCCTCTCCGGTCAGCTCGGCGATGGCAGCCTCCAACGTCTCCTGCACGGTGCGAAAGCCCGGCTGCGTTTGCCAGCCGCTGAAGTCAGTGCCGTCGTAGGAGAGGGTGAGTTTGAGGTTTCGCATGGCCAGCCGTCTGCTATCAGTCCGCAGCTACCCTAGAAATCAAAGAGATCGATGTTGCTCTTGGTAAAGGTAAACGGCGTGCCCAGCAAGATATTGTCGCCCTGAATGGTGATATTTCCCAGCCGGCCGGCCTCCAACGATAGGTCGTCTGGCTGCAGCGTCCCCTTTTTCAACGCGTGACTGGCGTAGACCGTCAAATAACCCAGGTCCATGGTGTTCCACAGCACCACGCATTCGGTGATTCCTTTATGCACATAGGTCTTGTTTTCATTGGGCAGTCCCAAACCGATGACCGTCACATCTTTTCGGCCCGACTGTTCCACCGCCTCGGCCGCGCCCGGCACCGCCGGCGAGCAAATGGCCATGATGAGCTTGACCTTCGGATAAGCGTTCATGATAGTTTGGGCTTCCTCGAAAGCCTTCTTTTGCAAATCGTCGCAGGGCCGCACCACCGCCAACTTGATGTCGGGATATTTCGCTGCCTGGTGTTTCTCGATCTGCTTTTGCCACTCGATCATGTTTGACGCAGTCAGCGAGGCCTTGATGATGGCAAACTCGCCCTTGCCTCCAAGGATTCGGCCGCAATGGTCCATGAGGGTCTGGCCGATACCTTCGGGTGTTGCCTGATTGACGAAAAAGTCGCGGGCATCGTCCTCGGCGTCGGCGTCCCAGGTGACGACCTTGATCCCTTTTTCGCGAGCCTTCCGCAGCGCCGGCGATATACCTACACGGTTCTCGACAGACACAGCGATAACATCGACACCGCGAACAATCCAGGTTTCAATCAGCTCATTTTGCTTGATCGGATCGGGATCGGTCGGCCCGTCCCAGATGAGATTGACGCCCAGTTCCTGGGCCGCTTCCATCGCCCCCTTGCGGCAAGCAATGAAATAGGCGTTCCCCTTGCTCTTGGGCATCATGGCCACGGTGATGCGTTCCTTTTCGTTCTCGGATGGGCCTGTCATTGCATGACCCGCGGCGGCGATCAGCACACAGCCCACCACGACTGCACACACCGCCGTCATTTGCCAGCTGCCTTTTAGCTCTCCGCTGCCGCCGGCAGCCGCCGCCCACGTCGATACCCGCTCCAGACAGATGGCGGTCAAAAGCATTAACCCCACCAAAATGCCAGCGAGTTCACTGGGCAACGCCGCCAGCCGCAGGCCGCTTTCCATGACGCCGATGGCGCATAACCCAAGCAACGTGCCGTGCACCGTGCCGCGGCCGCCGAAAATTGACGTGCCACCAAGAACAACCGCCGTGATCGCCAGCAACTCATAGCCGGTGCCCACGTCCGCCCGGGCCTGGCCAAAGCGTGAGGTGTACAGAATCCCCGCAGCGCTCGCCGCCAACCCGGACAGGATGTAAACCAGTCCCACCCTTCGGCCTACTGGAATGCCGGCATAGCGAGCGCCTTCCGGCGAAAGACCAATGGCGTAAAGTCCGCGTCCAATCGTGGTGCGGTGCAACACCAACCAGAATGCGACCACCGCGAAAAGCAACATCGGCAACTGCGGAGGCATGCCGTTCAAAAACTCGCCCTGGCCGAGAAATAAAAATCGCTCCGGAAAACCTGTGAAATTGTCAGCCCCGCGCGTCAATCCTTCCGCAAGCCCGCGAAACAGCGAAAAGGTCCCGAGCGTGACAATCAACGGCGGCAAACGCAACCGCGCAATCAAAAACGCGTTCAAGCCGCCCGCCGCAGCACCTGCCAGCAGTGTCAACAGGACAGCGAGTTCGATAGGCAAACCCAGGCCGATCTTGTCATCCTCGGGTGCGCGCCACAACAGCCCAAGCAACACGGCCGACAGCCCCATCATCGAGCCGACCGACAGATCAATGCCGCCCGCGACGATCACCAGCGTCAGTGCCAAAGCCAATAGACCGACTTCGGCGCTCAAGCGCACGATGAGATAACCGCCGGCTGCCGAGAAAAAGCCGGGGCTAACCATGCTGAACAGTGCGATTTCAATCACCAGCAACAGCACCAAAGCCCGCTCACGCGTGAATTCGATCCGCGGCCAGGCAATCGGCTCAACGGCTGGCGACACTGACGACGACATCCCTCTTTCTCCTCCATTGCAAAGCGTCCGATGCAACCGCGACCAGGATAATGCCACCCTGGATCGCCTTTTCCCAATGCGGCCCAACGCCCCATTTCAGTTCCGCGTCAAGAAAAACGAGGGCCGACCTGATGGTTCCCAGCAAGGCCACGCCGAGCAGCGGCCCGACCAAGGTGCCGCGCCCGCCCGACACCGCCACGCCGCCAACCACCACCGCGGCGATCACCTGCAATTCCAGGCCCTCGCCGTTTTTGGGATCGACCTGCGGGAAGCGCACAGCGCTCAGCAAGGCCGCCAATCCCGTCAAAGCACCCATGACAAGGAAAACCGAGAACACAACACGCCGCGGCCGAATGCCCGTAAGCCACGCGGCTTGCGGATCGGAACCCGTGGCATAAATCGCCCGTCCCGCCGCCAGATGCCGCAGTCCCCATGCAAAGGCGATAAAGATCACCAGGGCCAAAACGACAACCAACCATTGGCCCGCACCCTGGCCCAGTCCGAACCACTGAAAATCAGCAGGCAGATCTCGCACCAACTCACCTTCACGCCCCCAGCGCAGCCCCTGGCGAAGAATAACCAATGTAGCCAACGTAACCACAATCGACGGAAGTTCCAACCCGGCCACCAACGCTCCGTTCAATGCGCCAAGCGCGGCCCCGGTCAACAGCGTCCCTAGCGCCACTAACGGCATCGGCACGCCGGCCCGGGCCAATAACCCAGCCGTCACCGCGCACACCGAGAATTGAGAACCGATGGATATGTCGATTTGCCGTGCCAGTATCACCAGCGTCATGCCGACCGCAGCCACCAGGATCGGGGCGCTGCTGACCAGAATGGCCCGAAATTCATTGCCTTCATAAAAGGACGGCGTCGCAATGGCGAGGATCAGCAAAAGTATGAGATAAGTCAGCGCCACCGAGCACTCGCGCTGGTAACGCTGCCAAAGCTGCCGAATCATGGGAAACTCGCTCCGAGCATAATCGAAGACCACGCCGTGAGTATACGGCCTGTTTGGCATGGAAGCTATTTTGAAATGCGCTGTGCGGCTTGTTTAAGGTCACAATTTGTGACCTTAAGCAAGCTGCCTCTTCGCTTGCGCGGACAGACCGCGAGCGTCGTCGTTGATACAATCCCTGCGTAGGAAATTTCGCCGTTCCTAGTCCGGTTGCGGAGATGCTTCAATCATGAACAGCATGCGCATGGCTTTTGTTGTTGCAGCCGTCGTGCTACCCTTCACCGGTGGGGGCTGCCTCAATGGCCATCCCAGTGCTAGCGACAGGCAAACGGCGTCGACAGGCAAACTTGCTGCCGAAACCGGGAGCACGAAGTCTGATGAATACATAGGGAAGGGCAAGCCGCCACCGCCAAAGGACTTGACGATCAGGCATGTCGCGTTCTCGCCTGACGGGAAGCTCTTGCTGGCATTTGATGGGCCGCCTAATGATGAAAATGTTTACATTTGGGATGTCGATAAACGTCAACAACTTTGGTCTGGACGAGTCAAAGGCTTGCGAACTGCTCTGTTTTTTCCGAGTAGCAGGCGGATTGCATTCGGGTGCTATGGCGGAGCCATTGATATCTGGGACGTGCAAAAGTTAGAAAAACTCTTCACGTTGGCCATGACTATGCAACATGTCGGACAGTTGCTAATTACCGAAGATAATCGGTATTTAGTTGGTGTTGGCAGTGGAGGGTATGATGGTGCTGAAATCAAAATGTGGGATTTAGATGTCAAAGCTGTGGAAGTTTCCTTCCTAGGTGTTCCCGATCCTAAATTCCGAGCCACAACGACGCATTCCGCCATATGGAGTGTCGAAGGAAGCAAAGTGCTAATGATCAACAACGATCCGTCATTAGACGAGATCGACCTAAATGAAGCCAAAGCTGTCCGTCTGAAAACCTTCCCAGCCGATGTTTCCATTAGTTTTAGCCTGGACCGCAAGTCACTGGTTGTTGACAACCGCGAGGATCCAAAGCGGTCGTTCTATTCCTTGCCTGATCTGAAAAAGCTCGCATCGGATCCCAATGAAAAGCCCATGCAAAAGTTGGATTGGTCTTGGCCGGTTCCCAAAGACATGTACGAAAAAAGAATTGCAACAACTGCATTTTCGCCGGACTCCAGGCTCTTAGCCGCAGGCGGCGGACAGCTGCTTCGCGGAATAAGCCTCAACAATGTCTCAATTGCGCCCACTCTCGATTTATTCGACGCAAGTTCCGGCAAGATCGTCGCCACGCT
>Ga0134121_10003843_pt1 | contig 12364 bp, 9 predicted proteins | sample KB301_FD_96463 | JGI IMG/M metagenome (GOLD analysis project Ga0134121, IMG submission 96463) | Terrestrial soil microbial communities without Nitrogen fertilizer from Kellogg Biological Station, Michigan, USA - KB3-0-1 | ecosystem: Environmental > Terrestrial > Soil > Unclassified ...
CCCGCTGGCTCCGGCTGCGACGGCCGTCAGATGAGCCTGAGTGTCGTGGATCGCCGTAAGGACCAGCACTCGGCAAGGCCGAAACTTTTCCACGAGGTCCGAAATAAAATTCAGGCCATTTTCTGTTCCCAGATCGAGGTCGAGCAGGATAACATCCGGCCGCCCGGGTGTGGAGTGCGCCAGAGCCTGGCTGGCTGAAGACGTCTCCCAAAGGACCGACATCTTTACATTGCTCTCGACCAGCATCCGCAAACCAGCGCGCACGATCGCATGATCATCGATGATGCAGACCTTGATCAGTGCGGGGTCCGTTACAGGCTGTGCCATCTCCGGCCTCATGTAGGGCTGGCGTCTCGCTTTCGATTGAACACTGACGGTCTTATAGCTGTTCACAACCTTTGCTCGCAAGAATATTGTGCCGCCGGGGGACGGACGACTGGGGCAATCCTGCGCCCTCTCCTGCACAACCGCCACACCGGACGCACCGTCCCGGCCCGTGAGTCGTTGAGATTATTGGGCGGTGACAATGGCGTGCCATGTGCAAAGCAGGAAGCGATCCTTAATTTCGGGCCTTCAACCGCATCTGCGGGCCCGAATCCTTGGTGGTCAAGCGGGCCGGCACTTGCGACTCCTGGAGTGCCGGCACCGTCTTTTCTTCTTTCACGGATCGGATTAATCTTTTGGGGATGACTCTGAGGCCTTCCTGGTTTACCGGCAAACGTCTGCAGACGCGTCTCCTTCTGTGGACAGCGCTTATCCTTGTCGTTTCAGTCACTTTGGCGTCCGAGATCCGAACGCGCTACAACATCCGCTTCCTGGAATCGAATCTACGGGTCCGGTCCGAAACGCTTGTTGGGGCCCTCAACAGGACTCTGGGTCATATGGCCTCCTCGCCGGACCTGAATATCGAAGCACTCGAGGACCGATTGCGGGAATTCGTTGAGGCGGACCGGACGCTGACGCGCTTGGACATTATTCGGTCCAACACAGGCTCGCCGTCGCTACTGGCAACGAGTTCCGATCAAAAGGAACCGGGTATTCGCAGTGTTCTTCCTGGGCTGAACACATGGATTGAGAACAAGGCAGGAGAGCGAGTCATGGTGACCACCGCACCGCTCGAGGGAACGCAACTGGCTTTGGTGGCGTTTTCGTCGCTGGAAAACATCGACCGCTACGAAGAAGTCAACCGATGGATCACTCCGGTTTTCTCGCTGTTTCTCATCGCCATTGTCATCGTGCCGATGTCCTTTCTCTATTCGCGCACGATCTCTCAGAGATTCGACGAGTTGCTGGAAGGCATCCGCCGGGCGCAGCAGGGCGAAGCGTCGAGGATTCCGGATGACCGACAGGATGAAATCGGAGCTATCGCGGGAACATTGAATGCCCTGCTTGCCCAGGTTCATTCGTTCAATGACGGCCTTCAACTCGAAGTATCCCGAGCGACGCAGGATCTGCACAAGCGCAATCTCGCCCTTGAAGAAACGTCGCGCCAAATGCTGGCAATGCAGCGCCAGCTTCTGGAATCCGAACGCCTCGCGACGGTCGGACAAATGGCAGCGACGTTCGCGCATGAAATCGGCTCTCCGATGAGCTCCCTGTCCGCACACGTTCAGCTGCTTCTGGAAGACTCGCGGCTATCGGACGACCAGAGAGAGACCCTGACGGTGGTCCGGGAACAGATTCAGTCCGTAGTGCAAATCGTAAACGACCTGCTGCGTTCGGCGAGGCGCGGTCCGGCGGATTTCGTTCTCACGGATCTCAACGGCATTCTTGAAACGGTTGTGCGCCTGGTTCAACCCAAACTCACGTCGCAGAGAATCGACGTGAACATCGCGCTTGAACCGCTTCCCTTCATGCGTGGTTATCCTTTGTATCTCCAGGAAGTGTTCCTCAATCTCATCAACAATGCCTCGGAAGCCATGCCCGAAGGAGGACAGCTCGAAATTCGATCCTGGTTTGACGAACGGCGCGCCCTCCTGAATGTCAGCATCTTCGACACGGGCCCGGGGATCGATCCTTCCGTAGTGGAAAAAATGTTCGATCATTTCGTCACGACAAAGGCGATTGGCGCGGGGACGGGCCTCGGGCTCGGAATAGTGAAAGAGATCGTCGACAACCATCGAGGGACCGTCCACATCGCCCCGATGGCCGGCAAGGGCACATCTGCGCACATCACATTTCCTGCTGAGATTCCGATGGTGCACGCCGTATGAGCAATCCTGTCATTCTCGTGGTCGATGACGACGAAAGCGCGCTCAAGGCCCTGATGCAGGTTCTTCGGAAGGAGAACTATCAGGTTGAAGGCGCATCCTCCGGACCTGAAGCCTTGCAAAAATTGGAGAGCGGGCGCGCCGATCTGGTGATCACCGATATTCGCATGGGGCGCATGGACGGAATGGAACTCATGCGCGAGTTACACGCCCGCCTGCCGGATCTGCCGGTGATCGTCATGACTGCGTTTGCAAGCATCGACACCGCGATTCGATCGATTCATGAAGGCGCCTACGACTACATCAGCAAACCCTACGAAGTGGACGACCTGCGCCTCACGGTGCGCCGGGCTCTCGAACAGGCCCGTCTGGTTCGGGAAAATCTGGCATTACGCCAGAACCTTGCCGAAGACAAGGAACTCAACCTGCAGATGATCGGCATGAGTCCTCAGATGATCGAGGTGTACAAGATGATTGCCCGCGTGGCGCCGACAGCCACGACGGTTCTGATTGAGGGCGAGAGCGGAAGCGGCAAGGAGTTGATCGCCCGCGCCATTCATGCCAACAGCGATCGCATGGGACAGCCGTTCATTGCCCTCAACTGCGGGGCCCTGACGGAAACCCTGCTGGAAACAGAACTCTTCGGACACATCAAAGGGGCCTTCACCGGCGCCTCCTTCGCCAAGCGGGGTCTCTTCGAAGCAGCAAATAGAGGCAGCATCTTTCTCGACGAGATCGGAGAGACCAGCGCTCATATGCAGACACGCCTGTTGCGCGTTCTGGAGGAACGCGAAATCCAACGCGTAGGCAGCGTGGAACGAACGCCTGTGGATATTCGCGTCATTGCTGCCACCAATCGTCCCCTGCAGCAGCTTGTAGCCCAGGGCAAATTCCGCGAGGATCTCTTCTATCGCCTGAACGTCGTCGCGATTACAGTTCCTCCGCTTCGCGAACGTCTTCCCGACATCCCGTTACTCTTCGACCATTTTCTCAAGCGCCATCGCCGCCAAACCCACAGAACCATAGCGGTCCACGGCGACGTTCTCGACATGCTTCGCGAGTATTCGTGGCCTGGCAATGTGCGTGAACTGGAAAACATGGTCGAACGCGCCGTAACGCTGAATACCTCGGGGGTGCTCACGACCGTGGACTTTCAGGACCACCTGAAACCTTCAGGCGGAACGCCGCCAGCCTTCTCGGGAGACCTGGTGTCATTGGAGGAAATGGAGCGCCGCTACACGTCCTACGTTATTGCCCGCTGCAATGGGAACATGACACGCGCGGCCGACGTCCTCCGAATCGACCGCCGGACGCTCTACCGCATGCTCGAGCGGTTTGCCCAGCGAAATCTCGACGAATCGGCAGACCAGCTCAGGGCACCCCGGGATTAGTGTTGTGGCGCTTCCTCTGCAATTGTTATGATTCCTAGTCCCATAACGGGGTCGTAGTTCAGTTGGTTAGAACGCCGGCCTGTCACGTCGGAGGTCGCGGGTTCGAGTCCCGTCGGCCCCGTTTAGTTTCAGTCAGTTAGAAAAGCCCGGGAGTGACACCCGGGCTTTTTCGTTGGTGGGATGCCATAGGACGCCAAGTCAGCCACTTCGAATGCGCCGCGCCACCTGGCTGACTGGATATACGATCCGGCGAATGCCATTGCGAAATCCGACTCCCGTTACGCTTCGTCCGTGGCGCAGCAGCGAAGCCCGTAGCTGCTGCGGAGGAAGTGGCGACACCGACGTCAGCTTCACTATGGCGATCGGTGTTACCGGCCCTGTTTGCCCATCGTTGGAGTGGTAGCCCAGCAGCAGTTCGGAATTGCCGGTGTCGATCGCCGCCTTGAGCCGCGCGAGCCGATTGTCCCCAGGGCTCGGAGGACGCGCCAGCGTGCGGAGGCGGACCACGCCGATGCCGCCCACCCGCCACGGCGACACCGAGTCGTACTCATTCGCGAGGTAGTCGCCAGAGTTGACCCTGGCCATGTCATTGCCGAAGACCACCGATGCGAACGACTCAAACGTGCCGAGTATCAGGTCCTGATCACCGACTTCCGGCGGACCATCCTCATCTCGCCGCGTTCGCAGCCGCAGCGCGAGTCCGAGGATATCTTTATCCGACGTCGCCTCGCTCCTGATTGCGCCCGAGAACCGAACCAGCGCAGGACCGGCCAACCGTGCGCCGATTGAGCGTTCGGGTTCGGGCCCATCGATCGGGACGATCTCGGCCTTGCACAGCACGCCGTGGGCATGAACCGCACGTGCGCCGCGGATCAAGCTCACGAAGAAGACAACCGGAGCTAATGCCAGCCCAATCAGGATTCCGAGCCATCCGCGGATATGGGTTCCAAGCTCCTTCTGAACCATATTATCGGCCGGAGTTTCACTCCGAAGTCAGAAAGACATCCGCGCTGACCTTGAAGTACGTCGCCAGTTTCTGAACGTGATTCAGCGTGAAGGAACGCTTGCCGGAAAGTACCTCTGATATCGTCGAAACGGGTATCTCGACAGCCGCAGCGAGAGAACGTTGGGAAACTCCGCGGTCCTCGATGAGAAATGCAAGCATTTCCCGAGGCTCAAGATCCTTGATCGGATGATGCTCCTCTTCATACAGCCGGGTAAGGTCGGAAAGCGCATCGAGGTACTCATGCTCCCCGGAATCAAGTTTCCGGCCAAGCAATGAATGAATCATGGCTGTGGCGCGATCGAGGTCACCTTCCGAGCGCACTGGGCGAAGCGGAGAGCGACGGACCAGCTCCATGTAGGAATCCTTGGGTGCGATCGTCCTGGGCATTGGAATCTAGTTCTCCTTCCAGCGTCCGCGGCTGTATTCAGCGTGAGTGCACGGTGTGAATGAACACTTTGCCTGTCCCATAGTCGCATGTTTTCATGGGTTGATCTGCTTGCCTGAGACGCCGCGCACAAATTCCGCGAGACTCGCAAAGTTGTCTCCGCTATAACGTCGATCTTCCAGAACAACTTCCCATCGCGCGCTGCCCGGAGCAACCGACACTCTGATCGCGCACACACCGTCGGGGACAACCTCATAGCCTTCACGCTCGAGGACCGCTGCGGCCAGGACCGCATGAAGACCGATCCCCTTGACGATCGCGCGTCCCCGCGCATGGGTCTCCAAACGAAACGCCCGTTCTTCCGGATGAAAGCGAATGCTCTCGGCCTGAAAAGCCTCTGCAAGACTTCCCTCAAGAATAATGTCCTCCGGAGTCCCCGTGTGCAACTTGCCGCCGGGAGCCAGAAGCCAGAGTGTATCCGCCATTCGCAAAGCAAGTTCGAGGTCATGGGTGGAGACCACAATCGCGAGGTTCTCGTCGCGAGCGAGCCGGCGCAGGAGTCCCATGACCTGTACTCGCGAGGGCACATCGAGGAAAGCTGTCGGCTCGTCCAACAACAAGATCGATGGCTCTTGCGCCAGGGCGCGCGCAATCATGAAGCGCTGACGTTCGCCGTCGGAAAGACTGCTGCAGTCGCGCGACGCCAGATGCTCGGCAGCAACAGCGCGGATCGCCCATTCCACGATTTCGTGGTCCTTCGGCGTCAGACGCCCGTACCAATCCAGATGCGGATAGCGGCCCAATTCCACAAGCCGGGATGCCGGGAGCGCGCCAACTACCGGGCGTTCCGTCAGTACTACTCTAAGGCGTCGCGCCAGATTTAGACGAGATAGCCGTCCAGACTCGACGTTGTCAATTTCGACCGCGTCGGCAAGCGCTGGCTGAATTCGCGAGACTGTCCTGAGCAGCGTGGACTTCCCTGTTCCATTGGGACCCAGCAGACAAACCAGTTCCCCGGCCTTCACGGAAAGATTCAGCCTCTCGAGCACCACGATCGGCGTGCGCCGCCCCCGGTAACCGACAGCCAGATCGATCGTACGGAGGGCGACGCTCACGCCGTAAACACTCCTCTGCGATTCCGCATCAAAATGATGACCAGAAACGGCGCGCCGATAAGAGCCGTGATCGCGTTCAGCGGCAGGCCTGGAAGCAACGCTACAACCTGAGCGAGAAGCGCGACGATGCCGCCCATGAGTATCGTGGCAGGTACAAGCGAGCGATGATCCGAACTGCCCAGGAGTCCGCGGCACATGTGCGGGATCGCGACTCCAATGAAGGCGATCGGTCCGCAGAACGCGGTCACCACACCACCCAGAATCGATGCGCCCGCCATGGTCACCAGGCGCATACGCCGGACGTTCAATCCCATGGAACTCGCGTAACTCTCTCCCAGGAGAAGGGCATTCAATTGTTTTGTTGTGGCCGCCGCTACTGCCAAACCGGTAAGGATTAGCGGAATGAAGAGGGGCATCTTCTGCCACGTCACACCTTCGAACGAGCCGAATCCCCAACCGATCCAGGATTGCAGTTTGCCCGGGTCAGCTCCTGCCACCAGGACAGTGACAAACGCCTGTGCTGCATAACCGAACATCAATCCAATGATCAGCACAGTCGCCGGGCTCTCGACGCGGCGCGACAGCGCCAGCACGACACTGAGAGCCATGCCGGCTCCCACAATCGAGGCTGCTGTTACTAATGCGTCGCCGGCAAGCCCGAGGTTCGAACCAAAAACGCCGGCGACCGTCGCGCCACTCGTCAGCAACACCAGCGCGACGCCAAGACTCGCGCCCGAAGCGATACCGAGGGCGAAGGGATCAGCAAGAGGATTGCGAAAAAGCGTCTGCATCTGAAGGCCGGCAATGCCGAGCGCCGCGCCGGCAAGAAGCGCAGTCAGAGCCCGCGGCAAGCGCACATCGTGAACAATGACAACCTGCTCGGTGTTTTCGCCTGCGCCATTTCCAATCAGAATGGAACCGACATGGTTCAGGGGAATCCAGACGGACCCCAGCGCCAGCGACAGGAGGAAGGCCGCAATCAAGCCGACTGCGAGAGCGCCAAGAACAACGGATCCGCGTTTGCGATGAAAGGTCATATTAAGAGCGGAAGCTAGTCTCCTGCAGGCGCTGTGGTTTGTAACCACGATGACGTGTTCGGGCGGGCGTCCCCTCCGCTTGAGGAGGGATGGCCGAAGGCCGGGGCGTCAGACCTGCGAAAACTTTCCGCCAGCCTGACCACCCCGTCTGCGCGTCAGCCCGCTGGCTGTCGCACAGCCACCCCTCCTCAAGCGGAGGGGACGCCCGCCCGAAGACGATTCGTCTGAAGCGCTCACCCATCGCCTCCCTACTCTGCCGGTACCTGCTTGTACCACACGAACTCGTGCTCCGGCGCCAATTCGGGATGGAAGATCTTGATCAGGTCTCCGAGGATCAAGTCCGGCCGGGTGACTCCTCGCGACCAGTAATCATAGGCCCCATCGGCACTCACGAGTCGGTTGTACAGCCATACATTGCCCCGCTGGAATGCCTTGAACTCCTTATAGCGGCGCTCGTCCTTCACCATGGCCTCCAGGCTCTTCCACTCCCCACCGTTGATCCAGAAATCTGCGGAGGACGCGCGCGAGATCTGCGCCTCCAGATCCACCGTCATTACGCCTGAAGAAGGGTTGTCGGACCAGACATAGGCTCCTCCCGCGTCCTCGATCAGTTTCGCAACGTAGGACGAGCCGCCCGAAACTTCAAACATTCCGCGCGAAGCCAGGCCCGTCATGACGCGCGGCCGATCCTTCTCTGGAATACGGATTGTGCGTTCCCGCAGTGCCATATAGCGATCGCGAATGGCATTGAAACCTCGCTCTGCCTTCCCCTCCTCGTTGAGATACAGCGCCATATATTTGAGCCACTCCGCCCGGCCGAGGGCAGACCGCTCTTCCCACTCTGCATTCATCACCACCGCGATTCCGGCTTTGCGAATCGTTGCGTACGCGTCGGGGTATCCTCCGCTCGCCATCAAAATCGCGGGTTGTTTCGAAATGACGAGTTCGGCGTTAATGATATTGTTGGATGCGTATTCGATGACCTGCCGCTGACGAACCCGATCGAGAACAGGATCTGTAGTGATGTAGCGCGCCTCACTGATTCCGGTGAGCACATTCACGTGTCCGAGTTCCACAAGGAGCGGCATGTGTGTTGCGGAGGACGAGAACATGGAAGTAATCGGAACCGCAACAACAGGAGCATTGGCGAGATCACCGGTCAGCACCGGACGGGGCGCACCACACTGCAAGAGCACGTATTGTTCCGGGGCGCCGTTCTCCGAGGGCCGCCTCACTGTAACAACCTTGTAAGACTTGTGGTACTCGACGGAGAGATTCTCGGCAAATTCCAGCGTAGTCTTCTCCGGAAAGTAATCCCTGGCCGGATCAAAGTTTTCAACGCAGTCACTGCGGGCCGTGGAGGAAGGAACTTCGGGAGAGCGCGAACAACCCGAAAAAAGGACGAGTGAAACAGCAAGAGTGGTGGCCGCGCGGAATATCACGAGTCGAGGAGTTTAGAAGAGTTGGCCGCCGGCGGCACGTGAAAAGTGCTGAAGTTCCTGTCAGGAAGATACACCCTTCGAAAAATAATGAACTCTGTACTTAATTGCCGCGTCTGATGCGTATATAAAGGGTAGCAGCGATGAGCGGCTGCGAATGATCGGAGCGAATGTAAGCCCGATAGTGCGAAACTCTAAGTTGAGTGTGTCGCGAAAACGACCAGGTATTCGCGCGGCTTGCACCGCGGAGCGGTGAGAGGAATTTAGCCGGGGGTTGAGCGAGCTTAGCGAGCGATACCCCCAGTCAATATTACCGCGAGTTTTTTCGCACGCCCGTGGCGTGCGAGGGGTTGGAGATCTCCGTTACCGGGGGTTGCGCGCTTCGCGCTTACGCCCGGCTACATTCCCTGCACCGCTACGCGGTGCCAGCGCGCGCATACGTAATAGTGCGCAGCCGTCAAATAATAGAGGATATGAACGTAGTGGCCGGTGAACACAAAAAATTTCTGCTGTTCAAAGCCCTGATAGGCTTGGGGTTTGTCCTCGGAATCATTCTGCTCATTCAGACCATCACGACCTACAAATACGTCTCCGGCGAGCTCATGATGCAGGAAGCTGAACGCGACTCCCAGAGAAAGGTCAATACACTCGTCGGCGCTGTCCGGTCGGCGCAAACCCAGGACATGGCGGTGATCTCCGGAATCCTCCAGGACTTTCTTGAAGACTGGAACCAGCAAGTGGCCTGGGTTCGCATCCTGGATGGGATGGGACAACCGATTGCCAGCGCTGGCCCGGCTCCCACGACCCCCGTTCCGCAAGACAAGCTGCCTCGGGCTTTTTCGCAGGAGGAACTGACCCCCGAGCGCATGGAGTCTGCCCAGGGAGAAGTGCTCGTCTCCCTTCGTTCCTTTCGTACGGTGCCGCTGGGACCGATACCGACGCGGGGCGCCGGGGGCGGAGGCGGCCAACGCGGACAAGGTGGGCCAGGCGGCCCGGGCGCTCCGGGCGGCTTTGGAGGCCCTCCGGGGCAGCGTGGCTCGGGCGGACCAGGCGGCTTTGCAGGGGCCCGCGGGCCGAGACCCGGACTCGGTTTCACCTCGAACGTTGAACTCGCGATCTTCCCCGACAGCGTTTCAGGATCGTTCGCCGGTTTAAGACGGAATCTGATCGTCGGCATCTCCGCATCTCTCACCTTGATGGCAGCACTCGTGTTGATTGCCGTGCGCTTCCCGTACTACCTGCGGGGCCAGCAACTCAACCGGGAACTCGATCTCGCGCGGCGTGTGCAGGCCGATCTTCTTCCGTCAGCGGAGACAATTGCACCCTATGTGGATTTCTCCGCGGAATGCATATCGGCATGGCAGGTCGGTGGCGATTTCTGCGACGTCTTCCACGTTGCAGAAGATCGAACGGCGCTGGTTCTGGGAGACGTCTCCGGTAAAGGCATTTCTGCAGCATTGCTGATGGCCCTGATTCACGGCGCCATTCATTCGATCTCCTGGACGCGCTCCACGCAGGATCACATCAACGCCAGCCGGCAACTCAACACGCTGCTCTGCCAGAAGACAGCCAGTGAACGATTCACAAGTCTCTTCTGGGGCTGCTTCGATCCCCAACGGTCTACGATTCAATACATCAATGGCGGGCACCTTCCACCCCTTCTTCTTCGCATGACGAATGATGAACTGGAGGTTCAAAAGCTCGAAACGGGCGGCCCTGTCATGGGCTTGCTGCCCGGCGCAAACTTCCAGCAGGGGGAACAATATGTGGCCCCCGGAGACCTCCTCATCGCATTCTCCGATGGCGTTGTCGAAGCGACGAACGCGGCAGGCGAGGAATTCGGGGACAAGCGCCTGGTGTCCGTCGCCCGTGAGCTCTGGAACGCGCAGGCCACGGATATTCGAAACGCCATCCACGCTCGCCTTAAGGAATTCACCGGGAACGCTCCCGTCGCAGACGACGAGACTTTGATCATTGTGCGGTTCAAACACTCCAACGTGACAATTACCGAGGCGCAGTCCGACACGGCCACTGTCGTCTAACTTGCGCTGTTTCCGTTGCGATTCATCCGCAAATCTCTGATCCTGATTCACCGGTACCTTGGCGTCGTTTTGAGCGTGCCGTTCCTGGTGTGGTTTGTGTCGGGCATTGCAATGATCTATGTCCGCGAAATGCCGACGCTCACACCGGAAGCGCGCATCGAACATCTTCCGGTATTGGATCCCGCACGCATCCGCCTTTCGCCTGCGGAGGCCGCCGCAAAGGCTGAGCTGGGCAGTCCACCCGGACAAGCCACGCTGCTCACGATCCTTGGCCGCCCTGCCTACCGTTTCTCCAGCGGCGAACCTGTGACCGTGTTCGCAGACACCGGAGAGTTGCTCGAGATGAATGCGGAACGCGCCAGCGAGACGGCGCGACTTTTTGCAAATCTCCCCGCTGATCGAGTACGACCCTTGGAAGTTCTAACGAGCGCCGATCAATGGACAATCGGACAGCGCCGATCCCTGCCCTTACACAAGTTCGCGGTCGCTGATGCGGCCCACACGGAGCTTTACGTTTCGGAGCAGACAGGGGAGGTCGCTGTGCTGACGACGCGAGGAGGGCGTGCTCTGGCGTGGATTTCGGCAATCCCCCATTGGCTCTATTTCCAGGCGATCCGCACTCGGCCAGAGGTTTGGCGGCAAGTTGTTCTTTGGATATCCGGGCTGGGGATCGTTTCCGCGCTAATCGGCCTTGTCCTCGGAGTGATTCAATACCGACGCAGGCCGCCACACATCCCCTATGCGGGCTGGCTGCGCTGGCACTACATCACGGGCGTCATCTTCGGACTGTTTACGCTCACGTGGGTTTTCAGCGGCTTTCTTTCGATGGAACCATGGTTCTGGGCAAGCGGCGGCGGCCTGGGAGCGGGAATGGAAGAGTCTCTGGCAGGTGGCTCGTTGGATCTTTCGCGGTTTCCTTCAACGCTGCCCCCCGTGAACTCGGCAAAGGAAGTGGAGTTCCTGACGATTCAAGGTGACGCGTACTACCGGATTCGAACCGGCGCGCCCGACCCCTTGCTCGTGTCCGCCAGTTCCCTCAGAATTCGCAAGGAGCCTTTTACCACCGAGTCCGTCGTGCAGCGGCTCACATCACCAAATCCCAAAGTGAAAGTTACCGAAACCACGTTGATGCGCGACTACGACTCGTATTACTACTCGTTCAACCGCAAAGCTCCCCTTCCTGTGCTTCGCGTGAAATTCGACGATCCGGACTCGACATGGTTCTACGTCGATCCGCGGATGAGCGAGATTGTGGGCCGCGCACATCGACGCGAACGCATCCAGCGCTGGATCTATCATGGCCTGCACAGCCTGGACTTTTCGTTCTGGTACTACAGCCGGCCAGTGTGGGATATCGGGATGATCGGGCTCAGTTTGGGAGGCATCGCGCTCAGTTCGATCGGCGTTGTCATTTCGTGGAAGCGCGTGGCGCGGGCAGTCGTCAGGAAAACAGCGCGCTGACGGGAATCTTCACTTTGGGCAGAATCTCGGACCGCAGCTTCTCTGCTTTCTTGAATACCAAAGCCTTGCCGGACTCAAACGACCGGACTTCAACTTCCTTTGCCGCAGGGTCAATAAGCCAGAGTTCACCAACACCCATCGCACGATAAGTGTCGGACTTCGTGCGGCGGTCGTAGACAGCGTTGGAAGGCGAGATCACCTCGACCACGATATCGGCCCGGGTCCAATGACGCGGGTTCATTTCGGCTTGAAGTTCCCTGGACAAATACATCAGGTCC
>Ga0134121_10003844_pt1 | contig 12363 bp, 6 predicted proteins | sample KB301_FD_96463 | JGI IMG/M metagenome (GOLD analysis project Ga0134121, IMG submission 96463) | Terrestrial soil microbial communities without Nitrogen fertilizer from Kellogg Biological Station, Michigan, USA - KB3-0-1 | ecosystem: Environmental > Terrestrial > Soil > Unclassified ...
CAGGTAAGCGACGATGTTCGTGATCGTCGCGTAAAGGATCGCGGTCGCGAGCTTCGTTGGCCCAAGCCATGACGCAACAACCGGCGGATGCCCAATCGCGAGATCTCGCTTGATTGCGTCACCAGCCACGACCGGATCGTCCACCAGCAAACCGAGCGCGATAATCAACGTCGCAATCGAAACCTGCTGCAGATCGATGCCGAGCACGTGCATCATTCCGAACGTCATCGCGAGCGTGACTGGAATCGAAATCGCCATCAACAACGCCGAGCGCCATTCCCAGAAACCAATCAACGCGATGATCACGACGAGAATGATCGCTTCGTAAAGACTCTTCATAAACAAGTCGATACTCTCTTCAACCTGCAACGGCTGGTCAGACGTGCGCGCGTAGATCAGGTCAGCCGGCATCTGCTGCCGCAACTTATCGAGCGTGACGTCTACCTGTTTGCCAAAGTCAGCAATCTGTTCTCCAGATCGCATCTGGACCGACAGCGTGATCGCGCGACTGCGCTGCCAGTTGCCATTGCTATCGCGCCAGTTGAAGAAGTTTTGAAAACGCGCCGGGCTCTCGTAGCCACGAACCACGTCGACGAGATCGCGCACGTAAACCATCGCGCCGTTTGCCGCACGCACCTGCACGTTCCCGATTTCCTCTTCGCTCTTGAACTCGCCGCCGGGCTCGAGCGTCACGTTCTTGCCTTCAACGTTGACCTGGCCGCCGGAAGTGGAGATGTTGCGACCCTTCATCGCATCTTCGAGCGTGCCTGGCTGAATGTTGTAAGAAGCGAGACGCTCCTGCGAATACAGCAGAAACACGTTCTCATTCAGCAAACCAGAACGATTCACCTTCGACACTTGCGGGATCGTCTTGAGCGTCTTCTCGATCAGATCCGTGTAATCGTCCATCTGGCGATAGCTGTACTTGTCGCCGGCGACTGCTTTCAATTTCGCCTCGACTTCCTGAGGATCGCGGACGACCATCGGCGGCCACACGTCAGGATGAAACTCAGCCGACTGAAGTCTTTCGGTGATGAACTGCTGCACAAAACCGAGCACCTCCTGCTCGTTCTTGTCGCCCGCAGCATCGAAACCAAGAAAACGATCACCCTGGACCACGCGCACGTCCGTCGCGAAATTTTTCTCCTTTATATAGGCGACAAAAGTCTGGATCGGCGTGCGCAGCAGATCCGGATGGATCGCGACCGGTGTGTTGAGCACGAGCGTGAATCGCCCAGATTTATCGCCGCCTGCAACATTCGAACGCTCCTGCTCGATCGCAGTCTTGATCGCCTGGGCGCGCATTGCGACTCGGCGTCGTCAGCTTCGGACTCGCAACCGTCAACATCAATGCTGCGGTGTCGCCGAAATCCTTGATGAAGTTGATTGGACGAGGATTTGCTTGGAGAGATATTCCGCGCCGCGGTTGGGATCGACGACACCATCGATCATCTTGAAATACTCGGGCGTCTCGGGCTCCGGCATCGCCGGCCGAATCTCCCGAAACTCGATATTGAGTGACTCGATTCGCTCGCGATACGTGTTGCTGGTGGCGATTACGGGCTCGATGTAGCGCTTCCGCATTTCGAGTGCGAGGGAGATGTAGGGGTGCAAGTCGCCGAGCGAGCCGATCGTTGCCATCACCACTCGTCTTCTTCTGAAAATGTTCTTTTTCATTCGTGTCTCCTTTGTGTTTCCTCAACGCGGCGTGAAGATAGAAGACAGGCGGGTGTAGTCACATATCCCGAAAGATACATTTCGGAGGTGTATTTAATTATCCGTGTAATCTGTGGCTAAAAATACATCTTTCGGGCCATGACCCGGCCGGTCATAAGGGCGTATTTTGTGGGTGACATTTGATGGGGAGCTATGAACTTATGAACACGATTAATACAGACGTAGTCATCATCGGCGCCGGCCCGACGGGGCTTTCGCTCGCGTGCCAGCTCATCAGGTATGGAATTGATTTTGTCGTCGTTGAAAAGAACGACACGGTCACGCGTTTTTCAAAAGCGATCGGCGTTCAGGCCCGCACGCTCGAGATTTACGACCAGATCGGATTGGCGCAGCCTGCCATCGAGAAGGGCACGATTGCGAGTCGGGTGCGTTTGATTGAAGGCGGCGAGGTTGCCGGTGAAATGAATCTCGGAAACTTCGGCAAAGACCTGAGCCAGTATCCGTTCATGCTGATGTTCGAACAGAGCAGGAACGAGGAGTTGCTCTACCAGTTTGTGCGCAGTCACGGCCACGACGTGAGTTGGAACACTGAACTCGAACACTTTTCTCAGGACACCACCGGCGTGACTGCACAAGTCAAATTACCGTCCGGTGAGTCACAAACGATCCGCGGAAAGTTTCTCGTTGGTTGCGACGGTGCGAGTAGTCCCGTCAGAAAGGAATTGGGACTCACGTTCGCCGGCAGCACTTTTGAGCGACTCTTTTACGTAGCCGATGCACGTGTTGATTGGGACTTTCCACACGATGCGCTGCACGTTTGTCTCGCGAAAGACGTGTTCGTCGCGTTCTTTCCGATGCCGGGAGAGGATCGTTATCGCGTCGTCGGCACTTTTCCCGAAAGCAAGAATGAAGAGCAGGGCGAGGTCCTTTACGAAGAGATTGAGCGCGAGATCAAAGAGCAGGCAAAACTAAAACTCGAGCTCTCAGACGTACGCTGGTTCTCGCTTTACAAGGTCCACTCGCGGCGCGTGAACAAGTTTTCCGAGGGCCGTTGTTTTCTCGCCGGCGATTCGGCGCACATTCATAGTCCAGCAGGCGCGCAAGGCATGAACACCGGAATCCAGGATGCTTACAACCTCGCCTGGAAACTAGCGCTCGTGGTCAAGGGTAAGGCCGGGCTGGCCTTGTTGGACACATACAACGAAGAGCGACTCGCAAACGCGAAGCGACTGCTCGAATCGACCGATCGCATGTTTGAGCTCGCTGCCGGATCACACTGGCTGATGAGTTTTATTCGCACGACGATCTTTCCGCCGGTAGCTGGTTTTGTGTCGAGTCTTGAATCGTTTAGTAAGCGCATTTTCCCGCTGATCTCGCAGATCGGAGTCAATTATCGCAAGGGCAAGTTAAGCGAGCACACGAATGACGAATCAGACGACGTGAAAGCCGGCGATCGATTGCCGTATTTCCTGCTCGACGGGCACAGCATCTTCGACAAACTGAAGGAGCCGAAGTTTCACCTGCTCCTGTTTTCGAATGGCGATCGCAGCGAAGTGTGTAAGGAGTTTGCGGGTGATCTCGTTGATTGCCACGTGATACCGATCACCGAGCGCGTGAAAGAGATCTTCGAAAGAGAGGACGACTTCAGCGTGTTCCTGCGTCCTGATAATTACATCGCATTTATCTCGTCGGACATTACGCCGCGCGTGGTCGAAGAGTATTTGCAGGCGAGGGTGAGATGATCAAAGAGAAAGAATTAGATAAGACGTTTTATGAGATCCAGGTGAAAGGATATCTGGATGCGAGATGGAATGAGATGTTCGACGGTATGTCGATCGACTGGCGAGACGATGTGACGACGATCTCGGGGATGGTCGCCGACCAGGCGGCGCTGCACGGCTTGTTGGCCCGCGTGCGTGATTATGGACTGGTCCTGATCTCTATACAAAGCAGTAACCACGGATGACACGGATTTTAAAAATCGGATTTTTTATCCGTGTAATCTGTGGTTAAATGGGCGCGATGCCAACTGAGCGCCTCGTTTCACTCGACGTTTTTCGGGGTATCACGATCGCCGGGATGGTCCTGGTCAACAACCCCGGCACGTGGGAACACATCTACTGGCCGCTCGAACACGCGCGCTGGCACGGTTGGACGCCCACGGATCTAGTGTTCCCGTTCTTTGTGTTCATCATCGGCGTCGCGATCCCGCTCGCGTTTGCGCGGCGAATCGAGAGTGGTGGCAGTAAACGCGATCTTTATCTCAAGATCATAAGGCGCACACTCATCATCTTCGCGATTGGTCTTTTTCTAAACGGGCTTCCAAGCTTCGGTCTCGCTGAATATCGCATTCCGGGTGTTTTGCAGCGCCTCGCTGTTTGTTACTTCTTCGCGTCGATCATTTTTCTCAACACGAAAGTCAGAACGCAGATCGCGATCGCGATCGGGTTGCTGATCTTTTACTGGCTGCTCGTGAGACTTGTTCCGGCGCCGGGCTTCGCTGCTGGAGATCTCACGAAGGAAGGTAGTTTGCCGTCGTATATCGATCGCGTGGTGTTTGGGAAACACGTGTGGGCACAGGCGCGCGTTTACGATCCGGAAGGACTATTGAGCACGATCCCGGCGATTTCGACGGCCTTGATCGGCGTGTTGACCGGTACGTGGTTGCGCACCGAAAAGACGCGATACGAGAAGGCAGCGGGAATGTTTGTCGTCGGCGCGGTTTGTGTCGCGATTGGTTGGGCGTGGAACTCGTTCTTTCCGATCAACAAGGCGCTCTGGACCAGCTCGTATGTGCTGTTCACAGGTGGTTTGGCTTTGCAGTTTCTGTCGATCTGTTACTGGCTGATCGACATTCAGGGCTATCGACGCTGGGCCAAGCCATTCGAAGTTTTTGGACTGAATGCGATTGCGCTTTACGTCGTCGCGGATTTGATAGCGATATTGCTGGGGACAGTCAAAGTCGGTGAAGCGACGCTTGGTGGATGGATTTACGATCACGTGTTTGCGTCGTGGGCGTCGCCGGTCAACGCCTCACTCGCATTTGCGATCACGTTTGTTCTGGTTTGTCTCGGACTGATGTGGATTCTCTATAACCGCAAGATCTTCCTCAAGGTTTAGCCACAAAAAGGCACAAAAAGCACAAAAGACAAGCTAAAGCTTGAACTCAAAACTGATCTCTTTTGTGCTTTTTGTGCCTTTTTGTGGCTAAACCTTCTTTTTAGCCTCATCAATTAGACGATTGTTGTTTTCGTAACTGAGCGGCACGTTCGTCTCGGGCGGGTATTGGTGTTTTTGATAGAGCGGGTAAGCTTCGGTGCGCAGGTGGGCGAGCATGTGATGGCCGCGCCGCGCTTCGCGTTCGTGACGGAGTGCGGAGATGTCGATTGGCGCCACAACGATTCGCTCGCCTGGGCCCGGTGAAGCTTCAGCTAACATCCGCCCGTCGAAGTCGACGATCTGACTGCCGCCCGGCCAGGAGTACGGCGGATAGTGTTTCAAACTAGCGCCCTGGTTTGCTGCAACAACATAAGCAGTGTTTTCGAGTGCGCGACAGCGGTTCACCACCGTCCACCACGCCATCGGCTCGGTCGCGCCCCACGGATCCATGTAGGCCGAGACGCGTATCAACACTTCGGCACCGTTCGCGGTTAGCTGTCGCATCGCTTCGGGAAACAACCAGTCGTAACAGATCGCACAGCCGAGTTTTCCGATAGGTGTATCGGCCACGGGGAAAAGTGGTTCATCGTAATCAGGCAGATCGTGCGGGCTCGTGTGAACTTCGTAGGGAATCCACGTGTTCACTTTCCGATACTTGTAAAGCACGCCTTCCGGACCGATGAGACACGTCGTGTTGAATACGTGGCCGGGCCATTTCGGATCGACTTCCAGCATCGATCCGCCCTGAATGTAAATGTCGTGTTCTTTTGCTTTTTGTTGCAGACGCTCGGTGTGCTCATTGGGGATGGAAATTGCGAGCTTTTCGATCAGTTCTGCTGCTGTTTCGAAGACGGGCGCAGAGTGTGCAAACTCCGGAAAGACGACTAAGCGAACCGGAAGAAACGGCGCCGCGCCCGCGATCGCGGAGTCGATCATCGAGAGCATGCGATCCGTGTTCGCGCGCATCGAGCGTCGATCGAGTGGATTCGCGAAATCTGTCTGGCAAGCTGCGACTGAATATCGAATGTGGCTCATCTTGCTAATCCTGTTAATCCTGCAATCCTGTCTACCTGTGACGTAACAATTCGCGTGTTGTACTTCTCTATGTATTCCATCCGCTCTTTCGTCAACGGGTATCTTTCCGGCCAAGCGTACGGATAACGGCTCATTCCGTGAAACGGCAGTGGCCCAACCTGGTCAGGACTCGCCGAATTAATATCCATCTCCTTACTGAAACCATCCGCATACAACAGGAACGTCCGCGTCCATCCCTTCGGCAGCGGCGGCAGCTTACTCGCCGCGAACGACAACACGATCTCATCACCCGGTCTCGAGATCACGAACATGTCATCGGACGCAAGCAACAATTCGCGCACGTCGCCTTCGCGTGTGTATCGACCGGTCATCACCTTCCACGGCGACGTAAACGACACCTGTTTGTAATCGTAAGTGAGCGGCTGTCGTCCGTCGGGTGAGTGTTCGAGCGAGAAGCCACGCCAGCGAAGATCTGCGACGGAGGGGTTGAGTCGTGTGACCTGCAACGGGAAATTTCCGCCTGACGTGTCGACCAGAATTTGATCCCAGTAGATGCGCATGTTCGTCACGATGCGCACGTCACGACTCGCACTCAAAAACTTCCTCGTGAGATCGACAACGACAGTTTGCGGGCGTCCGACTGGAATCCCAACATTCTCAACAACCGTTTTCCAGCGCCCGTGTTTGTCTTTCACCTGCAGCGCCGGCAGTTGCAAACTCTTTCCACTTTGCGACGCCGCCAGGTTGTCGCTGGACCACGCGTAATCAGTCCAACCTGTCAGCAACAACTGCACGCGCAAAGAGGGCGCCGCATCGAGTTTCAAGGTCAACTCATGCTCGTCTGCGTAGCCCCGTATCCCGTGCAGCTTGAAATCATCCGGGTACTGACGATCCATACGTGCGATCCGCGACAACACATCGTGTCCATGCTCATCAACTGCCGCGACGGGCGGACGCGCATCACGTATCGAATAAATCTTGAAAGGCTGTGGCGGAACGGTCAGACCTTCATTTGGAAAAACCTGCACGCCTTCCGGATGCGCGACCGAGATCAACTGAACTTTATCGACAAACAACGCCTCCTCGAGCTCGTTCGTCACGCGCAACTCGTAAATTCCATTACGTTCCCGAAGTTGAGGAATGCGAACGTACTCGTCCGGATCGGGCGTGTTGAAAATGCCGGGCGCGTCGAGGTGCCCCATCTCACCGCCGCCCATGAAATCGGTGACGAACTCAAAGCGCTCGCCATTCCAAACGTATAAATAAGGACACGAAGATGGTTTGCGATCCAATTCAGTCAGCGAAATCGATTTATTATTTGCGAACTCCGTTTCAGCCTGAACAATCCCCGCCGGCCAAAGCACGCGCACCGCATCGACTACAGTCCGCTTGCCGAGTCCGAAAACAACGTCAGCCGGCGCAGGAGCAGGAGATGCAGAATAGGTTTCGAGCTTCTGCGCGAGACTTCCGGCACGCACCTCGATCTTCGTGCCAACACCACTGCGATTACTGACGCGGCCGGTAAGCGCGACGCGAAGCGAACGATTCGTATTACCGTCGTTGCGCGCGACTTGCAGACCACCACCTGGGCCGCCAAAGATTATGTCCGTATCGCCGTCACCATCGATATCGCCGGAAACGAGCACACGCCCCGTCGTCACTTTTATATTTGACGCGGCTTTGCTGCTCACGTCGGCCCAACCATCGCCGGTATTTCGCAACACGCGCACTCGATCCTGCATGACGGAGACGAGATCGAGCAGTCCGTCGTTGTCGTAGTCGATGAACTGCGAAGCCACGGCCCCGCCGTCTGTGCGTGTGAGTTGAAACCGTTCCTTGCCGTCACTGAGCGCGAGATAGCCGACGGTGTCGGTTGGTGAAGCGAAGTAGAAATCAGTAAAGCCGTCTTTGTTTACGTCACCGGCTGCGACGTTCGTGGCGCCTTTCACTGTCAGGCCAACATCCGTCGCGACATCCTTGAAAGTTCCATCACGCATGTTGCGCCAGAGTGAGACTTTTTCAGTCGAGACGACGAGTAGATCGATGTCGCGTCTGTTATCAAAATCAGTTGGAACGATCGCGCGTGCGTGGACTTTGTCGGTTAGCTTCGCGGCTGCGGTTTGATCGGCAAACGTGCCGTCGCCGTTGTTCCGCAGCAACATCAAGCCATCGCCGCCGAGCAGCAGATCGAGGTCGCCATCGTGATCGAAATCGACGAACGCCGCTGTGGTCCCACTGGGGAGCGCAGCTGGGATTTTGGCGTTCGCAGTTACGTCTGAAAAGCTGCCGTTGCCGTCGTTGTGATAAAGCGAGCTCGCGCCGGCGCGAAGAATGAACACATCGGGTTTCGTATCGTTGTCGTAATCGCCTGCGACGACCGCCACGCCCGCGGCTGTCGACGCTTTCGAAAGCGCGCCCGACTTTTCAGTCACGTCGGTAAACTTGCCGGCATCGTTGCGCAACAGCCGTTGACGCGTGCCCACAACTTCAACGAGATCGAGATCGCCATCGAGATCGTAATCAAAGAGCGTCGCCTCGGTTGCTGCTTGGTCAGTGGCGGGCAGCACATTCGCATCAGCAAACACGACTTCCGGAGTTCGCTTATCAACCAGCTCCGGTTCCGCGCCAGTTGACGCAACCGCTTCAGCGTAGCGGCCTTGTTCGAGATAGCTTGAGCCGAGCGTCGTGCCGGTGCCGCGCTGTCGCAACTCCTGAAACTGCGCGATGATCTTCTGACCTTCTTCGCGCTGGCCGGCACGTATCAACGATGTGCCGAGATTGTAGAGCGCGGTGGCGTTGTAAGGCTCAGCAGCTACCGCAAGACGCAGCGCGGCGATCGCTTCCGTGTACTTTCGTAGCTGCGAGTAAAGCTGGCCCAGGTTGACATTCGCGCCCACGTCGTTCGGATCGACACGCAACACTTTTTGAAACGACGCGATCGCTTCTTCAGGTTTATTCTGAGTCTTCGCAGCGAGACCGAGCAGGTAATGTGGCTGCGGTGCCGAAGGTGCAGCCGCGCTGGCAGCCAGCAACTCTTTTTGCGCAGCGGGCAGATCGGGGATATTGAAGAGCGCGATACCGAGATTGATGCGCGCAAGCACGAGACCGGGATCGAGTTGCAGCGCACGACGGAACGCGTCGGCCGCTTCTTTGTGTTTGAACTGCTCGAGCAGCGCGACGCCCAGGTTATTCGCGCGATACGCGTCCTCGCGTTTCGCCGGTTCGTTTTGGAGATGAGCCGTAGTCGTCAGAAAACAAGCCGTTAGCGCCAGGGCAAGAAAAAGGGGTTTACGCATTGTGTTACATTGTGCTGAGTTTCACGCAAAGGCGCAAAGGGTCGCAAAGGCGCAAAGATGTCATGAGATTTGAACGCGCCTTTGCGTCTTTGCGATCCTTTGCGCGTTTGCGTGAAACAACTACCTATGATGTCAAGAAACTTCCCCCTTCTAACAGGCTTGCTGCTGCTTGCCCTGATTAGCTCGTGCCAAACCCCAAACAAGCTCCCGACGCGATCGTCTCCGCAATACAACGAGATCGTCCGCACGTTCTACATCGGACTCGCTGCGTTGCAGGTTGGTCACGACGTCCAGGCAGACGCAAAGCTCCAGCAATTTACGCAACTCGCTCCAGGCGAACCGGCCGGCTGGGCCAACTGGGGATTGCTCGCACTGCGGCAACGAAACTACGACACCGCCGCCCAGCGACTCAACAAAGCACGCGATTACGCGCCTGACAACAGCGCCATTTTTTACCTGCTCGGATTGCTCGAAAGCAGTCGTGGCAACACCGCGCAAGCCATAGATTATCTGCGCACGTCGGTCGAGTTGGACCCGAAAAACCTCATCGCTACTTACAAACTTGCCGAAGAAGTTGAACGACAAGGTGACGAAAAGAGCGCACAGGAATTCCAATCGCTGATTAAAAAGATCCTTTCCGTCCAACCCGACAACCTCGCAGGCCTCGTAGAATCAACCCGCATCGCAGCAAAACGCGGCGACGCCGAAGCAGTCAAATCGTCGGTGGCAAAGATCGTAACCCGCTCATCTGCATGGCCCGATGAAGTGCGTCAACAAGTCAATGCTGTCGATACGGCGGCGAAGAGCGGCGATCTCAACTCAGCCGCAACGCGCACGAGTTTTCTGCGCAACGTATTGATGCGTCTACCCGAATATCGTCGCGACCTCGCCGTGATCAAACCACCACCCGGCGAAGAGGCGACTCCTTTCACACACTTTCTGAAAATGGAAGCGCCTGTTTTCCAGGTCGCGGCCCCCGATACAGGCATCACGTTCAAACTCGAATCTTTAAATCCAGCCACGGATAACGCGGATTGGGTGGGCGCGATTTCGTTGAGTGGTGAAGGTGCGCCGGTAATAACCACCGCGAACGCTCGTGAGGTGAGACTACAGAGCGGCGCGACAATCCCGTTTCCCGGCGGAACGTCAAACACGCCGCCAACAATCCAGGGCATTCTGCCGGTCGATTTCAGTTACGACTTTAAAACGGATTTAGTGCTCGCAGGTGACGGCGGCGTCCGTTTATTTCGCCAGGACAGTCCCACTGCTTTCACCGACGTAACCTCCGAAACAAAACTGCCTCCAACTATACTCAACGGCAAATACACCGGCGCCTGGAATGCTGACATCGAGGCGGATGGTGATCTCGACATCATCCTCGGTTCGACTCAAGGCACTCCGATCGTTTTACGGAATAACGGCGACGGCACTTTTATTGACATTCGACCTTTCGCTGGAGTCTCAGGTCTAACAAACTTCGCGTGGGGAGATCTCGACGCAGACGGGGATCCTGACGCTGCTCTAATTGATGGCGGTGCAAAACTGCACGTCTTTAGCAACGAGCGACAGGGACAATTCACCGATCGATCCGTGCCAATCAGTTCAGCCATCCGTGCAATCAGTGTGCTGGATTTAAACAACGACGGCGTCCTGGATCTGGCAGTCCTGCAGGACGACGGTAACATCATCCGCTTGTCTGATAAGGATCACGGCGCGGGCTGGGAAACCGCGGAAGTGACAAAGGCTAATAATGCACCAGCTTCAAATGTCCTGCGCGTCGCAGATCTCGACAATAACGGCGGTCTTGATTTGTTGTTGATGCCGGCGGCGCGGATCTGGCTCAACGACGGCAACGGTAAGTTTACTGAACTAAACAGCTCAGCCTATCCGCCGCTTGTGTTGGACGTAGCTGATATCAACAACGACGGCCGCCTCGATCTGCTCGCACTTTCAAAAGAACGCCAGCCGCAGCAGGCGATCAATTCAGGATCGAAAAACTATCACTGGCAGATCGTTCGGCCACGCGCCAGCAACGCCGTCGGCGATCAGCGCATAAATCCGTTCGGCGTCGGTGGCGAGATGGAGATCCGGTCAGGTCTGCTCGTGCAGAAACAACCGATCACAGGACCGCTGCTTCACTTCGGACTCGGCGAACAAACGAGCGCCGACGTGATTCGCGTCGTCTGGCCCAATGGAACTGTGCGCGCGGAGTTTGAAGTCAAAGCCGATCAGGAAGTGCTGACTGAGCAGCGTTTGAAAGCGTCGTGCCCGTGGTTGTTTGCTTACAACGGCAAGCAGATGGAGTTTATAAAAGACGCGGTGCCGTGGGGCTCGGCGATCGGTTTACGCATCAACACGCTCGGTTCCGCAAAGATCGCAGCGACTGGCGAGTGGTACAAGATCCGACGCGATCAGCTCGTGCCGCACGACGGTTATTACGACATCCGCGTCACTGCAGAGCTCTGGGAAGTTTATTACTACGACTACATCGGTCTGATGCCGGTCGATCATCCTGAAGGAACGGAGATCTTCGTCGACGAGCGCTTCGTCATACCGCCTGCGAAGCTTGGTTTCACAACTGTCCAGACTCCGAAACCGATCAAGCAGGCAATCGACGACAACGGTAACGACGTCACGAGCTTGTTGAGCGCGCGTGATGGCAAAGCGCTCGATAACTTCGGACGTGGTCAATTCCAGGGTTTGACGCGCGATCACTACGTCGAAGTCGATCTCGGCGACGACGCGCCAATAAGCGGACCACTTTACCTGATCGCGCATGGCTCGATTCACGATACCGAGTCGTCCGTGAACGTCGCGATCACGCAGGGAAGTCGCTGGCGCGCCAATCCGATGAGTGTCGAAGTGCCGGATGGAAACGGTGGCTGGCGAGTCGCGCAGTCGAATCTCGGTTTTCCGGCCGGGCGGAAAAAGACAGTTCTCTTTAATCTTACCGACCTCTTTAAACCCGGAATACCGCATCGCGTGCGCATCCGCACGAACCTCGAAATTTACTGGGATCATCTCGAATGGGCGGTGGGTCTACCCGATGCGCCCGTGAAGATGGTACGCTTAGCGCCTTCGTCGGTTGACCTGCATTATCGCGGCTATTCCGTGGTAAACGGGCCTGAATTCGGTGCGGCCCCAGAAGTGCCGGATTACTACAGGCTTTTCTCAACAAAACAGGCTTGGCGCGATC
>Ga0134121_10003845_pt1 | contig 12362 bp, 8 predicted proteins | sample KB301_FD_96463 | JGI IMG/M metagenome (GOLD analysis project Ga0134121, IMG submission 96463) | Terrestrial soil microbial communities without Nitrogen fertilizer from Kellogg Biological Station, Michigan, USA - KB3-0-1 | ecosystem: Environmental > Terrestrial > Soil > Unclassified ...
CGCTGGCGGCGGACGCGGCGGTCGCGGTCAGCAGCAGCAGGAAGCACAGTCCGCCGAACGCATTTTCGAGATCATCGGCATGCCGATGCCCGGCGGCGGTGGTGGACGCGGCGGCCGTGGTGGCGGCGGTGGTGGCGGCGGCGGGCGCGGCGGCGGCGCGGGCGGGTCGGTGACCACCGGCGACTTCGGCGTGATCCTCAACGTCGGCGGCGTCACGCTCAAACAGAAACTGCGCGTGGAGAATGTTGGCGCCGGCGATACGAGCTCGCCCTTCGGGCCGGCGGCAAAGGGAGAAGGTTCGCCGAAGAACGACGGCAGCAGATGATTCTTCGCGGCACTTCTTAACTGACTTAACTGACTTACACGGAGCACGCGGACGATTGGGACAACTCACGGACACAACAACAGATTGTTGTTGTCCGTGGGGGTTCTCAGTGTGTTCCGCGTGACCGGTGTAAGTCAGTAGAACTATCCTTGCGAAGCTCGTCGCCATACATTCGCGAGCTATGCAAACGTTGATGTTGCGCACGCTGATTGCGCTGGCGCTGCCGGCGGCACTGAGCGCGCAATCAGCGGCCACCGGCGCGCAGGCACGCGCCGCCGCGCGCACGTATCGTGAGTCCCGCGAGCCCGAGCTGCTCACGGATTTCTCGACGCTGCTCGCGATGCCGAACGTCGCGTCGAACCTCGCTGACGTGCGGCGAAACGCGGACTACCTCGTCAGGCAACTCGAGTCGCGCGGCGCGTCGGCACGACTGCTCGAGCTCGAAGGCGCGCCGCCGGCCGTCTATGGCGAGCTGCCGGCGCCGGGAGCAACGCGCACCGTCGTATTCTACGCGCACTACGATGGACAGCTCGTCGTGCCGTCCGAATGGCGCGGCGCGCCGTTCACGCCCGTGCTGCGCGATGGCACGCGCGACATTCCGTTTCCGTCAGCGGGTCAGCGCGCGAACGGCGAATCGCGCATCTACGCACGCTCCGCCGGGGACGACAAGGCGACGATCATCGCGCTGCTCACCGCCGTCGACGCGCTCAAGACGGCGAACATCACCCGGTCAGTCAACATCAAGTTCTTCTTCGAGGGCGAAGAGGAAGCGGGCTCGCCCCATCTCGCGGCCATCCTCACGAAGTACAAGACGGTCCTCAAGGCCGACGCGTGGGTGTTCGGCGATGGGCCCATGGCGCAGAACGGTGATCAGCTCGCAGTGTTCGGCCAGCGCGGCGTCATCGGCCTCCAGCTGACGGTGTACGGACCCACGCGTCCGCTGCACAGCGGGCATTACGGCAACTGGGCCCCGAATCCCGGCGCACTCATCGCGAACCTCGTGGCGTCCATGCGCAACGACGACGGCCATATCCGGATCGCGAATTATTACGACGACGTCGCGCCGATCAGCGCCTCGGAGCGCCGCGCCCTCGCCGCTATGCCCCGGGTTGATTCCAGCCTTCGTGCCTCCCTCGGCCTCGCGCACACGGAAGCAGGCGACGCCGTGCTTGCCGAGCGCATCATGCTCCCCGCATTCAACGTGCGCGGCATTCGCGTCGGAAACGTCGGCGCCACGAGCACGAATGCCATCTCCACCGAGGCGATGGCGTCATTCGACCTGCGCCTCGTTCCCAACCAGCAGCCGGACCGCGTCAAGTCGCTCGTCGAGCGCCATCTCGCGACCCAGGGATACCACGTCGTGCGCGAGACGCCCGACAGCGCGACACGCGCACGCTTTGCGAAGATCGTGAAGGCCGAATGGGAGGGCGGGTATCCACCGCAGCGCGCGTCACTCGACGATCCGTTCGGCCGCGCACTCGTCGCCGCCATGACGGAGGGAGCTCGCAAGGCGCCCGTCGTCATGCCAACCTCAGGCGGCAGCGGTCCGAGTTATCTCTTCACCGACCTGCTCGGCGCGCCCGTGGTGAGCGTGCCGATCGCGAACTATGACAACAACCAGCACGCCGCGAATGAAAACCTGCGCGTGCAGAATCTGTGGGACGGCATCGAGATGTATGCCGCACTCTTTGCGCGGCTCGGCAAGACCTGGGCCGGTGCGCAATAGCACCCGCGCTTACTGAATACGGCTACGCTTCACGAACTGCCCGGCCCGCGGCACGGAGATTGTCGAGCCGCATCTCCGAGTATTTGCGCGAGAGCAGCACACCGTGCGCGCCGGCACTGAGGGCAGCCTTCACCGCGGCGTAGACGTCGTCGGGCTTCGCCTTGATGCTGTTCGCGCCGGTGGGAACGTCGACGTCGAGGCCCGGCCAGATCTTCATGTTGGGTCCGGCGCTCGCCAGTGCGCGCTTCGTTTCACGGGTGACGTAGTCAGCGCCAAGGCCTGACGCCGCGAGTTTGTCGAGTGCTACGTCGTGGTACTGCTGCATGTTGTACGTGAGGTCGAGCACCTGTTCCGGGGTGAAATCCGCGAACAGGCTCCGCTGCGTGCTCCGGACGTACTGTGCCAGCCGCTCGCCACCGCAGAAGTTGTACATCACGACTTTGAGAAAGTCCGAATACTTCGCGAACTCGGTGTAGTCCTGCTCCGCGCGATAGAAGGGCGAGAATGAGTTGTTGTGCCACACGTGCCAGCCGATGCCTTTCGCGGGCGCGATGCTGTGCCAGAGCGCGTACATGTCGCGGTACGTGTCGTTGAGCGCTTCGTTCCAGAGCCGCTCCCACGCGAGAATCTCGGGATACTTCACGAGGAGCCGCCAGAACGTCACGAACGCGCCGTCTGTCGGCACGTTTCCCGCCCGGACAGCCGTCGCCCATTTGCCGAGCTCGGTGTACGCCTCTTTCGCGCGGTCGGTATTGATGCCGTCCTTTTTCGCGGCGGCAATGCAGTAGTCGCAGAAGCACGCGATGCCGCCGCCCGCGCCGTTCCCGCCATGGTTGGCGATGAGCGCGTTGCCAAGCGGCCCCTGGCGCTCGCTGCCCCACATGAGGCCATCGACGTCGTAGGAGCGCAGATAGTCTTCCGTGAGGCCAAGCCAGAACGCGCGCGTGCTCGGATTTCGTGAGCACGCGAACGTCGACGGCCGTCCGGTGAGCGTGACCTCGCGCGCCTTGTCGAACCCAGGGACGTCCGCCGCGATGACGTCTTCGTACCACACGATCACCTTCATGCCGCGCGCGTGCGCTTTGGGTACCACGTCCGCGAGCACGTCGTAGCCGGGATGGTCGGGCGCCTTCTCCGGCGCGATGCCGGTCTTCCGATAGTACTGCGGGTGCGGCGTCGCGAAATTGCCGCCGCGAAAATTGTCGTCGTATTCCTGCTTGCCGTGGTCCGGCAGGGCGCTTCCCCGCGGCTGCCGCCCGCCGATACCGCGCCCGTACGTGAATGACGCGATGAACAGCGTATTCACGTTCGCGGATTTCTGGAGAATGTCGAGCGCCTGCTCGGTGCCTTCGTCGACGAACGACACGGCGCCGACCTGGATGCCCACCATGAGCGGCTCCGGCTTCGGCGGCTCCTGAACCGCCAACTCAGGCACGCGCGCCAGCAGCGCGCCGCCGGCGATCAGGGACGACGTCTCGACAAACTCGCGGCGATCCATCTCGATTCTCCCTTCATGGTTGTGCCCGCCGGTTAGTCCGCCGGGGCCGCAATAACAGGTGGCTTGCTGGGGCCGAAGACACGCGACGTTCGGACGCTGAGCGTGTCGAGGTAACTGTACACCACCGGCGTCACGTACAGCGTGATGAACTGCGAAAAGAACAATCCGCCCACGACCGCGATGCCGAGTGGGCGGCGGGATTCGGCACCGGCCCCGAGCGAGAGCGCAATCGGGAGCGTCCCGAAGAGCGCCGCCATCGTCGTCATCATGATGGGCCGGAAACGGATGAGACACGCGTGGACAATCGCTTCGGAGGCCGGGATGTGCTTCGTTCGTTCCGTCTCGACCGCAAAATCCACCATCATGATCGCGTTCTTCTTCACGAGGCCCACGAGGAGGATCAGGCCGACGAAGGAGTACACGCTGAGGTCCACGCCGAACACGAGCAGCGTGAGGAGCGCCCCGAATGCGGCGAACGGCAGGCCCGAAAGGATCGTGAGCGGATGGATGAAGCTCTCGTACAGCACGCCCAGCACCACGTAGATCACGAAGATCGCGAGCACGAGGAGCACGAGGAGTCCCGTCTGCGCCGCCTTGAATGCCTGCGCGGTGCCCGAGAACGCCGTCGACACCGATGACGGCACCACCGAGCGGGAGACGCGTTCGACCATCGACGTCGCGTCGCCGAGGGCGACGTTCGGCGCGAGGTTGAACGAGATCGTCACGGACGGAAGCTGGCCGGAATGGTTGATGGTGAGCGGCCCGCTCGTCTGCACGACGTTTGCCACCGCGCTGAGCGGGACAAGCGCCCCGGTCCCCGACCGGATGTGGAGCAGCGACAGCGCGGAGAGATCCTGCTGGTACGCCGGCAACAATTCCATGACCACCCAGTAGGCGTTATTTGGCGTGTAGATGGTGGAGACCTGGCGCGATCCGTACGCGTTATAGAGCGCGGTCTCGATCTGCTGCGGCGTGACGCCCAGCGACGCGGCGCGATCGCGATTGATCTCGATGCTCGCTTGCGGATTCCCCAGGAGAAGATCACTCGACACATCCTGGACCAGCGGTGACGTGCGCACCGAATCGAGCAGGCGCTGCGCCGCGGGATAGAGGACCATGAGATCGGAGCTCTGCAGCGTGAACTGGTAGAGGCCCTTCGAGACGCGTCCGCCGATCTGGATCGCCGGCGGATTCTGCATGTACACGACGAGTCCCGGAATGCGCGACAGCTTCTGCCGGATCCCGGCGATGAACTTGTCGGCGCTCACCCGCTCATTCCGCGGCTTCATGCCGAGGAAGAGCCGTCCCTGATTGCCGGACTGCCCGTTGCCGCCCTGCCCGATGAACGACATGAAGCCGGCGACGTTGGAATCGTGCGCGACGATGTCGGCGGCTTCGCGCTGGTGCAGGGCCATGTTGTCGAACGAAATGCCCTGCGCCGCTTCGGTCGTCGCGTTGATGCGCCCGGTATCCTCGCTCGGAATGAATCCCTTTGGAACGAACACGAAGAGGACGGCGGTGCCGGCCAGGATCATGACGGAGACCACGATCATCACCGGACGGTGAAGCATCGTCCAGCCCAGCGTCCGTTCGTAGACGCCGCTGACCCACGCCCACGCGCGTTCGCTGAGCTCGTAGACTCTGCCGTGCGTCTCGCCGTGCGGCGCGCGCAGAAACCGGCTGCACAACATGGGCGTGAGCGTGAGCGAGACGACGCCCGACATGAGAATCGCGACGGCAATCGTGACCGCGAACTCGTGGAACAGCCGGCCGATGATGCCCCCCAGGAACAGGATCGGAATGAACACCGCCGTGAGCGACACGGTCATCGACAGGATGGTGAACCCGACTTCCCTTGCGCCATCGAGCGCGGCGGTCATCGCGTCCTTTCCCATCTCCATGTGGCGCACGATGTTCTCGAGCATCACGATCGCGTCGTCGACGACGAAGCCGACGGCGAGCGTCATCGCCATCAATGAGAGATTGTCGAGACTGTATCCCAGCAGGTACATCACCGCGAAGGTGCCGATGATCGAAATGGGCAGCGCGAGACTGGGAATGGCCGTGGCGCGCGGGCTGCGGAGAAACGCGAAGATCACCAGCACGACCAGCACGAGCGTGATCAGCAACGTCACACGCACGTCGTTCACCGCTTCGTCGATGCCCAGAGACCGGTCATACAACTTGTGCAGCTCGACGGACGGCGGGATCTGTTTCTCGAGCTGCGCCATCAGCGTCTTGACGTCGGTCGCGACCTGCACCGTGTTGGTGCCGGGCTGCCGCTGAATAGCCAGGATCACGGCGCGGCGGCTGCCGTACCAGCCGGCGCTCTTGTTGTTCTGCACGTCGTCGAGCACTCGCCCCACATCGCCAAGTCTGACGGGCGCGCCATCGCGATACGCAACGACGAGATCGCGGAATTCGGCCGCGGTTGCGAGTTGTCCGTTCGCTTGCACCGTGAGCGAACGCGAGGGCCCCCACAGAATGCCCGTCGGCAGATTCACGTTGTGCGCACTGATCGCGGCCGCGACTTCGTCGATGCCGATCTTGCGGTATGCGAGCGCGGACGGGTCGAGCTGTACGCGCACCGCGTATTTCTGCGCGCCGAAGATCTGCACCTGCGCGACACCGTTCACCATCGAGATCCGCTGCGACAGCACCGTTTCCGCGTACTCATCGAGCTGCGAGAGCGGCATGAGGTCGGTGCTGAGCGTGTAATACAGAATCGGCTGGTCGGCCGGATTCACCTTCTGGTACGACGGCGGAATGATGCCGGGCGGAAGGTCGCGCAATGTCTTGGCGATCTGCGCCTGCACGTCCTGTGCGGCGCCGTCGATATCCCGGTCGAGCGAGAACTGGATCGTGATCTGCGTCGAACCGAGATTGCTGGTCGACGTCATGTTGTCGATGCCCGCGATCGTCGAGAACTGTTTCTCGAGCGGCGTCGCCACGGCGGACGCCATGGTTTCCGGACTCGCGCCCGGCAGGCTCGCGTTCACCGTGAGCGTCGGGTAGTCGACGTTCGGCAGATCGCTCACCGGCAACTTGAAGTACGCCGTGATGCCGAACACGACAATGCCGACCATGAGCAGCAGCGTCGTGACCGGCCGCCGAATGAACAACGCCGAAATGTTCATCGGCCGCCGGAACGCCCCCCGCCCCGGGCCGGCGCGGAACGGGACGAATCAGTTTCAGCCGTCGCCCGCTCCGGCTGCACGTCGACCTTCGCACCGGGCGTGAGGCGCGACTGGCCGTCGGTGACGACCCGCTCGCCGGCCTTGATCCCCGTTCGCACGACGGTGAGATCCCCGACCGTTTCGCCGATCGTGACGGGCCTCGTGCGCGCGACGTTCTGATCGTCGATCACGTACACATACGTGCCGTTCTGTGCCGACTGCAGCGCCGCCGACGGCACCGCGATCGCGTCGGGAATAACTTCGAGCCGCACGGATACGCGGACATACTCGCCGGGCCAGAGCTTGCGCGAGGCGTTGTCGAACCGCGCCTTCGCCGTCACGGTGCCGGTGAGCGAATCCACGGCGTTGTCGAGAAAGCTGAGCGATCCCATTTCCGCCGTCGGCACGCTGTCCGCCGACGTCACACCCACGGCCAGCGAACCCTGCGACGCGCGGTGGGATATCGCGAGGAAGTCCCGTTGCGTGACCGGAAAGCGGACCAGGATCGGCCGGATCTGGTTGATGATGACCAGCGGCTGGCCGTTCGCTTTCACGAGATTTCCCTGACGCACGAGCAATCCGCCCGTGCGCCCCGCGATCGGCGCGCGAATCGTGCAGTACGCGAGATTGAGCTTGGCGCTTTCGAGCGCGGCGCTATCCGAGACGACGCTCGCGCGCAGTGCGGTTGCGTTCGCGCGGACCTGCCCCAGCTGGGACTTCGTGACGTAGTCCTTCTCCGCGAGCGCCGCGTACCGCTCCGCTTCGCGCTGCGCGTTCTCCGCCTGGGCAAGATCGCGCGCGAGCGCGGCTTCGGCCTGGCGCACGGCGACGTCGTAGGGGCGCGCATCGATCCGGAACAACACCTGGCCCGCCGATACCTCATCGCCTTCCTTGAACGACACTTCCGTGAGCGCCCCGCCGACCTGCGCTTCCACGGAGACCGTCTGGAGCGGCTCCGCCACGCCATTCGCCGTGATCTCGACGGGCGCGGCGATCTTCGTGGCCGCCGCCGCGCGCACCGGCACGGTGACCTGACGATCCGGTTGATGCTTGGCGCACGCCGCAGACGCCACGGCCGCCAGCCACACGCAGAGTGTGCGCACACGAATCTTCATCGATTGTTTCCCGCAGGGCCGGTGATCGGCACGACGGATTCACCGGTCGGGCCGAGTGAACCCGCGTCATGCGCGAGCTGAGCGAGCGCGATGCGCCACTGCCAGCGCGCCGCGATGGACTGCGCGCGCGCATTCGCGAGCGCGGTCTGCGCAATCAGGAGGTCCACGATGCTTCCGACGCCCTCGTTGTATCGTCCGCGCGCGACTTGCTCCGATTCCGTGGCGCTCGAGAGGAGCGTGGCCGACGTGCGCACGCGCTCCGTCGCCGTCTGCAACTGGTAGAACGCGGTGAACACCTGCTGGGCGATTTGCTGCCGCGTGAGCTGCGCCCGGGCGTCGGCCGCGTCGCGGCGCGCCGTGGCCGCGCGGACATCATAGGTATGACTGAAGCCGCTGAAGATGGGCACGGAGAGCCCGAAGGTGAGAGCGTAAGTTCGCCCGGTATTGATGGCCGGGTTCGCGCCGACGTAGCCGCCGGACGCGACGAACGACAGCGACGGGAGGCCGGCCGATCGAGCGACGCGCACGTCCGCGGCGGCACGGGCAACGTCCGCTTCCGCTGCGGCAAGATCGGGTCGGCTTCGCACCGCCAGCTGAATGATCGAGTCCACGGTCGCGGTCGCCGCACGCACGCCGGCGGAATCCGGCGTCTCGATCCCCGGGAGCTCGAGCGATGTCGTCACAGGGAGTCCCATCGCCGTCGCGAGCGCTCCCCGCGCGGTCTGGAACTGGCCCTCGAGCGTTTCGAGATCCAGCTCCGCTTGCGCGCGCGCCGTTCGCGCCTGCAGCTCGTCGGCGATCGTCGCGAGGCCGACGCGGTGGCGCTCGGTTGCCGCCGCGAGGTTCGCGTCGGACTCGTTGATCGCCGTGCGCTGCGCGTCGCGAAGCGCGCGTGTCGCGAGATAACTGAATGCCGCCGCCTCGGCGTCGAGGATCGTGTTCTGGACGGCGGCGTTATGCGTGAAGTCGGCGGCGATCGCGGTCTGGCGCGCACTCTCGATCAACCCGGTTCTGCCGCCGAAATCGAGCACGAGATACGACAGGGAGATGGATGGCGTGTATTGCGTGCGGTCGCCGCGATTCACCGTGTTCGGCGAACGCGATCGTGAAAGCGTGGCGCTTCCAGTGACCGCCGGCAACAGCGAGCCACGCTCCGCGCCATACGCGTTCTCGGCAGCGCGTGCGTCGCTCCATGCAAGCCGTGTCGCCGGATTGTTCCTGAGCGCCACATCCACGATCTGCGTCAGCGAGAGCGGCTCCGACGCCGCGCTCGACGCAGCGGCCGCCGCCGCGGAACTCGCCTGCGCGCGATCGCCAACCTCGCGCGCGACCGCGGCAGGCGGCACCCACGGCGCTTGCGGCGTCGGCGACGCACCCGGTGCACCGTCAATGCGCGGCGCGCGCGCCACGCAGCCGGCGCAAAGAATGAGCGCAACCGTCGCCGTCGCGCGGCGCATCAGCGCGGCTCCTGGCGCGCCGAATCCGACAGCATCTGCGTCCCAAGCAACGCGCGATACCGCAGGCGCTGCGCGGAAGTCAGCACGGATTCGACGTCACTCCGAACGGCGCGCGTGAGGTCCTCAACCCGGGGACGAATCTCTTCGCGCAGCGCGCGGAACTCCGCCGCGTGCGCATCGAGGATGCTGTCCACGCGAGCGGTCTGCGCCGCGTTGAGACCGAGCTCGGCGGCCAGCTGCTGGCGCGCCTTCTTCCGGTCATCATCCGTCGGTGAGCGCAGGATCGAGGACAGCGGGTGGTACGCAGTGTCGGGCAGCAGGCTCGCTTCCGGATGCGCGCGCACCCACCCCCGGTCGACCGCCGCGCCGAGAATCGCGCTCGCGATCGTGACCGCGATCAGCACGACAATTGCCAGCATGCGCGCAGGCATCGCGCCTCGTCGCGACCGCATCAGCGCCGCGGCAACCCGGGACTCACGTGGTCCTCGACGGGCGTCACGAGCGAGAGGAGGAGACGGTCCGACATCGCGCGTTCGGAATTGGTCGCCAGCGCCGGGGGCGCGGCAATGGTGCGCACGAGAATGGCGGCCGCAATGATTGCGGTGAGCGCGCCGAGGGGAATGAGCGTGCGCGCCCAGGCCGCGGGATATTCCCACCACGCCGGATCCGGTGCCCGGCGCTGCGCGAGAAGGCCGGATGCCTCGTGCACGATGCGATTCGTGAGTGCATCGAGGTCGCTGGCGCTCACGCTGCGGCTTCTGTCCAGCTGGCGGAGCGCGTCAGCGACGCGCGAATCCTTCGAGCGGTCGTCGTGAGTCATGGGCCACCGTCCCTGAGCGGCGAAAGCGCGTCGCGCAAACGCTGGCGCGCGGCGTGCACATGCCACCGCACCGTGGACGGCGAGAGCGAGAGCATGCCCGCAATTTCCGCAACGTCATAGCCGTCGAGCTCGACGAGCTGAATGATGAGCTGCTGCCGCGGCGGGAGCAGCGCGAGCTCGCGGCGGAATCGCTCGATGATTTCGCGGCGCACCGCGCCGTCGAGCGGTGTGCCGCTTCGCGAATCGATCAGGTCGTCCGGCAGCGACTCCGTGTAGCGGACGGCGCGCGACGAGGCGATGTCGAGGCCGCGGTTGGCGATGATGCGCGCAAGCCACGGCCAGAACGGCCGCGACACGTCGAACGCCTCGAGATGCTCGAGCGCGGCGAGGAACGCGTCCTGCACCAGGTCATCGGCATCGTCGCGCTGGTGCAGCACGCGAACGGCGAGCGCGTGCGCGCGAGCGATGTGCCGCGACACCAGGCGGCCGAACGCCTCCCGATCACCGCGCCGGACCTGCTCGACGAGCTCTCGGTCCGTCGGCTCAGCGTCATGCGCAGGCCGGCGGTTGTCTGGACGAATTGCGTGGCGCGTAGACGGGCTCGCTCAACGAAGGGAGAGGAAACCTGACTGCTACCTCTAATACGGGGAAGCGCCCGATTTCATTTGGTCCCCCCCTCCGCCGTTAGAGCCGTCCCGCCCTTAGAGCCGTCCCGCAGTCAGAGCGGTTCGCACTTAGAGTGTGTTCCGAATCTCAACCCTCATAGCCCGAACAGCCGACGGAATGGTGGACGCGACCGCCACGACGCCCATTGCAGCCCCGACAGCCCCCAGTACAAACACGGAGTACGGAGTCACGCCGAAAACGAACGGCTTGAGTGCACTCCCGAGCGCGACCACGGCGCCGATGCCGAGCACGATTCCGGGAATGGCGAGCCGCGCGCTTTGCCCGAACACGCGTGCACCGAGCGAACGCGGCTCTGCCCCGAAAACGAGCCGCATCGCGAATTCACGCTCCCGGTTCGCCACGAGCTGGCTCATGACGCCGTAGCTCCCGATGCCTGCGATCGCGATTGCAACGAGGGCGAACGTCATGAGCAGTAGGCTCTGCAATCGCGGCAGCGTGTTCGCCTGCTGGACCAGCGTTTCGAGGGACGCGATGCCGTTCGCGGCGAGAGCGGGATCACTCGCGCGCAGCGCGTGACGAATACCGGCGATTGCCGCCGATGCAGGGCCTCGCGGACGCACCACGATCGACATGCGCGTGCTCGAAAGCTGCTCGAACGGAATGTAGATGGCGTCGCCGGGGGGCGCGGTAAACCCCGCATCCATCACGTCACCCACGATGCCGACGATCTCGAGCGGCTGCGGAGGCGTCGTGTTCACGCGGTAGAGATGCTTCCCGATCGCCTTCCCGCCTGCATACATGCGTTCGGCCAGCACGCGACTGATCATCGCGACCGGCAACGACGTCGCGTTGTCCTGCGCCGTCAGTTGTCGCCCGGCGACGAGCGGAATTTTCATCTGCGCGACATACGTGGGCGACACGCGACGGAAATGCAGCAACAACTGATCCGTGCCCATCGAGCCGTCGGACATTTCCGGCAGAAAGCGCGCGCCCCACTGCACATCACTCACCGGCAACGTGGTCGAGAAGCTCGCGTCGCCGATGCCCGGTTCGCGTGAGAGATTGTCGAGCAGTGTGCGGCCGAGCGCCGCGCGCGCGTCGTGCGCAGCATACGCCGCATCGGGAAGCTGCACGCGCGCCACCACGAGACCGCGCGCATCAAAGCCGGGCTCGACGTGCGTGATGTTCCTGAGGCTCACGCCGAGGAGCGCCGCCGCCGCGAGAATCACGACCGAAAGCGCGGCCTGTGCGAACACCATGCCCTGCTGCCACCGGAGCACCGCGCGCGACAGGCTCACCGATCGCGAATTCTCGCGCAACATGCCGGAGAGATCTTCGCGGCGATTGAACCACGCCGGCAGCACGGCCGCGGCGAGCCCCGCGACGACGGCCACCGCCCCGCTGATGAACAGCACCGTCGCGTCGAGCTCGATGCGCGATGTGAACGTCGTCAGCGTCGGATTGATGTCGAGTCCCCGAAGAAACGGCATCGCCAGCCACGCCGCGCCGGCGCCGAGGACGCCACCTGCCGTGACGACGGCGACGCTCTGCAGGATGAGCATCCTGAACACCCGCGTGCTTCCCGCGCCGAGCGCGCGCCGCACCGCAATCTCCTGAC
>Ga0134121_10003848_pt1 | contig 12355 bp, 9 predicted proteins | sample KB301_FD_96463 | JGI IMG/M metagenome (GOLD analysis project Ga0134121, IMG submission 96463) | Terrestrial soil microbial communities without Nitrogen fertilizer from Kellogg Biological Station, Michigan, USA - KB3-0-1 | ecosystem: Environmental > Terrestrial > Soil > Unclassified ...
CGGCATGGCCTCCGTCGACGATCGCAGGAGATCGCGCGCCTTGAGGTGGAGTTGATCGAGCCCATAGAACAGCCGCAGAAACTGAACGAGCCACGTCAGACGCCGGCGCACGCGCCGGCTGGCACGCATGAGGTACCAGATGTTGAAGAAGCGCTCCGCGACCTGAAAGGCGTTGCGGCTGGATGAGGAAAGACTGGTCTTCTCGACGACTCCTTCCTTGAACAGGCGGTCGAGTTGGGTAGAGACGACGCTGACTTCGAGGCCTGTAACGCCCGCCAGGTCGGCAGCCGTCGCAGGGTCCCAGGCCAATGCCAGGGCATCGAAGACCACCCGCGCCTGGGGGGCCAGCTCTTCGACGCGCGCCTTGTACAACGGCGTCGCCTGGTCGAGCAGGCGTTCGAGGTCGCGCATGACATCCTCGTCCCCACTCGTCTCGAGAACCAGATAGAGCATGGCGAGCGTGCGGGGATTCCCTCCGGTCAGGTCATAGAGGGTATGGATGCGCGCCGGATCACGGTCGAGGATCTGCAACACCTTGCGGCCGGCCTCCTCGCGTTGTTGGGCCATATGGCGCAGGCAGAGGAGGATCTCATGGTGCTCGAGCTTGGCCAGGACGTCCACCTGGAAGAAGTCGTAGAACGCTCCTTCGCGATGGGCGGCGGCTTCGAGCGCTGCTGCCGAGGCTCCGACCACAACAATGCCTCCGGGTTCTTGGAGCACGCGCCGCAGGCTCCACTGCTTGCTCTTGAGGCCGGCGAAGATGATGTCGAGGTTGTCGAGCAGGAGCAGGGGCCGCCTCTGTTCCTCTTTCATCCAATCTTTGAACAATGCCAGGGCCCTGCTGCCCTCTTCGTCGTCCGCCTGGGCATTGAGCGCGGCGACATCGCGATCGAGACGCTTGGCATCCTCTACCCTTCCTGTCGCTTCGAGCCAGTCGCCGAAGGCGTCCAGGCAGTTGCACCAGAAGACGTGGAGGTTGTGAACGTTGTACTGCTCTTCACGGAAGCTCAAGGGCAAGAGCACCGCCGCGAGCTCTGATCGATCGCGGACTCCGAGAGCGATGCGGCGCAGAAGGCTGGTCTTGCCCATCCCTCGCTGACCGACGATCAAACGGTGTTGAGCCAGGCCTCGGCGCCTGACGCCCCCCAGCCGAGCCAGAATTTTGTCGGCGAGGTCCTGTCGGGCAACGAAGCCATTCAGGAACGCCTGGTCGTCCAGCTGATCTGGATTGTAGAAGGTGAAATCGAGGGGCGGCCTGGCCATGGTCAGCTCCTCGCAGGCGGCGCCACGTAGCGCAGCCACCATTCGCGCAGCAGATTCATCTGAAATCGAAAATGTGTCCGATCCGGGTCTGCGACCAGGTAACCATCTGCCTCGAGAATATCGAGATATCCACGAGCTACGCTCTCTGACATCTCGTCGGTACCGAGTTTCGTCTTGCCCTTGGTTCGACGCAGAGTGAGAAGGAGCGAATCGATGCTCATCCCTTCTGGGCTGCGCGCGGTTTCGGCCAGGATCGTGTACAGGCGAGTCCGTTCAGGCTCCGGGTAGTTCTTGTCCAGGTGCTCGCGCCAGGTCGACCAGTACGTCCGCCGGGCCAGGTCGAGCAGGGAGTCAGCCGCGAGGTTCGCCGCCTCGACATCGACCTCCTTGGTGCGGGAAGCTCTGTCACAAGCGGCTTCGCCGATCTTCTCCAGGTAATAGGGCGACAGCCAGCCGAGCCGCTCACAGATGGTCGAGACCGCATCCTCGGTCATGGTCACACCGTTGCTCTTCGAGATCTGCTGCAGGAAGCCCCTGGCCGTCTCCAAATCGAAGGGATCGAGAGAGAAGATCTCCAAATCGACCAGAGATCCCTCGAATCCGTGCCGCCGCGCGATCGTGTCGAGCCCGATGGAGCCGGTGAAGAGCCACCGGACCTTGCGATGCTCGCGGCAGAGCTGGCGCAGCTTGTAAAGGAAGTCGCTGGCTGCCTCCACTCCCTGGCTGTCGAGCAGCGCCTTGGTGAAGATCGTGATCTCGTCGACGAGGAACACCCAGGTCTTGCCGTCCGTGGCCTCTTCCAACTGGGCGACGAGATGGTCGGCGAAGAGCCGCCAGTCCATGTTGAGCAGGAGGTTGCGCCAGTCTCCCTGAATGTTGTCAGCGCCCTGGACGACGCGCCGGAGCCTTTCGCTGAGCGAGGCCAGGAGCGCCTGGCCGGCTCCGAGCTCCTCCTGGATCGAGGCGCACATCTGCTGGAAGAAGTCCTTCTCGTGGCGGTAGCCCTCGACGTCGAGGACCACGGCGCGGAAGCCATTGCCCTCGCTCTCCTCCTTCAGGCGCTCCAGGAGGACGGTTTTCCCCATGCGTCGGGGCGCCAGCATGAGGACGTTGCGCCCTCTCTTGAAGTGGTACCACAGCTTCTCCGTCTCTCGATCTCGGTCGTAGCAGTCCATGGTCTCTCCTGTTGCACAACAGGATTGTTGTACAACAAAGCTGTTGTGTCAAGGCCTCCATGGCCCTCGCTAAAGGAGAGACCGGGGCGCCCCATTTCCTGGACGGCCTTCCCGGAGACCTACGGCACGAGCCGCCGCGCGACGATGTCGAAGCCGACTCCGAGCGTTGAATAGGCAGCGACTCCGCGGCCGTTGCCGAAGGTGCCGAATCGAAGGTCGAACTGGTTGCCCGTGGTCGCCTGGGACTGAAGGGCCAGGCATCTATTCTGCCCAGAATCTCGAAGAAGGCGAGGGCGAGACTCGGGATCGAAGACCTGGAGAGTTGATCCGATCCTGGTGCTCGTGAAGGCATCCCGAGCGTGAGAAGCTCACTCCCCTACCTTCGCTGCCACCGGGAAATCGATGAAGTTGTCGCCAAGCCAGCGGATCGTCAGGGGCTCCCCGGCGTCTGCGATCGCCTCGTCGCTCACATCCTTTCCCATGCCGTAGTTGATCTGCGCACCCGGCTGCTTGACGACGCTGAGCACCACGACCAGCCGGCCGCCCGCCTGGAATTGACGGCTGATCAGGCGGCCGCTCTCGGAATCCAGGCGCTGGCGCCGGCCCGGTCTCCTGGCGACGCTGCGCAACCGCGGTCTGCTCGCTGCGAATCCCAGGTGTGAAGCGCAGCATGTTACACTTGTTCATGCGCGTTGGCGCTGCTAACGCGCGACCGTTGGACGCCAGAGGAACCGACACGGGATTGAATAGCAATGTCACGAATCGGTCTGCTGAACGAGAAGGCGCTCCACGCATCACTGAAGCAGTGGTACGCACGGCCGGGCGATCGACTTGAGGTCGCGGTGGACGGATTCGTAATTGACATCGTTCGAGGCAATCTGTTGATTGAGATCCAGACGGGCAGTTTCGCATCCATCAGATCGAAGCTCACGAACCTGGTGCAATCGCATCAGGTTCGGTTAATCTATCCGATAGCACAAGAGAAGTGGATTGTCCGGCCAGCTACCAATGACTCTCGTCGAATCTTTCGCCGCAAATCACCGAAGAGAGGGCGGCTGGAGGATCTGTTCTGGGAAACGGTGAGTATCCCGCACTTGCTGCCGAACCGCAACTTCTCACTCGAAGTGTTGATAATCAGGGAGGAAGAGGCGAGGCGGTACGAGGGGAAGCGGCAATGGCGCAGGAGAGGATGGGGCATTGAAGAACGTCGTTTGCTGGACGTCGTGGACCGACGGTTGTTCAAGGAAACAGCGGATTGGCGAGGGCTTCTTCCCGAGGGACTGGAGTCATTCACTACGACAGACCTGGCCTTGGCGACCGACACGGGAGCGACCTTGGCCCAGAAGATGGCCTATTGTCTACGAAAAGCGAGCGTGATCGAGTTGATAGGCAGGCGGGGACGCGCCAATCTGTATCGTGTCGCTGGCGCCTGCCCGCGCGCCGCCGAACAGCAGGAGAATTGAACCTCATGACCAAGAGCTCTCTACTAACCCTCGCCGTGCTGGTGCTGTGCGCTCGTGCGAGCTCAGCAGCTCCGACGAAGCCTGCAGAGTCGCCTGCTCAAGCTGATGCGACACGGGATGGAGGCATCGTGCATGGGGATGATTGGGCCTTTCTGGCAACTGCCCCCAAAGGCTGGTACATGTCCTTGCAGTCTGGCTTTCCAGTGAATGCGGCGTTCTTTCAAGAAGCCCCTACAGAGCCCCAAGTGCAGGGAAAGCCGCCAACGTTTATGTACATCACACTGTCGAGACCCGAGCTCGGGCTCGAGACACTGGATCAACTTATTGCGCAGGACGAAGCGGACTTCAGGTCCAGCTCATCAGATCTGAAAGTCATACCCCAACCAGACGTTCTGATGGGAGATAAAAAACCAGCTCGGGTGCGCCGCTTCGAGAACACTCAAGGTGGCAGGACTGAGCTGGTCGCCTATCGCGTCTACGGCAAGGATATGTACAAGCTCGTCGTGAGTGCCCCCTCTCCTGAAGCCCTTACGATGAACACGCCAGCGTTTGAGGCGCTGCTGGGCAAATTCGTCCCTGCGAAATTCGAGCTCAAGTCACAAGGGTGACCTGCGGCACGGGCCGATTAGCCTAGGGCATCGGCCTGTGGCCCTGGGCTAACCGCCGGTTCGTTGGGCCAGAAGCGGACACGACGCGGACGCTCACCGAAGACCTCGTGCTCGACAGCGGCGGGCTGGCGTACGTCATCAACGACGACTTCTATAACGCCTACCAGCGGCGCACCTGAGCTTCCCGGAACAAGTCTCCGTGGGCGGGAAGATGTTCGCCGTCTTCCAGATCCCCGATCTCGAGCCGATCGGCTTCAAGGTCGAGCCGGTCCTCTTTCCGGTGCTCACCCAACGGCCCGGGATCATGCTCCCCCCACTGTAGAGACGCCCCGTGGGGCGTCTCCGAAACGGCGGCATCGTTTCAGCGACCAACCCTGGTGCGCGGTCGCCCAAGGTCCTCAGATCGGACCTTCGACCATGGCGCCCGGTCTGCCATTTTTTCCTCCGATCCGCCTCGCCGCCGCGGAGACGCCCCACGGGGCGTCTCTACAGTGGGGGGCGGCGCCTGCGCGGATGAGGGAAAGTTAGCGCCTATGGCCCCGGGGTGAGCCGGGTGAGCCCCCGGTTCTCCCACACCGCCCGCGAAACTTCCGCGATCACCCGGTTCGCCTTCTTCTCGTCCCGGATGGCGCCGGTGAGGACGACCAGGATGTAGGGCTTCTCGCCCGGCGGGAAGACGATCGCGGCGTCGTGATGGATGGCCGTGATGTCGCCGGTCTTGTGGGCGACCGGGATGCCGGGAGGGAGGCCGGCGGGGATCTTCTCGTTGAACTCCTGGGCTTTGAGGATCTCCAGCATCCGGTCGCGCGAGGCCGGGGAGAACGTTTTGCCGTCGAGGAGGACCTTGTAGAGAAGGAGGAGGTCCTTCGCGGTCACCCGGTTGTTCAGCCCGGCCTCGTAGGCTTTCTCGTCCTCGACGCCGCGCAGGACCTGGATGTCGTAGGCGCCGAGGCGGCGCACCAGGTCGGTCACGTTCGTGGCGCCGATCTTCTCGATGAGGAGGTTGGTGGCGAGGTTCGAGCTGCGCACGATCATGTGGCGGATCAGCTCCTCCAGGGTCCGCGTCTGGCCGATCGCCTCATAGAGCTCCGGATCGCCGTCCTCCTTCCGGTCGAGCACATAGCGCGAGCCGTCCACGATGCTGGCGAAGTCGTTGGCCACGCGGACGGGCTCGTCGAGGCGCAGCTGCCGGCGGTCCACCGCCTCGAAGAGGGCCATCATGACCGGCACCTTCATGGTGCTGGCCGCGTGCAGGATCTCGGTGTCCTGGAACGACAGGGTGGCGCCGGTGCCCAGGTTCTCGTAGGCCACCGACACCAGGCCGCGGCTCTCTTTCGCGATCCGCTCGATCCGCCCCGGCAGGGTGTCCTCCGGATAGCGGTACGAGGCGCAGGCCAGGTTGAGCAGGCAGAGGGGGAGGAGGGCGAGAGTAGGGCGCATGGAAGAGGAATGTATCGTAGGATCGCTCCGTCTGTTTTCATGGAGGACTTCCGATGCCTGTCCCGCACCGCTCCCGTGTCGCCGCGATGGCTCTCGTCATCCTGGCTCTCCTCGCCTTGCCCCAGGCACTGTCCGCAGCGGGGAAGCGTCCGATCACCGAGACGGACCTTTTCCGCTTCGCCTGGATCGCCGATCCCCGGATCTCTCCGGACGGCCGTCAGGTCGCTTTCGTTCGGGTGACGGTCAACGAGAAGAAGGACGGCTATGACACGGCGCTCTGGATGGTCCCCTCGGACGGCAGCGCGCCGGCGCGCCCGTTTACCTCCGGCCCGCACGATTCGTCCCCCCGCTGGTCTCCGGACGGCCGCTGGATCGCTTTCGTCCGTCCCGCCCCCGCGCGCGACCAGGAGAGGGAAGAAAGGGAGAGGGAAACGAGACCCGAGATTCACCTGATCGCGTCGCAGGGCGGCGAAGCCTTCCCGATCACCGATCTCCCCCGCGGCGCCTCCTCGCCCGCCTGGTCACCCGACGGCAAGACGATCGCGTTCACCAGCGGAGCCAACGACAAGGACCTGGCGAAGCAGAAGGAGCATGGGAAGAAAGCCGGTGAGGACGAGCACGAGAGCGATGTTCTGGTGATCACCCAAGCCATTTACCGGTTCAACGACGCCGGCTACAACGATCCCAGCCACCCTGGCCACGTCTGGGCCGTGGAGGTCCCGGCGCCGGGTTCCAGCCTCCCGCAGCCGCGGCAGCTCACCCGTGGCGAATTCAGCGAGGACGCGCCGGTCTGGTCGCGCGACGGCGCGCTCGTCTACTTCTTTTCGGACCGGGTGAAGGAGTCGTACTACGAGAAACCGAACGGCGACGTCTGGGCCGTGCCCGCCCGGGGCGGCGAGATCCGCCGGGTGGTGGACGTCGACGGCCCGGTCAACGAGTGGGCCGCCTCACCCGAAGGCGGCCGGTTCGCCTTCGCCGGCTTCCTGAACCCGGAGAAGCGCCGCTCCTATGACGAGTCCGACCTCCTCGTGATCGATGCGAAGCCCGGCGCGGCGGCCCGCAACCTCACGGAACGCTTCGACGGCGACATCGACAGCGGTCTTGCCGCCGACCAGCACGCGCCGCGGGGAGGCAATCCCCAGCCGATCGTCTGGAGCGCCGACGGCCGTTCGCTGATCGTCGTGTCGGCCGAGCGCGGCCGGGCCAATTTGAAGCGCTTCGACGCGGCGACCGGCGCGTCCGAGCCGGTCACCACCGGCGACCAGGAGGTGGCCTCCTACACGGCGACCCCGGACGCCTCGCGGATCGCCATGGTGATCTCGACGCCGACCGTGATCGGCGACCTCTACTCCCTCGACACCGCCACGAAGCAGCGGAAGCTGCTCTACGAGCCGAACCGTGAGCTCTTCTCGGAGATCTCCCTCACCGCGCCCGAGGAGATCGTCTACAAGAGCTTCGACGGCCGGCCGATCCAGGCCTGGGTCCAGAAGCCGGCCGATTTCGATCCGCAGCGGAAATACCCGCTGATCCTCGACATCCACGGCGGCCCCCACTCGGCCTTCGGCTATACCTTCTTCCACGAGTTCCAGTGGTTTGCCGTCCGCGGATACGTGGTGCTCTACGCCAATCCGCGCGGCAGCTCGTCCTACGGCGAGGAGTTCGGGAACGTGATCCAGTACAACTTCCCGGGCGACGACGCCAAGGACCTCCTCGCCGGGGTCGACGAGATGGTGAAGCGCCCGTACATCGACTCGCAGAAGCTCGGGGTGACCGGGGGCAGCGGCGGCGGCATCCTCACCAACTGGATCGTCACCCAGACCGATCGTTTCCAGGCCGCGGTGGCGCAGCGCTCGATCGCGGACTGGTCGAGCTTCTGGTATACGACCGATTTCACCCTGTTCGATGCGATGTGGTTCCATGGCGCTCCGTGGGAGGACCCCGAGGACTACACGCAGCGCTCGCCGATCACCCACATCGAGAAGGTGACGACGCCCCTCATGCTGATCGAGGGCGATGCGGACCTGCGCACGCCGCCGGCCTCCGGCGGCGAGCAGATGTTCCGCGCGCTCAAGTACCTGAAGCGGCCGGTCGTCATGGTCCGCTTCCCGCGCGAGTCCCACGAGCTGTCGCGCAGCGGCGAGCCCTGGCACCGCATCGAGCGCCTGCGCCACATCCTCGGCTGGTTCGACAAGTACCTTCAAGGCAAAAACGTCGGCGCCTACGACGTGCCCGACGTTCCGGCCGCCTCCTCCGTAAAAGGTTCGAGCTAAAGTTTGTTCCGAACCGAAGGGAGGGCGGCCATGACACCCTGGACTCACCGCTTCGTGCTCTCACTGCTCCTGCTCGTCTCTCTGGCGGCCACCGCGGCGGCCGAGCCGCGCTGGGCTCCCGTCGGACCCTTCGGCGGCACGGTGCACGAAATCGCCGTAGCGCCCGGCGCCCAGGGGATCCTCTATGCCGCCACGTCCGGCGGCGTCTTCCGCAGCTCCGACGCCGGGGCGCACTGGACGCCCATCCATGCAGGTCTTCCGCAGCTCAACGTGGCGAGCCTGGCCGTCGATCCGTCCGATTCCCGGACCGTCTACGCGGGGCTCTACGTCACGGGGCAGAACATGGCCGGGGTTTACAAGACCACGAACGGTGGCTCGCGGTGGGAGGCCGCCGGTCTCGAAGGGCTTCCGGTCTATGACCTCGCTGTCGATCCGAACGATTCGTCGACGGTCTTTGCCGCGACATACAGCGGGTTGTACCGGTCCGGCGATGCCGGAGGCTCCTGGGAGAAGGTCGACGTGGCGATCTCCGGAACGTCGCCGCGGATCGTCTTCGATCCCTCGGATCCGGAGAGGCTCTGGCTCACCTCGTTCGACGGAGTCTTCGTGAGCGAGGACGGCGGGGACACCTGGACGGAGAGCCGGCCCGGCCTGGAGGTCGGAGCCTTCGCCATCTCCCGGTCGGGCGTTCTCTATGCCGTACAGGCACCCAACAAAACCGTCTGGCGGAGCACGGACCACGGCGCCACCTGGAAGCGCGCCGGCCGCATCCCGGAGGAGTTCACCGTCCACGCGCTGGAGATCTCTCTCGACGAGACCGTCCTCTATGCCGCCGGCGACCAGGGCGTCTATCGCAGCACGGACCGGGGGGCGAGTTGGACCCGCCGTGCGCCGGTAAAGAGGAGGGACAGCGTCTTCTCTCTCGCGGTGACCTCCGACGCCGTCTACTCCGGCCTGCTCTACCGCGGGATCGCGAAGAGCGCCGACCGCGGCTTCACCTGGAAGCTGGCCAACCAGGGCCTGTCGGCTCTGCTGGTCCTCGCCGCGGCGATCGCACCGTCCGATCCCCGCGTTCTCTACGTGAGCTCCGAGGGACCGATGCTCCTGCGGACCGAAAATGGCGGTACCACCTGGAGAGAGGTGACCGCAGGCACGGATTTTCCGCGTCTCCTCAAGCTCTCGGTCGATCCGCGCGATGCCCGGCAGGTCGAGGGAGTCGGCGACTTCGGGCAGTTCTGGCGGAGCTCCGACGGCGGAGTCACCTGGGAGGGTGGGGGTGTGACGGCGGCCGGGTGCGTCTTCCCGACATCCCTGACGCGCAGCCCGGCGCAGCCCAGCCTGCTCCTCTGGACCGGCGTACAGACATCCGCCTGCCAGCACGAGCACGAGGACACGTGCCACAGCCTCGAATCGACGAATGGTGGCGCGAAATGGCGCTGTCTCCGGGAGGTCCGCGCCGAGAGCTTCCGCACGCTGGTTGCGGACCCGCGCGATCCCGACATCTTGTATGGAGCAGGCGGGAGCGGCGTGATGAAGAGCACCGACGGAGGGGAAACGTGGGCTCCGACCGGCTTCACGAGCGATGCGGTCGCATTCGCCGCGAGCCCGCGGGGTGACCTCTGGGCCGGAACGCTCGGCGGCCTGTTCCGCAGCCGGGACGGCGGCATCACCTGGACCCAGGTCACGGCAGGCCTCCTGCCCGCCACCGGAATCTGGCGGATCGCGATCTCGCCCTCCAAGCCGTCCGTCCTCTATATAGAAGGTGCGCGCTACAACACGAACCTCGGATACCTCTACGATCTCTACGTCAGCACGGACGGGGGGACCTCGTGGCGCCGGCTTTCCAAGGCGGGCCTCCCGCCGGCCGGCTACTTCGGATACGACCCTCTCCTGGTCGATCCGAGGGATTCCGGGAGGGTGTACGTCGGCACCAACGGAGGGCTGTACCGGCTGGACGGCGCGGATCGTTGAAATGAATCCTTCGGGAGTGACACCATCTTTTGCAGAGATCACGAAAACTCCCGGAGGTCTTCCGATGCCCAAGCTCCGCCGGTCTGCGATCGTCCTCCTCCTCTGGCTCGCTGCGTCGGCCGCCCAGGCAGCTCCGGATCCCACCTATGCCGCCCTGCGTGCGGCACGACCCGACGGCCGGCGCATTCCGGTCCATGACCTGGTGCTGGAGCGTGATGCGTTCCGCTTCCAGTTCGATTCCGGCGCGTTCTACTTCCTGTCTCCCGTGGAGGGCCGCACGTTCGGCGCCGTCTTCGTGGGCCAGGGGAGCTACCGGCTGACGCCGGCGACTCCCAACGAGCGGCAGCATCTCGCTCTGGTCTCCGGCGGAGGCGCCGATTTCGAGACCCTGTCGGACACCTTCGACGATCTCGTCCTCCTGTTCGCCGACGACACGGCGGCCGAGCTGCAGCTCCACGCGCCGGTCGAGACGGGAGGAAGCGATCCGCACGCTGCCCAGATCCTCGGCAAGTGGCTCGACCGGCAGAAGAAGGATTTCCAGACCAACTTCCATCTGCGCATCCTGCGCGACCTGGTCAACAGCCCCAACCTGACGAGCGGCGCGTTCCTCGCCCTGGTCAACGGCAAGAAGTATCCGCCCGCTCTGGCCGCGGTCGATCCGGACGGCGCCGAGGCCCTGGGCTTTGGCGGCCGCCTGGGCGGCGAGGACACCCTCTTGTATATCGCGGACGAGAACCGTGGCGGGATCTGGTACCAGTGCGACCGGCTGGGCGAGGTGAAACGCGGCAAGGCGCTGCCGCAGAAGCGACTGACCGATGCTCTGGACTATCGCATCGAGACCGAGATCGCGCGCGACGAGGACGTGAAGGGGACGGCCACCATCCGCTTCAAAGCGCTCGTCCCGGGCCTGCGGCTCGTGCCGGTCAACCTGCTCCCCGAGCTCCGGATCTCCGAGGTTTCCTACGCCGTGGAGACCGCGGGTGCGGAGCCGAGCTGGAAGCCGCTGCCGTTCATCCAGGAAGCCGAGAAGGAGGACGCCGACGCCGCGGTGGTCTTCCCCGAGCCGCTGGTCAAGGAGACAACGGTGCTCCTGCGCCTCTCCTATGCCGGGGACAAGGTCCTGGAGGACGGCGGCGACAAGAACTACTTCGTGGGCGCCCGCACGAGCTGGTATCCGAACCTGGGCGTGTTTTCCGATATGGCGGATTTCGATCTCGAATATCGGGTCCCCGCGGGGAACGAGGTGATCTCCATCGGGCGCAAGACCGGCGAGCGGACCGAGGGCAAACAGGTGATCACCACCTGGAAGACCGACACCCCCGCGCAGGTCGCCGGCTTCAACTATGGCAAGTTCAGAAAGCTGGAGCAGGTGGATGCGACGAGCGGGTTGACCGTCCAGGTGTTCACCAATCCCGGCACGCCGAACTTCATCAGCGGTCTCCGCGATTCCTACTCCGGCGGCTTTGACGAGGACAGCGGCGAGGTCGACGAAGGGTTCAGCGGCCTGGGACAGATCAATGCGGGGCGGCTCGCGGATTCGGCGATGGCGGACGGCCTCAACTCCGCCCGCCTGTTCGCCACCTGGTTCGGGCCCCTGCCTCAGAAGCACGTGGCGATCACCCAGCAGTCGCAGGCGTTTTTCGGCCAGTCGTGGCCCACGCTGATCTTCATGCCCTATCTCTCGTTCCTCGACGGCACGCAGCGGCAGCGGCTGGGCCTCGCCCAGGCCAGCGAGTTCATCGACAACGTCGGCTACCACGAGTTCGCCCATCAGTGGTGGGGCCATCTGGTGAGCGCGGCGACCTACCGCGACCAGTGGCTCGAGGAGGGCTTCGCCGAGTTCTCCGCGGCGCTCGCCGTCCAGCACGTCCGGGGATGGGGTGCCTACGATCACTTCTGGAGCGAGGCGCGCAAGCGAATCCTCGCCAAGTATCCGGGCAACGACCGGCCGAACTGGCAGGCCGGGCCGGTCACCCTGGGCTACCGGCTCTACACCCAGAGGACGCCGACGGCGGGAGCGGTGATCATCTATTCGAAGGGTGCCTACGTCCTCCACATGCTGCGCCTGCTGATGCGCGAGCCGGCCGCGCCCAACCCGGACGCCCGGTTCATCGCCATGATGAGGGACTACACGACGACCTATGCCGGCAAGCTCGCCACGACCG
>Ga0134121_10003850_pt1 | contig 12351 bp, 10 predicted proteins | sample KB301_FD_96463 | JGI IMG/M metagenome (GOLD analysis project Ga0134121, IMG submission 96463) | Terrestrial soil microbial communities without Nitrogen fertilizer from Kellogg Biological Station, Michigan, USA - KB3-0-1 | ecosystem: Environmental > Terrestrial > Soil > Unclassified ...
GATTCAAAGGCCGGCTGCGATTTCACTTCATCGAATTTCTCGCGCAGCAACTCTGGATCGAGACCCAGACCTTCCGCGAGCGGTTTGATGAGCGAGTATCGATCAATGCCCTTGGTGTCTTCGCGCGAGAGGATCACGCTGTAGATTGGCCGCGAACTTACCAGCGCGATCGTCCCCGTGCGATCGAAAATGCCGCCGCGCGGCGCCGGAATGGGAAGCAGACGGATGCGCTGGTTCTCAGCAATTTCGCCGTAGCGCTTGCCATCGATGATCTGAAGGAGGTAAAGCCGAACGCACAGCACTCCCAGGATTACCAGCACGAGCGCCTGGATCAGTCGCAGCCGGACGCGTAAGTTTTGTGAATCATCGACGAATTTCATAACGTTAAGAAGTGCTTTGTACTTTGATCTTCGGTCTTTGTTTTTCTGGTCGGGGAACTCGCGTCCTTGGTTTGAAGCTCAAAGCACGAAGTTCAAAGTACAAAGCACGATTTATCTTCTGCGCATCGCTCCGGACGGCCTGCGCGCGACCCGCCGGCGCACCGTAAATTGCCGGCGCTGCCGTGCCTTCGCACTGAAGTAAGAATCATACACGTAAAGCAAAATCGTCCCGGCCACCGTGGTGGCAATGACTTTATATGACAGCGACTGGACGAAAGGCACCGGCGGCGTCTGGCCCAACAATCGATGCATGCCAACGTAGACGAGGTTGTCGAGCAGGCTGGCGCCGAGCAGCACGGGAATCCTCAAGAGAGTCGTGTCCAGCATCACCCGCGAAGCTACATAATAGACAGCGTAGGCGGCAATCACTTTCGAGAAACCGCCGGCGCCCAACAACGCCGGTGGCCCACTGATGAGATCCGTCGCCAATCCGGCCACCGCCGCGACGATTAGCGCCTGCAACGGTTCGCGCTGCAACGCGAAGTAGATAACCAGAATTAGCGTGAGATCGAGGAATCCCAGCGGATGCCAAATCGCACGCAGCGCTGACTGAAGGGCGATTGCGACAACTAATAGGATCGCAATGGTGACTTGGCGCATGGCTCAGAACTGAAGGCAGTCGGCAGGCGTACTGGAATTTTCTGGTTCAAGCCAGATTAGCTGGAGACCGCAAATGCCGCGCAACACATCTGCTCACTGCCCCACGGCCAACTGCTCACTTCTTCTTATCTACGTTCGGGAGACTTTGATCCGGCTCGGATTTTTGCGGAGCGCGATACAGCAACACCGCGACTTCCTTCAGGCGATCCAAACCTGCGCTCGGACGAATATGAATCACTTGCGGTTGAGTTGGAGAACCCGGCTTCACTTCAACGATATCGCCAACTTTGTATCCCGGCGGATAGATTGCGTCCTGGCCGGTGGTCATGACTGCGTCGCCGACTTGCACCTTTTCCATTCCGGAAACGTAACGCATTTCCAGCAGACCGCTTTCACCCAAACCCTTGATCGAGCCCAAAGCATTCGATTGTCCCAGCTGGCCCACGACGGCTCCAGCGCCAGATTTCTCGTCTGAGAGCAACATCACTTGCGAACTGAACGGGCTCGTCGAAATTACGCGCCCGACAATTCCACCCGGAGTCACCACCGGCATATTCACTTCAACTCCGGCCAGGCGGCCTTTATCGATGGTGAGACTGTCGAACCACATTGACGGATCGCGCGCAATCACACTGGCTACGACGCTTTTGTATTCACTGGTGGCATTGAGTTTGAAGAACGCATCAAGTCGATCAGCCTGGGCTGCGCGTTCGCGAGTGTCGCGCAACTCAGCCTGCATCTGCTCAACCTGTTTGCGAAGTTGCTCGTTTTCAGTCGCCGCATGACGCAGCGAACCAATATTTCCAAACCATCCCGTGACCCAATTGACTGTTCCAGATGCGCCGCGTTGTACGGGATACATAATCGATTGCGCGATTGACCGGACCTTCCGCTGCTTTGTGTTAGCGTCGCGCGCGTCATAGCTCATCAAAGCAAAATTGAGCACCAGCAACCCGAAGAGATACCAGGGCGCCCGTTGCCGAATTTCGCGTTGAGTACGAATTGCAGCCATTTCGTTCGTAAATCGTGAATCGTGAATCGTAAATGGCTGGTCTGCGGTAGACGACTATTCACTATTTACGATTTTCGATTCACGGCAATTACGTTCCTGTTGTCAAACTATTGTCCCACTTAACGCGCTTGAGCAGATCGAAATCTGAAAGCATCTTACCGGTTCCCAACACGACAGAGGCGAGAGGATCCTCAGCGAGCGAGACGGGCAACCCGGTTTCAATCGAAAGTCGTTTGTCAAGGTTCTTCAACAGAGCGCCACCACCGGTGAGTACAATGCCGCGCTCGACGATGTCTGCGGAAAGTTCGGGCGGTGTGCGTTCCAGCGCGACCCGAACCGCGTTGATAATGGTCGATACCGAATCGGCCAGGGCTTCGCGAATCTCTTCGTCGGTAATCGTGATGGTTTTCGGAATGCCTTCAATCAAGTTTCGCCCGCGCACTTCGTAAGACAACTCTTCATCGAGCGGAAACGCCGAACCTAATTCGATCTTGATCGCTTCAGCAGTGCGTTCACCGATCAGCAAGTTGTACTTTCGCTTGATGTATTGCGTGATGGCTTCATCCATCTCGTTACCGGCCACGCGCACTGAGCGCGAGTAGACGATGCCGCTCAAACTGATGACGGAATGTCAGTCGTGCCGCCGCCGATGTCCACCACCATGTTGCCGTGCGGCTCGGTGATCGGAAGGCCGGCGCCAATCGCCGCCGCCATCGCTTCTTCGACGAGGTACACTTCAGAAGCTTTCGCGCGGTATGCCGAATCTTCAACAGCCCGGCGTTCAACCTGGGTAATCTCAGATGGGATTCCGATCACAACTCGGGGGCTGACCCAGGTTTTGCCGTTGTGCGCTTTGCGAATGAAGTGCTGCAACATCTTCTCGGTCACTTCGAAGTTTGCAATCACGCCATCCTTCATCGGCCGAATCGCGACGATGTTGCCCGGCGTCCGGCCCAGCATTTCCTTCGCGTCGCGACCTACAGCTTCGACTGCATTCGTGACTTTATTGATGGCCACGATCGAAGGTTCCGACACGACGATGCCGCGTCCTTTCGCATAAACAAGAGTGTTCGCCGTACCGAGATCGATAGCGAGGTCACTTGAGAAGAGACTAAAGATCGATTTAAAAGCCATCTGAGACCGACTTCCCTAACTGAAAATGATTGTTTGAATCTGAAGAGGTGAGCGAGTTAAAACAAGTGCAGGCTAGAAGGCGCGACGAGCGCGAGTGGCCTGGCAGATTAGAACGACAACTCACCGAAGCAGAAACCGAACGCACAAAGATACAACGATTCGCGTACTAACGCTATCGTTAATTGGAAATCTACTCCGAAAAGTTTGGCTGGCCCAACGATCAATACCAGGCAGCCTTCACTTCGGCGACTTCCCGAGAGGTTTCAATTGGGGCATCGGGGACGGCTAGCTCTTAACTGGATCGGTTGAGGGGCACTCGATAACTGCTGACGTTGCCTTGCTGATCGGAAGCCTGAAGCGTCACTTCGCGGGTACCGGGCGGAACCGTGATCTGGACTTGAAATGTCCCTTCACCGGTGGCCGAAGCCTCTCGCCCCAGCACACGAATGCTCGCACCGGCGGACGCCGAGCCGTTAATCAGAAATACATTTCCCCCCAGATGCACGGCGTTGAGATTCGAAACTTGCACAGTAGCAGAGCTTGCGCCGCGCGCGATCACAATAAATTTTAAAGGCTCACTCCAATCACTGGTCTGACCGGAAGTGGCGGTGGCCCGCACGCGCCAGAAATATGAACCAGGTCGCAAGTCACTGACATTGAACTGAGGGAGCATCAGTTGATCCCGCTCAATTACGATTCCTTCGCGGACGAAAAATGGAGAGGTCGCAACTTCAACGCGATAGTTGGCCGGTATCCCTGCCTGAGGTTTTTGCCAACGCAACTGCACAACAGCTGAACCGGTGCTCGACACGGAAATCTTCTCCATGTCCTGCGGCTGCGACGGCTGCGGCACATCCAGTAGCCGTTGCGGCTTGGAGATCGCGCCTGATTGGTTCACCGCAACGTACTCGCCGCCGTGCAGGGCGACTCCGTCACCACTGCTACTCGCACTTTGGACCAGGCCGCGGTTGACGCGAATTTCTTCACCCCCTCCGGGGTTCACACCAAAGCTGGCGGCGCTCTGCCCGGTGATCTGATTCTTAGTCTTTGGCGTTTCGACTACGTTCTTACTTTCATCAGACTGTTCACCTGTGCTCACAAACATTTGGCCGCTATCGACGACCACGCGCACATTCGAACGCTTTCCATCTTCGGCGCTTTCATTGTCGCGAATAATGATGGTGCTGTTCGGGCGAACTACCACTGTCGATCCGTCAGCCATGCTGATGCGGGCCCGGCCATCAGCTTGCGTCTGCACCGTGTCACCAGGATAAAGCTGAAGATCATTATTAGCCGAAACGACCTGTCGCGTGGCTGTGCGAATCACTCGCACATCACCTTCGAACGAGAGGAAGCGCGCGCCGGGCGGCGCATCGACTTTCAACGCAACGTTGCGAAACGGATTCCCGTACTTCCAAACATATAGCGCTCCGCAAGCAAACAGCGCGCACAGTAAGATCACAAACGCGGTGAGATATACACCGCGCTTTTGCACGACCCACCAGTCGAGTTCGAAATGACTGACTTTTGTAGTTGCCATGGGGTAGGGCTGGCGCTGAATGCGGGCCGGGGAGAGACCAACGACGCCAAACGTAGATTAACACAGTGGGCTGGGTGCTTCAAGACCCCATTTTTATTGAGTTTTCCTTCCGAAGAAGGTGCGTTATTTGATGTAGACCGGATTTGAAATGACCCAGGGTTTGCCGCCGGCTGGCGCTGGGAGCGAATCGAGGTAGGCCTCAACCCGGTAGGCGCCCGCTCCATCGGCAGAGAACTCCATTTCGGTGCCAAATTTCTGATCGACAGTATTTCCGTTTTTGAGAAGGACCACACGAGCGGGTAGCGGCGATTGAACCACGAGCCGCGGCTGAAGGTTCAGCGCAACTTCATCACCCATCGTCTTGCCTGAGTGCAGCACGGAGAAGTTGAAGCCGCTCGCGTCGCTGAATAAGTCGAAGCTGGCGTAGCAGTGGCCTTGTGACAAAGCTTCAAGCAGAGACTCCCGAGACAGACCTTTGTCTTTCCTGATAAGCACGTGAGTCCGCACGGTGCGAAAACTTCGCTCGTAAGGATCGAGTTTGATGCCGATCAATTGGTTACCGCTCTCGTCATTGAGGCTGACTCCGATATTCGAATGGGCATCATTGCCGGCAATAGCGACGAGTTTTCGGTTACTGCCATTCACAGTTTGATCCCACCGCTTCAGGTTTTCATCCGGCCGCGAAAAGAAGTTTGCGAACATGAGATCGGCGTAACTGCGATACGACCAAAGGCCGTCGAGGAAGAGCCCGAGACGATTCGCTTGCTTTGTGTTCGTGAAGAGATTGTAGACCTCGATGCCACTCGGAGTTGTTGATTGCCAATTCTGGGATTCACTCGGATAAGCAACGAACGCGAGGCCACCTGCCATATTTTGTTGATCGATGATCTGCTGAGTGCTCTGTGAATTCATTGATGCAGCATTCGCGCTTCCCGGAATCAGGAGCAGGCGATCGCCGCTGGCTGTGGCAACTTCATTGCCGTTGATGAACAAGACTCCGTTGTGAAGCCCATTGAGAGTCATCGCGGATGTATCGAGCTCAGCTTGCGGATGTTCAGTCATGATTACGAAGTCGAGCTGGTTCGCTTTCGCGCCTGAAATCAATTCCGCGAACGTTCCGTTGCTGTGACCGCCGAGTGAACTATGAACATGAATCACGCCCCGGTAATCGACGTACTCGGAATTGTCGAAACGCGCGATACGCTGCGGCGCGAGTTGCTGAATCGTGCGGTTGAGTTTGCGGAGGCGATATCGCCGATATGCAAAAGGAATTTGCGAGAGGACGATGAGGATCAGAATAGCGACGAAGATCTTTCGTTTCATAACGAACAACGCCGGCGGGATGCCTGCGAACCACCGACAAATGCCGGCGTTCCAATCAGTCCTCGAAATCGACCTTCGCCATCGTTTCCAGGATTGTGTGTCCGAATTCGACGACCTTCACGTGATCCGGATGAACGGTATAGGCGTCCAGCACCGAGCGGTCACGAAATAGCGCGGACAGGCCAGTATCGTAGGATCGAGGCGAGTGCAGAAAGTCTGAGCCGACCGAAAGACTTTCGATTCCCGGAACAATGTTGCCGAGCGCGCGAAGCTGGCGGCGGTGATCCTCGCGCGTTTCTTCAGGCACGTCGTCGCGATATCTCCACATCACTATATGAGTCACCATAACGTTTACCCCTTATCTATGACGCTGAAGTTGATCATTCAGCAGATCCCAAACCTGCTTGACGTGCTTCTCGGTCGTGCGAATGTTTCCGATCGAGAGCCGCAGCGTCAACTTGTCATTCAATTTCGTATGCGAAAGCAAAGCCTTTCCGGTGGCGTTTACGCCGTGCATGATTGCTTCGTTCAGCTCGTCGAGATCCGCCTGCCGATCTGATGGAGCTGCGCGGAAGCACACCAAAGCGAAAGGCGTCGGCGCCAGCAACTCCCAGTCACCGGATTCTTCAATCCACGAGGCAAACAGTTTTGCCAAACGAACGTGTTCGCGAATGCGCGCGGCCAATCCCTCATGACCGAAGTATCGAATGATCATCCACAGCTTCAGCGCGCGAAAGCGACGGCCGAGCTGCACCCCATAATCAGATCCGCTGCGCACCTTCTCCTGTTCCGGCGTGCGCAAGTACTCCGGCACGAGCGAGAACGCGCGGCGCAGCAAGTCGAGATGGCGACAATATAGAACCGAACAATCAAAAGGTGTGAACAACCATTTGTGCGGATTCAACACGAGTGAGTCCGCGCGATTGCAGCCGTCGAGGACGCGCTGCATCTCCGGAACGATGGCCGCCGAGCCGCCGTAAGCTGCGTCAACATGCACCCACATCGCGTGCTGTTCGCTCACCTTCACGATCTCAGGAACAGGATCGATGCTGGACGTAGAAGTTGTGCCCACCGTGGCGACGACGCAGAACGGAACGATGCCGTTGCGCTTGTCTTCATCAATCGCATCTGCCAGAGCTTTTGGGTCCATGCGGAATTCAGAATCGGTGGGAATCTTGCGCAAGCTTTTTTGACCAAGGCCGAGCGTAATGATGCCTTTATCGATGGACGAGTGAGCCTGTTCTGACGCATAAACACGGAGCAACGGCAGGTCCGTTCGGCCGCTCATCCCTTCTTCACGTATCCGCAGCTCGACGCCTTCGCGCGCGGCCGCGATCGCGTGCATGCTCGAAACAGAGGCGGTGTCATAGATGAAGCCGCTCATGCCCGCATCAAGCCCGAGCATCTGCCGCAACCAATCGAGGGTTACCTCCTCGAGTTCAGTAGATGCCGGCGAAGTGCGCCAAAGCATCGACTTCACATCGAACGCCGCGCTCAATAACTCACCAAAAATTCCCGGCGCGGAAGTAGAGGTGGCGAAGTAAGCGAAGAATGAGGGATGACTCCAATGCGTTAATGCGGGAACGATCAATTTATCGACATCAGCCAGAATGGCCTCCATCGATTCGCCATGTTCGGGCGGCGTCGAGGGTAGTTGAGCCTTGAGATCACCGGGTTCGATCTGCGCGAGTACGGGCAGGTCTTCGATGTGCTCGAAGTAGTCGGCAATCCAATCGATCAACTCGTGGCCGTAATGGCGGAACTCATCAGCAGGCATGTCGCCGAGCGCAGGAATCCGTTCTTCTTTGCGTTCCTTTGCGGCAATTTTCTTTTCTGGTTCGGCCATAGATTAGAAGCCAAGCGGCTGCAACGGTCTTGGCGCCGTGCCTTCGAAGAACCAGCTGGCGCCGACGCGCAGGCGATGATGCCAGGTCGGTAGTCGCGCCGTGTACATCGCGAAGCGCGCCTGGCGCGCGAGCGGACCCCCCATCACTTTGCCGCCGGTCAACACCGCTGCGTTCTCGGTTCCTAAACTGACGGCTTCACCCAGCTCAACGAAGTGCTTCGTTTTCAGTTCGCCACCTTCGAGAAAGGCCTTGATGTTGCCGGCGCAAAGATGCGACTCCTGCAAAGCAAGCTGCGCTGTTCCCGCCAATGTCGGCTGCACGTCCTTATAGAAGGCGATGTCGCCTAACGCGAAGACGTTTGGATATTCGCGCAATTGCAGAGTCGGCTCGACCGGGATCAAGCCTCGTCCGTCCCTTTCAACTTTCAAGCCGTCGAGCAACGGATTCGGCCGCACACCTGCCACCCAGACAACCGCTGCCGTGTTCATGCTCTCGCGCTTCTGCTTGTGCTCTATCGTGATGGTTCCGGAAGTCACTTCCACAACTCGCGTGTCCGTATAAACTTCCACCCGCAATTCCTCGAGAGCATTCTCGCAATACCGGCGAATGTCTTCGCCCATTCCGGGCACCAAACGATCCGCCATTTCAATGATCACCACCCGCGGCTCTCCCCGCAGGGCCCTGCGCTTCACCGCATCGCGGAGCAAGTCCGCCATCTTCGTCGATAGCTCCACTCCGCTGGCGCCGCCCCCCACGATTGCGAACGTGAGCGCGCTCCGAGTGTCCTGCGGCGCGGCGTCTGGTTCGATGTGATCGAGCGCCTCAGTCATCCGCCGGCGCAGGTGATTCGCATGAGTGAGCGTCCGAAACGGAAGCGAGAACTCTTCCGCACCCTTCACTCCGGCGTAGTTGGTGACCGCGCCGGGTGTCAGTACGAGCGCGTCGTACGGCAGCGCCTTCCCGTTTTCGAGGGTGGCCGTCTGCGCATTCAGATCGATCGCGGTCACACAGCCTTGAACGAAAGATGCCGAGTCGCCCAACAGCTCTTTACAGTCAGGGGCGATGTGCCACGCCTCCACTTCTCCGCTCAAGTACTCGTACAGCATCGGCTTGAAAAGGAAGTGATCGTGGTCGTTGATGAGCGTGGTATCGAAGGAATGCGGCAGGTCGAGAGCGGTAAAAAGGCCGCCAAATCCACCGCCGATGATCAGTATCTTTGCCCGATTTGCCGCCATTTTCCGTTGACTTTACTTCGATGAGCCGAGGATGTTAACAGACAAAGCGCGAGGCCGCACGAGCAACAGGCCGCCAGCACCCCGGCTGGACACTCGCGCAACCTAAATGTTACTTTCTCGACTGTAATTTGAAATTCGCGGTTTGCGCCCAGTCATTAAGGCGTTTACTGCGGTTGAGGAGGGCCATCAATTAGCAGTGGCACTAGCAAGAGAAGCAAAAGAACAAATCGTTAGCGACTTTCGAGCACACGATACAGATACAGGTTCAGCCCCGGTTCAGATCGCATTATTGAGCCGGCGCATCAACGAACTCACCGAGCATTTCAAGACGCACAAGAAAGATAACCATTCCCGGCGAGGCCTGTTAATGATGGTCCAGCAGCGTCGCAGTTTGCTCGAATACTTGAAGAAGACCGACATCCAGCGCTACCACGATGTAGTTGGAAAGCTGGGATTGCGACGATAGCAAAACGAAATTCACTTTAGTATTTGAGAGAATCTTCGAGTCTCTAAGACAAGCACGCGTTTTCGAAGAGTTTGGATCCGAGCCGAACGTGACGGCGACAAGAGGCATCCAGGCAACGCGCGCGGCCTATATTCAAGAAGGCGGCGAGAGCTTCACGGCCAGGCTCTGCCGCCTTTTCTTTTGGACTGGGTTTTTTTGGATTGGAGCGCCAGCGTCTTGCTTGCTGCTTCGTTACTCTAAGGAATCGCAAGCGAGACGCTTGCGCTCCAGTCAAATAGCGGCGGATGAGACGCCGCATGCCGGTACTCACACCGGAATCGTCAAAAGGAGACGAAATCGAAATGACAGTTAAGAAGTATTTGAAAGAATCAATCAAACTCGGTGATCGCGACCTGACAGTTGAAGTAGGCCGCGTCGCCAAACAAGCAGACGGATCTTGTGTGATCCGTTACGGCGATACGATGGTTTTATGCGCCGCTGTGGGCGCACAAACGCCGCGCGAAGGCATAGACTTTTTTCCGCTCACCGTTGAATACCGCGAAGCGTTCTTCGCCGCGGGGCGTATTCCCGGAAACTATTTCAGGCGCGAAGGAAGACCAAACGAAAAAGAAGTTTTGACCAGCCGCTTGATCGATCGACCTTGCCGGCCTCTGTTCACCGAAGGCTATCGAAACGAAACGCAGGTTGTGGCATCCGTGATTTCTGCTGACCCGGACAACAATCCGGATGTGATCGCCATTACCGGCGCATCCTGTGCGTTTTACCTTTCGGACATTCCCTTCCCAAATCCGATTGCCGGCGTGCGTATCGGCCTGGTCGATGGCCGGTACATCGTCAATCCGACTTATGAAGAGATTCGCAACTCGCGCCTTAACCTAATCGTCGCGGGCACCGAAGAGGCCATTGTGATGGTCGAATCCGGAGCCCAGGGGGTTTCGGAAGCGATTATGGTCGAGGCATTGATGCTCGCCCATAAGGAAATCAACCGGCTGTGTCGTTGGCAGAAGGAGCTTTACAAGGCTCTCGACATCCAAAAACGCGAAGTACAGCCGCCGGCTCTTAACGAAGAGATGATCGGTGAGATTGAGCGGAACTATACGGACCGTCTGCGCGCGGCGCTCGATACGACGAGCCAGGAAAAGCGCGCGAGCTACGCCGGTGTCGACGCGCTGAAGAAAGAAGTCGTCGAGGGCTATCCGGAAGATCAGCCTGAGAATCGCGCGATGGCCAAGAAGGTCTTCGATCACTTGAAAGAGAAAATCTTCCGCGACGACATTCTCAATCGCCGCCGTCGACCTGATGGCCGGCGCTTCTCTGAGATTCGACCGATTAGCTGCGAAGTCGGCTGGCTGCCGCGCGCGCACGGTTCGTCGCTGTTTACGCGCGGCGAGACGCAGGCGCTGGTGACGACGACGCTTGGTACCAAGCAAGACGAACAGTTCATGGACGATCTCGAAAAAGGCGAGATCAAACGGCGGTTCATGCTGAACTACAATTTTCCGCCGTACTCCGTGGGCGAGACCGGACGCTTCGGGAGTCCGGGCCGTCGCGAGATCGGCCACGGCGCCCTGGCGCGACGCGCGCTCGAAGCCGTGTTACCCGATGACACGACGTTCCCGTACACGATTCGAATTGTCTCTGACATCACCGAATCGAATGGTTCGTCGTCGATGGCCAGTGTCTGCGGTGGCGCGTTAGCGATGATGGATGCGGGCGTGCCGTTGAAGGCGCCGGTTGCCGGTGTCGCCATGGGCCTGGTGATGGAGGGAAACAAGTACGCGATTCTCACCGACATCGCCGGCGCTGAAGATCATTACGGCGACATGGACTTCAAAGTCGCCGGCACCACCGAAGGCATCACCGCGCTGCAGATGGATATCAAGATCGCAGGAGTCAACGCGCAAATCATGGCTGAGGCTTTGGAGCAGGCCAGAAAAGGTCGGCTCTTCATTCTCGATGTGATGGGCAAGACGCTTGAAAAAGCTCGCGAAGGAATTTCGACTTATGCGCCGAGGATCATCAAGATCAAGATCAATCCGGACAAGATTCGGGACGTCATCGGACCAGGCGGCAAAGTCATTCGCGCCCTCGTCGAAGAGACCGGTGCGAAGATCGATGTCGAAGATGACGGTACCGTTTCAATTGCCACTGCGGACAGTGCTGCGGCTGACGCTGCAGTCGCGCGGATTCGCGGGTTGACGGCCGAGGCCGAAGTGGGCCAAACCTACGTCGGCACGGTCAGCCGGATCGTTGATTTCGGCGCTTTCGTCGAAATCTTTCCGGGCACCGATGGTCTGCTGCACATTTCCGAAATCGCCGACCGCCGCATTCGCGACGTCCGCGATGAATTGAAGGAAGGCCAGCAGATTATGGTCAAGTGCATCGGCAAGGAAGGCAACAAGATTAAGCTTTCCCGCAAGTCCGTCCTGCATGACGAGAACAAGCAGACTGAAACCGCTGCCGGTCACGAAGAATAACTATCCCGCGTCGGAGCCCCGAGCGGTAGCAAGGGGATCAGCTGAACCCCAGGGTACTATTGATCCCGTCGCTATCGCTCCCGGTTCTGACAAACCACCGCTAAATCCTTCTCTGAAACTGGAATACGTTAGGCATTACGCCTCTTTTCCCTTCAGGCAGAAAGCTTCATAGCGTGCTTTTAGGGCTTGTACCCACAGTAGCCAGTGCGGCTGTGTCTGCAAATTCGTCAGATTTTGAGTCTACGCAATGAAAGCTGCGGAATATCCCGCTCATTGC
>Ga0134121_10003852_pt1 | contig 12349 bp, 8 predicted proteins | sample KB301_FD_96463 | JGI IMG/M metagenome (GOLD analysis project Ga0134121, IMG submission 96463) | Terrestrial soil microbial communities without Nitrogen fertilizer from Kellogg Biological Station, Michigan, USA - KB3-0-1 | ecosystem: Environmental > Terrestrial > Soil > Unclassified ...
GGCTGTCAGCAACCCGAAGACCAACGTCTCTTCGGGTTACTGCACAGCGCGCATTCAGCGCTTCCGCGAAAGAGCATCAGAAACTCAATACGCGGCCACCGCCACCGTTTCCGGCTGGTTTCTCTTGTCGTTGCTTGCCGCCATTTCGCGTTTCAAGGTCTGCTCCGAGCGAGACTGGGGCAACTCACGTCCCGTCTGCTCGCCTCCCGCGAAGACCTCGGACAGGAAGTAACTATCACCATAGCGATGGAAAATAATTTCAGACCTGCTGGCTATTCTCCTTGCGTCAACAGGTTCGGTTTCGAATACTTCGTGGTCGTGATTAGTCACGCCAGAGATTAAGAGACCGTCTGGTGCGTCCGTGAGCCGCCTGATCTCATACTCGCCAGCGGGAAGTATTCTCCCTCGCACACTGAAGTCAAACGGAATCATTGCGCGCAGTGCTGTTCCTGGCATTTGCGCGCGTGCAGTTAACGCCGCTCCAAGTGCCAGGAAACAGCAGGTAGCGATAACACTGAAAACCTTCTTTTTCATCATCTCTCCTTTGATGGTTAGTGATCGAAGCCATCGTTCCCCAGTTCTCTAGAGTGGAGCCAGTCGTCGGTGACCAACTGCTTCGCCACTGCTTAATCGCATTTCTATTTATTGCCTCAGAACTTTCAGACTAGTTCCGCCCTCCTTCCCTTGAAATCGCCATGCCACATCACAACTGTTTAGGAAATTCGAATTGAGCGATTCTTACAGAAACTTTCTGTGGCTTTCTTTCTGCCGCGAAGCAAAAAGGCCACACGTTTATCCGACTCTAATAGAAATGGACGCCTCGAAAGGCAGCAAAGATCGAATCCCGCGCAGGTCCCCTCGCTGGCATAGTGGTTGCCCCAGGCCTTCGAACGAGGCGAGATTTCCATCGCCGCAGATCTTCACTTAAAGGAGTTAAGGATGAGTGAGCATGACAATCTGAACATCGTGAAGGAAACCTATGTGGCCTATCGCAAACGGAACATCCCTGCCTTGCTGAACTGCCTGGCGGACGACGTGAAGTGGTTTTCGATAGGTCCTCCGGACATTATCCCGACCGCTGGCACCCGCCACGGCCGCGATCAGGTCGAGCAATACTTTGTAGCTCTCGATGGGATGGAGGAGGCGGACGACTTCGAACCGCGCGAGTTCATAGTAGAGGGTGACAAGGTGGTGGCGATTGGCGATTTACGGCGGTATGTCCCGTCGACGGCGAGTCTGATCAATTCTCCGTGGATTCATGTATTCACTTTGAACGAAGGAAAGATCACTGAATTCCGATCGTTCTATGACACAGCGGCGGCAATCGCGGCGCTCGAAGGCACCACAATTCGCGCCGCAAGTACGGTCAGATCGCAGCCTCTCAGGAGATCATTTCTCTAAGGCTTCGGCATTCATATGTTTCATAAAAGCGAGACGACAAGTCCTACAAACAACACCTAAGGGAGGTAATCGCTGTGAAAGACGATCGGGAGGAAAAGGGTACTCAGCTTAAGTCCCAGAGACGCGAATCAACGCCGACGATGCAAGCGTCCCCCAACCGGGCCGATGCCAATAACAGAGGCGGAGAAAAAAAGAAGGTCAGGCCAGGCAAATTGTCGCACTCTGTCACGGCGGGAAGACGGAAGTAAGAGTATTAATATCGCGCAGACTCTGGCCGTACTGGGGGCGGCAAGAGCGGAAGGGGGACGTTGAATTACTTGTATTCGGCGTCCCCTTCCTGCGTGCGCCGAGCGCGTCGAGCAAACAATCGCTTGAGCACCAGGTTACCCCGTCAGGATTGACGGGTTCGATCGGTTGACTGCAGAGCGGCTCGGATTCGCTTGATCAATTCGCGAACGTTGGCTGAGTGCTGACCCTTTGGATCGAGTTTAAGGTATTCCTCGAACTCAACCAGAGCCTCGGTTCCCCTTTGGGCCCGCAACAGAAGATTGCCCTTCAAGACACGCGCCTCAGCAAGCGCCGGGTCCAGACTGACCGACTGCTTCACTTCTGTGTAGGAATTCTCGAAATCCACTCTCGCGTCGGGTTGGTTCTTAGCGGCGGAGGCTATCTGCCAGTAAACAAGCGCCAGCGCGAGATGACCCCGAGCGGAACGAGGCTCGAGCGCAAGCCCTTCCTTGAGTTTCCTCTCGGCTTCGATAATCTTCGCTTGTCGGCGGTAGATTTCGCCCAAAGCGAAAAGCGCGTTCGCAGCACTGGGATCAATCGTGAGCGCAAGTCGCAACGCTCGCTCGGCCTCCTCCCATTTCTGAAGATCCATGTAGGCGGTTCCCAGCGCGAGTTGTGCTTCCAAAAACTCGGGATAGATCTTTACCGCCTCTTTAAAATGCGCAATGCTTTCAAGAATGTCTTCATTGAGCAAAGCAGCGCGACCCTCATCGAGTTCCTTTTGCGCCTCCGCCGGCACGTTGGCATTCACAACCTTTGAACCAGTCGCCGCCCGGGTTGGTGTCGAGCGATCCTCCGTCAAACGCAAAGTGACGTAATCGGTTGATGCTGTTTGCAGATCGATAATCTGTTGAGCGTCCTTGAATCCAGCGGCGTGCGCAGTGACAACGTATTGGGCAGGAGATAGGCCCGGAAACGAGAACTTACCCGTTCGATCGGTAACTACTTGTTCCGCTCGGCCGCTGCCGCGGCTCTCGAGTTTTACAAGCACGTTGTTTGCCGGCGCGTCACCCTGAGCAAGCCGCACCTGCCCGTGGAGCTCTGCAGGAAAGCTCGGGCGCGCCGAACGACCCTGACCGAAGAGCAAAGGCTGAGCAATAAAAAGAAAGACTACGCACGATAGTAAATGCGCAAAGGCGGACATCGTAAAATCCTCACTGCGAACGAAGATTGATTGTGTCAAGAAGGACAGAACTGCTGTCGTAGCGATCGTCAGTTGTTTCCACGCGCCGGTTCGTAGGCGCGGGGATAATAGTTTATGTCTTTGACGAAGACAAGAGAGAATCGAGGCGGGTAGTGATGCAGTTTAACTCCTTCTCACTTTGGGAGAGGGTTGACATAATTGACTCATCGTTACCGTCGTACCAATTTAATCGTGGCTATTCGCGACGTAAAAAAATGGGGGAAGGGACCCATTGCCCCTTCCCCCAGAACCCTGATCTCTTGATCAGTGGCTAGAACTCGAACCTGAGGCCGAGCCGCATATTGAAAGGCAGGTAGAACAACTGGGGCTTCAGGAAGTCCACGTTGGGGACACCGCCGTTAAGCTGAAAATCCTGGTTCGGCAAGCGAACCTTGGTGCTGTTGAAGACGTTAAAGAAGTCCGCCGTGAAGTTCAGCTTCATTTTCTCGCTGATGCGCCACGGATAGTTAGCGTGCATGTCAAAGCGGAAGTACGGGCTGGTCCGTCCCAGCGAGCCTCGACCTCCAACTGGAATCTCACCCGCATTAAGGTAAGCCGGATGCGCGAAGAGGTCGCTGATCGGGACTCCTGTTTCAAGGTGAATGCCGGGACCAAGATTCAGGCCGGCAAGACGACCGAACCTTGCCTTGCTGAATTCATAGCTGCCGAAGACGTTGACGACATGAAGTCGATCGGTATTCAGCGGGCCGGGTTTGAACTGATCGCCGAGCAATCCGAAAGAGCCGGCCGTAAAGTCGAACAGCGAGCTGATTCCCGGATCAGTCTGCCCGTTGTCATTGCGGAAGTGGCCTTCGTAGTTTCCAAAGACCCTGGAGATGGTCCAGTTGCTGAGTACTTGCCAATTATTCGAGAAGCGCTTGTTCACTTCGACCTCCAGTGCCCTGTAATTGTGAACGGGATCCGGGAAGCCGTCCGGCACGCCGTCTGGAATTGGACTGCCTGGCGGTTGACCATTGACGCCAAACGGCTCATAGCAAACCGCTCCAACCACATTGCCGTTAATATCTGACACCGATGGAATGTTATAAGGCGCCTGTCCCTGTGAATTAAAACACTGCGAGGGAATCGCGCCGCCGACGGTGTAAACGTGCGGAATCGGATTGGTGGCGGCGTCGATCTTTGAACTGATGTTGCCAATGAAATACGTCTGGCCAAAGAGGCCGTTGATATAGTCCTCTGGCGCCAGCACGGCAGCATCTTCGGTAATGCGCTTCAGCTTGCGGTCAATGAAACGGACAGACAGCACGAAGTTTCGCGGCAGCTGCTGTTCAAATCCGAGTGTGTGCTCATCAGCAAAACCAAGCTTTGTACCCGGAAGGATCGGATTAACTGTACTCTGCGTGCCGATCGAAATTCCGGTGCCAGTGCCCCCCGCGGCTCCGGTCAGCAAGTGCGCCGCATCATAGACCGGAGTGACCGTCCCGAACTGATTCAGCACAACGCGCGGCACGCCATTCACTACGGTAAAGTCCGGAGCGAAGCGCGCCCCGATGAAATCCAATTCAGAAGAAAGCGATCGCTCTCCTTCATCCAAAGGGATGTACTCAAAGAAGCGGCCAAAGTTATAAAAGATTTTGGTCTTGCCTTTGGCAAACGGATCGACGGTAACACCTAACCGCGGCGCCCATTGATCGTTGAAGGTGTATTTGAGCAAGTTATTGTTGCCGATGATGCGTTCCTGCTCTGAGCGCAGCCCGAGGTTGGCAGTCACATACTTGTTAATCCGCCAAAGATCCTGTCCATAGAACGCGTTGTAGTTCGACCGCGTGGCAAATGGAGCGGTGCCATATTCGCCGCGAATCTGGCTTAAATAGACCGGCACATCACCCAGGCCCGGCACGGTCATCAACGGGCACAGCGTGCATGATGAACTGGCAAGTTTAAGCTGCCACTCTGCGCTGACCGTCTGGCCGATGGCGTCGCCCGCGTCTGGATTAAGCTGTGTCAGCGGAACACCAGTGGCATTGGTCGCCGGAATCGTATAATGCGGACCACTGTAGTCTCGGAAACCCGAGTAGTAAGCTCTTTGGTACTGATAACCGATGGTGAACGTGTGCGTCCCCAGCAGCCACTTGCTCGAAACGTTCTTCGAGGTTGCGAATTCCAAACGATAAGTATTCCCGGTGGTGGGTTCAACGAAACCGAGGCCGACCGGCGTGAATTGGCCGCGCTGTCCCGGCAGTCCTCCAGTCTGCGTGGTGTCGATGATCTGGTTAAAATTATCGAATCCGCTTTCATTGAAGTGGTTGTGGTTCCAGGCCCACGATCCACTGACCGTCCAGGTTGGAGTTAACGAGCCGTTATAACGCAATGACATGCTTCGCGAGCCGAAATCAAGAGCGCTCTGAGCGGTCGTGTTGTCGATATTCAGCGTGCGGAAGGACGACACGTTTGTCTTTGTCGGATCGCCAAAAATCGAAAAGGTAATCTGGTGTTTAGGGTTGATGGTCCAATCCGTTTTAAACGCATAGTTAAGCGAGCGATATCGCCGATCGTGCTCACCGAGTAAATCGAGCAGTCCGGAACCGGCCGCTCCCTGTACCAGATCGCGTTGAATTGAAGGGTTGAAGGACCCAAAGAAAAAGAGTTTGTTCTTAATCAACGGCCCACCCAGGTCGGCGCCAACGTCGTAAGACTCCTGGTGCAGGATCTCGCCAACTTTGTTGGAGCTGAAATCATCGCGCTGCTTCCGAGTTGCTTCAAAGCCGCCCGGCCGGGCGTATCCGTATACCGCGCCATGGAAGTTATTGCCGCCCGACTGCGTAATGATGTTCACCACGCCGCCTTCACTTTGCCCGTACTGAGGCTCGAAACCCGCAGTTTTAACCTGCACTTCTTTCACGAAGGCCGTCGTGATTCCCGTGCCGAGTCCACCGTAGGAGCGCGAGAACGTGCCGATGCCGCCGAAGGCCGAATCGGTGATGTTTACACCGTCAGCGATATACAAGTTATCCAGAGCAGAACCGCCGGAAACCGATGGATTATCGCTCCGCGTAAAATTGCCCAAACTGTCCTTCGAGCCGGGCGCCAGATAGAAGAGACTGGAAACACTTCGCTGGACGGGAATGTTTTGGAAGAGCTGGTCATTCAGGTTTGAACTTGTGGCCGAACTCTCTCGGTCAATGTTTCCTGTGTCGGTGACACTGACAGTAGCTGTGACCTCGCCTGGTTCCAGCTTGAGCGTCAAGGTCGATTGCCTTCCCACGAAGACATCTATATTGGCGGCCACAGCGGTTTTGAATCCACTGTTTACTGCCTTGAGCGTGTACCTTCCCGGGGTGAGGTTATCAACGGAAAACACACCGTTGCTGTCCGCGGTAGCCGTGCGATCACCGAGCGCGCCGGTCACCGTGATGGTTGCTCCGGGAAGGGCCGCTCCATTTGTATCAGTGACTGTTCCGCCAATTGAACCTTTTGTCTGAATGTCTTGCGCCAGGACTCCCTTGGCAAACTCGCTGACAGTTCCCAGCAGACACACGATCAGCATCAATCTAAGAGACTTTTGCATCTTCATGATTTCCTTTCCAAGAAATATTTCGTTTCGCGAAGCCGCCGACTCGTCGAATGATCGAGGCAACGCGAGATTAAGAGCTTTGTTTTCCCAAACTGCTGGACCAGAGGCGGCGCAAATATTTGTGACGAAACTTACTCAATTAATTGGCCGCATGCCTCGTTCAGAGTCACGAAAAGAATCAGAGGGTTTCGAAGCAACATAGATGCCACGGTGCCCGCCGGAATTGGTGGGCAACACGTTTCATTGCTGTGCACTACACCATCTAGCGTTGAACCTGTCGGGGATTGGTTGTCGCAGGCGCCGCTGTCGCAATTCCGGTAACTCCGGGTGCGGCGAGAGAGTCTGTGGGGGTGGCGGTAATATGCGCTTTGTTGGGCCGATGCTTTCGCAATGTGCGCCACATCGTTGCGCGGCTTATGCGAAGTTGTCGCTCGTGGGCCAGGCGTTCACATAATCGAGAAAGTGGAAGTAAGGGATCATGGTCCACCAGAGTGAGAATGAGTTGCAGGCTCACATCATCGATCTTTGAATGATGCCCACCGGCGTATCGTCGTGGGATTATGTTGCCGGTCTCGCGATAGCGCTTCAGCAGATCCTGCACGAAAGTCAAACTAACATTGTATCTTCGCGCTATCTGCCGTTGCGATCCTTCGCCGTTCCGGCACGCTTGTACGACTCTAATCCGAATGTCATAAGAGTACGGTCTCACAAATGCCTCCCTCACATCCTTGTTCGCGCAGGCAATGTTTTCATCGTGTGTATTGCTCAGCAATGAAACATCATCGCGTGCTCGTATTGGACCTGGTCGATGTTGGGGGGTGTTTGATCCAAAGCTTCAATGCTCATCCAAAACTTCCAAGATTCACAAAGGTGTTTCATCGTGTGCTTCGCGTGAAATCACTTAACTTGATGGTCCCATACCAGTGATTATGACGCCGCCAGTTCCCTTCCGGTCTCAGAAAGTTTTGATCTTTTGATTGGGAGGTTTTCTGTCGAGATGGGCCGACCGTCGTGTGTGGCTCTTTTGCCCTGAACGGAAAAAAAGCCACACTGAAGAGAATAAAGAGAAGGTCGTAGCCAACAGACCTGAGAGACTTCCGCATCCTATCAGACCGAGAAACCCAATCAGGGACGGTCTCCATCTGAAGTCGGAGATCTAAGACGTGCGTGTGGTTGTTCGTAGCCGCTGTGTTAGCGCACGGGACTTGCTGTGTTCAGATAAAGGTCGACGCGCGGAAGGCGAGCCAGACCTAACTTTACCGCACGAGGCACGCAATGATTGAAACTCTTTGGCGAATTTTTTCCACCGGGTGGGAACGTTTCCGTCTACGGCTCAATCTACAATGGAAAATCCTCCTGCTTGTCGCAGTTTCGATGTCGCTGATTTTGGTCACGTCGTCATACTTGCATACCGTTCGTACCCGCGCAGTGATCGCCAGGGACCATTATGAAAATGCGATTAGCCAGACATCCGTACTGACGAATCGAATTGCTGCATACGACTACTTCTCCAGCATCGAAGACTTGCAACAAGAGACGCAGTTGGTGGCCCGTTCGCGCCCGGACTTCAAACAGATCGATGTTTATCAAGACTCTTCCGCCGGTCCGCAACTGATCGCCACCACGTCTCCGGGCGCGCCGGCTCTTTCATCGATCAGTGATGGGGAAAATAGCCAAACAAAACTATTGCAATCGGGCGTGAGTTCATCTGAGATTACGCTCAACAACAGCAAGTACTGGCTGATCAAGGCCGACATCACAAATCCTCAACACAGCGGATTTATCAAGGCTCTCGTGCTCAAAAGCACACACCACGCGCTGGTGGACAACCTGCATCGTGAATACAACCTTGTGCTTTTCGGAGCAGTCGCAGCTTCGGTCGCCTTGCTTTATGTGCTGTTCAGCTACTTTTTTCGCCGACCCGTTAAGGAGATCCTTCACGCAATGGCCCAAACTCGCGGCGGTGTATTAGCGTCTCGAGCTCCCGTCCGTCGTGACGACGAACTTGGGGCCATCGCGCGCGGCTTCAACGAATTGATGGACAACATTGCGGAACGCTCTCGCGAGCGCGAGGAATTGATGAATCAAATTAGCGACCTGAATAACGAGTTGCTGAAGAAAGTAGAGACGGCGACTACTGAGTTGCGCGCGGCCAACGCGAACCTGATTCGCACGCAACAACGGCTGGCCTACTCGGAGAGGATGGCGGCAATCGGACAAGTGACCGCATCGCTGGCTCATGAAATAGGAACGCCCTTAAATGCCGTCGCCGGACATCTGCAATTATTGGGTCGCAACCATAGCGATGCCCAGGACACTCAACGCCGGTTGAAAATTATCGATGCCCAGTTGGACTCCGTCGTCCAAACCGTAAAGAGTCTTCTCGAACGCACTCACCGCCGGAGGGTCAGGCTGGAGCTGATTGATATTAATGAGACGGTCCGTGAGTTGGCGCTGCTCGTGGAACCAATGCTCGAATCGCAAAATATTAAAGCATCCGTCACGCTCGACGACCTTTTGCCTTGCGTCTCGGCCGATCGGGACGGTTTACACCAGGTCTTTCTCAACCTCGTGAACAATAGCTGTGAGGCGATGCCGAATGGAGGAGAGTTGGAGATCGCGACGCGTTACCTTCGCGAACGCCGCCAGGTCGAGATAATGTTTAGTGATTCCGGCGCCGGAATCGCCCCTGACGTCGTTGATCATCTCTTCGAGCCAATGTTTACGACGAAGCAATCAGGGGGCGGACTGGGTCTGGTGATTGCCCGCGACATCATCACGGAACACCGCGGGCGGATCGAACTTGTTTCGGGATCGTCGGGCGCCGTGTTTTTGCTGGCGCTCCCGGTAGCGGAGTCCCCGGAAGGAATTGCAGAATACATCGAGGTTAAAGCAAATGCCGCGTAAACCTGCTCACATCCTGGTGGTCGATGACGATACCGTGACCTGCGAGATGCTTTGCGAAGTTTTCGCACACGAAGGATTTGAGACTACCTTCGTGCACAGCGGCGAAGAGGCGCTCGCATCGCTGGCGACATTTCCAGCCGACCTGTTGCTCAGCGATATCCGCATGAAGACGCGCCTCGATGGCCTTTCGTTGCTCGAACTGGTGCGCAGCGATTACCCGGCGATTCCGGTCGTCCTGATGACGGCGTTCGGTTCGATTGAAACTGCCATCCGCGCGGTTAAAGAAGGCGCGTTTGATTACATCAGCAAACCATTCAACATCGATGAGTTAGTTGCCATCGTTCGGCGCGCACTTACCAACGGCGCCGGGAAACACCCTTCTGCAATTTTGGAAGATGAAGGCCGAACCTCTGGACTCGTCGGACGCACCCCCTCGATGCTTGAAGTGTACAAGATGATCGCCCGTGTTTCGGATTCAGCCGCGGCCGTCCTGGTGACCGGCGAGTCGGGCACCGGAAAAGAATTGGTTGCGCGAGCTATACACACGCATAGCCCGCGCGCCGCGGCACCTTTCGTCGCCGTCAATTGCGGCGCCCTTACCGAAACGTTGCTTGAGTCGGAATTGTTTGGGCATGTCAAGGGTTCGTTTACCGGCGCAACCGGCAACAAGCGCGGCATTTTCGAATATGCGGGTGAAGGCACGGTATTTCTCGACGAGGTGAGCGAGACCAGTCCGGCATTGCAGGTGAAGCTTTTGCGCGTGTTGCAGGAACGTGAAGTCATTCCCGTCGGTGGCACTGAAGTAATCAAAGTTCGTGCTCGCGTAATTGCCGCGAGCAATGGTGACCTGGAGAAGCTCACGGCCGCAGGCGCCTTTCGGCGAGACTTGCTTTACCGTCTAAACGTGATCCAATTGCACTTGCCGCCTTTGCGCGAGCGTCGTGACGACATTCCCCTGCTGGTGTCTCACTTCATAATGAAGCACTCGGCCGATGGCCAACCGCCGGCTAAGATTGATGAAGAGGCGTTGCGCGAACTTAGCGGTTATTCATGGCCGGGCAATGTGCGTGAGCTGGAGAATGTGATCGAGCGCGCCATTACCCTCAGTCAGGGAGGGAGTATCACCGCGGACGACCTGCCGCACCGAATCCATCTCGAGCGCTCCGGCAATGGCACAGTGCCACTCTCGGCCGATGATCTTGCCGATCTCTTTTCGGGACTGCCGAGCCTCGACGAACTGGAACGGCGTTACATCCTCCACGTTCTGGATGCGACGGGCAGCAACCGCAAACGCACCGCGGAAATTCTCGGTATCAACCGCAAGACACTCTACCGCATGGCGGCGCGATTTGAAGTTGAGCTTGGATTGCAATCATCAGCTGAAAATTAGCCGGGGTGCTAATCTGGTTATTCTCTTCGGGTCCGCGTCCGCTGCAATACAAACCTGCAACTTCTTGTTTTCTTGGCGAGGTTTTCGGCAGAGTGACAGAAATTTCGTGATGTTTAGTGTGATTTCGTGGATCGCACTATTGTCGTGGCGAAGGCAACGATCCACGAATCCACGCGAAGCAACACGAAAGCACACCCCCACACGCTTTGGTTGCGACCAGCGTGAAGGCAAGCTGATGTTCGCTTCCTTTCAACTTGACTAAGCCTTTCTCCTTCGTGACCTGACTACCGCCCAATGTTTTATCGAAGAATGTGGTTCCCAAATCTACTAGTTTTCGTGTAGGCTTATAGCCCGCGCATGACCGAAAAGATTCGCAAGGTCCTCTCGTTCCCGTCACCGGTTCCCGCTAAGGCGGATTATCAACGCGTCAAATCCAGTTACTCGGTTCGCGAAATCAAACAACTCTTTGGGTTGAGCGAGCGGACGGTTCGTCGTTGGACTGAAGCCGGAATCATTCAGGGTATGCCGGCCGGCGACAGCGGAGACTTTACCTATGATTTTCAGGCGCTGACCTTATTTCGACGGGTGCGTGAAATGCGCACGCAAGGCCTGACCATCAAGCAGATCGAATCTGAGTTGCAGGGTCAGATGAGTTTATTCCGAGCTGAAGTGCGACAGGTTCAGGTTGCGCGGCTGTTGACTCCTTTTGAGGAAGCCCTAATGCTGCACGAGCAGGGTGATGAGAAAGCTAGTGAGTTTTATGTCGAAGCAATCAATGCCGGTGACAATGTAGCGGAAGCCTTTTGCAATCTGGGAATCATGGAACTGGACCGCGGTAAAACCATCGGTGCGCTCGAGAATTTTACCCAGTCTCTCAAAAGCGACCCGCGCCACGTCGAGGCGCATTACAACCTGGCCAACCTTTACTACGACGCAGGTGATTTTCCTCTGGCCCGTCTGCATTACGAAGCAGCCATCCAGATCGAGCCGAACTTTTCTCTTGTCTACTACAACCTCGCGCTGGTCTATCACCGCCTTAATAATGTTACAGCGGCGACCCAGTGTTTGAATCGATACAAGGAACTGGAACCCAGCGATGAAGAGATTGAGTTGGTTGATCAGCTTTTGAAAGCTTTGGAGACCGGCCGGCCCGGCAATTGATGGCTGCCTTCGAAAATCCCTCTAAAACATCCGGCGTACGATCATTTGCAGGATCGATCTCTACACAGTGATAAGTACTTTTGCGTGCGGGATACTTGCGGGCGCAAATCAAACTGAGATCTTGGGAGCCCGTAGGTTGGCGACGCTATCCTTCGCCCATCTCGTCATTTATCGACTTCAAGGCGCTCTCAAGCATAGTCCGATGGGCCGGATTAGTAGCCCGGCTCAGTTGACCCATGATACGTGAACGAGAAAGTCTTAAGGTTTCAAATTTTGCGCTGCGCGCTCGCTCTTCAACGGTAGAAGTGCCCCGGTGTGCCCGGGCGTCCGCCGCAGCCTGTTGCCGTTCAAAGACCTCTTCGGCCTGTCCGGCAAGGTCATCTCCATCCCATGTCATCGCTTCACCTCCTGCAAATCGTGCCTTATCGTACCACCTATTGCACGCATCACCCACCGCAGGCTTGCGCTTTCGACGTTCTGCTGA
>Ga0134121_10003854_pt1 | contig 12344 bp, 10 predicted proteins | sample KB301_FD_96463 | JGI IMG/M metagenome (GOLD analysis project Ga0134121, IMG submission 96463) | Terrestrial soil microbial communities without Nitrogen fertilizer from Kellogg Biological Station, Michigan, USA - KB3-0-1 | ecosystem: Environmental > Terrestrial > Soil > Unclassified ...
CCTTCGGATTATTCTTGATGTCCTGCGGCAGGCCGAGCGCGATGGATTTGCCGTAGTCGACCACCTGAATCCGCTCACACACGCCCATCACGACTTTCATGTTGTGTTCGACGAGCAGGATCGTCAGTCCGAAGCGATCCCTGATCTGCTTGATCAGGTGCATCAGATCCTCCTGCTCGGAGGGATTCATGCCGGCGGCCGGCTCGTCGAGTAGCAACAACTGCGGTCGCGTCGCGAGCGCGCGCACGATCTCGAGTCGTCGCTGCGAGCCGTACGGGAGGCTCGTCCCTCCTTCATCACACACGCGCGCGAGGTCGAAGATCTCGAGCAGCTCGAAACAGTACTCACGATGCTTTTTCTCGTCTTTACTAAACCGCGGCGTGCGCAACACGGCGTCGAGCAGATTTTGGCCGACGTGAATGTGACAGGCCGTCATCACGTTATCCAGCACCGTCATGCTCGGAAACAGTCGAATGTTCTGGAACGTGCGCGAGATGCCGCGCGCCGCAATCTGATAAGGACGCAGACCGTCGATGCGTTGGCCGTTGAAATGGATCGTGCCGGACGTTGGCTCATAAACGCCGGTGAGCAGGTTGAAGATCGTCGTTTTGCCGGCGCCGTTTGGACCGATGAGACCGAAGATCTCGCCTTTCTTCACGGCCATATCGAGCTCGTTGACGGCGCAGAGACCACCGAACCGGATGGTCGTCTTATCAGTTTTTAGTACGAAATCTGAACCGTTCGCGCTCATCGCGGGTTTTCACCTCCGATTGAGGTTTCACTCTGCGTGGGCGAGCTGGCAGTGCCGCTCGGGCCTTCGGTAAGCCTGCGCAAACGTTTGCGGAGTCCTTTGAATACATCGGCGGAGCCGAGCAGTCCCTGCGGGCGTGTGATCATCAGGATGATCAGCAACAGCGAATAAATCACCATGCGATACTCGGCGAAGCCGCGCAAACTTTCCGGCAGGATCGTCAGCACGATCGCGCCGATCACCGATCCGACGATCGATCCGAGACCACCGAGAATGATCATGATCAGGATCTCGAACGACTTGATGAACTCAAACGACTTCGGATTGAGATAACCGTCGAAGTGTGCGAGCAACACGCCACCGGCGCCCGCCATCGCCGACGAGATCACAAACGCCATCACTTTGTAGCGCGTGGTGTTGACGCCCATCGCTTCCGCGGCGAGCTCGTCTTCACGAATCGAGATGAGCGCGCGTCCGAAAGCGGAGTTGACGATGTTGTAAACGATCACGATCGTCAAAACAGCGATCAGGAAGATCCAGAAGAAACTCTTCACGATCGGAATGCCCGAATACCCGCGCGCGCCGCCGATCGCCTCGATGTTGTTGAGAAAGACGACGATGATCTGGCCGAACCCGAGCGTGACGATCGCGAGATAGTCGCCGCGCAAACGCAACGACGGAACGCCGACCACAAGACCCGCAAGCCCGGCAGCAACAGCGCCGACGATTGTCGTCAGCGCCAGAGCGATAACCCAGCCGAGCTTTCCGCCACCAAGCGAATTGGCGAGGTTCACTCCGTAGTTGACGGAAAAGTAAGCGGCTGAATAAGCGCCGACCGCCATGAAGCCCGCGTGTCCGATCGAAAACTGTCCGGTGAAACCGTTGATGAGATTGAGTGAAACGGCGAGCGTGATCGAGATGCCGCAGAGCATCAGGATACGCGTGTAGTAAGGATTGATGATGCCCGCCTGGAAGACAAAGTCCAATCCAAGGAGGACGCCTATCACGATCAGGGCGAAGATGAGATTGCGAAGATACCGGGGCATATCAATCTTTTCTCTGTGCAACCTCTGTGTCCTCTGTGCCTCTGTGGTTAACTGTCCGGAAATCACCACAGAGACACAGAGGACACAGAGGTTGCACAGAGAAGTTACTAATCACTACGCTCTACACTTTCTCCTGAGCGACCGTACCGAGAAGCCCGGAAGGCCGGAAAAGTAGTATCAAGATCAGTATCGCAAATGCGACTGCGTCTTTGTAAGTGGGCGACAGGTAACCGACGACCATCGTCTCAGTAATTCCGATCAGCAAACCGCCGAGCATCGCGCCGGGAATGTTGCCGATGCCGCCGAGTACTGCGGCGACGAAGGCTTTCAAGCCGACCAGAATACCCATCAACGGATCGATTCGCGGAATACGAATCGCAACCAGCACACCCGCGGCCGCCGCGAGCGCCGACCCGAGCGCGAACGTAAACGCGATGATGCGATCCGTGTTGATACCCATCAACTTCGCCGACTGCAAGTTGAAAGACACCGCGCGCATCGCCCGACCAGTCTTCGTGCGATAGACGATCAACTGCAACGCGATCATCAACGCGAGGGCGATAATTAACACGACGATGTCAGCGCTGTTGATACTCGCGCCGCTGACAAGATCGATATTGCGTTTGCGGAAGAGTTCCGGGAAGAACTTCGGCTCCGCGCCGAAGACCACCTGGCCGCCGTTCTCGAGCAAGAGGGAAACGCCGATCGCAGTGATCAGCGCCGTCGAGCGCGAGTACTTGCGCACGGGTCGATACGCGAGTCGCTCGATTATCACGCCAATCGCCGCACAGATCGCCATCGCCAAAAGCATCACGACGAGGGCTGTGATCAGCGATGGTTCGAGAGTGCCGCCGCCGAGTAGTCCGCGCGCGATGACCCCGTCGGGGTTCATGCCGAGCATCTGTGCGCCGCGTTGGCCGAGCCCGTTAGCGAGATAGTAGCCCATGAACGCGCCGACCATGTAAACATCGCCGTGCGCGAAGTTGATCAGTTTCAGTACCCCGTACACCATCGTGTAGCCGAGCGCAATCAGCGAGTAGATTGCGCCCAGCGAGATACCGTTAATTAGTTGTTGAAGGAAAGTGCTCATGATCGGGGATCGTAATGATCACTGATTGGAGGCCACGGCTGAGCCTTCAACGTTGACGCGTTCCTTAACTGCATAGGTGCCGCCGTCTTTGATCTCGATCATGACGATAGACTTAACTGCGTCGCGGTTCTGGTTGAAGGTGACAGTGCCGGTCACACCCGGAAAGGCGTTCGTGGCTGCGAGTGCGTCGCGAATGTCTGGTCCACTAAGCGACTTGGAACGCTTGATGGCGTCAAACATGATGTTCGCGGCGTCGTAAGCCGTGGCTGCAAGCGCGTCAGGGGTGCTGTTGTAACGTTTTTTGTAGTCGTTAACAAACTTCTGCACTCTCGGCTCGGTGTCGAAAGGTGAGTAGTGGTTGGTGAAATACGAGCCGTTCAACGCCGTCCCGCCGAACTTGTAAAGCTGTTCTGAATCCCAGCCGTCGCCGCCAATCAGCGGCACCGTAATACCTTTGTCACGCGCCTGCTTGGCGATCAAGCCGACGTCGTTGTAGTAACCCGGCACGAAGATAACTTCCGGATTTGAGCCCTTCAGTGATGTTAGCTGCGCGTTGAAGTCCTGGTCGCCTTCCTGGTACGACTGAGTCGCGACGATCTTGCCGCCCAATTTGGTGAACGTCTCGGTGATGAATTTTTCGAGTCCGGTTGAATAGTCGTTCTTCCGGTCAACCATGATCGCGGCAGTCTTCGCGCCCAGCGTCTTGGCCGCAAACTGCGCGATGGCGGCGCCCTGGTAGGGATCGATGAAGCAACTGCGGAAGATGAAGTCGCCCTTCTTCGTGACTTCGGGATTAGTCGACGACGGCGTCAACATCGGAATCTTCGCATTCTGCGCGATTGGCGCCGCGGCGATCGAGCGGGAGCTCGCGACCTCGCCGATGACGGCGTTAACCTGGTCCTGCGTCACAAACTTGGTGACGATGGTGGCTGCCTCTGACGCGTCTGAGCGATCGTCCTGCACCAGCAGTTCGACCTGTTTACCGTTGATGCCGCCGGCGGCGTTGATCTCATCCGCGGCCATCTTGATGCCGTTGACGGATGAAATGCCGAAGTTTGCCGTGGAACCGGTGGTCGACATAAAGACGCCGATCCGGACTTTGTCGCCGCCGCCGCCTTGCTGTTGGCAAGCGCTCAGCAAACTCGCTATAAGTATCGAAGCTATCAGAATGCGTTTCATACAAATCCTCACAGGGCTAGAGTTTTCTGACGAACTTAAGTCCGAACTGTTCTTGTCTTTAATCTCGCAGAAGGGAGACCGAAGCTTTTTGATATTCTGCCGTAATCGCGCTGAATAATAGCTTTCGAGCGCTTGTTAAGCAAATCTTGTAAGCTATCTGACCGTCACCACAACTCTTAAACGGATAATAAACGATGATTTCAGCCTCCGAAAGCTTTGGCGACATGGATAAAGAGGAGTTTCGTCGGGTTGGTCACGAGTTGATCGACTGGATTGCCGACTACTTCGACAACATCGACGAGCTTCCTGTACTCGCCGCCATCGAGCCCGGCGATTTAAAAGCAAAACTACCTACGAGCGCGCCGCTGCAGGGCGAGTCGATGGAATCGATCATCGCTGATCTCGATCGCTTGATCGTGCCTGCATTGACTCACTGGAGCCATCCCTCATTCTTCGCTTACTTTGCTACGTCGACTTCAGCGCCCGGCATCTTCGGCGAGCTCCTGAGCGCCGCCTTCGATAACAAAGCAATGCTCTGGCGCACTTCGCCGGCTTCGACCGAGCTGGAAGAAGTCGTGCTCGACTGGCTGCGACAGATGATGGGACTCGACCCGGGCATGCTCGGGATCATTTACGACACCGCGTCAGTCTCGAGCCTGCACGCGATTGCTGCGGCGCGCGAAGGAGTCGAGAAGCGCATTCGTGAAGAAGGGATGAGTGGTCGTCCTGATCTGCCGTTGCTGCGCGTTTACGTGTCTGAACAATCTCACTCGTCGATCGAGAAAGCCGTGATCACGCTCGGCCTCGGCCAACGCGGTCTGCGGAAGATTCCAACCGATTCCGAATTTCGAATGGATGTCGGCGCGCTCGAGGCAGCCATTAAGGAAGACAAGCGCAACGGTTATCTGCCGTTCTGTATCGTGGCGACGGTTGGCACGACGTCGACATCCAGCATCGATCCCGTTCCCGAGATTGTTCCGATAAGTGAAGAGCACGCGATGTGGCTGCACGTTGATGCGGCGTATGCGGGTTCGGCGGCGGTTGTTCCGGAGCTGCAGCATATTCTGGCGGGCTGTGAGCGCGCTGATTCGTTAGTGACGAACCCGCACAAATGGCTCTTCACGCCGTTTGATCTCTCGGTGCTTTACTGTCGTCACATGGACCTGCTGAAGCGTGCCTTCTCACTCGTGCCGGAGTATTTGCGGACGCCCGAACAGGAGAAAGTGCGCAGCGGATCTGATTACGGGATTCAACTCGGGCGACGTTTCCGGGCGTTGAAGTTGTGGATGGTGATGCGCTACTTCGGTCAGGAGGGTCTGGCGGCGCGGATACGCGAGCATTGTCGACTGGCGCGATTGTTTGCGTCGTGGGTTGATGAGTCGCCTGACTGGGAATTGATGGCCCCGGTGCAACTCGGGCTCGTCTGTTTCCGTGCCTGTCCGTCGAATGCAGATCTCGACTCCCTGAACGAATCAATCATGCACGGCGTCAACGCGAGCGGCCGCGCCCTCCTCTCGCACACGCGTCTCAACGACAAACTCACCCTCCGCCTCTCAATCGGCAACATCCGGACCACCGAAAAGCATGTGCGGGATGTGTGGGAGTTGCTGAACGAGCAGTTGCGGGCACTATAGCTCCTCCATTACCTCACAGGAGTTCCTCGCATGAATGAAAACCAGATCGCGGCTGCGGTCGTCGATGCCGCAGGCATACAAAGAGTGGTCAATCTACTGACTGAATAAGCCAGGTTTCCAAACCGTCCGGCAATTTAATGGTTCCATTTTTGGGGAAAGATAACTGTCAATATTGACAGTTATCTCGTTACCTCGTCTTGATCTTTACTGTGCGGAGGTGTGTTAGGCGACGCCCTTCCCATCGGAGATGCCGCTTCTTGAGATCGGCTGACGTGGCGGCGGCTACGGCCCAATGGCAACTGGCGCTAATTTCCTGTAGCATCTTCCCCCCCCGACGTGAATCTCGGTCCTTAATAATATTTGGTTCGTTGTTGCTCTATGACTGAAGGGCCTCACTTGCTCTCTCTTCGATGCTGTTCTTGTCTACGTGTATCTCATCAAACTCTCTTAGCTTTCCTGCGACGACTATCGCTTGTTCTCCTCGTCTTCCTGCCGTTGATCGCACTGTCAACGACTACTTCAGCCGCCGAAAAGAAAATTCTTTTCTTGTATGGCGATAAGAGTAACGGCGTGATGATCACCTACCGGGAATTTCTGCAGTCTGCTCTCAAAGCGGGAACCTCAGATCAACTCACTTTCTATGAAGAGTACATGGATCTATCCCAGTATCCTGGCGACGATTATGTCTTGCTTATCCGCAATTTCTACAGACAGAAGTACCAGGGTCAAAGATTTGATCTGATCTTTTCGCAGGCCCCATCCGTCCTAAATTTCCTGTCAAAGTATGGCGAGGAATTATTTCCCGGCACACCGACGGTTTTCGGAACTCTGGATCAAAGTCGACTCAAGGAGATAAAGCTGGGGCCAAACATAACGGGTGTTTTGACTCGTAATGAAATGGGGAAAACGCTTGATGCGGCGCTCAGAATGCAACCAGACGTACGGCATGTGATCGTCGTTTCAGGGACTTCGCCGATCGACGCAAAATATTTGGCCATAGCCCGGTCAGAGTTTCAGAGCTTTGAAGGACGGGTTCAGTTTACTTATCTAAACGATCTACCCATACAAGCTTTGGAGAAACGACTGAGCGAGCTGCCAGAGCACACCATCATCTTCTACGTAACTCTTTTTCGCGATGGAGCAGGTCAGTCGTTTAGTTTGATTGAATCAGTAGCTCGAGTAGCGAAGGCAGCAAGCGTCCCGACTTATAGTTTTGTCGATCGCTTTCTCGCGGTGGGATCTATTGGCGGATTTGTTTTCGACAATGAAGGTGACGCGAAAGAAGTCGCGAAGGTTGCGCTGCGCGTGCTGGCCGGAGAAAAGCCGGCTGACATTCCGATTTACGTTGGAAATACGTATCGGTACATGTTCAATTGGCGAGAACTCGAGCGCTGGCGGATCGACCAACAGAGGTTGCCGCCAAACAGCGTTATCTTGTTTCGCGTGCCGACGTTTTGGGAAGCTTACAAGTGGCGCATCGTCGCGGTTACCATGGTTTTCCTACTGCTAGCTTTGCTTATCATCTGGCTGCTGATTAATCGAAAGAGAATTCAGCGCAGTCAGCAGGCCGTACAACATTTGTCAGGACGGCTACTCATGTTGCAGGACGAGGAACGCAAGCGAGTCGCTGCTGAGTTACACGATGGTTTGGGACAGAGCCTGGCAATAATCAAGAATCGGGCGATCCTCGGCTTACGCGATCGCACGGACAATCAGCGAGCTCGGGATCAGTTGGAAGAGATTGCCGCCACCGCCACCGCTTCGATTGCCGAGGTTCACGAGATTGCCCACAACCTGCGTCCATACGAACTCGATCGGCTTGGGTTGGTAGCAGCTATTGAAACAATGATTCAGCGTGTGTCTGCCTCGACCACTATTAAACTCTCGACAGACCTGGAAAAGATAGAAGGACTATTATCACGCGAAGCGGAGACGAGCGTTTACCGGATCGTTCAGGAAGGGCTTAACAATGTAATCAAGCATTCGAAGGCAAGCGCAGCCGGTATTGAGATTAAGAAGATCGGCGGCCAACTAGCAATCAGAGTTCATGATAACGGCGCCGGGATTCCCGTCGTGGCAGTGAGGGACGGCAACGGTTACCAGGGCTTTGGCCTCGTAGGAATTGCAGAGCGCGTCCGTGTCCTCGGCGGTTCTTTGGCGGTAGATTCACAGCCCTCACGGGGCACAGCAATCAACATCAGTCTGGAGCTAGCCAATGGCGTCGCGAAATAAGCTAAGCATTGTCATTGCCGACGATCATCCGGTCTTTCGACATGGCTTGCGGGACATCATCGAGTCTGAATCCGGTTTCAAAGTTGTAGGCGAAGCAGGTGACGGTGAAAGCGCACTCGAGATCGTTCGCGACAAATGTCCGTCAATCGTAATTCTCGACGTTGCTATGCCAAAGTTAGACGGTCTTACTCTGGCCAGGCAATTGGTTGCGGAATTACCCTTTGTGGGAGTAATCCTCGTCACCGCGTATCGCGGGCAGAAGGTATTCACCGAAGCACTTGAGATCGGCGTGAAAGGCTATGTCCTCAAGGAGAGTGCAGCCTCAGATATCATTAATTGCATACGGGCCGTCGTTGCGGGTCAAAACTATGTGAGTCCGGAATTGACCACGATCCTGATGAACAGTGTCCGGCAGACAGAGACGGCAGCGTTGTCCAAATCAAATCTGGAAAGTCTCACTCCTACCGAACTACGCGTTCTCTCGCTGCTTGCAGATTACCTGACCAGCAAAGAGATCGCTGAGAGTCTCTTCATTAGCCCACGCACAGTTGATACTCACCGCAATCACATCTGTCAGAAACTGGAAATTCATGGCAGTCATGCGCTCATGAAATTCGCTCTCGCAAATAAAGACCTCCTGCTCCAAAAACTCGCCACTACGTAACTTCACGTATATCCACGTACGCAGTATCGCGTACTCCAAATTACGCATTCTTCTGGATATTCACGGGACATCTCGCGGTCTATCCTCCCTCCGCAATCTAGCCATCATCCCTATTCGCACGGATTCGAAATGAAACGAGGTGAGGTTTTGTGTTGCGCGTATTGATCGACCAAGCCTACGGGCATGTGGAGCAATGAGATTACTAATCGTGGATGACAGTGAACCGATGCGACGGATGATCAAGACCTACTTAGCTGATCTGATAGAGCAGTACTTCGAATGCGGCGATGGTAGTGAAGCCTTAGACGCTTACCGCAAACATCAACCGGACCTGGTCTTGATGGATCTGAAGATGGCCCAGGTGGATGGTCTCGCAGCGACTCGTCAGATCCGGCAGTCATTTCCGAAGGCGCGAATCGTGATCGTCTCACAGTGGGAAGCGGCGCCACTCCGCGAGGCAGCACTCTCAGCCGGAGCTGAAGCTTACGTGGGCAAGTCGGACCTGTTGCCATTGCGACGAATCCTGATAGGTGGTCAACCACATAAATGAATAGAACGTATCGAACTGCTTCGAGGCAGGATTACGAAGCTTGCCTCGGAGTTCAAAGGAGAAATCGATGATCTGTCAAAACAACAAACGTAGATTCTTATTGCTTGCCCTGGCACTTTGCCTCGCGGCAGGCTACAGCTCGGTGCTGGCCAGTCCACACCGCGCCGTCCCATCCACACTGAACGCGGTGATCTCGATTGCTGATGCCAGGAATCAGCCCCCAGGCACCATCGTCACCGTCGAGGGATCGGTCACCGTGCCATCCGGCGCCTTCACGGCCTCGACCTTCGATCAAGGCTTCGCCATTCAGGACGAGACTGCCGGCATATATGTCAGCACCAGCGAGAACCCAAATCTCAACTTCCATCGCCACGTGCGAGTTACGGGCGTGGTTGCTGACGATGGCTTCGGCCTCCTCATTTTGCGTCCGGCGTCGCTTGCCGATGTCGAGACGCTCCCAGGAGCCTCGCCTGTAACGCCCGTCTCGGTCTCGACCGGCGGCGTCGGCGAAGCAACTGAAGGAAAGCTGGTTGCGATTGTCGGAACGGTCACGCAAATCCGGAACGATCTGCCGTTTGGATTTGCGGTCTTCATAAACGACGGCACGGGCGAGACCCAGGTGTTCATCCCGGCTTCCACGGGGATCGATCCATTTTCGATTCCCTTCATTGCGGTGGGCACACGCATCAGGGTGGTGGGTTTCAGTGGCCAGTTCCAAACCCAGTTTGAAGTGCTCCCGCGTCACCGGGGAGACATCCTTCCGCAGGTACCTTGAGTTGTGGCAGACGCATGAAAACTTATGAGGAGAAAACATTATGAAATACGCAAACAAAAGCCAGAACAGGCATGACCGCAGAATCTCAATTCGCGCGCTGTTGCTAATACTGGCACTCGTTACGAGTATTGCGCTTCCAACGCTGCGCCCGCCTGTCACACACGCGCAAGCCTCGGGGACGGTTGTCGGCTGGGGTGACTTCTCAGGCGCGGCGACGCCGCCCGCCGGCCTCAGCGATGTGGTGGCGATTTCCGCTGGGGGCTTTCACAGTCTGGCGCTGAAGTCTGACGGCACCGTCGTCGGCTGGGGTGATAACTCCTCAGGCCAGGCGACGCCGCCCGCCGGACTTATTAATGTGACGGCGATCGCGGCTGGGGGATTCTCCAGCTTCAGTCTGGCGCTGAAGTCTGATGGTACCGTCGTCGGCTGGGGTGATAACTCCTCAGGCCAGGCAACACCTCCTGCTGGCCTCAGCAGCGTGGTGGCGATTTCCGCCGGGTTTGATCACGGCCTGGCGCTGAAGTCTGACGGCACGGTCGTCGGCTGGGGTGATAACTCCAATGGCCAAGCGACGCCGCCCGCCGGCCTCAGCGGTGTGGTAGCCATTTCTGCCGGGGGTGGTTTCAGCCTGGCGCTGAAGTCTGACGGCACCGTCGTCGGCTGGGGAAATGACTTCTTTGACCAAACGACGCCGCCCGCCGGCCTCAGCGGTGTGGTGGCCATTTCCGCCGGGCTCAATCACAGCCTGGCGCTGAAGTCTGACGGCACCGTCGTCGGCTGGGGCTTTAACGGCTTAGGCCAAGCGACGCCGCCCGCCGGCCTTAGCGGTGTGATGGCGATTTCCGCCGGGGGTGGTCACAGCCTGGCGCTAAAGTCTGACGGCACGGTCGTCGGCTGGGGTGATAACTTCTTTGGCCAGTTGAATATTCCCTCCGGGCTCAGCGGTGTGGTGGCCATTTCCGCTGGGTTCTTTCACAGCCTGGCGCTGGTGAGCGCGTTCGATCTTGATGATCTGATTGCTCTCGTCAACGGACTCAACATCCATCAGGGCATCCAGAGCAGTCTGCTCGCCAAACTCAACGCCGCCACGGCAGCTCTTGGCGCCGGAAACACGGCAACTGCCTGCACCAAGCTGCAGGACTTCATCAACGAATGTAATGCACAGTCAGGCAAGAAACTCAGCGTAGAACAAGCCAACGAACTGATCGCACGCGCCAACGAGATCAGAGCCTCGCTCGGCTGTCCCTGACATCGGCTGCGACTCTCTACAGCGAATTGCGAGAAGTGCCGATGCTCCTACCACTATCTACAGATGCCCAAGCCTGGCTTCGCAAGTCGGGCCTGGGTGTTCAAAGGAGAAAGTAATCATGACAACTATTACTCAGAAGTTTTCAAAGCAGTTTCCTGGCGCGAGGATTCGAGTAGTAACGCTGGCGCTGTTTGTAGTCGTATTCGGAGCCAGCGCCGCGCCCGGATCTTTTGCTTACGTGGCGAATGCTGAAGACAACACTGTCACCGCTATTGACGATCAGGTGTCGTTTACCGCCACCGGCACTGCAGTGATCACGAAGGTGACGAAGCTGCCTGGCGGGCTGACCCAGTTGGACTACATCGCTACGGGTTCCGCGACGCATCTGGGGAACGCCTCGGGACCGGGGACGCGCATCCAGGACAATCAAGGGAACTTTGTCACCACCACGGTCATCGTCGGGGCCAACGGGAAAGACAGTGTGTTCCTTACCCTCAGTGGGAAGTCTGAGAGTTCGAAGGACAAGTGTGTGTTCACTTCCATGGGTACTTACACCGTGACCGGCGGCACCGGAGCATTCGCGAACGCCACGGGGAGCGGGACCATCGACACGATGACCGACGTGTGCGCCGGCACCTCCTCAGGCACCTATTCAGGGACGATCTCCAGACCGAACTCGAACTAAGAGGAACTTTGCATAGCAGTTAATTCCAGGAAGCGCTCTTCTCTGTGCAACCTCGGTGTCCTCTGATGTCATGAAAGGGCACCTCCCGCCGCGAGTCTAGTAGACTCAAGGCCTGTGGTCTTGGGAGACACAAAAGGAGGTGCCAGATGCCAGTATACGTCGCAGTTGATTTTCATGCGCGTGAACAAACGATTAGTTGGTGCGATACGGCGGACGGGGAAGTCCATCGCACTAAACTGCGCCATCAGCATGATGACGTGCGTAAGTTTTATGAACAGTTTAGGGGCGCAGTAATAGTGGCCTTCGAAGCCAGTGGTTACAGCGCCTGGTTTGAGCAACTGCTGGCCGAGTTGGGCCACACGGTGTGGCTGGGTAATGCGGCGGAGATTCGCCGCAAGGCGCCGCGCAGACAGAAGAACGATCGGCGCGATGCTGACTTGATGCTGGAGCTGATGCTGAAGAGAGACTTTCCCCGCGTGCATACCTTCA
>Ga0134121_10003855_pt1 | contig 12343 bp, 10 predicted proteins | sample KB301_FD_96463 | JGI IMG/M metagenome (GOLD analysis project Ga0134121, IMG submission 96463) | Terrestrial soil microbial communities without Nitrogen fertilizer from Kellogg Biological Station, Michigan, USA - KB3-0-1 | ecosystem: Environmental > Terrestrial > Soil > Unclassified ...
CAGAGACACAGAGGAATGAAGACAGAGGAAGATCGGAGGTCAGGCTGTGCCTGACACGCCAGGCCGTCGCGGTGTCAGGCACAGCCTGACCTACTTGAATGCCTCCTTTGCCCTCGGTCTTTTTTCCTCGGTGTCTCTGTGCCTCTGTGGTTCAATCGCTGTTAGATGCTAGCGCCGTCCGGCTCTGCTGCGCAGCAAATTCAGATGCCGCCCAAAACGGTCTTCCATGTAGCCATGAATGTTGGTCAGCACGCGCAGGTCACCGGCGGACATGACGCGGCCGCCGGCCACTTCGGCGTCGCCGCCGGCAAGAGTGCGGTCCAGCTCGGTCAGCGTTTGTTCGAACTGTGTCAATTTAGAATCCAGCTGATCACCCTTCATGTTTTCGGAGATGTTCCAGAATTTGCAGGCGTCGGCGAAGGTCAGCTCGGCCTTGCGGTTCTCTTCGAATTTTTGCACTGCCGAGGTTTCGAACAGGCCCAGCAAAAACTTCTCGTGTTCACGGCTGAGGCGGATGGTGCCGCCGCCGGGGGAGGGTTCGTCGTCCTGCTGCAAGACGCGGCGGACAATCGAGCGGCCTTCGCGGGTCAGGGCATACATCTTGGCGCCCATCTTGATGAGCCAGCCACGGCGGGCAAGCCCTTTGACGCCCATGATGCTGCTCAGCACCTTGTTGGAATCGGGATACGAGTCGGCGTAGCCCTTGAGGCCGAAGGTTTTTGGAAACTGCTGCCAAGAGGCCACGATCAGCGCTTCGGCGCTGAAGGGCGACTGACCTTGCTTTTCCAGCTGGTCGGCGGCTAGCAGGATCTTCTCTGGAACGGTAAACTCAGTCAAATTGGTGATCACGCGGAATCCCCCAGGACACTTCCATAAAGCACGGTTGGTTGTCGCAGGCCCCTCACCTGCGATTGTCGCGCAACGCCGTCGCGCGGACAAATCTAAACGATCCCCGCGCAGCTGCGCAAGGAAAACTGCCACGAATTATTCGGCACAATCGTTACAATCGGAACTTCGACCTTGCCAGCTGGCGAATCGGTGCCGACTTTTCCTGGAATTCCTCGGTTCTGTTGGCACGAAAGTCACTCCTCCACAATGTTGTCGTCCGCGATCACCGGGGTCTTCATAACGTGTTGAAGAAGCACTGTGGCGTAGCTCCCAGCCGGCAATGTGAACGTCAGCTGGAGGTTGGTCAGCTGCAAATCGGCGTTCAGGTCGTCGATGTAAATCAAGTTGTGTCGGCGGGTGCCGGCCATCAGCTTGCCGAACTGGGCGAACGACTCGCGCGACAGGCCTGCCTCCGTCAGGATCATCGCTTCCCGCGCGGCGGCCTCATATTTCGCGGGGAAAGTCTTACGGCCGAAGATGGGGCCAGCACTTACGGTTTCGCGGACATCGAAACGTGTTTGTTCCGCGGCGACATCCTCGGCGACGAACATGCCGCCGAAGGGCCACTTGGCCATCACGTCGCCGTGTGTCACCCGGTGCAGCAGTCCTTCGTTCACTCGCGCCGCCAGATAATGGTTGAAAAGTGCCGACTGAACGGCCGACAATGCGAACTTACGAAGGAAAGGGTTGCGATGATTGGGGCGACGGCCATCGGCGGAGATGGGCGGCGGTTGCTTGAGCAACAAGGCCAGGCCCAGGTGCAATGTTTCGCCGTTGTTGCCGAAGCGCTGGGCGCCGTAGAAATTTGGCAGGCCCTGCTGGCGCATGCGTTCGAGGATCGGCTGAATGTCCACGTTGGTGGCGATGTCGCGGATCATGACGCGAAAGCGATTGCCGTGAAGGTGGCCCGGACGGAGCTTGTTGCTGTGGCGGCCGGTTTTGAGGACGCGGATGCCGTCGCCTTCCAGCTGTGGCACTTGCGGTTCGGCGCTCACCGGCACGGACACCCATTGGCGCGTGACCGCATGGCGGTCCTTGAGGCCGGCTGTGCCGACTTCGCCGCTGGGGATGCCGAGCCGATGGGCCACCTGGCGGGTGAAATACTCGGCGCCCATGCCGCGTTTTTCGAGCCAAAGGTAAAGAAAATCGCCGTTGCCTGACGGTTCATAGGCGGGGATTTCTTCGACGTCGAAATCTTCGGGTACGGACTTGATGCGGCCGCCGACGCCCGGCAAATCTGCGGTCAACAGGGGCGGAGCGAGCGCGGTGGACCAGTCGAGGCTCATGAGCGCCAACGAATTTTGCTAGGCCGGCGCCGCTTGCTTCTTGCGTAGCAGCAATTTGGCGAGTTGTGATTTCTTCCGCGCCGCCATATTGCGATGCACCACGCGTTTGGCGGCGGCCTTATCGAGCTTCTTGGCGGCCAGGTTGTATTCCACCTGAAGCTGCTCGGCGGTGCCGTTCTTGGCGACTTCCTCGACCTTTTTGAGTTGAGTCTTGATGGCCTTCTTGGCCATGCGATTGCTTTCGCGGCGTTTCTCGTTTTGCTTCAGGCGCTTCTTGGCGGTTTTGGTATGTGGCATCGGCTCGTCCTTTGGGATCAATGAGTAGTAGGAGGTTTTATGGCAAGACGAGCCAAGTAGCAAGGGCGAACGCGAGGCCGCGGATTTGAGCCCGAAGCGCAAGCGAGGACGAATCGGTCGCCTCGCTTGCTCAGATCTTACCATCCACACGAGACATGCATCAGCGTCCTCGCTTGCGCTTCGGGGTCACCTCCAACACTCATTGATAATCCCTCAAGTGATCCTGCAATTCGGCGACATAACGAATGACATTGTAAAGATGCTCATCATCTCGCACCCATTCAATGTCGCCGCCTTCCGTCCACCATCGCTTTTGACCGTTCTTGCCTTGGCCGCTGAGCCCCGCGTGTTCTGATAGGCGGCGGCTTGACCAAGCCTTAAGTTGACTGCGAACGATTTCGCCGTCGATTGCGGCGGTCACCACCGCATGTACATGGTTTGTCCGAACATTGCGCGCATGGAGATGCCAGCGGCGCATTTGGCAGTGTTTCACCAGCACGTCATCAACAATTTTCCGCTGGGGTAAGGTAAGGATCACCGGCGATTCCGTCACGGCTCGCTCGGCGGTGTCCACCCATGTTGGGTCGGGCGCCTGCACGGACCACGTGCCTTTTTTTACCCAACCGCGTTCGTCGCCGGGGAGCCAAGTGGCGTAGGTAGTCCACGTCAGGAAATATGCCAGGGGGAAATCGCCGGAAGTCATTGGTAAACCTCACGTTTTTTTATGAATCGTTTTCGCAACCGGATGTGAGCCCGAAGCGCAAGCGAGGTCGAGGGTCTCCGCCTCGCTTGCGCTTCGGGCTCAGGCTTACCCCAAGCGAGGCATGTAGTGTCGTCCTCGCTTGCGCTTCGGGCTCAGAATTATTTGAACGCCTCGTACTCCTTCCCCAGCACCGCCGCCGCCACCTTCAGTTTGAGAATCTCATCTGTCCCTTCATAAATGCGGCACACGCGGACGTCCTGCAAATGCCGCCCCGGCCGATACAAGGTGGACCACCCACGGCCGCCGAACACTTGCACGGCCCGATCCGCCGCGTCCCAGGCTGCGTTGGCCACGAACAACTTCGCCTGGGCCGCCAGCAATTCCGCTTTTCCCTTGAGTTCAGTGTTGGCGGGATCGGCGGCGCTGGCGTCTTTGGCCGCCGCGGCTTGCATCACCAGGGCGTCCGATGCAAGCCGATCCATTTCGATCATGGCGATGTGTTCCTGGACAAGTTGATGCTTGGCAATCGGCTTGCCGTGTTGCTGGCGGTTCTTGGCGTATTCCACCGCTTCCGCCAGGCAATCTTCAATAACTCCCAGACAGCCCGAGGCGACGCTGATGCGGCCGCTGACCAGGGTCCCCATGGCGATACGGAAGCCATTGCCCTCTTGGCCCAGCAAATTGTTGATTGGCACCTTGTAATCGGTCAGCTCGAACATGCCAGTGTTGGCCGTCGGCATTCCCATCTTGGCGGTGAGGTTTTCCTTGGCGCAGCCAGGGCCGTCGAGATCGACAATAAAGGCGCTGATGCGGCCTTGGCGACCTCGGGGGTAAGCGAAACAAACGGCAGTGCTCGCGATGCCGGCGTTGGAAATCAGGTATTTGACGCCGTTGAGCGCATAATGGTCGCCGTCGCGGTGGTACTCCATCGTCATTTCGAGCGGATTGCTGCCTGCGTCTGGTTCGGTCAGAGCGAAGGCCAAGATCTTTTCGCCGCGCACGGACGCGGGCAGGTAGCGCTTCTTCTGTTCCTCATTGCCCCAGGTGAAAATCGGATATTGGCCAATGGAGGTGTGCCCCGAGAAAAAGGTGCGCACGCCGGTGCCTTCGCGGCCGATGCGAGCCAGAGCGCGAGCATATGTCATGGTGTCAGCGCCGCGGCCACCGTAGGCCACCGGCACCGGCATGCCGAGGATATTGTGCTTGCGACCCAGGGGGACCACCTGATCGTTGAAGATGTGCTCGACGTAGCACAGCTCTTCGATGCTGCGGATTTCGGTGCAAAATGCTTCCACGTCGGCAAGCACGCGGGCGGATTCGGCGGGGGTCATTGGTTGGACTCCAGGAGTTGAGCTATTTAGGAATTAGTCTAGCCGTTTGGTAGACAAGGAGACAAGGAGACTGGGAGACATGGAGAAAAACTCCTTGTCTCTCAGTCTCCTTATAGTTGCGTTTATTGAGCCGGGCGATTACAGTCATGCCTATGTCGAACTTCAATTCGCAACCGACGTTTCCCGACCGCCCAAAAGCGGAGGCAAGCCCCAGCACGTCGGCTACCCTGGTCGGGCCACCGACGGTTGCCAAGCCGCAGCCGGTGCCTCAAGCGACCTTTGGCGATTATGAGTTGATCGTCGAGATCGCCCGCGGCGGCATGGGCGTGGTTTACAAAGCGCGGCAAACCAGTCTCAACCGCATTGTCGCACTCAAGATGATCCTCACCGGCAGATTGGCAGGCGAGGACGATTTGTTTCGCTTCAAGACCGAAGCCGAGGCCGCGGCCAAGCTGCAGCACGCCAACATCGTTGCGGTCTACAACGTCGGCGACGTTGACGGGCAACATTATTTCAGCATGGAATACATTGACGGCCAGACGTTGGCACAGCGGCTGGGCCGAGGCCCGTTGCCTAGCCGCACAGCCGCCGCTTATTTGCGCCAAATTGCTCGGGCTGTGGATTACGCCCATCGTCAGGGCGTGTTGCATCGTGATATCAAGCCGTCCAACATCCTGATCGATGCGGAAGATCAGCCACACGTCACAGACTTCGGCCTGGCCAAACGGCTGGGAGACGGTGACGCTGGCCACACACGGACCGGGGCGGTCCTGGGCACGCCCAGTTACATGGCCCCCGAACAGGCCGGCGGGCGCATCAAAGATCAAGGGCCTTGGACCGATGTTTACGGTCTGGGCGCGGTGCTGTATGAATTGTTGACTGGCAGACCTCCCTTCAAGGCCGAAACGCCGCTGGACACGTTGATGCAGGTGCTGGAAACCGACCCAGTGCCGCCCAGGCTGCTCAATCCCAAGATCGACTCTGACCTGGAGACGATTTGCCTGAAGTGCCTGGAAAAAGACCCCGCACGGCGTTACGCCAGCGCCGAGGAAGTGGCGGCCGACATGCAACGCTACCTTGACGGCGATTCCATCTCGGCCCGCTCGTCGAACATGTTCGACTACATGACCCGCATGCTGGACCGCAGCCAGCACGACGTGGCTTTTCAGAGCTGGAGCACGATGGTGCTGGTTTTTGCGGCGATCACCTTCGTTGAGCATTTGGTGGTGTTTTTGTTGGCGGTGGGTGAGTTGCCGCCGTGGACCAAGTGGGTCGCACGGACCTGCCAGTTCCTGGCCATGGGCATTGCGTTTTGGCGCAACCGCGGCAGCCGGCTGTTGCCGACCAGCGCCGCGGAGCGGGAGCTTTGGACCATCTGGCTCGCTTACCTGGGCGCTTTGATTGTCAACTGGGTAGCATTTCGGCTTTTGCAAAGCGAAGGATTGTTGGTGCATCCTCCCGGCGCGCCGCCGCATTGGGACGACTTCATTCTCTATCCAACCATGACCATCCTTTCGGGCATGGCGTTTTTCATCATGGGGAGCAATTACTGGGGCCGTTGCTATGCCGTGGGGGCTGCGTTTTTCGCACTGGGGGCAGTGATGCCTTTCCAGCTGACCTATGGTCCGCTGGCTTTCGGCCTGCTCTGGAGTTTGACGTTGTTGGCGCTGGGATTACACCTGCGTAAGCTGGGCAATAAGCAGGAGGGGGCGAAGGCGGAAAAAGCCATCAGGCCGCCGGATACAGCGTGAGAATCTGGCCAAAATTGTTTGGCAACCTGCGTAATCATGAGCTATGATCGGCCCCAAACCCCGGCATAGCAACGACTCGCCTATTTGCTTGCGAAAAGAAGCTGTTACGAATTAATGAGCGGCTCGTCTTAAAGTCGTTGGCCGCCGGTTGGCACATTGCGGGCTTTATGCAATTGCTAGCGGAGGCGGTAAAGACTACAATGCAACAGATGATGGGGGCTGGTGTTCGAAACAGATCGCCGGTCAGGTGATTTGGACACTGGCTCTCCGGAGGACACGATGATGATGCGGCATTCACTGGTGGCCTCGGTGGCGTTGGCGGTATTCACGGCGGTGTTGGCGGTGCACGCCCAGGACACCACGGGCAAAGGCGGTCCTCCGCAGATCGGCAAGGGCAAGGATGGGCAGCCGACCCTTAATAACAAAGAACTTGCCAAAATTGAATTGGAACTGAAGGACAAATTTTCCGCTTTCGAGAAATCCCTGCTGACCTTGCAACAGCGGCTAGCCAATAGCGCGGATGAAAAGGATAAAGCTCGCGCGGCTCAGCTCAAGAAAGTGCTCGAGAACATCTCGGAAAAGGACATCACCAAGCAATTCAGTGAGTTCATCAGAGTCCTCAGTCAACAAGCGACACTCGCCAATTCCGGGGACATCCAACAGGCGGTGGACAAGAGCTTTGCCTTGGCGCGCGACTTGAAAGATCTTTTAGATCTACTGCGGAACGACAATGGAGCCGGCAACCGCAAGGAAGAGCGCATCGCTCTTGAGAAGCTACTCAAGGAACTGGAACGTGTCATCCGCGATCAACGGATCATTGGCACGGAAATTCAAACCAACCCTGACCATAAAATCGTTGCCAGCAATCAGGGCGACGTGAAAACAGAAGCGGAAAAAATCGCCGATCAGCTGGGCAAGGGCAGCCAGGGCGCTGATCCCAAGGATTTCAAAGGCACGTCCAAGGAAGGCGGCGCCGGCGAGAAAGCGGAAGCCAAGCCCGAAGGCAAACCTGCCGAAGGTGCCAAAGCCGGCGAGGGCAAGAAACCAGGTGAAGAAGGCGGCGCTGCCAAGCCAGGCGAACCCAAAGACGGCAAGGGTGACCCGAAGGCCGGCGGCGGCAAGGGCGATCCAAAAGATGGTAAGGGCGATCCCAAGGGTGGCGGCAAGGGCGATCCGAAGGACGGCAAAGGCGACCCCAAGGGCGGTGGTGGCAAGGGCGATCCCAAAGATGGCAAGGGCGACCCCAAAGCAGGTGGCGGCAAAGGCGATCCCAAAGAGCCCGGCGCTGCCAAGCCCAGCCCCGATGCTCAGGCCCCCAAGGATGCCGGTGCATCTAAACCAGGCGACAGCCCCAAGACACCTGCCGAGTCGAAGCCATCGCAAGCCCCCGGCCAGCAAGGCGAATCCAAACCCGGCAGTGACAGCAAGGGCCAAGGCGAAGCCAAGCCAGGGCAGCCGAAAGAAGGCGGTGGTGATCAACCACCACCTCCCGTAGCCGGCGGCAAGTCCGACAATCAACCGCCGCCCAAGGGCGGACCTAATGATCCCAAGGACAACACCGCCCAGATCAAGAAGAAAATTCAAGAAGGCACGCAAAATCAAGAGAGCGCCCAGGACAGCATTGCCAAGAGCAAGAAGGACGATGCCGCCAAGGAATCGGATAAGGCCATCGATAGCTTTGAGCAAGCCCGCAAGAAGCTGGAAGCCTTGATCCGCCAGCTGCGTGAAGAGGAAATGGAACGCGTTCTGGCCAACCTTATCCAGCGTTGCCAAAAGATGTTGGCGATGCAGGAAGAAGTGTTGCGTGGCACCGTGCGGGTGCAGGCGTTGACCGAGGCCAAACCCAACGCGGATGCCTTGCGGAAAATCAGTCAGGATTGTTTGATCCTTTCTGATGACGAACTGAAAATCGTCTACGAGGCCACCAAGGCCATCGAGATTTTGGAGACCGAAGGCACGGCTGTCGCATTCCCCGTGGCATTTGTGCAAGTTCGCGAGGACATGAAATTTGTCCAGCGCCGGCTCAAGAGCAAGGACGTGGGCGATGTGACCATTGCCATTGAGCAGGACATCATCGATACGCTCAAGGAGATGGTCAAGGCGCTCGAAAAGGCCAAACAGGAACTGGACAATAAAAAGAAGGATCCCAAGAAGGATGATCCCAAGGAATCTCAACAGAAGCAGCAGGACCAAAAATTGCTTGACAAGATCGCCGAGTTGAAGATGATAAAGTCAATGCAGCTCCAGGTGAACGCCCGAACCGAGCTGTACGGCAAGCATTATGAAGGCGATCAGGCGATTACGGATGAGATTCGCGCTGAGTTGCGTGAGCTCGCGAACCGCCAGGAGCGGATTTTCGAGGTCACCAACAAGATTGCGAAAGGCGACAATCAGTGACGCCAGGCTATAGCGGCCTGGCGGGGGTGTTACCATAGCGAGTTTTCCTCAATTCGTGGAGAGGATTGGATACGATGAATACCAAGTTGTGGGTGGCGGGATTGGCCGTGGCGTTCTCCCTGGCGGGAGCCAGCCCAGCGGTCGCACAAGACCAAAAAGACCCGGTGCCGTTCGGCAGCCTGGAGTCGATGCCGGCAAGTGCCGTGCAGGCCAAAGCTTTGGCCTGGCTGAAGACGGCCACCAACAACGATGCGGCCAAGCTGGCCCAGGCCCAGACACTCTGGGCACGGGCGGACCGCTCGGTGCTTGACAACCTGGCCGACACCTTCGCGCTCGGCAATGGTCAAGCCGCCGACCTGCTCAAGGTTGTCCGCGATCCCGCGGCGCCGCCGCCGCTGGGTGTGCCCGTTGTGCTCACGGACGCCAAGGCCGACATGTTCTTCCGCGCTAACCTCGGTTTGGCGGTCGCTCGTCAGCTCTCCAATCGGCGTGTCTACGAAGAAGCCCTGAACATTCTCAATGGCTTCGCTCCCGAGCAGACGGTCGAGCCGGCCACGTATCTGTTCCACAAGGCCATTTCCGAGCACGCCATGCTCAAGAAGAATGAAGCCAACAGCACCATCGTTCGCCTGATTCAAGATTCGGTGGACAGCCCCGAGCGCTACAAAACCGTGGGCGCGTTGATGATGCTCGACATGCAGACCTGGAAAAAAGATCTGGGCAATGTGGCGCGTTTGATGGACAACAGCGAACGCCGGCTCGAAGTCGGCCGCGGCGGTCCTCAGACTCAGAAGATTCAAAAGGAAGTCATCGCTCGCCTGGACGAGCTTATCAAGGAACTTGAGAACAAGGCCAAAAAGAGTGGCGGCGGTGGTGGTGGCGGCGGTGGCCAACCCAATGACGGCAGCTGCCCCGATGGCGATGGTCCGGGCAATGGGCAAGGCTCAAAGGGCGGCCCCAATCCCACTAGTCCCATGCAAGACACCAATATGGGCCTCAACGGCGGCCCCGGCAATGTCGATGTGGCCAAGCTCCGCAAGCTGACCGAGAGCTGGGGCAACCTGCCCCCCGGCGAAAAGGCCAAGGTCCAGGCGGAAATTCAGGATCTAGTTAGCGGTTTGTCTCCGGTGCACCGCGAAGCCTTTGAACGCTATTTCGAGGAAATCAGCCAGCAAAATCGTGGTGCCATTCCTCCCAAGAAGGATTGATGCGGCCGCGGCATAGTGCGAAACCCCACACCGGGCTGGTGCTGCTATCCGCCGCCAGCCCGGTTTTTCTTTTCGTGGCACAGGCGGCTCGCCTGTAAAAAGCTCCGACAGTCGAGCCGCCTGTGCTACGACAACAATTACCACTGAGTGGGCCATGCCTTTTTACCGAGCGCTTCTCACCCTTGTACTGCTTGCTTCGGTTGCCAATGCCGACGATGTCTTGCGAACGCTGGACAACAAAACCGTCAGCGGCAATCTCGTCGGGGTCAATGACAAGGAAGTGTTGATCAAGACCAACGACGGCGTTGTCAAGACGCCGCTGGACAATGTCATCGCCCTCGATTTGCGGCCGGTCAAGGGACTGGCGCCGGGGACTGCCTACAACGAAATCCGCCTGGTGGACGACACTGCCCTCTTGTGCGGCAAATACGCGATCAAAGGCAAGAGCGTCGAGGCTACGCTGCTCAGCGGCCAGCCTGTTGTCATTCCAATGGCCAGTGTCGCGTCGATCCTGCGCGGCGCCGACGACGCCAAGCTGCGCAAGGCGTTTCTGGCCTTGCTGAATGAAAAGGTCAAACGCGACCGCATTGTGATTTACAAGGGCGGGGACGTCAACGATTTGCCGGGCACCATCGGCGAAGCCGATGCCGAAGGCAACAAGATCAAGTTTCTTTCCGAAGCAGGCGATATTGAGGTGCCCATCGCCAATTTGCAAGGCCTGATCTTCTTCCGGCCCGACGGCGCCGGCCCGGTTAACCCGGTGTGTATGGTCTACGACACGGCTGGCAACGCCATCGCTGCTGTCAAGGTCGTGGTGGACGGCAAAAAAGCGACCATTGTCACCACCATTCCCAAGGTCAACATCGAGTGCGACACCGCTGTCATCGCCAAGTTCGATTACAACATGGGCAAGTTGTCCTTTCTCTCCGACTTGATTCCGACCAAGGTGGTGGAGAAATCCGGTGTCGGTCTGATTGTCGCCTACCGCAAAGACCTGAACCTTGACGGCGACCCCATTGCCCTGGAAGGCCGTCCCTATCCCAAGGGCCTGTCGCTGCATGCACACACCGAGCTGGAATATGACCTCAAGGGCAAGTTCAAGAAGTTTAGCGCCGTCCTGGGCGTCGATCCACGCGTCGGTTCGGAATCCCAGCCGAAGGTCACCATCGAGGTGGACGGCAAAACAGTATTTTCGGAAATCATCACCACCAAAAACGTCAGACCGATCGAAGTTGACGTGACCAAGGCCAGCTCGATGCGGATCATTGTTTCGTCCCAGAATTTCCTCGATTTGCACGATCATGTGACCATCGCCAACCCGAAGGTGACCCAGTAGCCTTTGGAGTGCGGCTACTTGTCGCCGCTATTGAGCGATTTGGAATCAATACAAGGGTTAACTCTCTAAAAAGCGGCGACAAGTCGCCGCACTCCAAAAAGGATTACCCATGTCCCGCGCCGCCATTTTGTTTTTTGCAACAGCCGTTGCATTTGTTCTTGGCGCCAGCGCCATGGCCCAGCAAGTTCCCGAAGCGGTTTTGAAAGCTGAAGCCGACCGCGTTGCCGTGGTGGAAAAGGTCAAGCCGTCGGTCGTCGCCGTGTTCGGCCCTGGCGCCAAGGGCGGCGGCTCGGGCGTGTTGATCTCGGACGACGGCTACGCCCTGACCAATTTCCACGTCGTCGCCGGCTCCGGCCCTGTGATGCAATGCGGCCTGCCTGACGGCGTACTCTACGACGCGGTCGTGGTCGGCCTGGACAAGGTCGGCGATGTGGCCCTCATCAAGCTCTATCAAAAGCCGGGCAAGGAAAAGGTCAAGTTCCCCTTCGCTCCCCTGGGCGACAGCGACAAATGCCGCGAGGGCGATTGGTCGCTGGCGATGGGCAATCCGTTTTTGCTGGCGACGGACTTCACGCCGACGGTCACCTACGGTCTCATCAGCGGCGTGCACCGCTATCAGTATCCCGAAGGAACCTTCCTGGAATACACCGATTGCATTCAGATCGACACGTCGATCAATCCCGGCAATAGCGGCGGGCCATTGTTCAACATGGCTGGCGAACTGGTCGGCATCAATGGCCGCGGTTCCTTCGACAAACGGCCGCGCATCAACTCAGGCGTCGGCTATGCCATCGGCATCAACCAGATTAAGAACTTCATGGGCCCCATGAAAGTGGGGTTGGACACCGATCATGCCAGCCTCGGCGCCGCTGTCACCACGCAGACCGACAAGAGCGGCATCGGCAAGGTCGAAGTGACACAGATCCTGGAATCCGCGGATGTGTTCCGCCGCGGCTTGACCTGGGGCGACGAAATCGTGTCTGTGGACGGCCGGCCGATTTTCAGCGTCAACCATTTCAAGAACGTGATGGGCCTGTTCCCGCGCAACTGGCGGGTGCCGCTCGAATACCGCCGGCCCAGCGACAAGGCGGCCGAGGATGAAACGGGGGCTCGCAAGGAGATACTCGTCCGCTTGATGGGCATTCA
>Ga0134121_10003856_pt1 | contig 12343 bp, 8 predicted proteins | sample KB301_FD_96463 | JGI IMG/M metagenome (GOLD analysis project Ga0134121, IMG submission 96463) | Terrestrial soil microbial communities without Nitrogen fertilizer from Kellogg Biological Station, Michigan, USA - KB3-0-1 | ecosystem: Environmental > Terrestrial > Soil > Unclassified ...
AAACAGTACCTCGACCGGGTCTTCGAGCAGTTCCGTAAGATCGACTACCGACGTGTCGAATACCACGAGCGAAGTTCTGACAGAACGGATCGATGCGAGCACTGCCGCCATGATGCTCGAATAGACCACCGAGCCAGCCATCGATCCGCTCTGGTCCACACACAAGATGATGTCGCGCAGGGCTGTCGTGCGACGTCCAAAACCGAGTCGTGTTTCGGGGATGATGGTTTTGTAATCCGGCTGGTAGTGTTTGAGGTTGGCGCGAATGGTGCGGTGCCAGTCGATCTCGTTGTGACGCGGGCGGCGATTCTTAACTGAACGATTTAGGCTGCCGGTTACTGCTTGTCGTAAAGGGTTGGCTAATTTGCGCTCGAGCTCGTCTACGACTTTTCGCACCACCATGCGCGCAGTCTCTTTGGTCTTGTTGGGCATCACGCGGCTGAGTGATAGCAGTGTTGCTACCAGATGCACGTCGGGCTCGACAGCTTCTAGCATTTCCGGTTCGAGCAGCATCTGCTTGAGGCCGAGGCGGTCGAGCGCGTCCTGCTGCATGATGCGGACGACTGAATTTGGAAAGTAAGTCCGGATGTCGCCGAGCCAGCGTGCAATCTTTGGTGAAGAGCCCCCGAGGCTGCCACTGCGCTCCGAGTCGTACAAAGCCTCCAGGGCGCGGTCCATCTGTAGATCGACACCGGCCGGTTTATAGCCCGTCCCCTCGTTGTCATTGGCGCCGAGTATCAAACGCCAGCGGCGCAATTGTTCTTCATCTGCACTCATATCTTGTAAATTCTGTTAATCCTGTAATCTTGTCTAAGGTTTTCTCGACAGGATTGCAGGATTTTCAAGATTCTCACGATAAGTCCAGGCCGAGAAGTTGGGCCACTAGTGGCAAAACCTTGCGCGCGCGAGATTCGTCCAGACTTTCGGTGGTCGACGAAAGGGTTGATCTGCCGCTGGCGCCACGCCTGGCCAGCGCGCCGATTTGACTCCGCTCAGGGGCGCTGAACGTCGCAAACGTGCGACGCAGCAATGGTAACAGTTGCGGGAAGATCTCACTCCTTACCGAACACACCCACGCGTTCAAGATATGCCAGAGCTCTTCGTTGTGCAGCAGTATCAGACCACTGCCACGCAGGAACCCGTCGATCCATGCCATCGACTTTGCCGGCTCGACTGCAGGCGCAATCGCCAATCCCATTTTTCGTTCGACCTCGTCCGCTGCAAGCAGCTTTTGCTCGAACAGCAGACGACAACACCGGCCCGCGATCACTCCATGAATATTTTGCTGGTTGAGAAGTTGGGCCAGCACGCCATTCCAGTCTGACGTCAACTCAGCATCCTGCAGCGTCAACAGCGCGCCGTGCACGGTGGTCAAACGGTCATACATCTCTTCAGCCGCCTCGTCGTTGAGCGCCGAACATGCATTCGGCAACCCGATCACGATGCGGGTCACAAGCCCGTTGACAACCTTCTGGACCATCGCGGTCTCGGTCTGCCGCACGTTGCCGTATCGCAACACGCCAGCCAGCGCTGGCAACGCCTCCATCGCATGTGGAATATCGTTTGACAGCGCCGCTATCTGCTCCAGCCGCGTCATGATGTGATCGATGGCTTCGGGCAGGTCCGCCAGCAACGCGTTTTCAACGAGGGCTGTTAAGGCGGGCAGCTCCTGTAAACGATCTGCGTCGGATCGAGCCCGGGCACTTGCGGCGCTCGAAACAGTGTTGCCCCAGACGTTCGCCTCGATCACCGCTACTGAAAATTCAGGGTGCCACTGCAGTCGCCACATCTCGCGAAATGTTCCCTTGCCGGTTGAGCGTTCTATCGTTCCCCAGGGAATGTCGAGCAAACGCAAGCGATGCAACAGCCGGCTGCGATCGAGATCATTCGGCTTGCGCAGGTCGAAATCGCGCACGTTGTGTGTGGCTTCAGGTGGCAGGCGCAGTCGTTTCTGTTCGCGTTGCAGATCCTGTTGCAGCGGCAAACTCGGTGTTGCTTCAGGAACCTGGCCCAAGAGCTCGCCGACGATCAGCTTCTCGGCGATCAACTGCATCGGCGTGTCGTCACCAAAACAAAACACCGCCCGCACCGCATCGTTGAACTCAGACAGACCAGGAACCGGCCGGTCACGCAGAGCCGCGAGGGAATGACCGAGACGAACAGCTTCGATGACACTTGCCGAAGACGCATCGAGATCCTGCCCGCGCAGCAGTTGCGCCACGCGAATCATCCAACGCACCGTAACCTCGTCAGGCACGGACCACAGATGCTGGTAATAACCCGGCGACTCGATTCCAGCGCCGTAGCCACTCCAGTAAGTCAGACGGCTCATGGTCCACGGCACCCACGTAGCGCTGACTTTCACTTTCGCCAATCCCTTGAGCAACGCGGCGTCTGCCTTCGCCGCCGGCATCGTCTGCAAAACCGGCGCGTGCCACGCACCACAAACGACGGCGATTCTTTCGAAGCCTTCGCGCTCGGCGGCGCGAATGTTCTGGCGCATGTACGCTTCACGCAACTCTTCGCGCGGCTCCGGCGCATCGAGCTTCGCCACTTCCTCTCGCAGCGCGGACATCAACTCGATGATCGCGTTGAACGACTCGGTGCTGTCGCGCCGTTGTTCGATCATGTGTTCCCACCAGCGCTCGCTGTCGCTGTACCCGGACGCCTCGGCAATCCAGCGCAAAGGATCCTGGCGAATCTCCGGAGGAAAGCTCGGCTCATCACCATTGTAGAGGGCAAACTGATGAGACTGTGGCAGATCGATAAAACGCACCGGAACATTCCGCGCCAGACCATGCTGGATCGCCTGCCACTCCGGTGAGAACTCCGCGAACGGATAATAGACCGCGCGTTTAGGCTCATTCGGCAGATAGATCAGCAACGCTACGGGCGGACTCATCTGCGCGTCCGCTGCCAGCGCAATCAAGTCGTTCGCATCCGGTGGTCCCTCGATCAGAACGACGTCGGGATTCTGTGCGCGCAGTGCTTCGCGAAGACTGCGTGCCGAACCTGGACCATGATGCCTGATACCAAAAACAGTGACGCTCATGACTCTCGACAGGCGCGATACAAATCTTTCCAACCGTCGCGTTCCTTCACGACAGTCTCCAAATACTCCTGCCACACGACACGATCCTGGACCGGATCTTTAACAATCGCGCCGACGACGCTCGAAGCAAGATCGGGCGCGCGCAGCCGTCCATCACCAAAGTGAGCAGCGAGCGACAACCCGTTGTTGATTACCGAAATCGCCTCCGCCGTGCTGAGCGTGCCGGTTGGCGATTTGAGCTTTGTCTTGCCGTCGAGTGTCACGCCGCTGCGCAACTCCCGGAAGACTGTTACCACGCGGCGTATCTCTTCAAGCGCCGGTTTTTCGGCAGGCAATTCGAGCGCGCGGCCAATCTGCTCGACGCGCCGCTCGACAATCTCAACTTCTTCGTCGAGCGTTTCAGGCAAGGGAAGTACGACTGTATTGAAACGTCGTTTCAGAGCACTCGAGAGCTCGTTGACACCTCGATCTCGATTATTTGCAGTTGCGATCAGGTTGAATCCTTTTACTGCCTGCACCTCGCTGTTCAGCTCCGGAATCGGCAGAGACTTTTCCGACAAGATCGAGATCAATGTGTCCTGCACGTCGGAAGGAATTCGCGTCAGCTCTTCGACGCGCGCGATCTTGCCGGCCTGCATGGCGAGTTTGACTGGACCAGGAACGAGGGCGTTCATCGAAGGTCCTTCGGCGAGCAGACGCGCATAGTTCCAGCCGTAGCGAATCGCTTCTTCTGATGTTCCGGCCGTGCCCTGCACGATGAGCGTCGAATCTCCGGAGATAGCGGCGGCGAGATGTTCTGAAACCCACGTCTTCGCCGTTCCGGGCACGCCCAACAGCAGCAGCGCGCGATCGGTGGCGAGCGTGGCGATCGCGATCTCGATGGTGCGTTGATTGCCGATGTATTTCGGTGTGATTTCGAATCCGCTATCGAGCTTGCCGCCGAGAAGGTATTTCGCTACGGCCCAGGGTGAGAGTTGCCAGTTGGGCGGTCGCGGTCGAGAGTCGGCGCGGCCGAGCTCGTGCAGTTCTTCGGCAAATTGTTGTTCAGCGTGTTGACGCAAAACTTCGCTCATGAGTTTTGTTCCTTTTCAGAAATGGCGCGATTCATGTCGCGACGAAAGGCGAGCAACGATAGAAAGGCGTCGAGGGGTTTGGACCACGCTGACCGCCATTCAGGTTCGGTGGGCCAACCAGTCGCCAGTTCGTCATAGAGATCCGGTGAAACATACCGGGCAAACGGTTTCAATTCATGGAGGCGATTACTTTTAATAACATTCTTCACGATGGTCCGGCTCAACTGATCGCTCCAGCTACTGTGATGGAGGTGTAACAAACGAGCTGCGTAAACGGCGCTAAGCTGGTCCTGTTCGGATTTGAGCAACTGCAGGATCAAGGCTTCGAGTCGAGCCGCCGGCAAGTAAGCTGCAGGCGCAGTCATCTGAAGATAGTATTGATCATTTGACTTGAGCTGGATTAACGCTTCAATCCAATCGGGATCGCGATCTCTCTGAGTGGCGCTCGCGAATCCTAAAACAAACGAGCTTCGCCATTCACTCTCGTCGGCTGCACGGGCGATGTCGATCGCAGTCTTCTTCCAGAGCTCGTTCCAGTGAGTGACCGGAATTAGCGAGACCATCTCTTTCAAAGCCCAGGCCTTTGGCCCCAGTTGGTTGGTTGCGTTTAGCGGCGGATTGTCGATCTCGACTTCGTTTGCTTCAAGCCACGCAATCGGATCCTCCGGCAACGTGACTTCGATCCGGGCTTTGCCGATCAGCGGCTTCTTAAAAATTACTACTTGATCGACGAGCGCTTGCAAGCGTTGCGAGAATTCTGAGTTTGGAAGTAATGCAAGTAAACTGCGGGCCACACGTCTGACTTCCACACTACGATCGTTAAGCGCTTCGTTGAAGAACGACTCGTCATTCGAGCTCACGCCGGTAGCGAGCTTCTCGAGAAAAGCCTTGCGGTCATTTGCTGACTCCTGCGACCACGTGGTTGCGAGTAGCTCGCGCGCTTTCGCCGGATCTGTGGTGCGCAGATATTCCAGCAACAGCAATCGCTCCTCGCGACTTCCTGTTTCCCACAACTCCTGGTCTTGTTTCTGAATCACGTAGTGCCAATCGGGGTTCTGCGCCGCGAGCCACTCACCGCGCCGGCCCAACACCGCCACAATCGAGGGGCGCAAAGAAAGCTCCACGCGTCCGAGATCCAGCAACTCAGGCAAGTATTCTTCAGGAACACGCTTGCCGGCTTTGTTCATCGCCGCCAGCCATTCCGGCAGTACCTCTCGAAATTCTCCGGCCAGCATCAATGCCAGATGTTGACCTGTCACTGCGTTGCCGCAGGCTGCTTCGTCTTGATCAGCGACTTCGGGCGATGCCTGTGTATCAGCCGCCGGCGCGACACCGGCGCTGCGATACAAGGTCACAACTGAAGCCGCAGTCAATAACGAGCCTTCGCGGTCTGTGTTGTCTATCTGTGCAAGCAGACTTCCCAGCTCATTCTCGCTTGTCGCGAGTTTGAATTCACGTTGCTCAGTGCCGACAACGGCAGTCGCCAGAATATCGTTCCAGAGTTGCATTGAAGTAGAAGAATTCTCTGCGTTCTCTGCGTACCTCTGCGTTCTCTGCGTTAAAGGGTTATTTCAACGCAGAGAACGCAGAGGTACGCAGAGAACGCAGACAAGATTTCAAAGTTCTACGTGTCTGCCGTCAGCCCAGGCGTTGATCGGTAAAAGTGAGCGGCCGTTCCACTCACCAAAGATCATGATTGGAGCACCGCCGCTCAGAGCTAACAGCTTCCAACCGGAAGTTGAGTCGCTTTTGAGCGACAAAAGACTGGCATTGCTGTCTCTCGCGAACCATTGTTCGCCGCGACGCACCGGCACAACTGTTTGCAGCGGGGCCGGCATCGCCTCGATCCATGGATTGAGCGCGAGCATGCCGGCATAAGTCATCAACAACTGTTCCCCCGATGCATAACCGTCGATTTCTTTTACCGATCGCTTCGTGTTGCCGCGCTTCTTAACCGCCGCGCGGAGCGGATAGTTGCCGGGATAAAAGATCAACTCGGCTTCGACTGTTGTTCCCGGAAACAAATCCAGCGCAAGGTGCTGTCCCGGTGCAGCAAAGTCCAAAACGAGCGCGCCCTTCGCAGTGCGTTGGCCCCACAGCCACGTGCGACGCACGCGCAGTCCTTCCGCGCCCGTAGTGCGTTGGCCCAACACGGACCATTCATCAGCGACAACGTTCTCCTCCGGTAGCTCGTCTTCTTTGTAATTCCAACCGATGGCGGTGCGGACGTCGGCCTGCGTGGCGGCAGAGAGTGTTTCGATACGCTCGTAAGCTTTTAAGAGCAGGAAGATGGCGCTTACCTGCGTTAACAACTGTTCGATCCAACCGTCGCCGGATTGTGGCACGCGCGACAAGTCACGCACGCGACGCGCGAGTCCCGGCGCTTGTGCATCGATCAAACGCGCGGCCATCTGTTCCCAGTAATCAATGGACCGCGTTTGCCCAGCAGCCAGGCCATGACGCACCAGGTCGCGCAGCCAGAGTTCCAATTCCTTCAGACCGGCCACGACTTTGGCCTCACGATCGAGCGAGCGTTTGACTCTCTGAGAAGCTCTGCGAGCGAGCGTCGCCTCGTCAGGTTCTTCGTCAGCTTTCTTCGCCGCCTCGCTTTTGCGCTGCGCCTGCTGATCGCGCTTGGCCAGCCATTCATTGGCCCAGTCGGGAACGGTGTGGTTGGTGGCAGGCTGGTTTGCGACCAGCAGGAATAAACCGAGCGCGTGTTTACACGGAAACTTTCGACTCGGACAACTGCATTTGAACGCAGGCTCGTTTAAGTCAATGACGGTTTGATAAGGCTTGGTCCCACTGCCCTGGCACTCGCCCCACAGCGCGCGCTCATCCTGGCCCACGTTCTGCCACTTACTCGCGGTCGCCAAACTCATCCCTGCCTTTGCAGAAGCAGCATCCGGCGCGAGCGCGATGATCCGTTCGGCGGAGTAGTTCACGATTACTTTTATGCCACAAAAAAGCACAAAAAGCTCAAATAGGTTCTGCTTATTTCGAGCTTTTTGTGCCTCTTTGTGACTAAAACTCGGTTATTGCTCAGCTAATAGTTTCTTGATCACTTCTTCGGTTTCGTCGTAGTAGCCTTCGCCGACGTGCGTCCAGCGCACGCGTCCTTGTTTGTCCAGCAGGAACAGGGTGGGCCAGGCTTCGACGCCGTATGCTTTCCACGTCGAGTAATCATTGTCGGTAACTACAGGATACTTGATGCCCAGCTTTGCAACTTCGCGCCGCAAGTTGTCTATGTTGCTTTCGTAATCTAATTCCGGAGTGTGCACGCCGATGATCGTTAACCCCTGGTCACGATACTGCGCGTCCCACTTTTTCACGGTGGGCAACGTGTTGCGACAGTTGTAGCAGGCGAACGTCCAGAACTCGATCAAAATCACGTGCCCGTGCAGGCTCTTGAGCGTAAGCGGTTCGGAATTGATCCAGAGTCCGCTCGATAGCTCGGGCGCCGCGGGCGCTTTAGTTTCCTCAGCGATAGTTCGGGAAGGAATCATTTGTTCTCCTGCCGTCAGGCGTGTAATACCCATACTCAGAACACCCAGCGGTCCCGCGCCCGTTACATAACTAATCGCGACGATCACAACTGTGACGATGAGTAGCAACGAGATGAAAATAATGCTCTGTCGATGCATGGTCTTGCGCGACAAGTATCGATCGATACCGTAGTTTTATCCAGCCACGACTGACCAATTGCCTTTGCGACGGAATGGGGGCATCCTCACTTCTGATTTTAGCCACAAAGAAACACAAAAATTCGCAAAATAGACAGTATCTATTTCTCATCAACCGATACCAAAGTATTATGACCATCGCATACGACTGAATAACGAAAGGAAACAGCGCTAATGTCAGTTAGCTCTAATTCGGATCAAGTCGATCAGTCACGACGTGATTTTCTAAAGACCGGCGGAACCACTGCGGCCGCCAGCATGATCTCTGCCTACTTGCCTATACAGGCGAGTGGCGCGGTTGAAAGCGAAGTCAATCGTCCAACGATCGAGGGTGCGGTGCCGATCACGCTGCGCATCAATGGCAAGGACCACAAGCTAAATATTGATCCGCGCACGACGCTGCTGGATTGCATTCGCGAAACGGTTACGCTCACCGGAACGAAGAAGGGTTGCGATCACGGGCAATGTGGCGCGTGCACGGTCCATGTTAACGGCAAGCGCGTGCTGTCTTGTCTCAACCTCGCGCTCATGCACGACGGAAACGAGATCACGACGATCGAGGGGCTGGGTACGCCGGACGCGCTGCACCCGATGCAAAAAGCTTTTCTCGATTGCGACGGCTATCAATGCGGCTACTGCACATCAGGACAAATCATGTCGGCTGTGGCGCTCCTCAAGGAACCGTGCGGTCCTGAAGACGCGGCCGTGAAGGAGCTGATGAGCGGCAACATCTGCCGCTGCGGCGCGTACGCCAACATCGTCCAGGCGATCCAACAGGTTCGAAAGAGCGTTTAGCGGGAGGACTTTTAAATGCGCATCTTTGAATTCATTCGACCATCAGATTCCCAGGCCGCTGTCGCCGCCGCAGCACAATCGAAGACGGCACAGCAGGGCGCGGACGTGCGATTTATGGGTGGCGGCACAACGCTGATCGATCTCATGAAGCTGAACGTCGAGACGCCGAATAAGGTGCTCGATATCAATCGTCTGCCGTTCGACAAGATCGAAGACACATCAGACGGCGGCCTGAACATCGGCTCGACTGCCCGCAACTCTGATCTGGCTTACCACCCGCGTGTACAGCGTGATTACTCGGTGCTGTCGCAAGCGATCCTGCAGGGCGCCTCGGCGCAGATCCGCAACATGGCGACAGTCGGCGGCAACCTGCTGCAACGCACGCGCTGCGTCTATTTCCGCGACACCGCGATGCCGTGCAACAAACGCGAGCCCGGCACCGGATGTCCGGCGATCACGGGTCACAATCGCACCCTCGCCATTCTCGGCGCGAGCGAGCAATGCATCGCGACGAATCCGTCAGACATGTGCGTGGCCCTCGCGGCGCTGGATGCGACTGTCCACATCCTCGCGCCGAATGGTTCACGCGTAGTCGCATTCGGCGATTTCCATACTTTGCCCGGCAACACACCGCAGCGCGAGACCGTGCTCGAGCCTGGCGACTTCATCACTGAAGTCACGCTCCCGCCGCCAATTCCCGGAAGCAAGCACGTGTATCTCAAGTTGCGCGATCGCGCGTCGTACGAATTCGCGCTCGCGTCTGCGGCAGTAGTGCTCACGATCTCCGGCGGCAAGATCACGCAAGCGCGTATGGCGCTCGGCGGCGTGGGTACAAAACCGTGGCGATCGCCTGAAGCGGAAGCTGCATTGACCGGCAAGCCTGCAAACGAGGCGACTTTCCGAGCGGCAGCCGAAGCCGCACTGCGAAATGCAAAGCCACAGAGTGAGAACGGTTTCAAGATCGAACTGGCCAAGCGGTGTGTGACGCATGCTTTACGCACGGCTGCGGCCGCTTGATTTAGGGAGCAATCATGGCAACTACACAGCAATCATCTTCTCCGCTGGGTCGCGACACACGGCGCATCGATGGACCACGCAAAGTCACCGGACAGGCCCAGTACACTTCCGATTTCAACTTCCCGGGAATGCTCTACGCGGTTCCGGTAGAGGCGACGATCGCGAATGGCAAGCTACTCTCGCTCGATACCTCGATCGCCGAGAAGATGCCGGGCGTCCGTGCGATCTTTCAGCGCGCGAACATCGGAAAAATCTTTCGCTCGACTCCGGCGCCGAATTTCGATCGTGTCAACCTGGAGCGCCGGCCTCCGTTGGAAGACGACGTGATTCGATATTACGGGCAGTACATTGCGCTCGCGGTCGCTGACACTTTCGAAACGGCAAAAGCTGCGGCTGATGCGGTCCGCGCGACCTATGCGAAAGAGAAACCGAATGTTGAGGCGCAGCTCGAAGCCGGCGATGATCCTGACGTCGTCTTCACCGGCTATGGTCCAGTGCCGCGACTGCAAAGCCAACGCGGCGATCCGGAAGGCGCGTTCGCCAGTGCGCCCGTCAAGCTCGATGAGACTTATGGCACGCCGGCCGAAACGCACAATCCAATCGAGTTGCACGCCACCACCGCGATGTGGGAGGGACAGATGCTCACGTTGTACGACTCGACGCAGGGTGTCGTTAACCTGCGCAGCGTGCTGGCGCAAATGTTCGATCTTCCGAAGGAGAACGTGCGCGTGATCTCGAAGTTTCTCGGTTCCGGGTTCGGCGGCAAGCTCTATCCGTGGACACACGTTCCACTCGCCGCCGCTGCGGCGCGCCAGTTAGGCAAACCCGTGAAGCTGGTCATCAGCCGCCGGATGATGTTCCAGAGTGTGGGACATCGTGCGCGTACGCAACAGCGCATGCGGCTGGGCGCAACGCGCGAGGGCAAGCTTCTTTCGTTCCAGCACGATTACGTCTATCACCTGTCGATGATCGATCACTACCATGAAGACTGCGGTGAGGCGTCTGCGTTTCATTACAGCGTTCCTAACCTGCGCGTGCATTGGGGTCGTGCGCGGCGAAACATCGGCGCGACTGCCGACATGCGTGGTCCGGGCGCCGTGCCCGGACTCTACGCCACCGAATCGGCAATGAACGAAATGGCTTATCGGCTGAAGATCGATCCGGTGCAGTTTCGCCTCCTCAATGAACCTAAAATCGATGAGTCAAACAACCTTCCATTTTCATCACGCCACTACGTTGAGTGTCTGAATGTTGGCGCGGAGAAATTCGGGTGGTCCAAACGCAACGCGGCCGTTGGCTCGATGAAGCGAGACGGTCTGACGCTGGGCTGGGGCATGGCCGGCGCAGCGTGGATAGCAGGGCGATTCGCAGCCGCAGCGAACATGCAATTGCGCGACGATGGCACCGTGCGTGTTGCCTGCGCGACGCAGGACATAGGCACGGGGACATACACGATCCTGGCGCAGCTCGCGTCAGAGAAGACTGGCGTGCCGTTCGACAAGATCGAAGTTGAACTGGGAGACAGCTCGCTTCCGGATGGTCCAATCTCGGGGGGTTCGCTGGCGACGAGTTCATTGGTCCCGGCTGTTTTTAAGGCCGCGGATCAGGCGATCACGTCGTTGATGATCATAGCAGTCACGACTCAAGGCTCACCTTTCTCCGGACACAAACCTGAGGATCTCGCGCTTGGAGCTGGTCGCATTTACGTAAAAGCTGAAGGAGCGGGGAAGGGAGTTCCGTTCGGTGACGTGCTGCGGCGCGCGAATGCACGGCAGGTCGTAGGCAGCGGCAGCTCGGAGCAGACGGTTTTTGTCGGGACCAATAAGTTTTCCATGCACTCGTTCGGTTGTCACTTTGTCGAGGTGACGTGGCAGCCGGAGACCGCGCGATTGCGTGTGAGTCGTGTGGTGTCGGTGATGGATGCCGGTCGTATCTTGAATCCGCTGGCCGGACGCAACCAGATCCAGGGAGCGGTCGTGATGGGCATCGGCATGGCGTTGTTTGAAGAGACCACCTTCGATCCGCAGAACGGCGCGCCGATCAACAGCAACCTCGCTGACTACATCATGACAGTGAATCTCGACGCGCCTCCGATTGAAGTGCACTTTCTCGATTATCCCGACAAAGAGATCAACGAGCTGGGCGCGCGCGGCATCGGCGAGATCGGCCTCGCCGGCATCGCTGCCGCAATTACGGACGCCGTCCACCACGCCACGGGCGTCCGTGTCCGCGATCTTCCGGTCAAGATCGAAAACCTGCTCGTGTGAATTAACCGCAAAAAAAGGCACGAAAAGCTCAAATTAGCAGAATCTATTTTGAGTCTTTTGTGCTTTTTTGTGGCATGAAAAGGAGGTTCGGAAATGAAGATTTTTGTTGCCGGAGGAACGGGAGCGGTTGGTCGTCCGCTGCTCGCGAAGTTGCTGGCTAAAGGACACGACGTAGTTGCTCTGACCCGTTCTGCAGACGGAACTGAAGCCCTCGTGAAACAAGGCGTCGAGCTTGCGATCGCTGACGTATTTGATACCGATGCAGTTAAAGCGGCTGTGAGTCGCGCCCGGCCGGAAGTCGTCATTGAACAACTCACTGCGCTGCCCAAAACTTACACCAGTGAATCAATGGCAGCCGCCGCTCCGCTCAACACTCGCATCCGTTTAGAAGGAGGCGCGAACGTGCTGGCGGCAGCCCGAGCCGCAGGTGTGCGGCGTTATTTGAGACAGTCGATC
>Ga0134121_10003857_pt1 | contig 12341 bp, 10 predicted proteins | sample KB301_FD_96463 | JGI IMG/M metagenome (GOLD analysis project Ga0134121, IMG submission 96463) | Terrestrial soil microbial communities without Nitrogen fertilizer from Kellogg Biological Station, Michigan, USA - KB3-0-1 | ecosystem: Environmental > Terrestrial > Soil > Unclassified ...
ATATACCCTCGCTCTTCAGCGAGTTTTTGTAACCCGCCGCCAAGGTTGTCGAAGAAATAATTCTCCGTGAGGCCATTGCCATGGAGCGCGATCAACAGTGGATAACTGCGATCGCCTTTGTAAGAGGACGGAACGTAGACGCGGTAGGGCATGACCTCACCGGCCTCTTCGAAAAGGTAGTGCCGCTTGAAATCACCCGTCCGCCCCGCGAACGGATCCTTGCCCGCCTTGACGCTTATGAGGGCGGCCTCTGCGATCGTGAGTTCCTTTTCATAGTCGAACGAACCCACGGCAATGTTTCCGCTATCGACGTTGGCGATGTAGTCCACGGGGTATCGAACGTCGGCGTTCTGGGAATCGAGCCGGCTGAGGCGATCGTGCAGTCCTTTGTGAACCTCCATGTTCAACGTGGTGGTTCCGAGAGAACGGCCGCCTTCGATCAATTCCGCTCGAACGGCAGTCCGTCCGTCGACTCCGGAGAAATCGACGTTGAACTTGAACGGGCTATCAATGAGGTCTCGGCCGACGTTGGTGAAAAGGCCGACATCTTTCAGCTTCTCCCCGCCTGGCTTGTTCAGTGTGACTCGCATCGACAGGGGCTCCGCCAATTCGATTGAAGGCAGATAGATCTCGGTGAGCTTGAACGAGACCGGCGCCGCAGGATCGACAAACACATGATCTGTCTGGAGCGCGAGCGACGCCGTGAATTCGACATCGGCATTCCACGGCCGGTTCTGTGCCAGCGCGATTCCCTGCGTGTACAGGCGCCGGAGCTCTCCAGTGCGGCCGAGTTGTGCAGCTCGCGTAATGTCCTGGTCGAGCTTGTCGATCTTCGCCTTCAGTTCGCCCTGTGCGTTGGCTTGTGTCCTGGCGGTGTTGTAACGCGTCCTCATGATCGCAATGGTGTCTCGCGCCTGCGCCTGCGCTTGAACGCCTGAGAACTCCGCCAGCAGTATCACGATGACCAGCAACAGTTTTGCGGTTCGCATCATTTGAGCCTCCAAGAGGGTTACTACTGGAAGACCTTGGCGGCCTTGAAGTCGCCGGCCTTCACGATCGAAACGCCGTTGGGATCGATGTGCTTCTTAAACGCCGCATTGACCTGGTCCAGCGTGATCGACTTGATCTTGTCTTCAAGGTTCTTGTCCCAGGTGTACGGACGATCGAGCTGTTCGTGCTGCGCGATAAACGTCAGAAGCGAGCCGTCGGTCGAGCGGCCAATAACGCGGTTATCCAGAATCGCTTTCCTGGCTTCCGCCAATTCGGCCCCGGAGAACCCGTTCTGGTAGACCTTCTTCAACTCGTCCATGAAACTGAACTCGACCTTCGGACCGAATCCCGGATTCAAGCTCACCGTTCCCGTCAACGTGGCAGCATCGCCCTGGGCCGGCACGGTGATCCGCGCGTTGGCGCCGTAGCTGAGGCCTTCGCGGTTCCGGATCCGGTCCGCGATATGCGACGTGATCGGCTCTCCGAACATGTAGCTGGCCAGAACGATTGCCGGGTAATCCGGATCGTTCTGCGACAACTGGAACTTCTCGGCCGCGAGAAACTGCGCATTCGCCTTGTCCGGCGCTTCGATCTTCTCGTTGATCGCGGGCATCTTCTTGAAGGGCGCGATCAGCGGTTTGTAAGCCTTCGTCGTGTTCCATGAACCAAGCAGTTCCGTCGCAAGTTTCTGCATATCGGCCGGAATGACGGGACCGACCACGGCAAACACGCCGAAGTTCGCACCGTAATACTGTTCGTGGAAGCGCTTCGCGTCGTCGAGAGTGACCTTCTGCATTTCCGGAATCTGCTCCAGGCGAGTTGGCGCGTACTGTGTGTCATCCTTCGAGAAGGGGCTCAGGTAGCGATTCAGCCGTTCCTGAGCGATCGCGTTGGGATCGGTTGGGGGAACTTCGAGCGCCTTCAGCCTCTGCGTCTTGATGCGATCGAACTCGTCCTGCGGATACAGGGGTTCCTTCAGGATCTCCACCGCGAGCCGCACTGCGGCCACAAAATTCTCCGCTGGCGCGGTCACCGTTGCCGTCGCGCTGGACAATCCGCCACCGGAAGCATTCACACGCGCGTTCAGTTTGCGGAATTCATCCTGAAGCTGATCGCGTGTATGCGTCTTCGTTCCGGACATCAGCAGGTTGCCGGCGAACGCCGCAGCCTGCCGCTGATTCGCCAGGGAAGTCTGATCGCCGAAGCGCAGTTCGATCGAGCCCGTCACCATGTTGTTCGGTGATTTCTTCGAGAGCACCGCAACGCGCATCCCATTGTTCAAACGGGACTGCACGACGCGGCCCTGAATATTTTCGATCGTCGGATCGAAGTTCTCACCCGCCGCAACCGTCACAGTGCTGGTGTAATTGTCCAGCCGCTTGGAAAGATCGGGCGATGCGGCAACGAGGGTCCGGTCCGGATTAGGATCCGGAATGAAGTAACCGATCGTTCGGTTCGAGGCCTTGAGGTAATCCTTCGCAACGCGGACAACATCTTCGGACGATACGTCGGAAAGCAAGTCATGCTGCAGGAACATCAACCGCCAGTCACCTTGCGCGATTGCGGTGTTTAAAGCGCCGGTTGCAATCGCCTGTGGATCGGAAAGACTGTTTTCCAGACCGCGAAGCAGGCCGGTCCGGACGCGATCGACTTCCTCTTTTGTCGGCGGGTTCTTGACGACATCCTCCAACACTTTGTAAATCGCATCGCGCGCCGCGTCGAGCGATTGGTCTTTATTTAATGTCGCCGACACCTGGATCAGCCCCGGATCGTGAAGCCGCTGGAATCCCATGCTGGCAGACTCCGCGAGCTTCGTATCCACCAACGCCTTGCGCAGGCGGCCTTCGTTAGCGTCACCGGCTCCGCCTCCACGTCCGCCGCGGCCTCCGCCACCGGCTCCATTCATGATCGCCGCCAGAACCTGAATCGCCGCCGAGTCCGGATGGCTTGCCGAAACCGCGTGAAAGGCCACAATCAGGTTCTGACCTTCACCCACGCGGCGCAAGGTCACGGACCGCTCGCCGTCCTGCACCGGCTCGACCGTGTAGGTCTGATCGAGGACGCGTGTTGGACGCGGAATCTTACCCATCGAATCCGCGATCATCCGCAGGGTTTTCGCTTCATCGATGCGGCCGGTAATTGTGAGGACGGCATTGTCCGGCTGGTAGTACTTCTTGTAGAACGCTTCGAGACGGTTCACGGGAACCTTCTCAATATCGTCCTTCGATCCGATCGTGGATTTGCCGTAGTTGTGCCAGAGATACGCCGTCGACGCCACGCGCTCGCCGAGAATCGATGCCGGACTGTTTTCGCCACGCTCGAATTCGTTACGGACAACCGTCATTTCCGTATCGAGAATCTGTTTGGTGAACTTCACATTGACCATGCGGTCGCTTTCCAGGCTGAGCACCCACTTCAGATTCTCGTCCGTGGCCGTCACGGTCTCGTAGTAGTTCGTGCGGTCGTCGGACGTTGTGCCGTTCCAGTTGGCGCCGCTGGCGACGATTTCGTCTTTGATCTTCCGGCCATTGTTGGTTTCGATGAAGTTCATGTGCTCCAGAAGGTGAGCCATGCCGGTTTCCCCGTAGCCTTCGTGCCGCGATCCCACCAGGTAGGTCACATTCACCGTGAACTTGGGCTGGGATTGATCGGGATACAGGAGAACCTTCAGACCATTGGGATAGTCGTATTCGGTGATTCCTCCCATCGAAGCAACCTTCTTCACTCCGGCCGGCAGAGTCTGCGCAAAAAACACGGCAGCCGTGCAAACCAGAACCAATGTGACTGATGTGATCCGTCGAGCCATGGACTACTCCTTTTGGAATCCCGTGAACGTCAGTTTCTGAGCGCGCCTCCCGCGCCCGATTTCCGCGGTATAGATGTTTCCCTTCGAATCGGTTGCCAGATGGTGCAGCGTCTGGAACTCTCCTGGGTTGCTGCCAGGCCGTCCGAATGCTGTCACCTTCTCGAGCGTTTTGCGATTGAGAACAACGATCTGGGAATCGGCTAAATTTGCCACGTACAAAAACTGCTCCTGGGAGTCCGGCGAAAATGCGAGCCCGGCGGTCGTCTGCCCGGTAGTCCCGATGACCGTTTGCATGAGGAACTTGCCGGCGGTGGTGAAGACCTGAATCCGCTGATTGCTGCGGTCCGCGACATACACCAGACCATCCTTCGATACTTTGATGCTGTGGACGAGACCAAACTGCGGAGGTGGAGCAGCCGGCGCGGCGCCACGCGCCGGTGATGCGGGCGCGCGGACTTCGGGCTTGTTGCCAAACGCGCCCCACATGCGTTTGAACGCACCATTGTTCGCGTCGAGCACGATCACGCGCTGATTGCCATAGCCGTCGGCGACGAAGAGTTCGTCGCCATAGAGAAACGCATCCGCCGGTTGATGCAGGTTTTTTGTGTCTGCGTTGCCACCGCTCTGATTCCGATGACCGACTTGCAGCAGAAACTTTCCCGCCGTGGTGAACTTCAACAACATGTCGTCCGAGTCACCGGGCGGCAGCGGCGTTCCATATCCGTTATTGCCGCCGATCCAGACGAAGCCCTTGGGATCGACATAGATTCCGTGTTCCCGTTCGGGCCAGTCGTATCCGCCGGCCGGACCAGCCGGCCCGCCCCAGCTCTGAATGAAGTGTCCTGCCGCATCGAATTCCAACACCGGCGGCGCGGCCTGAGCCTGTTGCGCCGCGGGAACCGTGGCCGGCCGCTGCAGGATCCATACATGATCCTGCGAGTCGACTGCGACAGAAGAAACCTCTCCGAACAACCAATTGTTCGGAATCGCCGGCCACGAGGCCTCGGCTCGAAATTCCGGCACGCGGGATTTCGCCGGCGACTGCGCCAACACGCCGCTGATAACGGCCAGGATCAAGCCCGTTGGAAGTATCCACGCTCGGTTCATTCGGCAATCTTTCCCATTTGGATTTTGGCCCACAGACTACTGCACCGCGGGGCGAACCGACAACTGCAAGTTAAATGGTCGACGCCAAGCTTCCTAACGGCAGCACCGAGAAAGTATGATAGAGACTCCAATCAGGGGGCGATCATGAAATCCAAAACCTGGGTCCTGACGATATTTGCATTGTGCAGCGCCATGGTCATATTGGACGCTGCACGAATGTCGTCCGCACAGGAGTTATCCGGCCAGGCGCTGGTCTCCGCATTGCGGCAAGGTGGCTACGTCATCGTGATGCGCCACGCCAGTTCCCCGCGCGAGGTTCCGGACAAAACCACAGCAAATGCGGACAATGTGAAACTGGAGCGCCAACTCGACGAAGCCGGCCGCGCATCCGCGATCGCGATGGGCAAAGCGCTGCGAGATTTGAAAATTCCATTAGGCGATGTGTTGGCCAGTCCGACATATCGGGCACTGGAGACGGCACGGCTTGCCCAGTTCAGCAATCCCAAGGCGGAGGATCAACTCGGCGATGGTGGTCAGAGCATGCAAGCGGTGGCAGACGCTCAAGCCGTGTGGCTCAAGGAGAAAGTGACGCAGGCTCCGAAAGGAACAAATACGCTTTTGATCACGCACATGCCAAACCTCTCCCGTGCGTTTCCGCAGGTGTCGGCTGTTGCGGATGGTGAAGCGTTGATATTTCATCCGGATGGAAAAGGAGCAGCGCCGCTGGCCGCACGCATCAAAATTGAGCAGTGGCCGCGACTGCTTCCATAATCTCGGCCTGAATTAGAAAATACCCAGACGCACTTTCTGCCGGATGTCGTCCCCATTGAACACTTGGCCATCCGCAATAAACCCGCTCGGCGTATTACGCCATTTTTCCGTATATTTCGCTTCAATGGAATGGCATGGGGCCACGCCAGCCTTGGGCCACGGACATAGAATCGTCGCGGTGTCGTGGTCGAAGAGGTAACCGTCGTCAACGTAGAAAGAAATTTTCGTATCCACGATTTCAAATACCCGCTCGCTTCGATTTGAATACGTCTTGACCTTTTTCCCATTGGCATAATATCCGTCCGGGGTGTTCCGCCAATTCTGGCGATACTCGTGTTCCAGGGTGTAGCACCCGGTACGCATACCTGGGGGTGTTGGGCAAAGTGGAGAGCCGCTTTCTGCTGAGACGAGATAGCCATTCCGCTCGACGAAATTGATTTTGGTGTCGGGAATGTTCAGAGTCTGAGGTTTTGGCGGCACTTGAATAGGTTCTGTGATGTTTGCAACGAGATTCTCCGGCGGCTTGCTTACAGGTTTTGGCGGTGCTTGAACAACTTCTGCACTTTTCGTAGCGCGATTCTCCGGCGCCTTGCTTACAGGAGTTGTTTGCGGTTTGTCCTCTTTCTTTTCAGTCTTCACAGTTTGATCCTGCGAGGCATTGGGTACCGGAAATAGCCCGAGCGTGTGGAGAATAACCAAAAGCCCTCCAACCGCGGTCAACAAGCCACCCAGGGCGGTAAGCACGCCAGGCAATGTTGACCACCACGATCGAGGGGTTTTTTCATCACTCATTTGGTTGCCAAGTATAAATCGATCATTCTTGCCCACGCCCGGAAATTTTCCTCTGCTGGTGCACACCCGATCGATACCGAGGGAGGCGCCGCCACTCTGATTGTTACTCCGGCAGGTCAATCGCTCCTGGACGACACCGGAAACGAGTCTGCCGACAACGACGATGATGAACGGCCGAAACGGTTTCCGCAAAACCTATCCGATCCGGTAAATCAATACCCGATCTCCTCGAGGTAGTCGTCGTCGAGTCCGAAGAAGTGCGCGACTTCATGAGCGAGGGTGATTTTCACCTCGTCCAGGATCTCTTTGTCGCTGTCGCATTCCGCTTCAATCGGTTTTTGAAAGATCCAAATCGTGTCTGGATAGAGTGGGGCATCGGAGCCGCGTTCCGTCAAGGGCACGCCTTCGTAAAGGCCCAATAACGTGTCCTCCGGTGGAACCTCCATGCGCTTCAGCAATTCCGGCGAGGGTTGATCCTCGACGACAACAAGCACGTTTTCGAGCTGCTCTCGAAATACGGACGGCAAATCCCGAACCGCGCGCTGCACCAATGCCTCGAAGGCCTTTCGTTCCATGTGCGTTATTCTAGTGCCGTCCGAATTGCCGGGCAATGTGACACGCTCTTGACTTACCGATATTGCGACATGATGAATTCGGGGCCGTGCTACTCGAACCCCGAATTCTGTAATTTGAATTCGGGGTTCGAGTAGCACGGCCCCGAATTCAGTGCCGTAGAAATGGCACGGCAATGCGACATCCATGGTAGTTCTGTGATGCTTGTCGCTTTTGACTTACCGATACCGCGTTGTCATAATTCGCGGTCGGATGACGGAACTGATTTCAAAAGAGACATTGATTCTTCTCGGTATCCTGTCCGTTGTTTTCTTTATTGGATCTCTGATCGCCATTCCCATCCTGCTCGTCCGGCTGCCTGTCGACTATTTTGACGAGCGAATGTCTGGCGGCTGGCTGCGAACGTACCATCCGGCGATTCGAGTCTCCGCGCATGTTCTCAAGAATCTGCTCGGGGTGATATTCCTCCTCGCTGGATTCGCGATGCTTCTCCTACCCGGCCAGGGTGTCCTGACCATTCTGATTGGCATTTCGCTGTTGGACTTTCCGGGGAAAAACAGATTTCAACGACGCCTGCTCGGGCGGCCTGTCGTACTCCGGACAATCAATTCCATACGTGCAAAGTTTGGCAAGCCGCCGCTGGTGATTCGAGAGTATTGAACGCCGGCCCAATCCTGACTCATTATTCATTTCACCGGTTGTTTGATTTCGAATTCGTATTGGCGGACCTTGCACTGCTTGTAGAAGAAGCATGAGCGTCATGGATGCGGCCATCATGGCGATCGGCGTCCACAATTGACTTCGCTCCGGGACGAGGCAATAATCACAGGATTAATTTCCTGCCGGCTGAGGGGACTTCCATGAGACGGGCAATCACTATCGCCTCTGTTGTGTTCATTTTCAGCCTAAGCTTCGTGCCATCCCTCAATGGACAGTCCAAGGCTGGCCCCAATCCTTATGACTTCTATATTCCCAGACCGAAACTAATGACTCTACCCATGAGAATTCTTCTTCCTGGAACCCCACAAGATGGACCTCAACAAAACCTGTTTAACTTCATGAATGCACGGAATAAGTGGCCTCGGCCTCCGGTCGCCGGCCGCGAACCCATCCCGTCCATCCCGTCCATCCCGCCCGCTTTCACGCCTGGGAGAATTCCCCCACTTATCTTTCACCCAGACCAACGCAAGACCTACCAGTAATACCAGCCTCACATCTCATGCTGACGCACAACCGCCGCTGCAGATGCACTAGCGTTTCAATTCGGCAAACATGGCATCGGATTGCTGGAATTGCAGGCAGCCGGCAGTTGGCGGCGTCAGTGGGCAGCCTTTGGCGCGCCATCCGTAATCGGACTCCAGGATATTCACCATGTCGTCCTTCGTCTGGCTGGCTTTGACGATACCGATGAGCCGACTGCGCATGGTTTCGAGGTCCGAGCGGAACTGGACCACATCGGCTTTCTTCGATATCGGACCATGACCTGGAATAACGGTGTCGAACTGCAACGAGAGAACGCCATCCAAAGTTTTGGTCCAATCCATGAAACTGCCGCCCTGCGCATAGTCGACGTAGATGTTCACACCGGGAGGTCTCGTCGAGGCCGGCGCTCCCGTTCTTGGCGCCTGTCTGCCGAGAAAAAGATCGCCGGTGTGAATCACGCTGAGCTCCGGAAACATCACGACGACGTCACCGCTGGTATGGCCGCGGCCGAAATACTTCGCACGAACTTCTTTGCCTCCCAGAAAGACGGAGGCTTCGTCGGAGAACGTCACTCGCGGAAGTCCAATCGGAGTGCCGGGCGTGTCTTCGTAGTACGGCTGTTTGATATCCACGAGGTTGGCGCGGGCGTTTCGATGCGCAATCACCTCTGCGATGGGCAGCATCTTGAAATCGCCGCCGGCGTGGTCATCATGTTGATGCGTGTTCAGGATGTACCGGATCGGCTTGTCGGTCACCGACTTTACTTGAGCCAGAATGCCGTCATGATTTCGATCGAACATGTCATCGACGAGAACGACGCCTTCGCTGGTAACATAGACGGCAACGTTTCCGCCCTCTCCCGAAATCATGTACAAGTCGCCCTTTACCTTCTCGATGCGCAACGGCCCGGGAGGCTTCGCGCTCTGCATGTAAACCACCCACGCGGACTGGAGAAGCAAAACTGCGACAAAGATCGCAAGCAGAAATTTGCGGTTCATGCGGCAAACTATACCCTGACGCACCGATCCGCGTCGAGAGACGGCCGTGAATGAGACGATCAGATAGCGTCCGGCGTACGAGAGGGCGATAACGGAGTACGCGAATAAACGGCCGTTGGGAGAAAGACTGACGTTCCAGTCGTGGATCTGCCCCTTGAACCATTGGCCGGGATCGAAGGTATCCGTTCCGGTATTCCAGGCGATGAGGCGCACCTGCCGCGTCGGCCCGCGGCGAAGAATGACGCCGATCGGAGCCTCCTGTGCGAAGAGCACGTGCAGTCGGGCCGGAGCGATTCGCGATGGCACTGGTCGGTTATAGCATCCGGCGCATAACATCGATCAGGAATCCTTCAGAAGCCCGCTATAATCGCGACACGAAATAACCAGTCCATCAAGGGAGTGCTTATGAAATCAGGAGCGGCGATCGTTCTGATGTTCGTTTTCGTTTCTTCAATCGAGGCATTTGGTCAAGGGGCCGGGCTCAACGAACCACAGGCCAGAGACAAATGAAACGGCTGTTCCTCATGATGGCGATCTCCCTTGGGACACTGCAGACTGTGCCAGGAGGCACTGGGAGAATTTCCGGCATCGTGATTCAATCCGGAACCGACCGTCCGATCGAAGGCGTTGAGATCACCATCGCGCCCGCAGGCGCGGGGACGCGGCCCGGGCAGATCGGAGCATACACGGACCGGCTGGGTCGATTCGAACTTCGGGATATCGCGCCGGGACGTTATCGCCTGCAATGGAGCCGCCAGGGATACTTCACACCGCCGGTCGGTACTCCCAGTCCCGACGATTCCATCATCCGAAGTTTGACTTCACAGCTTGGCACGGACGATCTTGCCATTCCGTCGCCGCCAGCGGCAACAAGCGTGACCGTCGATGTCGCTGCAAACGAGGCATTGGGGGGATTCGTCTTCACGCTGATTCCCGGAGGCGTCATCAGCGGACACGTGCTCGATGCTTCGGGCAATTCTCTGGTGAGCGCGACGCTGACCGCACTACGCGTGAATTACGAATCTGGAAGACTGGTGCTCCGCCCTGCGGAAAGTACAACAAGCTCGGATGATCGCGGAAATTTCCGGCTCCATGGTCTACGGCCCGGCGAATACTACGTTCGTGCGGAGTACCGTCCCACGCTGACAGGATCGAATGAAATTATCCGCACATACTTCCCCGGACTGAGCGTTGCGACATCCGCGACTCCGATTACGGTGAACGAAAGTGGCGAGTCGCCAGGAGCAGACTTCAGTATTCCCCGCAACGGTGCAGTGAAAATCTCGGGCACTGTCACGGGCGCTGCAGGATTGCCGCGGCTGACAATGTCGTTCTATCTGCTGCCGGCGGATGCCAACAATCTTTTTGACCCCGGCGCCATCTCGTTTGGGAATTCCAACACGAATGCGGCCGATCGCGCCGCCGGCGCGTTCGAGTTGCATGGAGTTCCGCCGGGCCAATACAATCTCTGCGTTATTGCGTACGACAACGATCAAATGCTGCCTTTTTCCGGCCGGGTATTGGTGGATGTCGGCTCTCAGGATTTACTGAACGTTGCGATCGACATTCATCCTGCATCCGATTTAGAAGGACGCGTGATTCTCGAAAATGGTGCCGGCATCCGCAAGCCGGTCAGTCTGAGAACGCGCGACGTCGAAGCCTGGCTCCCCCGGCAGTTTCCCGAATCGGCTCCACTGAATAACGTCAATCCCGATGGAACGTTTAAACTCGTCCGCATTCTCGAAGGACGATACTCGATGACAACTGCAACCGACGATGTTTGCGTTGTCGATCTGCGTCAAAGCGGGAAAAGCACCTATGACGACGGATTCGTGGGCGGCAACAATGCGGGCCCAGTTGAAGTGGTGCTCAGCAATCAGTGCGGTAAGATTCAGGTGCAGGTCGTCGACGAAAACCAAAAACCGGCGCCGAATGCTTTTGTCTCGCTGGTGCCGTCGGGGGAACATCGGCGCAATCCGCTGCTATACAAGCGCGCAACGTTTGATGTCGCGGCTTCAAAATATCTCCCGATCGAACTGATTCCTCCCGGCGAGTACAAGATGTTCGCGTGGGACTACATTCCTCCCAATGCCGAGCTGAATGCCGCCTACCTTTCCAGATTCGAAGAACGAGGCGTACCGGTTGTTGTCGGGCATGGAACTTCGCTGACGGTCCAATTGCCATTGATCAAGACAACGCGCTGAAGTAGGAACTCCAGAAAGGTTGCCGAAAGCCACCACATTCGTGGCGGAACAAGCTAAGAGACGGTTTTCCTGGTGCGCCGTCGATTTGAGCCCGTCAATAATCCGCCGTGCTTTCGGCGAGATCGACGCGGTGATTGGATAAGAACGTCCGCGGGAATTTGAAGGTGAATGTGCAACCGTCGAATCATTTGAAGCGACAAAGGCCGGGCTCCGCGCATGACTTCATAGACGCGAGTTCGGCTCCCAATGATGCCCACCAACGATGGGTAATCCGCGTTCTGCTGTTCGAGTCGGAATCGAATCGCATCCAACGGATCGGGAACATCGATCGCATGGTGGATCCGCTCATATGCTTCAACCAGCGTCGCCAGAACATCCAGCCGGTCACCCGCAGGCGATCCTTCCTTAGCGCCCCAGAGTTTCTCAATTTCCTTCAGCGCCTTCGCGTGATCCTTTTCGTTTCTGATTGGACTAACTTTCATATTGCACCGTCCTCACATCAATCTTGTCGTAGTCTGAATGAGTTCCGATCCATTTAACGAAAACGATTTGCCGTTTGTAGTCGATTGCAGTAACCATTCGATAGTCATTACCCTTGATATTGAAAACCACCCGATCGGAGCTGATAATGCTCGCAGTCCGATACTGCGTTTGGACATCTCCAGGATTTTTCCAGGCCGCCCTCATTGCTTCATGAAACCATGCATCCAAAGCCGCTTTTACCGCTCGCTGGTCTTTGTGGCCGGCGCACTGACCGACAAACCGGGTTAACGTTTTTCGGGCGATCACTCTCACACGTCTGCATTGTATCTTGTGCCCAATGCGGGCACAAGATTCATTCCGTATCGCGGTTAAGAAGGGTGCGACGGATAGGCGGTCAAGCCAGGGAATCCACGC
>Ga0134121_10003858_pt1 | contig 12341 bp, 9 predicted proteins | sample KB301_FD_96463 | JGI IMG/M metagenome (GOLD analysis project Ga0134121, IMG submission 96463) | Terrestrial soil microbial communities without Nitrogen fertilizer from Kellogg Biological Station, Michigan, USA - KB3-0-1 | ecosystem: Environmental > Terrestrial > Soil > Unclassified ...
AAGCAGCCTCTACCCTCAGCTGGCGCAACGAGTCAGCAGTGTGGAAGTTCTTCGCATCCTGCTCAGCATCGGCGGAGTCGAGATCGCACACTTCCAGACCTGGCATGACAAGGCCGGTAACGCACCGCAGCTGATCGACGTCGTGGATCCCGTGACAGGTGTAAAGGTAACCTTCCCGGACCTGAATTCTTCTCCGCTGGGGGGAGAGGACTTTCAAACGAACCTGATCATGCCTGAGCCAACTGTGTTCCTCAGCAAACAGCTACCGGCATGTTCCATTATTCGCCCCACGGCAACGAACGGCGCAGCAATGGGAGCCCTCCAAAGCCTAACGGCTGACGGGCTTTTCATCGGGCAGTCAAAAGCATTTTTCACCTTCCTGCGGGATCTTGCGGAAAACGCGGATGCAGCTAGACGCATACCCTGAGTAGGGTAATTGCTTGCCTGCTTGAACTTTCTGCGGGCACTAATGCCTTACAGTGCCCGCACTTACTTACTGTGGTCGCGACAAGTCATTTTCATCCAAAGGAGCAAGTATGTTTGAAGGACTATTTCAACCCATGCATCTTCTAGTCATTTTTGGCATTGCTTTGCTCGTGTTCGGACCTAAGAAGCTGCCTGAGCTAGGCAAAGGAATCGGTGAGGGTATCCGGGGCTTCAAATCAGCGATGATGGATCAACAGAAACCAGTCGCCAGTAGCACTAACGTTGTTGAGGACAAAAACTGACAGAGGGTGGCGTATGGGTTTAGGCACAGAACTACCGCCCCTTGGCGCGTTTCGGATTTGTCGTGTTGGGTCCGAAGCGTATGCAAACAATGTTGGGACATGTGGCGCGGGGCCAAAGCGGAACTTTACAAGGTGAGTTGCGGCATCAAGTCTCAGCTCCAGGGAGAAGTCAAAGGCGCTGCAGGACGCCAGAAATGATGCTGAGACTCCCAGCGGAGCGCGCCCTCGTGAGGGCGGTCTATGAGGAAGCAAGGTCGCTTCACGCCAACAGTCGGGGTTCGATCTGTGCAAATGGCGCACATTCAACTCAGCTGGCTCAAGCTCTAGCCTAGGTTTGCTTGCATAATTCACCGCTGCGTGTTGGTCACGAGAGGCTGCACACGGCACAACCGTTGTGAACACAAAAGGAGAATTGACCGATGAAGACGTTAATGCGCCTCTGCGCAAGTACAGCATGCGCCCTAATCATAAGTGCCACTGGCTTTGCGCAGCACTACACCCAAACCAATCTAGTTTCCAACACGCCGGGAGTTGCTCCAGTCACCGACTCTCAGTTGATTAATCCGTGGGGTTTATCCCGCGCTTCTGGCAGCCCATGGTGGATCTCTGACCAAGCGACTGGTTTCAGCACGTTGTACAACGGCCCAGGTGTCAAACAGAGTCTAATCGTCACCATCCCGCCATCTGATCCAACTAACAAGAACACGCCTATAGGTTCACCCACCGGAACAATCGCGAATGGCAGCCAAACAGATTTCTTGCTCGCACCAGGTAAACCAGCCGTATTCCTCTTCTCCACCATTGATGGGACGATTGCTGGATGGAATCCAGCGGTGGCGTTAGCTCAGGGTTCCGCCCCACCGTCGACCAACGCTGTAACAGTAGTCAAAACCAGCGACGGATCCAGCTTCACCGGCCTGACCAGCGCTTTCGTCAATGGCAAACGCTTTCTGTATACAGCCAACTTCAGCAGGGGGCGCGTAGACGTTTATGACAACACATTCCAGGTTGTAAGGTTCTCGAAGAACTCCAGCGGGAATTCCAATAACAATAATAAGGGGCCGTTCTCGGAAAATTCTTTCGTCGATGAACACCTGCCGGAACACTACGTGCCTTTCAATGTACAAGCTGTAGGCGAAGATATTGTGGTCACCTATGCGCTGCACGAGGGAAGTTCGCCCTTTGAAACCGACGGCCCGGGCCTGGGCTTCGTGGACATTTACAGTTCAACGGGCCAACTCTTGCGGCGGCTTGAGCACGGTGATTGGCTAAATGCGCCGTGGGGCGTGGCTTTGGCACCACTCGATTTCGGACGCTTCAGCCATGATCTGCTGATCGGCCAGTTCGCCGGCGGTGGGGATACCCAATCCAGCGGTTTCATCGCCGCTTACGACCTAGCGACTGGGAAATTTGACGGACTGCTCGAGGATACAAACGAAAAACCGCTGGCCATCAATGGCATTTGGTCCCTTAGCCCTGGGAATGTCAGTCCGGCTAATAGCGATCCCGCGGCTGCGCCTGCGGCGGAGGTGTACTTTACCGCTGGACCGAATCATGGTTCTGGAGGGTTGTTTGGTTACTTGACAGCGGTTTCTGCCGAGCTAACCGAGGGAAATACACAGTAAGAAGCATCGGTCGTAACACAGCTTGCCTTGGAAGGCATCGATAAATCGATGCCTTCAACCTAACGTGGACCTTGCCCTGCCCTACACAACGATCAGCCTATGCGGAGGAGGCGATGTCTGGTTTACAGAGAAATGGTTCGGCACTCATTACGGCAGCATCCACGGGAACAGGCGCGGTGTATGCTGCCCGGCATGCCCGTCGGGGCTACGACCTCATCCTCGTTCCACGCGACAACCAGCGCCTAAGCCAATTAGGAAAAGAAATCGCTACGAAAACTGGCCGCAGAGCCGAAGCTCTTCCAGCAGACCTTACGGTAAAAGGCGATCTTCTGCGCATCGAGGATCGCCTTCGTACTGACGAACATATACCGCACTGGTAAATAATGCCGGCTTGGAGGCGCAGCGAAGCCAATCGATTCGAACGTGGACGAGATGGATAACATGATCAAACGGTACACGCAGACACGCGTGTTGAAATCCGGTCAGCTGTGTCGAACCCTTGACTTTATCGACGAACGGATTCCGGGGCTGCAGCGTCTTCACACTCGCTGTGCCGATGCCCCGGTTGGCCTTCAACTGACGAAAGCAAGCGAGACTCGCGCGCGATCGGCATATTTCCGGATCTGCTCTTGTCGCTCACCACCTTAGACTCTTCAGACTCTTCAAGTGGTCAATACCGACGATTGGCAACTCGCGTGCTATTGCTTGAGCAACAGTTTGGCCATGATGGCGGCCCGGAACGGTGCGCGCAACCAGCTGTTCTTTACAGCGGGCCCGAACAATTATGCAAACGGCCTATTTGGCGTGATCACGTTTGGAAACTAGAGCGGCCACAAGTCAGTTGCGCAGGCCAGCGTTTGCCTTTTTCCTCAGCAAGGCTTCGCTGGGACAATCCGACGTCGAGAATAGTAAATGCCTTCTTCGTATGACGTTTGTCACGAAGGAGCAGCGCCACAACCCGATATGTCTTCCCACAGGCACACCGCGAAGTTGTGCTTGAAGCGTAGCACCAGCCGCCGCACAACTCATTGCTAGAGTAGGGAGCAATTTTTACATCTTGGAGACAAATGATAAGCAACCACTCTCTTCGGCTGGATGCTCTCACTGCTAGTGAGTCTTAAGGGATTTCTAGGCCGCGATGCGGCTTCAAACATGATCAGCGCTTTCATACGAGGCTGTCAACAGAAGTGGCGTGCGCGGTTCAGAGGGGCGAGCCGCGAGGGCGGCAGCTTAATCGCGATATTTCTGGCTGTCATCACTCTCGCCAGCGGGATTCTTAACCTGATTTCCGTGGTGGGTGGGGCGTCGCAGCCGAAATTGCTAGTGACAGTCTTTCCTCTTGAGTTCAGCCACACGTCGCGAGCTCTGAGCATTCTCATGGGGTTTGCGCTCATTGTTTCATCGCTCAACATCTACAAGCGCAAGAAGCGCGCTTGGGCCGTTGTTCTCGCCCTGTCGGTGTTTTCGACTATCTTTCATCTGATCCGAGAGCCCCACAACGAACAAGTGCTTTTATGGTCCGCGCTGGTCTTGCTGCTGCTTCTAACGCGTGACATATTCACCGTCAAGAGCGGCAGACCGGACCTCCGGTCAGCCTTGGTGCGCCTCCTCGTTTCTGGGGCGGCAGCCCTTGGCTACGGGATCGCAGGATTCTGGCTGCTCGATGAGCGGCATTTCGGCATGAATTTCCGCATTGGAGACGCCATCGCCGCTACGTTGCGTTTCCTGTCTCTGTCAAGCGATCCGCGGTTGTCACCGCATACGCAATTTGGGCATTGGTTCCTTGATTCTCTTTACTTGATTACGATGACGGCAAGCATTTATGCATGCTTCGCCCTGTTCCGACCTATGCTCTACCACTTCCGGACGGCACCCCGTGAACGCGCGTTGGCCAGGAAGATCGTTCAGCAGTATGCCCGAACGCCGCTCGACCTGTTTAAGCTCTGGCCGGATAAGTCTTATTTCTTCTCGCCTTCGCAGCGCTGCGTGATCGCTTATCGAGTAGCGGACAACATTGCCATTGCCCTCGGAGATCCGGTTGGACCGGAAGAGGAGATCGGGCCGACCGTGTGCAAATTCCTGGAGATGTGTCGTGGGAACGGATGGGCCGTCGTCTTCTATCAAACTCTTCCCGATTTTGTGCCCTTGTATCGCCGATTTCGACTGAAAAAGCTAAAAATCGGTGATAACGCCATGGTGGACCTGTCTGACTTCTCACTCCAGGGCAAGTCCAGACGAGAACTTCGCTCCAAGGTCCGACAGCTGGAAGCCATGGGCATTCACATCTGCGAATTTCAACCGCCGGTGCCGGACGATATCATCAGCCAATTGAAGGCCGTCTCTGACCAGTGGTTGCGGATTCCTGGCCGCCGGGAGCGCAGTTTCACGCTCGGCCAATTCGATCCCGATTATCTGCGGTCGAAGCCGCTACTCGTCGTCATGGATAGCGCCGGAACGGTGCTTGCCTTCATAAATCTAATCTCTGTTGACAGTACCGAAATCACCGGCGATCTGATGCGGCGGCGCACGGATGCCCCCAATGGCATCATGGACTACCTCTTTTTAAAGCTGTTTCTGTATGCCAAGGGGAAAGGTTATGCACGCGTCAGTTTGGGAATGGCGCCCATGACTGGCTTTCAGGAGCGTGAGGAGGCCACGGCGGAAGAACGCGCGATCCACGGCTTGTTTCAGAAGCTCGATTTTGTCTTCAGCTTCCGGGGCCTGCACCACTACAAGGCTAAGTTTGCAACTTCGTGGGAGCCGCGATACCTAGTCTACAGGAACGTTCTGGAACTGCCGCGTACAGCTTTTGCGTTGCGCCGGGTATCGGAGATTGAGGACGAGCGCGACGAGAGCGAAAAAGAACCGGCGCGTATCAGGGAGCAACAATAACCAATGGTACCTCGTTTCAAGCTTTTGGCCATCGGCGCCATCATCCTGGCGTTCTGGACAACAGTTTGCGCCGAGAGCCCAAAACCTGGCAAGAATGAGGTAACAATCCGGGATCACCAGCAGAAGGTTTACTTGTATCCCGCAGAAGGTGCCGGGCAGCATCGCAGGGTCCTGTTTGCGCCCGGCGACGGCGGTTGCCGAGGATTTGGGATTACGATCACGGAGGAACTCGCGAAGGCCGGTTACGACGCGTATTGCTTCGATACGCGCCGCTATCTTGAGAGCTTCACCGGGCCGGTGGTGCTAAGCACGGAGGAGATTGCTTCTGACTTCAACCAGATGGCGCGTTGGATTCAGCGGGGAGCACAGGAGCGCATTCTGCTCGTCGGCTGGTCGGAGGGCGCAGGACTTGGCCTGGTTGCGACAACAGATGCAGCGAACCAAGCTACCTTTCAGGGCTTGGTCGCTATTGGTACGCCGGAAGACAACATTTTGGCTTGGCACTGGGCAGACATCGGCGCGGAGATCACCAAGAAACTGCCCCATGAGCCGACTTTCAAGAGTGCCGATTTCATGGCGAAAGTGTCGCCAATCTCGCTATTGATGATTGCATCGACGTCCGATGAATATATTACGCCTGAAGCTACGCGCGCGCTTTTCGCTGCTGCTCATCAACCGAAGCGCTTGGTCATGATCGATGCCCGTGACCACAAATACAGCGGCAACACCGCGGCCTTCTTCCGCGCCCTCCGAGAAGGTTTGAGTTGGATCGAAGAGCAGCGCCGATGAACTCGTCCGGCGTGGATGCGCTACAGAGAGAGGCGCAACGCACCCGTGTCAAACCCGCGCTGGTATATGCCTTCGCGGCGGCTTGCCTGGTCTGGGTATTTCACGATGTGCACCCACGTCAGTTGCTTGCCTCCATGTCCATTGCCAACTGGTGGCTCGTTGCGCTTGCGATCATTGTTGACATCCTGACTTATGTCCTGCAAGGCGTCCGATGGAAGCTGCTGCTCGCTCCTGTAGGATGCCTGAGTTCCATGAGAGCTACCCAGGGCATTTACGCCGGACTATTTACCAATGAGTTGGTGCCGTTACGCTTCGGCGAATTGGTTCGGGCATTTCTGGTCTCGCGGTGGCTGTCCTCGCGGTTCACATCAGTGCTGCCATCTATGGTGATCGAGCGCTTTCTCGACGCTCTATGGCTGGTCGTCACTTTCGGCGTGGCCGCCATTTTCGTGCCAATACCAAAAGAGCTCACTGAAGCTGCCGCCTTTCTTGTCGGAGTAGTGCTCCTGGCTAGTTTGCTGTTTCTGTGGATAATTTTTCGAAAGCAAGAGGAAGACAACTGTAATAGACGACGGTTCTCATCGCGTCTACTGAAAGGGATTGCACTTTTCGCCTCGCAGCTGTCCCTCAGATTCAGCGACATTGTCGCCTCAAATCGGTTCTCCTTGGCCGCTTTACTCTCGGCCGGCATGCTCGCCTGCCAGGCCCTGGCCCTTTGGTTCATGATGCTGGCCTGCCATCTGGGGTTACCGCTCGGAGCCGGCATAATCGTCTTGCTGGTCGTTCGGCTTGGCACCGCCATCCCCAACGCACCCGCCAACGTCGGTAGCTTTCAGTTCTTCTGCGTCTTGGCGCTCGGTCTGTTTGGAATCGAAAAGACGTCTGCGGCTGGATTTTCGGTCGTCTATTTCCTGGCTTTAACTGTCCCGCTGTGGATCCTTGGCCTGCTTGCCATCAATTCTACCGGTATCCGCCTGTCAACCCTCCTTGAAGGCGCCGCCCTCCGGCGCAACAGCGGTCACACCTGAGGCAGCGTCGACAAAAGGAATCCTTCGTTTGCTGGAATTCTGACAAGCCGACGATCCGGGATCTCGCCGGCGCTCCTCTAATTGCACACGTCCTTCCAAAGTGGGTGAGGATGAGAACTTTTAGCTTCTGCTCGATTGCGGAACAACCTTGGCTTCCCTCGCCCTTCTTGACGGTCATCCTAAACGGGAGAAGTCACATTTCCAATGGACTAATTCCCTCCGGCGAGTCGCGTTAGCCCTCAGAACCCGGTCAGTGAGCGATATCGCGATGTTTCAACAGCGCATAGGTACGCAAGTCTTCGGATGAGAACAGGCGTTCACTTTCGCGTCTCGTAGAGCGCAAGGACAAGCGCTCCCGCCGACGCAGAGAACACCGAATAGTCGAGCGGAGACTTGATGCCGAACGAGATTGCCATGGCAGTGCCGAACAAAAGCAGTAGGATGGAACTGCCGAGAGCTGCCCAACGGAGCCAAATGCCAAGCACCAGAGCAAGGCCAAATGCGAGTTCTGAAACGGTGGCGGACCACGCTAGGAATGGAATCGTGGAGGCGGGCATGAAGGAATTCACTTGCGCTGTGTACCGCATGAATCCCGCAAAATTGCCATAGCCGACGTTCCTGCCGGTATACAGACCGAAGCGGTCGGCGATCCCAGAGAGGAATGATACTCCGAGTGCTATGCGCAGGTAGAACATTCCCCACCGCTGCCAAGCTACCTCGCGCGATTCCGTCGTTTTGCTGTTTAATGTTGCAGGCGAGCTATTCATAGATCACCCATTCGTGCTCTGCCAAAGCCAGCCTGAAGCTAGGCCAAGGGTCTATCGTCTCCCAAGATACCAACCAATTCTTCAAGCGTTCAAAGGTCATTTGCAATTCCGGCCCCGCCACAACCGGCCAGTTTACTCGCAAGACTCGCCATGGGCATTTTTGCGGCTCCTTGTTGGGTGTAGCGGATCAGCGTAACGAGGTGTGACATACGGCGTTCCTCCTGATACGAGACTGAGGCCTACGAAATTTCCTTGTTGGTCAATGGTGATATTACTCCCACAACCTTTTTCCCAGATACCGTCACTCCCTTTGATTGACTTGCCTACACTTCCGCCATAGCATCGTTGCGCATGATCGGCCAAACCATTTCACACTACCGCATCGTCGAGAAGCTCGGCGGTGGTGGTATGGGAGTTGTGTATAAGGCCGAGGACACTCGCCTTGGCCGGTTCGTGGCTTTGAAGTTCTTGCCCGACGAAGTAGCTCACGATCCCCAAACACTCGAGCGTTTTCGTCGCGAGGCCCGTGCCGCGTCGGCTCTTAACCATCCCAACATCTGCACGATCTATGAAATTGACGAGAGCAAGAAGCGAACCTTCATCGCGATGGAATTGCTGGAAGGAAACACGCTCAAGCATCTGGTTTCGGGGAAGCCGCTGGAAATCGAGACAGTTCTGGCCCTGGGCATTCAGATTGCCGACGCTCTGGATGCGGCCCACCGCAAAGGCATCGTGCATCGTGACATCAAGCCCGCCAACATCTTCGTCACCGAACGAGGTCAGGCGAAGGTGCTCGACTTCGGGCTGGCAAAGCTCACTCTCAAGCCGGAAATGGCCGCAGGAAGTTCCGCGCCCACCGCGACCTTCGACGAAAACCTGACCAGTCCCGGCGTCGCGATTGGGACAGTGGCGTATATGAGCCCGGAGCAGGTCCGGGGAAAAGAACTCGATCTGCGCACCGATCTTTTCTCCTTCGGTGCAGTTCTTTATGAGATGTGTACGGGAATGCTGCCTTTCCGTGGCGATACTTCGGGAGTGATCTTCGATGCGATTTTGAATCGGGCGCCGGTCGCGCCGGTGCGCTTAAACCCAGGAGTTCCTGCCAAGCTGGAAGAAGTCATCACCAAAGCGCTGGAAAAGGACTGTGAGACCCGTTGCCAGTCGGCGGCGGAGCTGAGGGCAGACCTCAGGCGTCTGGACCGGGACACCAGGAGCGGGCGAATTTTAGCGGTGGTAGGCTCGCCCGTTTTGAAGCCGCGCGAAAAGGTACTAGGAAGGTGGATATGGGTTTCAGCGGTGGGTATCGTCCTGCTGGCACTCCTCGTGGGCGTCAATGTTGGAAAATGGCGAGACCGCCTCTTCGGCCGCGCCGGGTCTCGGCCGGTCGAATCGCTGGCCGTGCTCCCGCTCGCCAATCTTTCTGGTGACCCTACTCAGGATTACTTCGCCGACGGAATGACCGAAGCCCTGATCACCGACATGTCAAAGATCAGCGCGCTGCGAGTGATCTCGCGGACGTCGGTGATGCACTATAAGGGTACACAAAGGACCCTGCCAGAGATTGCCCGGGAGTTGAATGTAGACGCGGTGGTAGAAGGCTCCGTGCTGCGTTCGGGCGACCGGGTGCGCATCACAGCGCAGCTGATCGAGGGATCGACTGATCGACACCTGTGGGCCAACAGCTATGAACGCGATTTGCGCGATGTGCTGGCACTGCAGAGCGATGTGTCTAGCGCCATTGCGAAAGAGATCCAAGTGAACCTATCGCCACGGGAGCAGGTGCGCCTAGCCAGCTCCGCTCCGGTTAATCCAGAAGCACACGAGGCCTATCTAAAGGGCCTTTTCTATTTTAATGAAGGCCGCGACAAGCAGTTCAGCACAGGTGCCTCGGAGTCGTTCCTCAAAGGTATCGAGTATTTCGAGCAAGCGATCAAGGTTGATCCGAACTATGCGCTGGCCTATTCCGGCTTGGCTCGCTCCTATCACTGGCTTGGATGGGACCAACCAGAGCTCTATAGAAAGTCGATTGAAGCCGCCAAGAAGGCTATACAAATTGACGACACAATTGCCGAAGCGCATGCTGCGCTCGCCTACGTGATGTTTATGCACGATTGGGACTGGAAGGGGTCCGAAAGAGAATTCAAGCGCGCGATTGAACTGAATCCGGGCTATGGCGAAGCTTACCACGGATATGCTCTCTACTTGCTAGCGGTGGGTCGATTGGACGAGGCCATCCTGGAGATCAACAAGGCGATCGACTTAGACCCGCTTACGTTGCCGCAAAAAGAGAGCGCGGCAGGAATCTACAGTTGCGCTGGCCGATACGACTTGGCGATTGAAAAGCTCCAGAGCGCGCTTCAACTATATCCGAATAGTGCGAACTTCCACTACGATCTTGGCAATGTCTATATTCGGAAGAAAATGTTTGCGGATGGACTGGCTGAGATCCAAAAAGCAATCAAGGATACGGCAGGTGATCCGCAAAGAAAGAGCTATCCCCTGGCGTGGGCTTTTGCGGTGATGGGCAACCGGTCCGAAGCGATCCAGATTCTCGACCAGTTGAAGAAGCCGTCGCAGGATGTACCTGACATGATAGGAATCATGTCAATCTACGCGGCTTTGGGTGACAAGGACCAGGCCTTCGCCTGGCTGGAGAAAGCCTATCAACACCACGCGGACGCACTGCCGTATATCAAGTGCGCGGACTCGGTCGGCAGCTTGGATTCCGATCCGCGATTCCGAGCCTTGCTAGAGCGCATGGGCCTTCCTCCGTAAGGTTCGGGTGTGCTTATCGACAGGTCGGCTTCTCCGACTGACGGCCCATCAGCCATTCCTCGACGATCCATGTGTAGATAACACGAGCCACGCTCATCTGACAGCTCTGGAATGCCGGTAGCTCCGCATCGGATTGATCTCGTTCTTGTATACCGAGCCGCCCTTCATCACGAAAACCATGCGGCGCACGACGGTGACGTCTTTCAGCGGATCACCATCAAGCGCAATGATGTCGGCTTCCAGTCCTGGTGCGAGCGCGCCGATCTGGTCACCCATTTTCATTGCTTCGGCGGCAAGTGAGTTTGCGGAGAGGAGAGCATCCAGTGGAGCGATGCCACCCTCGACAACGCGGTTGATCAGGTCTTCGACGTTGTGGCCGTGCATGCCGGCGAGTGCATCCGTGCCGAAGACGATCTTCAGGCTTGAAATCTTGTGTGCGCGCTGGACGACCCCATGGGTGATGGGCAGGAGCTCCTTCATCGGCTCGAACTCCTGCGGTGTCTTGGGAAAGAAGGGAGTGCCGGCATAACGCGCACGGTTGTCCAGATAATTCTGGATGAGCTGCCCGGCTTGCGGATCGAAGTAGATGCCTTTCTCGGCCATCGCGCGCAGGTCGGCTTCGGTCGCGCCGAGGCCATGTTCGACCTGCGTGCACCCGGCGGCAACGGCGCCGTGCACCGCATCGTAATTCGCGTGGACAAGCGTGCGCAGGCCCAGCTTGCGTGCTTCGTCACAGGCCGCTTCAAGGTCTGCCTGCGGAATCGTCTGCGCGGTTTGGCGCATTCCACCCGAGGCATAGATCTTCAGGAAGTCTGCGCCGGCCTCCTTTTGTTTGCGGACGAAGGCGCGGACTTCGTCGGGGGTACCGGTCTGCTCGCCGCGGCCCACGAGCGGCTCGGTGATCGTCAAGATCCGTGGCGCCGCTAGTCCGTCGTGAGCGGCCGCGTCGCGAAGCGCAGTAACGCTGTCCATGCTCTGGATCGTGGTGAAGCCAGACAGCAACGTAGCGTAAGCATTCGCGGCAGTGCGGTATGCGGCTTCAGGTGTGGTGCCGCCCATTCCGGCGTTCTTACCGTCCGGTCCGAAGCTCGACGTGATGTGCACGTGCGCATCGATCAAACCTGGCATCACCGTCAACCCACGCAGGTCATAGTCGATGGGCGAAGCCTTCGGATCAATGGCGACGATCTTGGAGCCCGAAACGACAATGCGCGTGTCGCGCAGAACCTTTCCTTTGCCGTCGAGGGCGGTGCTGACGGCGATGACTACGCGATTCTCGGCTTCCGCAAACTGGCCCAAGTGGATCATCGCCAGCAACAGAAGAAGAGTCGTGACACGCATCCCGCCTCCGCCTGAGAACAACCTCAAGGCCCGCCTCCATTCCTCTTATGTGCAGGCCTGTGTGCATTGTGCCAGCTTGCTCCAGCATCAGTGTGTCTGCCTGACTGACGGCCCATGAGTCGTCCAGATCTACATCGGTTCATAACCACTGCTCTCCGGAATACGCAGTGTCTGAGGACTGTGCCTATTTTCTTGCCAATTTGCGGACGGCCGACCATTTTGGACCATGAGTTGATTAAGCTTAGTCATTATGAACCCGTTGAGATCGCCTTGGGAAAGCCTGGCGCGAATCTGCGGCCCACGAGCACGATGGTTGCACTCCTTCGAAAATTCCTCTCCTACATTTAGATTGCGGTTTCGGCAGTAGCGGGGTTTAGTAGGTCTGATCGCGACCTC
>Ga0134121_10003859_pt1 | contig 12341 bp, 10 predicted proteins | sample KB301_FD_96463 | JGI IMG/M metagenome (GOLD analysis project Ga0134121, IMG submission 96463) | Terrestrial soil microbial communities without Nitrogen fertilizer from Kellogg Biological Station, Michigan, USA - KB3-0-1 | ecosystem: Environmental > Terrestrial > Soil > Unclassified ...
CATGAGCGAGCCGGTCCAGAAGCGGCTGCTGCGCGTGCTGCAGGAGGGCGAGTTCCTGCCGGTGGGCGGGCGCGAGATGCGCAAGGTCGACGTGCGCGTGCTGTGCGCGACGCACCGCGACCTGCGGGCCATGGTGGCGGCGGCCACCTTCCGCGAGGACCTCTACTACCGCCTCGCCGTGGCGCAGATCCGACTGCCGCCGCTGCGCGAGCGGCCCGAGGACATCCCGCTGCTCGTGCCCTACTTCCTCAAGCGGCACGGCGGCTCGCCGCGCGCGATCGACCCCGAGGCGCTGGCGCTGCTCACCGCGCGGCCCTGGCCCGGCAACGTGCGCGAGCTCGAGAACTTCGTGATGAACCTGCTGCTCTTCGACCGCGAGGGCAGCCGGCTGACCGCCGAGCTCGTGCGACGGGTGCTCGACGTGGAGGGCGAGGCGGCGCCGGCCGAGGTCGACGAGCCGGCCGACGAGCCGGGAGGGATCAAGCTGCGCCTCGAGAACTACGAGCGGCGCCTGATCCAGCAGGCCCTCGAGCGCGCCGGGGGCAACAAGGCCAAGGCCGCCCGCGACCTGGGGATCGGGGTCCGGACCCTCTACAAGATGCTCGACCGGCTGGGTTTGTAGGCGGCCGCCGGAATGGCCGGTCCGCGACGCCGGCCGGATTTCCCGGCCGTGCGGGCCCGGGCCGATGGCATATACTGCCTGCCGCCCGTCCTGCGCCTGTGCAGGACGCACGTTTGCCGCGTCCCATCCGCCCGAGATCCATGCCGTCCGGCTTCCGAAACCGCGCACTGCGCCTCGCGGCGCTGGCCCTCGCCCTGCTCGTCGGCGTCCCCGCCACGGCGATGTTCGTGCGGACGACGGTGCACTTCGCCGCCTCCTTCGACGTCAGCTCGGCGCCCGGCGGCGGCGGCGTGCAGGCCGACGTCGGCCAGATCGTGCTCCTCGCGCCGCCGACCGAGTTCGACGTCGTCGCGACCGCCGGCGGCGGCGGCGAGCTCAAGATCCACGACAGCGGCACGACGTCGCAGGCCACGTTGGTCGGCACCTTCAAGACCAACTTCAAGGGCCAGCAGCTCGACGCGACCTGGACCATGCGCAGCGGCCAGGTGACCAGCCAGTTCGACGTGCGCTTCGTCGACGACAGCGACTCGGGGATGATCGACTGCGGCTTCGGCGGCGACGGCACGATCGTCGTCGGCGGCCAGCACCTCATGCCCTACGTCGCCGGTGTCGACTACGACTTCGAGCTGTCGATCAACTCGCCGATGGTGGGTCCGGTCACCTGGACCGTGCTCGTCACGGCCCTCGACGGCTCGCAGGCCGCGGCGGTGGGCGTGGGCGTGCTGCCCTACACGAGCCCGGTGACGATCAAGGCCGTCATGCTCGTGCGCCCGGCCGGTGCACCGGCGGGCGACTTCTGGGTCGACGACCTCAAGGCGGTTTCCAGCAGCCCCAGCTTCAAGTAAGGTCGCGCCGATGCGCCTGCTCGTGACCGCGGGCGGCACGCGTGAGCCCATCGACACGGTGCGCGTGATCGCCAACAGCAGCACCGGCCGGCTCGGGGCCCGCATCGCCGACGAGGCCACCGGGGCGGGCCACGACGTGCTGCTCCTGCACGCCTCGACGGCGGCGCTGCCCTCGCGCCCCTGCCGGCGGATCGTGTTCGAGACCCACGCCGACCTGGGGCGGCTGCTCGACCAGCACGCGCCGCAGGCCGAGGCGATCTTCCAGGCCGCGGCCGTGGCCGACTATGTGCCCGTGCCCGCGGACGGCAAGCTCTCGTCAGACGCACCCGAGCTCGTGCTGCGGCTGCAGCGCGCGCCGAAGCTGATCGACGGCCTGCGGGCGCTGTGCCCGCAGGGCTGGCTGGTCGGCTTCAAGCTCACGGCGGATGTCGGCGAGGCGGAGCAGGTGGCCGAGGCCCAGGCCCTGCTGCGGCGCGCGCGCCTCGATCTCGTCGTCGTGAACGACAGCGGGCGCACCGGCGAGGCCGACCACGAGGCGCTGCTCGTCGACGCGGGCGGTGTCGTCGCGCGCTGCCGCGGCAAGGCCGCGCTGGCCACCGAGCTCGTCGGACGCCTGCCCGCCGCGCGCCGGTCGGGCGGCCGGGGGATGGTGCAGGCATGAGGGTGCTCGTCGGGGTGTGCGGCGGCATCGCGGCCTACAAGACCTGCGAGGTCGTGCGCCGGCTGCGCGACGGCGCGCACGAGGTGCAAGTCGTCATGACCGAGGCGGCCACGCGGTTCGTGACGCCGATGACCTTCGAGGTCCTCTCCGGCCGCCCGGTTGCCACCTCGCTCTTCGCGACCGGCGATCCGTCCATCGAGCACATCCGCCTGGCGCGTTGGCCCGACGTGATCGCCATCGTGCCGGCGACGGCCCATACCATTGGCCGCATCGCGGGCGGCCTGGCCGACGACCTGCTCTCGACGGTCGTGATGGCCTCGCGCGCGGACGTGCCGGTGGTCATCGCGCCGGCGATGAACACCGCGATGTGGGAGAACCCGCTCGTGCGCCGCAACCTGACGCTCCTCGAGCAGGTCGACGGCGGGCGCCGCTATCGCTTCGTGCCACCGGCCGAGAAGACACTGGCCTGCGGCGAGGCCGGCATCGGCGCGCTCGCCGAGGAGCCGCGGATCGTCGCGGCGATCGTCGAGGCCGGCTCGCGCCCGGCCTGACGCGCCGCTCAAGAAGCGGCGGCCCGGTGCCGAAGGGGGAACCCCGCGGCCGGGACGAGGGACCGGCTGCGGGTCTCTCCTCCTCGTGTGCGACCGGGCCGTCCCTCGTCGATGCAGCATCCAGGAAGCACCAGCCCTTGTCTGCGGCCCGGTCGCACTTTGGAGGACTCGTCCGGCTAGAATCGGCCCTTTGGCCCAAGGCCAGGGAGTGCCCATGTCGCTGGACGACATCCGCAACCGCTCGCTCGACATCCGCCGCCGCCTGAACCAGATCAAGGACTCTCTTTGACGCGGATTCGCTGCTGCAGCAACGCCGGCAGATCGAGGAGCGCATGGCCAGCGACGGCTTCTGGAGCAACCAGGAGTCGGCCAAGAGCACGGTGTCCGAGCTCAAGCACCTCAAGGTCCGGCTCGACCCGCTGACCAAGATGGAGCGCACCCTCGAGGAGCTCGAGCTGACGCTCGAGCTCGTCGCCGAGGATCCCAGCGAGGCCAACGTGGGCGAGGCCGAGACGCTCTCGCACTCGGTCGAGTCGGCCATGTCGGCCTTCGAGTTCCGCGTCATGCTGGGCGGCGAGTACGACAGCCGCTCGGCCTTCCTCTCGGTGCAGGCCGGCGCGGGCGGCACCGAGTCGTGCGACTGGGCCGCGATGCTGCTGCGCATGTACGCGCGCTGGGCCGAGCGCCAGGGCTACGAGGTCGAGGTCATCGACCGGCTCGACGGCGAGGAGGCCGGCATCAAGTCGGCGACGGTCATGGTCAAGGGCGACTGGGCCTACGGCTACCTGCGCGCCGAGGCCGGCGTGCACCGGCTCGTGCGCCTCTCGCCCTTCGATTCGCAGAATCGTCGCCAGACCTCCTTCGCGGCCGTCGAGGTGAGCCCCGAGATCGAGGACGCCGAGGCCATGGAGATCCGCGCCGAGGACCTGCGCGTCGACACCTATCGCGCGGGCGGCGCGGGCGGACAGCACGTCAACAAGACCGACAGCGCGATCCGCCTGACGCACATCCCCACGGGCCTCGTGGTCTCGTGCCAGAGCGAGCGCAGCCAGCACAAGAACCGCAACACCGCGATGAAGATGCTGACCGCCAAGCTCGTGGCGCGCGCGGAGGCCGAGCGTGACGCCACGCTCAAGGGGCTGACCGGCGAGCAGACCGACATCGGCTGGGGGCACCAGATCCGCAGCTACGTGCTGCACCCCTACCAGATGGTCAAGGACCACCGCACCGACCACGAGACCGGCAACACGGCCGCGGTGCTCGACGGGGACATCCAGGAATTCATCGAGACCTACCTGCGGAGCCGCAAATGAGCAGGCGCGCACTGCTGTCGGTGACGGACAAGACGGGCATCGCCGAGTTCGCGCGCGGGCTGCTCCAGCGCGACTTCGAGCTGGTCTCGACGGGCGGTACGGCGCAGGCGCTGCGGCAGGCCGGGTTGCCGGTCACCGACGTCTCGGCGGTGACGGGCTTCCCCGAGATGATGGACGGCCGCATCAAGACGCTGCACCCGGCCGTGCACGGCGGGCTGCTCGCGCTGCGCGACGAGCCCGGCCACCAGGCCGCGCTGAAGCAGCACGGCATCGGCGCGATGGACGTCGTGGCGGTCAACCTCTACGCCTTCCGGCAGGCGGCGGCGCGGCCCGGCGCCGCCGACGCCGAGGTCATCGAGCAGATCGACATCGGCGGGCCGAGCATGCTGCGCTCGGCGAGCAAGAACCATCGCTTCGTGTGGGTCGTCGTCGACCCGGCCGACTACGCCGCCGTGCTCGCGGGGCTCGACGCGGGCGCGGGCGACGCGCATGCCGGCCTCGAGCTGCGGCGCCGGCTGGCGGCCAAGGCCTTCCGCGCGACCGCGGCCTACGACGCCGCGATCGCGGGCTGGTTCGGCCGCCGGCTGGGCGAGCCGCTGCCCGCGCAGCTCGTGCTCGAGGCCGACGGCGGTCGCCCGCTGCGCTACGGCGAGAACCCGCACCAGCGCGCGGCCTTCTATCGCCGCACGGGCTGCCGCGAGAGCAGCGCGGCGGCGGCCAGCGTGCTCGGCGGCAAGGAGCTCTCCTACAACAACCTGCTCGACGCCGACGCGGCGCTCGAGCTGGTCAAGGAGTTCGAGGCGCCGGCGGCGGCGGTCATCAAGCACGGCAACCCCTGCGGCTGCGCGGTCGCGGCCGACATCGGCGCCGCCGTGCGCGCCGCGTGGGACGGCGACCCGCTCGCGGCCTTCGGCGGCATCGTCGCGCTCAACCAGCCGGTGGACGACGCGCTCGCCGCGACCCTCGCCAATCCCGAGCGCTTCCTCGAGGTCATCGTCGCGCCCGCCTTCTCGCCGCAGGCCGTGACCACGCTGACCACGGCCACGAAGTGGGGCCGCAACGTGCGGCTGCTCGCGACCGGCCCGCTGGGGGGCGAGCGCGACCGCGACGAGCTCGCCGTGCGCTCGCTGGTGGGCGGGCTGCTCGTGCAGGATCGCGACCTCGGCTTCGAGTCCGAGAAGCGCGACGTCGCCACGCGGCGCGCGCCGACCGACGCCGAGCGCCGCGACCTCGAGCTGGCCTGGCGCGTCTGCAAGCACGTCAAGAGCAACGCCATCGTGCTTGCGGCCGGCGGGGCGGTGGTCGGCGTGGGGGCGGGGCAGATGAGCCGGATCGACTCGGTCTTCCTGGCCGGCCGCAAGGCGGGAGAGCGGGCCCGCGGGTCGGTGCTGGCCAGCGATGCCTTCTTCCCCTTCCGCGACTCGATCGACGAGGCCGCGCGCCTGGGGGTCACGGCCGTGATCCAGCCAGGCGGCTCGATCAAAGACAAGGACAGCATCGCGGCCGCCGACGAGCACGGCCTGGCCCTGCTCCTCACGGGGACCCGGCACTTCCGGCACTGAGGCTGACCGCACGCGGTCGGCGGTGAGTCGGGGCGTGCTCCGCCCTCCGGATTCGCCCCGTCCGGACCTTCAGGGCGAAGCGCCAGGTCCACGGAGCACGGGGCTCATAAGTCGGGCTTCGCACCACCCCGACCTCACCGCCTCGCGCGTGCTGCCGCCCCGCGATGCTCAAGAGGACCGCAGCTCGCGGCCAAGACTCCGGGGAAGCAGGCGCAAGGCGCTGCGGGAGAACCGTGTTCGAGGAGCTGCTCCGTCTTTCTCTCCAGCGAGTTGGGCGCTGTCGTCGCGGTGGCGAAAGGGCGCGGCGCGGCCGGGGGTCGGCGCAGGCCCTCCTATGAGCCCGGTGCTCCGTGGTCGTCGTGACTTTCCTGAAGGTCCGGACCGGGCGAATGAGAGGGCCGGAGCCGACCCCCAGGCCAGCCGCGCCCCTTCCGCCCCCACGACCTCAGCACTCAGCGAGTAGGTTGGCCCGACGGACGGGGGCCCCGGATGCATCCTGGTGAGGCAATGACCGGCGAGGCGCAGCGCAGCAGCCCCCGAACGGCCAGCCAGAACGCCGCGACGGTCGACGCCCAATGGCGCGAGCACCGCCGCTGGGTGGCGGCCGTGCTGCTAGCGCACATGCCTCGCCACGCCGAGCTGGAGGACCTGTTGCAGGACGTCGCACTCACCCTCGTCGCGCGCGGACACGAGCTGCGCGAGCCCGCCGCCCTGCGCGGCTGGCTGCGCACCGTGGCGCTGAACACCGCGCGCATGGCCGCGCGGCGCGTGCGGCTGCCGGTGGCCGACACGGCGGGCGAGGGCGGCGAGCAGCTTCCCGACCCGGCCGTCGAGCGCCGCGAGCGGCAGCGCGACGCCGCGGCCGAGGCCGAGCAGGCCCTGAAGCTGACGCGCGAGCTCCCCGATCCCTACCGCGAGGCGCTGCTGCTGCGCTGCGTCGACGGACTGTCGCAGAAGCAGATCGCCGAGACCCTGGGCGTCCCCGAGACCACCGTCGAGACCCGCCTCGCGCGGGCGCGTCGCATGCTGCGCGACAAGCTCGAGCGGGCCTCGGCCCCGACAGCCTGCTGAGAGCCACCCGAGAGAGACACGGACATGACCGACGAAGCGACCTTCGACGAGACCACGCACGACGACGACTGGAACGGCACCCGCGTCGACCGGCTGATCAGCCGCATCGTCGACCGCTGCGCCGAGCCAGGCGACTGGGGCGACTTCGCCGCGCTCGCGCACGCCGAGCCCGCGCACTGGGAGCAGCTCCTGTCGACGCTGCGCACCGATGTCGCGCTGCGCGGCGCGCTGGCCGGCGCGCTGGCGACGGCCGACGAGGTCGAGACGCCGGCGCCACGGTTGTCACACTGGCGGCAGTGGACGGGCTGGGCCGCGGCCGGCCTGCTCGCGCTGTGCTGGGCCGGCTCGACCTGGAACGCGGCGGCGCCGGCCCGAGGGTCGCTCGCGCCCTCGCACTCGGGTCTCGTCGCCTCGCAGCCAGCGTCGCTGCCGGCCTCGCCCGTCGTGGGCCAGCCGGCGCCCGGGTCGATGACGACCGTGCCCGGCCCGACCGCCGAGGACGCGCTCGCCGCGTGGCGCGCCGACAAGCCCATCGAGCAGCTCCCGTTGCGCCTCATGGGGACGCGCCCGGGCCCCGCGGGGCGCGGCATCGAGGTGCTCTTCGTGCGTCCCGTCGTCGAGAGCGCCGTCGTGGACGGCGTGTACTCGATGGGCACCGACGAGCTCGGCCGCCCCGCGCCCGTGCCCGTCGATCCCGCCACCCTCGCCGCGCCCGACAAGCTGTGAAACCGGTCGTGAACCACCCGCCGTCCGCCCTGGAGTCCTCGTCATGAACCAGCCCCTCCTCATCCTCGCCCTGCTGGCGGCGCTCTCGTGCTGCCAGGCGGCGCCCGCGCAGCAGCCGGGCGCGTCCGCCGTCGCGCATTCGACTCCCGGCTACTCGCAGCTCACGATCTCCGACGACCACGGCAGCGTCATGGTCATGAACGGGCCCGACGGCGAGGTCACGGTCGTGCGCGACGGCCAAGTGCTCTCGGGCGACCGCGTGCGTCGCGAGGGCGACCACCTGCGCATCCTCGACGAGTCCGGCGCGACGCTCTTCGACATCCGCACGCTGCCGGGCGGCGGGCTGGTCTATCCCTACGACGCGAAGGCCGGCGGGTGGAGGGTGGGGCCGAGCGTGACGACCTGGGCGATGTCGGACAAGCCGCGCAAGATCATCGGCGTCACGGTCGACTCGGTCGACGCGGCCCTCGCGTCGCAGCTCGATCTCGAGCCCGAGTCCGCCTTCGTGATCGCCACCGTCTCGGAGGGGCTGCCCGCCGAGAAGGCCGGGCTCCAGCCGCACGACGTCGTGGTCAAGATCAACGGCGAGACCCCGGCCACGGTCGAGAAGCTGCGCGAGGTCATCGACGGCAAGCAGCCGGGCGACACGATCCAGCTCGAGCTCGTGCGCCGCGGACAGCACGTCGATGTCGACGTCGGCGTGGCCGAGGAGTCGGGGCCCGAGTTCTACAGCGGCTTCGGCGAGGCCGGGCAGGCCTACGAGGACGTGGCCCGCTCGTGGTCGAACGAGGCCTACCGGCAGCAGGCCGAGGTCGAGGAGATGAGCGACCACCTGGCCGAGCTCCAGGACGAGCTGCAGGTGGCGGAGGAGGCGCTGGCCGAGGCGCGCAGCGCGAACGGCGGCGACGCCGACGCGCGCGCCGAGATGGAGGCGCGCCGCGCCGACGTGGAGAAGGCGCGCACGGAGCTCAGGGCGCAGGAGGAGCGGCTGCGCAGCAGCGCCGCCGGGATGCAGCTGCTCGACCTGGGCAGCGGCGGTCGCGCGCTGGTGGTCCCGTCGAACTCATCCGCCTTCGGCGGCAACGTGCCCGACTCGCGCCTTGACGCCGTGGACGACCGCCTGCGCTCCATGGAAGAGCGGCTCACGCACCTCGAGGAGCTGCTCCAGAAACTAGTCGAGTCCGACGCGACCAAGAAGTAGTCGGCCGTCGTCGGAGGGGGCTCGTTCGGGATCCCCCGGTCGGTGCGGCGCCCGAGGCGGTAGGAGAGACCGCCTCGGGCGCCCCGGCCCATCCGGCGCTCAGCGCGCGTACTTGACGCTGCAGCCGAAGGCCTTGCTCGAGCTGACCGAGACCGGCTTGCCGGCGAGGATCTCGTCCAGCGCCTGGCGCACGTAGTTGAGCTGGCCCTTCTTCGACGGGTCGCCGTCGTCGATCGCGCCGGCGTAGCGCAGCACGCCCTTGGTGTCGATGACGTACATGTGCGGCGTGGTCTGAGCGGTGTACATGTGGCCGACCGAGCCGCTCTCGTCGAGCAGCACCGGGTAGGGCAGCTTGAACTCCTGGACGGCCTCGCGATTGCGCTCGAGGCCCGCGCCCTGGTTGCCCGGCGCGCCCGAGTTGATCGCCAGCCAGGTCACCTTCTTGCCCTTGTAGGCGTCGGCCAGCGCGGCCATGTCGTCCGTCGGCTGGTGGTAGTGGCGCGCGATGGGGCAGTCGGGGTTGAACCACTCGAGCACGACGATCTGCCCGTCATGCGTGGCCTGCGCGAGCGAGTGCGAGACGCCGGCCGTGTCGGTGAGCGTGAAGTCCGGCGCGGGCTGGCCGACGGCGGCCTTGACCGTCGCGGCCGGGGGCGCGGGAGCAGGAGCAGGTGCAGCTGCGGGAGCGGGCGCCGTCTGCTTCGCGGGCGGTGCCGGCGGCGCGGGTGCGGCGGGCGGTGCAGGCGCGGCGGGCATCGCTGCCGGCGCCGGGGCTGCGGGCTTGGCCGGCGCCCCAGGCGCGGCGGGCGGTGCCGGGGCCGGCGCCGTCGAATGGCTGGCGGTGGGCTGGGGCGCGGCGCTGCTCTTCGACTCGGTGCTGCAGCTCGCGAGCGCGCCGATGAGCACGGCGCTGGCGGACATCAGGAACAGACGGGAGGACTGCATGACGTGTCGTCTCCGGGGAGGATGCGGGCCGCGATGATAGCGGCGCACCGCGGACGCCGCGACGCGTGCCTGCGGTCCTTGACAAATCCGCCGGGCCCGCCGCGATTCTGGAATTCCTGCCGGGTCTGCCACCGACGCGCCACGAGCAGGCCCCCGTGTGCAGGGCGATGATACGCAGGCCGTCCGGTCCGTCGGGCCGTCGGCGCCCGACCCCCGATCGAGGACGACGAGGACGAGATGACGACACGCCCCGTGGCCCTCGGCCTGCGCGCGCTGGTGGTGATCGGCGCGATCACGGCCGTCGCCTCCGGGCAAACGGGCTTCCAGCGGGTGCTCCCCCCCGACACGCTCGTCTTCGTGGGAGTGGACGACGTCCGCCAGTACGGCGCCTCCTGGCTGACCTCGCCCGCCGGCCAGATGTGGCTCGATCCCGCCTGCGCCGCGCTGCGCCAGACGATCCGCGAGCAGATCGGCGTGCTGGGCGACGAGGCCGAGATGGCGCTGGGCGTCGACGTGCTGAAGCTGCCCCGGATGGTGGAGGGGCCGGTCGCCGTGGCGCTGCTCGATCTGGCCGTGCAGCCGGGCGCGGACGAGCCGATGCTCGCGATCTGCGCGCTGGCCGACGTGGGCGAGCACGGCGACGAGTGCCGCGCGCTCCTCGACGCGTTGGCCGAGCACGTGCTCGCGTCGCAGGCCGGCATCGTCCGCTCGACGCAAAAGGTCGAGCAGACCGACATCGTGTGCTTCGCGGACGCGCGGGTCGACGCGCAGACCGGCTCGCGCCTGCGCTACGCGGTGGCCGGCTCCATCGCCGTCGTGCTCGTCGAGGTCGGCGGTGTGCCGCACGACCGGCTGCCCGCGATCCTCGCCGGCCTGAAGTCGCCGCCCGCGCGCTCGCTCGCGGCCGAGCCGACCTTCTCGGCCTCGCTCGCGGGCGGCGCCCGGCAGAGCGTGCGCGCGTGGGCCGACGTGGGCCGGATCATCGAGCACGTCTACCCCGTCGTCGCGGTCGCGCCCGTCGCGCCCAGGGACAGCGCCGCGGTGGCCGTCGTCGACAGCTCCGTGACCCCGGCGGACGCACTCGACGCGGCCCGGCTCGCTGCCGCGCAGGAGGCGGCCGCGAAGGAGCGGCAGATGGTCGCGCTCGGCTTCCGCGACCTGGGCGTGCTCTCGATGGGCGGGCACTGCGGGCCCGAGGGCAGCTACGGCGCCGTGCGGCTCGAGTGGCCCGGCGATGGCCGGATCCCGCGCGTCCTGCGGAACTTCTTCCAGCCGGGCACCTTCTCGCGGCTGCGCTACGCGCCCGCCTCCGCGCGCGGCGTGAACGCCCTGCGCATCGACCTGACCGGCCTCTTCGACGACATCGTCAAGGCCGCCATGGAGTCGGGCGGCTGCTCGCCCGCCGAGGTCGTCCGCTTCCTGAACGACGCCGAGCGGATGCTGGGCTTCAACCTGCGCGACGACCTGCTCGAGCTCTTCGACGGCGAGTTCGTCCTCGTGTCGGGCGAGGTCGACAAGACCGAGGCGCTGCCCGCGCTGGCCGAGGCGCTCAACGTGGCCGTCATCGCCGGCCTGCGCGACCCCGAGCAGTTCCAGTCCTTCCTCGACGAGCTCACCCACCGCCTCGGGCTGCGCGCGACGCAGCACACCGAGGAGTACGAGGGGATCACGATCCAGAGTCAGAAGATCTTCATGGTTCCCGTGCCGATCTGCTACGCGGTCGTGGACGACATGCTCGTCCTCTCGGGCGCGCCGAGCATGGTGAAGGAGATCATCCACCAGCGGAACACGCCGGCAGCGCCCAAGCTGGTCGAGCTGCCCGCCTACCGCGAGGCCGTGGCGGAGCTGCGGCCGGGCTACGGAATGCTCGGCTACAGCGACGCGGCGGCGAACATGAAGTCGCTGCTCCGCTTCCTCGACAACGCGCCGGAGATGTTCCGCGACGCGCGCATCACCGACCAGCCCCTCTCCGAGTCGGGGATCCTGGAGTGGCTGGACCAGTTGCCCTTGCCCGACGAGTCGGTCGTGGACAAGTACTTCCACGGCGGCACGGCGACGGCCCTGACCGTCGACGAGACGGGCATCATGCTGGAGAGTGCCGGGCCGTAGCTCGGCTCGGAGGGAAGCGGCCGGGAGAGGAGGCCGCGGCTGGCTCGGGGTCGGCTCCGGCCCTCTCATTCGCCCGGTCCGGACCTGGGTGGTAGGCAATGAGTCCACGGAGCACCGGGCTCATAGGAGGGCCTGCGCCGAACCCCGGCCGCGCCGCGGCCCGCCCTCGCCGCCGCATCGCTCCATGCCTCGCAGTGGAGGTTGGCAAGCTGGACCTGTCGTGGGACAGAGCAGTCGTGCTCGAGGGTCGGCTGCTAGGCGTGCGCCTTCAGGGCTTTGACCGCTTCGGTGAGGCGGGGCACGACTTCGAAGGCGTCGCCGACGATGCCGTAGTCGGCCACCTTGAAGATCGGCGCCTCGGGGTCCTTGTTGATCGCGACGATGTACTTGCTCGTGCGCATGCCGGCCAGGTGCTGGATCGCGCCGCTGATCGCGACGGCGATGTAGAGCTGCGGCGAGACGGTCTTGCCGGTCTGGCCCACCTGATCGCTGTGCGGGCGCCAGCCGGCATCGACGACGGCGCGGCTCGCGCCGACGGCGGCGCCGAGCGCGGCGGCCAGCTCCTCGATCATGGCGAAGTTCTCCGGCCCCTTCAGGCCGCGTCCGCCCGACACGATGATGCTGGCCTCGGTGAGATCGATGCGGCGGTTCGCGGCGGCGAGCACCTCCTTGAGCACGGCGCCGAGGCCGCTCTCCGGCTTGGCCGTGGGCGCGCTCTCGACGGTGCCGGCGGCG
>Ga0134121_10003860_pt1 | contig 12341 bp, 7 predicted proteins | sample KB301_FD_96463 | JGI IMG/M metagenome (GOLD analysis project Ga0134121, IMG submission 96463) | Terrestrial soil microbial communities without Nitrogen fertilizer from Kellogg Biological Station, Michigan, USA - KB3-0-1 | ecosystem: Environmental > Terrestrial > Soil > Unclassified ...
CGACGCGGCGGCGGCAGGTCGGGGAGCTCGTCGACGGCCGCGGCGATCACCCCGTCGCACGGGCTGACCACCTCCGCGCCCCAGGCGGCGTAGCGGTCGAGCGCGGCCGGGTAGAGCCCGCGGGCCCGCACGCCGGCGCCGTTCAGCATCAGGACATCGAGCGCGTAGCGCTGCGACGCGTGCCCGAAGTGGTAGTTCACCACCTTGCTGGCGCCTCCCTGGCCGACGATGAACGTCCCGCCGCGGAGGGGGAAGGCCAGGTCGATCGCAGCCGCGGGCGCGCGACGCCCGAGCAGGGCCAGGACGCACAGCACGGAGAGGATCGTTCCGAGGCCGATCGACAGGATCAGGTCCGCGGTCCCGGGGTCCGCGGCCGGCGCGCCGGGGTCCGCGACCATCCAGCGCGCGGCGATCGCTCCCGCGAGCAGCCCGGGAAGCGCCAGACGCGGCCCGCGGCCGAACCACGACCAGGCCCCCGAAACGGCGATCAACGCGACGTACGCCGTGGCCACGTAGACCATCGGCAGCCAGGCCGACAGCGCGAGGCGCGACGCCCGCCAGACCTGCAGGACGAGCGAAGCCGGAAAGAGGAGATGTCCCACGATCAATGGAAAGACGACGAGGGCGATGAGCCGGAGACGCGGCATGGTCCCTTCATTCTGCGGCGCGGGCGCGCAGGATCATGCCATCGATGCTCCGATCAGCGCGAGTCTTCGTCGACGTCGCTTTCGATGTCGTCGACGGGCAGGCCCTGGGAGAACAAGGTGCGCAACGCGCGCGCCAGCGGCGTGCGGGCGTTCGAAGCCAGCGCGAGCGCGAGGGAGACCTCATCCGGGTCCGCGAGGTCCAGATCCAGCGCCGCGCCTTCCACATCGAGGCCCGGTTCGAAGATGGTCAGGAGGCCCGCTTCCCGCAGACCCGCCGCCAGGGAGGAGGCCAGGTCCCCCTCATCGAGATCGGCCTCGACGTGGAGGTGCCGGCGTGGCCAGGTCGCAGGCTCCGGCGGGGCGGGCCCTCTCTGGACCTGATCGCGCGGCACCCAGCACCCGTCGGCCCGGCCACCCTCGAGCTGGACCCAGGTGACGTGAGGCCGCTCGAAGTCGTCGACGACCTGCGCCGGCGTGCCCGCCGGGAGACGTGGACGGGTCTCCGGATCTCCGGGGAGATCCGGGCCGGCCCAGCAGCGAACGGTGGCGAACGGCTCGGGTGGCGCGACGTGCCAGAGGTGCTCCATCTGCGGATCGGGATAGCCGTTGTCGTGGTCGGAACGGATGATCACGCTCTTCTCCCCGTCCGATCGATCCCGCGACAGGTAGTCGACGAGCGCGTCGAGAGGGTCGTAGGTCCCGGGGATCGGGGGAGTCTGCAGATCACGCAGCCCGGGGAGCGCGTCGCCGTCGTCCCGGTTGTGCAGCGTCACGATCGCCGAGGTCGCGATCCACGAGTCCGGGGCGACGTCCGGGCTGTGCAGCAGCCGGACCAGCGCGGCCGTCGCGTCGACGTGGGTCGATGACTCCAGGGCGCTCGCGACCGCGCCGCGCAGATCGGGATCGGACGGCGCGTCCAGGATGGCGATCAGTCGCGCGCCGGCCTCGGGTCGCGGGAAGCGGCCCAGGGAGCGCACCGCGGCGAACCGCAGCGGGCCGTCCGCGGACTGGCTGGCCCCCAGGACCGCCTGCAGCGCGTCGTCGGAGTCCGGGAAGGCGCCGAGGGCATCGAGCGCCGCCGCCCTGTCCGCCGCGTGTCCCTCACGGGCGACCCGCACCAGGATCGGGATCGATTCGTCGCGCGCCAGGGTCCCCAGCGCCTCGATGGCCGACTTCCGCAGATCCGGGTCGTCGTCCCGGGTGAGCCGCATGAAGTCGGAGAGGTGCGCGATCGATCCCTGGTTCGCCAGCGCGCCGACGAGGCGCGGGCGAAGCCAGTCTGGAAGCTCCCGGTCCCAGAGGGACTCGAGCCGGGCGGTCGCGTCCGGATCCTTCATCAACTGATAGCGACGCACGGCGCAGGCCTGCAGGTTCACCGAGGTCTCGTCCAGCGCCGCCTGGAAGAGAGGCTCGAGCGCCTCGTCCTGCCGCCACACGATCGAGTCCAGGAGCGTCCACGCGATCCAGTCGTCCCGCTCCTGGCGGAGCGCGAGGATCAGGCCCTCGATGACCTCCTCGAGAGAAGGCTGCCCCTCCTCCCGGACCGCGACGTCCAGATCGAGCTCGTTGGAGATGTCGCTCGCCACCACGAGCCGCTCCTCCGGGGTGCCGTTGAGCAGCGCCTCGAACACCAGGTCGTAGCGCCGCCGGGCGTCGACCGTCGCGGAGGAGTCCGGGTCGTCCTCCCCGCGCACGGGGGTGGAGAGAAAGAACGCCGCGAACGACGCGGCCGCCGCTGCCGCCAGCCAGGGAGTTCGAATCATGCGAGCACCTCGCGGGGACGGGCCGACTTTCCAGAGAACCTACGGCGGCCAAGCGTCACGCGCCGCTCCCGTCGGATCGCGCCCGCGGGGGCGGGACGGCGCGGGAAGCGGAGGGCGCGCCGCGGGCCGGCCGCCTCCCGCCGGCGGACGAGGGGACAGGACGCGGGGACAGGGCGCGGGGACAGGGCGCGGGGACAGGGCGCGGGAACAGCGCGCGGGAACCGAACCGGCTTGCGGGCCGTATCCTCACCTCGGTAGAATCCCGTCACTCGACAAGGAGGTCTTCATGCCACGGTTCCGCACGGTCCTGACCGGTGCGCTGCTCTCTCTCGCGATGCTGATCCTCGCCGCCCCGGCCCCGTTGCTGGCCCAGGCGCCGGCCTCGCCCGGACCGGCGACGGCCTCGACCGCCGCGGCGGCCTCTCCTGCGGCCTTGGCGCCGGCGAACGCGGCGCTCATCCCGCGCAGCGTGCTGTTCGGGAACCCGGAGCGCTCGTCGCCCGAGATCTCCCCGGACGGCGCGATGCTGGCCTACCTCGCGCCCGACCAGGGGGTGCTCAACGTCTGGGTGCGCACTCTGGGAAAGAACGACGATCGGGTGATCACCGAGGATCGCAAGCGCGGCATCCGCAACCTGGCGTGGGAGTACGACTCGAAGAACATCCTCTACACGCAGGACCAGAACGGTGATGAGAACTGGCGCGTCTACCAGACCAACGTCGCGACCCGGAAGACGCGCGACCTGACGCCGTTCGACAAGGTCCGGGCCGACATCGTCGGGCTGGAGCCGTCGCAGCCGGACACCGTCCTGGTGCAGCTCAACAAGCGCGATCCGAAGGTGTTCGACGTCTACCGCATCAACCTGAACTCCGGCGAGCTGAAGCTCGACACCGAGAACCCCGGCGACGTGTCGGGCTGGCAGCAGGACCACAGCCTCCAGGTCCGCGCCGCGCAGGTCACCACGGACGACGGCGGCACCGTCATCCGGGTGCGCGACGACGCGAAGTCACCCTGGCGCGACCTGATGAAGTGGGGCGCAGAGGAGACGCTCGGCGGCCTGCAGGGGTTCTCCCCGGACAACAAGGCGGTGCTGGTCATCTCGTCGCTGGAGGCCAACGCGGCGCGCCTCCTGGCGGTCGACGTGGCCACTGGCAAGCGCACCGTGCTGGCGGAGGATCCGCAGTTCGACGTGTCGTTCGTGGTCAGCCATCCGAAGACGGGCAAGCTGGAGGCGGTGGTCTTCCTGCGCGAGCGCCGCGACTTCCAGATTCTCGACAAGACCCTGCAGCCCGACTTCGACGCCATCAAGAAGATCCGCCCCGCCGACATCAGCAACATCAGCCGCGATCTGGCGGACGACCGCTGGATCGTGACGCTCGAGGGCGACGACGCGCCGGTCTACTACTACCTGTACGAGCGGGCGACGAAGAAGGCGACGCTCCTGTTCAGCAACCGCCCGGCGCTGGAGAAGTACAACCTCGCGAAGGTGAAGCCGTTCGAGTACAAGGCGCGCGACGGCATGACGATCTACGGCTACCTCACGACGCCCTCGGGGGTCGATGCGAAGAGCCTGCCGATGGTCATCTTCCCGCACGGCGGGCCCTGGGCGCGCGACCTGTGGGGCTATGACCCGTACGCGCAGTGGCTGGCCAACCGCGGCTACGCCGTGCTGCAGCCGAACTTCCGCTCCTCGACCGGATACGGCAAGCAGTACCTGAACGCCGGCGACCGCCAGTGGGCCGGCACCATGCGCACCGACCTGCTCGACGCCAAGGACTGGGCGGTCAAGCAGGGGGTCGCCGACGCGGCCAAGGTCTGCATCATGGGCGGCTCGTACGGCGGCTACGCGACGCTCGCCGGCGTTTCGTATACCCCCGACGCCTTCGCCTGCGGCGTCGACATCGTCGGTCCCTCGAACCTCAACACGCTCCTCAAGACCATCCCGCCCTACTGGTCGACGCTCCTGGCGGTGTTCCACAAGCGGATGGGCGAGGACGAGGAGTTCCTCAAGACGCAGTCGCCGTTGTTCCGCGCCGACCAGATCAAGGCGCCGCTCCTGATCGGCCAGGGCGCCAACGATCCGCGCGTCAACAAGGCCGAGAGCGACCAGATCGTCGCGGCGATGCGCAAGAACGAGAAACCGGTGGAGTACTACGTTTTCCCGGACGAAGGCCACGGCTTCGCCCGTCCGGAGAACCGCATGGCCTTCAACGCCGCCAGCGAGAAGTTCCTGGCGCAGTATCTCGGCGGGCGGTTCGAGCCTCCGAGCGACGCGGAGAAGAAGCTGCTCGAGAGCGTGACGCAGTAGGCGGGACGACGCAGTCGGCCGGGCGACACAGGAGCCCAGCATGCCGATCAAGCTGAACGTGAACGGCCGGACGGCGGCCGTCGATGCCCCCGGCGACATGCCGCTGCTCTGGGTGATCCGCGATCTCCTGAACCTGAAGGGGACCAAGTACGGGTGCGGCATGTCGGTGTGCGGCATGTGCACCGTCCACGTCGACGGCGAAGCGACGCGCTCCTGCGTCACCCCCGTCGCCAGCGTGGAGGGGAAGCGGATCACCACCATCGAGGGGCTCTCCACCGACGGCTCGCACCCTCTGCAGAAGGCGTGGATCGATCTCGACGTGCCGCAGTGCGGCTACTGCCAGGCAGGCCAGATCATGTCGGCGGCCGCGCTTCTGGCCAAAACGCCGAAACCGAGCGACGCGCAGATCGACGCGGCGATGGACGGCAACCTCTGCCGCTGCGGGACCTACATGAGAATCCGCGAGGCGATTCGCAGGGCCGCCGCCGGAAAGACCTAGGGAAGCGCCAAGAGGGAGAGCGTCATGAGCGAGCCAGCCGCGCCGGTTCTCGAGGCCGCATCGAAGGCGGCGGGGATCGACCGCCGCGCCTTCCTGCGCGTCAGCACCGTCGCGGGCGGCGGGATCCTGATCGCGCTCTACGCCGGGAGCGAGGCTCCGATCGGGGCGGACGCGGGCGCGGGGGCCGGGCCGAACCCCGCGCCGGCCGGCTCGGCGCCCTCCGGCGCACCGCAGGCGGCGCCCAACGCCTTCGTCCGGATCGCGGCGGATGGCACCGTCACCATCATGGCGAAGAACCCCGAGGTCGGCCAGGCGATCAAGACCGTCCTGCCGATGCTCATCGCCGAGGAGCTCGACGTCGACTGGAAGGACGTGCGCGTCGAGCAGGCCGACCTCGACGAGGCGAAATACGGCGAGCAGTTCGCCGGCGGCAGCGTGGCCGTGCCGAACCACTGGATCCCGATGCGTCAGGCCGGCGCCGCGGCCCGGCAAATGCTGGTCGCCGCCGCGGCGCGCGAGTGGAAGGTGCCCGAGTCCGAATGCTCGACGGCGGCCGGCCGCGTGCGCCACGCCGCGAGCGGGCGCTCGCTCGGCTACGGCGAGCTGGCCGCCAGAGCCGCCGCGCTCGCGCCGCCCGACCCCGCCACCCTCAAGCTCAAGGATCCGAAGGACTACCGGATCATCGGCAAGCCGGTCCCGGGCGTGGACGACCTCGCCATCGTCACCGGCAAACCGCTGTTCGGGATCGATTTCACCCTGCCCGGGATGCTCTACGCCGTGTACGAGAAGTGCCCCGTCTTCGGCGGCAAGGTGGTGTCCGCCAACCTCGATGCGATCCGGCCGCTGCCCGGCGTGCGGCACGCGTTCGTCCTCGAGGGCGGGACGAGTCTCGCCGGGCTGCTCGGCGGCGTCGCCATCGTCGCCGACACCTGGTGGGCGGCACAGAGCGCACGCGCGAAGCTCCAGATCAAGTGGGACGAAGGGCCGACCGCGGCACAAGGCAGCGACGGCTTCGCGCGCCGCGCCGGCGAGCTGTTCAAGACCGCCCCCGCCCGCACGCTGCGCAAGGACGGCGACGTGGACGCCGCCCTCAAGTCGGCGGCCAAGGTGGTCGAGGCGTCGTACTCGTACCCGTTTCTCGCGCACGCCTCGCCCGAGGTGATGAACTGCACCGCGCGCTTCAAGGACGGCCGGATGGAGATCTGGGCCCCCAGCCAGACGCCGCAGTCCGGCCTCGAGCTGGTCGCGCAGACTCTCGGGATCGCGCCCGGCGACATCACCATTCACATCATGCGGATCGGCGGCTGCTTCGGCCGGCGCCTCAACAACGACTATATGGTCGAGGCCGCGGCCATCGCCCGGAAGATCGGCGTTCCCGTCAAGCTTCTCTGGTCGCGCGAGGACGACATCCGTCACGACTTCTACCGCCCCGCCGGGTTCCATAGTCTCAAGGGCGGCGTGGACGCCTCCGGCCGGATCGTCGCCTGGCGCGACCACTTCGTCAGCTTCGGGGAGGGCGATCGCTTCGCGCGCGGCGCCGGCATGTCGGGCGAGGCGTTCCCTGGGCGCTTCGTGCCCAACTACGCGCTGCACTCCTCGGTCATGCCGCTCGGCGTGCCGACCGGCGCGCTGCGCGCCCCCGGCGACAACGCCGTCTGCTTCGTCGTGCAGTCGTTCATCGACGAGCTGGCGCACGCGGCCGGGAAGGACCCTCTCCAGGTCAGGCTCGCGATGCTCGACGCCCCCGCGCTTCCCGGCCCGACCGGCGGGGACCTGCTCGAGCGCTTCATCCCCGCGCGGATGCGGGGGGTCTACGCCCTGGCCGCGGAGAAATCCGGCTGGGGAGCGCGCGCGCTGCCGAAAGGGACCGCGATGGGTGTCGGCGGGCACTTCTGCCACTACGGTTACTGCGCCGTGGTCGCGGAGGTGCAGGTCGACGCGAAGAACGCGGTCAAGGTGAACAAGGCCTGGGCGGCGGTCGACGTCGGACGGCCGATCATCAACCCCAGCGGCGCCATCCACCAGGTGCAGGGCTCGATCATCGACGGGCTGAGCCACCTGATGGACTACGAGATCACCTTCGAGCGCGGGCGGGCGGTGCAGAGCAACCTGCACGAGTTCACGCCGCTGCGTATCTCGGCTGCGCCCGCCGCCATCGACGTGCACTTCCTCGAGACCGACAACGCTCCGACCGGTCTCGGCGAGCCGGCCCTGCCCCCGGTGCTGCCCGCGGTCGCCAACGCCATCTTCACGGCAACCGGCAACCGGGCGCGCGCCCTGCCGCTGTCCAGGCACGGGTACTCCTGGGCCTCCTAAGCCGGCGACCTCGTGAGCCGGGAGGGGACTACAGGACCAGCGCGAACGACAGCCCGTCGTACCCCTTCACACCCACCGTCTGGATGACGGTCGAGGTGACCCGCGGCTCGGCCGCCACCAGCTCGTGGTAGCGGCGCACCGCCCGGACGTTCGCGTCGGCGCTTTGCGCGTCGGCGACCGCTCCGTCGCGCACCACGTTGTCGGCGATGATGAGCGAGCCCGGGTGGGAGAGCCGCAGCGCCCAGCCCCAGTAATCGGGGTACCCCGTCTTGTCGGCGTCGATGAAGATCAGGTCGAACGACCCGTCACCGCGCTCCTTCGCCAGGAGCGGCAAGGTGTCGAGCGCCCTGCCGAGCCGGACCTCAGCGACCTCCGAGAGGCCGGCGTGCGCAATGCTGGCCCGTGCGACCTCGGCGTGCTTCGCATCGGCCTCCAGCGTGACCAGCCGGCCGCCGGGCGGCAGGGCGCGCGCCAGCCAGATGGCGCTGTAGCCGCCGAGGGTGCCGATCTCGAGGATCGATTTCGCCCGCTGCAGGCGCGCCATCAGGAACAGCAGCTTCCCCTGCGGCGGCGATACGGCGATGTCGGGGAGGCCCGCCTCTTTGCTCGCGGCCCGCGCCGCGTCCAGGGCCGGATCGGACTGCACGACCAGTTGGGTGAGGTAGTCGTCGACGGCGGTCCACTGCGGCTGCTGCTTCGGCATGCGCGATCCCCTCGCTGATGGAGCCGTTTCAGTATGCCACCGCGAGGCGTCACGAAGGAGAATCCGGCTCCGCTCGTCCGGCCGGACCAACGGGTGCTCACGGCTCGGCCGGCAGCATTCCCGCCGGGGCCCGGATCCGATAGCGCAGCGGGGGAGTAGAATCCCCGCCACATCGGAGGGAGACCATGCGCAAGTCGTTCCTGTCGGCGGCCGGGTGCGCTCTGATTCTGGCGATCGTCGGCGTGGCGGGCGATGGCGGCGGGGCCGCGGCCCGCACCCAGAAGCCCGGGTTGCACGCGAAGAAGTGGCTGGCGATCACCGGCAAGCCGCTGGCGGCGACGGCCGGGGCGCGGATGTTCGAGCGCGGCGGCAACGCCGTCGACGCGGCGTGCGCCATGCTCGCCGCCACCTGCACGATGTGGGACACGCTCGCGTGGGGTGGCGAGACCCAGGCTCTCGTCTGGAACCCGAAGACCGGCAAGGTGCAGGGCGTCAACGCGCTCGGCGTGGCGCCGACCGGGGCGACCGCGGAGCTCTTCAAGTCGAAGGGGATGCGTCATCCGCCCGAGTACGGTCCGCTCGCCGCCGTGACGCCCGGGACACCGGGCGGCTTGATGCTGATGCTCGCCGAGTGGGGGAAGCTGCCGCTGTCGGAGGTGCTCGCCCCGGCCATCGACATGGCGGAGGAGGGCTACCCGATCGAGGAGGAGCTGGTCTGGGTCATCGGCCGCGAGCGCGAGCGGATCGCGACCTGGCCCTACTCCAAGTCGGTCTTCCTGCCGCACGACGGCAAGCCTCCTGTAGCGGGGGAGCTGTTCAGGCAGCCCGACCTGGCGCGCACGCTGCGGCGCCTGGTCGAGGCCGAGCGGGGGGCGCTCGCGGCCGGCAAGGACCGCAAGGCCGCGATCATGGCCGCGTACGATCTCTTCTACAAGGGTGACCTGGCGCGCGATTTCGCGCAGGGGGCGCGCGAGGTCGGGGCGCTCATCACCCGCGAGGACCTGGCGGCCTGGCGCCCGCGCATCGAAGAGCCGGTCTCGACGAGCTACCGCGGCATCGACGTCTACAAGCTCACCGTCTGGACGCAGGGTCCGGCGATGCTCGAGTCGCTCAACATCCTCGAGAACGCCGATCTGAAGTCGATGGGATACAACAGCGCGCGCTACATCCACACCGTGACGCAGGCGATGCAGATGGCGTTCGCCGACCGCGACTTCTATTACGGCGATCCCGGCTTTCCGCCGGAGGAGCCGGTGCGCGGACTGCTCTCCAAGGAATACGCGAAGAAGCGCTACGCGGCGATCGACCCGGCGCGCAACGACGTCGGCATCCGTCCGGGCGACCCCTACACCGCCCAGGGGGGCACCAATCCGTACCTGGACCTGCTCAAGACGTGGCCCCCGAAGCCCGAGGATCTCGTCAAGGACGGCGTCGAGCCGGCGCGGCGCTCGGCGACGTCGTTCGACGACGCGTTCCGCGCGGGCACGACCTCGGTCATCGCCGCCGACGCCGATGGCTGGGTGGTGTCGATGACGCCGTCCGGCGCCTGGGTCCCGGCGGTGATCGCGGGGAACACCGGCATCGGCCTGTCACAGAGGATGCAGTCGTTCGTGCTCGACAGGCGGGAGAGCCCGTTCAACGTGGTCGAGCCGGGCAAGCGTCCGCGCGTCACCCTGACGCCGACCTTGGCGATGAAGGACGGCAAGCCGTTCCTCGCTTTCGCCGTGCAGGGCGGCGACACGCAGGATCAGAATCTCCTGCAGTTCTTCCTCGACGTGGTCGAGTTCGGGTTCAACGCCCAGGAGGCGGCCGAGGCGGCCAACGTCACGACGTACCAGATGAACTCGTCGTTCGGCGAGCACGAGCGCAGGCCGGGCCGGCTGACCCTCGACACCCGGACCCCCGACTGGGTGCGGGACGAGCTGCGCGGCATGGGGTACACGCTCGACTTCGCGGAGCGCAACTCGGGGCCGATCAACGCCATCCTGCTCGACTCCGCCCACGGGACGATGTGGGGCGGCTCGTCGAACAACGGCGACGACTACGGCATCGGCTGGTAGGCATCGAGGGCCGCCGCGACGACCAGGTCCCCGGCGATCGAGACGAACGCGGTCAAGGGTCGGCCGACGCGGTCCGGAAAGGTCGAGGCGAGCGCGCCGGCGACCCCGAGGCTGATCCGGGTCATCCCGGCGTCGGCGTCCCGGGCCTCGAGATTCATCGGATTCCCCATCAGGCCGCGGCCGAGCGCCTTGGCGACGGCCTCCTTGGAGCACCAGAGACGCAGGGCGCGCTCGGCGCGGCGCTCGGGTCCCCCCAGGTCGATGAGCGCGAGCTCCGCCGGAGTGAACGCGGCTTCGGCGTAGTCGCCGCGGCGGCGCCCCAGCCTCTCGACGTCGATGCCGGCGCCGCACGGAGGCTCGACGGCCAGCGCCATCGCGATCCCGTCGGTGTGCGACAGCGACACCGAGATCGAGCCGTCGTGCGGGGCGAGCAGGCCGCCCCCCGGCAACGGTCTGCCCCAGGCGTCGGCGCCGATCACGACATCGGCGGGGGTCAGACGCACCCCGCGCGTGGCGCGAAGGTGCAGGCGGACGGCGTCCTTGGCCGCGATCCGCCCCAGAAGCCAGTCGCGGCGGCGCTTCGGGCCGCCGAGGGCGCGCCAGGCGGCCTGCTCGGAGGGTCCCAGCGCCAGAAGCGCCAGGTCGTCCCATCCGGAGCCGTCGCCGGCTTCGAGGGCCCCGGCTGGAGGCTCGAAGACGGTGCACAGGACCTGGCCGCCCAGGGGGTCCGGAGCCGGGTACGGGTCGCTCAGGACGACGTCGCGCGGCGCCCCCCGGAATTGCTCGAGTCGGACAGTCCAGTCGACTTGTTCCACCGCACCGCCGCGCGAATTCATCGGGATCAATCGCTTCGGAACGCGAGGTCCGTTGATATACCCCGCCGCCGGAGGCCCGTCAAGAGATGCGGTGGACGCCAGCCGGCTGACGGCTCCCCATCGGTTTGACGGGTGCCGTCGGACGGCCGTCTGGGGGCCCTTTCAGGTTCCGCCACGGGATCGTTTCCGACTCGCTCCGAGGCCGCACGTGAGCAGGAAAGCGGCATTCCAAGCCGGAAATTTCGCCGAATGCGCTTGACAGGTTCTCCGGGATGTCGTAGAAAACAGGCCGGCAAGCCTTCAAAATTCCCGCGCAGTCCGTCTCCGGGCACTCCGCCCGAGGAGAGATTGCTGTTGCGGGACGATGATGAAGGTGAGGGGCTCACTGGTTTTCTCAACTCGCTTCCGAGTCACGCAGGGGGGGACACAAGCATGCGAGATGAATCGAACTGTAGCGCTGCGTTCCGGGCGTTCGGCCTGGGCGCTGCACTGGTCCTGGCGGTCCTGTTCGGGCTGCCAGCGCTGTCGGTCCACGCGTACGCGGACGACAACGAGCCGGCCGCGACCTGCGTCGACGGCGACGGCGACGGCTTCGTCGACTGCTCCGGCGGCTGCACGCCCGGCGGCGGCGACGTTTGTGGTGACTGCGACGACTCGCACGCGACGGTCCATCCGGGCGCGGCCGAGATCTGCGACGGCCTGGACAACGATTGCGACGGCGACGTCGACACCGCCGACTCCGGCTTCCAGAATCCCGACCCGGTCGATAACATCGACAACAACCATGACGGCAACATCGACGAGGGCTTCGGCTACTGCGTCTTCGCCACGAGCGGTCCCGCGAACGAGTGCAAGACCGGCGGTCACCTGGAGTGCGTGTGGCCTCCCGCCGGTGGACCGACCACGGTCGATTCGCGCGGCACCCTGACCTGCATCAACAACACGAACAACGTCATCACGTGGGAATCCGAGTCGATCGGCGCCGGCAACTGCCACGACGGAATCGACAACGACTGCGACGGGACGACCGACGTCCACGACACGGCCTGCCAGAGCGCCGAGATCTGCGACGGCGTGGACAACGACGGCGACGACCTGATCGACGAAGGATTCTCGGTCGGCACGGTCTGCTCGGTCGGCCAGGGTGTCTGTCAGCGCAGCGGGATCGTGGCCTGCCAGGGGGACGGCAGCGCCGCGTGCGGCGCGACCGCGGGGGCCGCCAAGAAAGAG
>Ga0134121_10003861_pt1 | contig 12339 bp, 8 predicted proteins | sample KB301_FD_96463 | JGI IMG/M metagenome (GOLD analysis project Ga0134121, IMG submission 96463) | Terrestrial soil microbial communities without Nitrogen fertilizer from Kellogg Biological Station, Michigan, USA - KB3-0-1 | ecosystem: Environmental > Terrestrial > Soil > Unclassified ...
CTTCGATCGACTTTGACCGAAACGATGTCTCCTCGACGTAAACTCCCGGAGCAAGGTATTCAGGCATGACTCCTCCTTATGGCGGTGAGACCGCCGGGGTTATGAACAACACCGAATCACGCGTTTGCGACAGCGGCGAAGGCGGTGATGACGATGGTGGTCTGGATTTCAAGATCAGCTCGCGACCGAATCGCAAGTTCGTTTCCTGCAAAATTTCTGTTTGCTCTGCATCGGCCCACAACGTTGCGGGCGGCTGCGATAAAGTGAATCTGAGATCGGGCAGTGGTGTCCGAACATCGTCTACCCAATCTGGTGGCGACAGCGGGCGCTCGGGCGTGTAAAACCCGCGCAGCTCCAACGGCACACCTGGGCTGTCAACGGCGGACTCGTCGCTACCGGCGGAGAGCCTAGCGGCGAGCCTGGCGGTGACGCGGATGCAAACGCGAGTGGTGTTGGAAAGGAGAAGATCACTGCGATACGGCCGAGGTCGTCTGCGATTCCACGCCCGAGAAATTTGCCCGCTGTGTAAGCTTCGATCACGGCCCATGCTGCCGGTGCGTCGAGAGATGAGTCCCACAGGTCAGCGCGAATAACGGCCATTCCGGATGCGACGCTTTGTGTCGGCGCTGGAAATAGCGGCACGGTCGTTCGCGTGGATAGTGGCGAATCGAGCCATTTGAAAATACCTTCAAACGGAAGACTCACCGTGAACTGAAACGGTTGAAAACGTCGCTGCAAGTCAGTGACTTCGATCACGAAATCTTTGTTTGGCGGGACGGGATTGTCCCAGTAAGCGCGCGATCCGTCGCCGTTTTCGCGTTCTCGTAATCCGTAAGCGTGATGCAGGACGTAAACGCCTTTGCGATTTGCGATCGCGGGTTGTTTCGCATTCGGCCGTCCGACCGGGTATGCCCAAATAGTCAAGCCGTCGTCGACGAGCGCGCCGGTGGTCGCGTCGTGAAAGCGCAGACCGAGCGGTGCGACGAGGGTCAAACGATCGAGAGTGATGAACGGGCTCGCCATCGTCTAAGCTTTTCCCATCCCAAACTCGCGCGTCTGCACTTCCGCGTATTCCGTGATCGGCATTGACGACTGGATGAACAACATGCGCGCGATGTAACCGACTGAAAGTTGCAGGCTGCTCTTGCTAACGCCCCAGAAATTGTTCAGATCCTGGAGCGTGAGTGAATCGAGAATGATCTCGACAGTCTCGCCTTGCTTGAAGATCTCGGGTTCCGGGCCGTAGTTATTGAGCAAGCCTGTTGGCAGCACCGGCACGTCTTCAAACATGCGTATGGCCCAGCCGAGCAGTCGTTGCTGTCTGACGGCCGTGGGCGCCCACGCGGTCGCGATGTAATAGAGATCAATTGGAATCGGTGGACGGAAGCGACGTCCGTCGGGACCGGTGGTCGGTGGCAGGTTGCGGCGCGAAGTGTTGGCAGCGATGCGGTAGAGAAACAAGGAGATACCTTCTTCCATCGGCTGCTGAAAGTTGCTCATCTGGTAGAGCTCAAACTGCGCGTTTGGAAACTGGTCGCGCGGGACTGCGTCAGACAACAGACCCAGCATGGCTTGTCCCGTCGCGGCGATTGCCTGGAACGTTCCCATCTTCGTTTACGCCCTGCGTTTCTTGAGCCAGTCCTTCATGCGCGATTTGAGATCCGGCTGTGCTTTCCTGCCGTCGATGTATTCGCTGACAAAGTCAGTGATACCGGTCAGCTTTTTGAAATAACGACGTTCGCCGCTGGGCACGTGTGTTATGTGCCCGTGCCAGACAAACGAAGTAGCATCGCCCTCAAGCCAAAGCTTGACGATGAAGGAATGAACTTTGGACTCGGTTAAGTCCATGTTTTGGGCTTGGGGAGCGATCAATCTTTCAATTCATAACTGGGTGGGCTTATAGCAGACACTGCGCCGGTGGAACGTCTTGCAGGCGTCTCTAAAACGTCTTAGCCGCGGCTAATTTTGTCGTTGGATTGAAGTGATTCGATGGATTTAATGTCTCTTTGAATGCGCCGCTGCACTCCTGAGACGATCGTTTGGAGTTGTTTCAGGCGGGTGAGAATGTCAGACGAAGAGGAATTTCGAGGTAGGTTCTCGGCGGGTTCGTTATAACCAATCTGATCGGATTTGATTCGTTCATAAAGCTCGACAGTTTTTCTCTCCGGTTTGACTCCGAGCTCCTGCTTGAGCGCCTGAGCGCAACGCTCAAACTGCCGCAACGCCGACGTGCGATCACCGCCGAGCGAATAAAGATGCATGAGTTGTCGATGCGTGCGCTCGCGCGCGGGATCGTAGCGCAATATCGTCGCGCCGTATCCCTGCGCCACTTCATACTCGCCTCGAAACTGTAGATACACGATCAGCTTGTCGAGCATCAGCAGGTACATATTCTGCAATCGCTCGCGCTCGAAGAGAATCCAATCCTGGTAATAGCCGGGGAGCAGGTCGTCGTTGTAAAGCGTTACGGCGTCTTTTAATCCGCGAGCTGTTTCGGCATCGAGCTGTCGACCCGGGATTCCCTCGGCGGCTGAGAACGCGCGTTCAAAATCGGCGACGTCGGTCCACAAGTTGCTGCACGGGTTCAGGCTTAACCAGTCGTGGTCCACCATTAGCACGTCTGAGCTGTTTTCGCTATCGGAGTTGAGCGCGGCATGCAGGTGCCAGAGCGCCTGGCGCAGGTATTTCTTGGATTTTTCCGTGGAGGTATCGCCCCAGAGCAGTGACGCGAGTGCTTCGCGTGAGTGGGGCCGATCGCGATGGATTAGGAGATAACTAAGTAGTTCCTGATCCTTGCTCGCTTCAATTCCCGTCAACATACCGGCACCGTGGAGTGCCGTAAACTTTCCGAACAATCGAAACCGTAGGCCTGGCACCGGAGGAAGCTTTCTGCGAGGAAAACCTCAATGGGGAACGCCCAAGAGCAGATTGATTGTTTGAGATCTAAACGATCTCCGAAACCCCGGAATAAGAAGTGTGAAGGCTAATGAGTACCTTCACCATTACAGGGACACACAACGGCAGTCAGGGTTTGTGGGGGTGCAAATTTCCAACTGTGCGCGTGACAATATGCCTATTTACGAATCGTGTCAATAACAACTTTTGTCACTTACATACACATACGCTAAATAAAACGTTGATTGGTCCACCACCAACCGTCGGCGATGTGCTTATTGTATGGGGTCCTAAATTCCACCCACGGAAGTGGGTGGTTCATTCAAATGCTTTCTACGTGAAAACTACTGGCTGCCGTCGAATCCCACCAACGGCAGTTGGTGGATGGTTCAGAGGCTTCTAAGGTTTTGCACTGGAGATAGATCTGAACGAACCACCCACTGCCGTGGGTGGGATTAAAAGTGTGAGTTAAGGGTTTCTGTAGAAAGGATCTCAACCAATCCACCCACTGCCGTGGGTGGGATTTGGACTTTTTCAAGTCCGCGATCAACTGTCTTTCCAGATCGCGCCCAGGCCGGCGTCCCAGAGGCGTTTGTTGAAGGCGGGGATGTCCTGGGTCAGGAGCTCCGTGCCGCGGGATTTCAATGAAGCCCATTGGGTGTTTAGTTCTTTCATGCGATCCAATGAGGGTTGGTTGACGCGGGGGATGTCGCTTTCGGTTTGGTTGATTAGGAATAGGTAGTTTGCCGTGAATTTGTTGGGGAAGTTTTCTACGTCGTCGTAGGCTTTCGACTTGCGCTGGACCATGTCTTCGTCCCACGACTTCATTTTCTTCAAGAGCGCTTCGCCGTCTTTCTTAATTGCGCTGTACTTTTCGCCGGCCGGCAACGATCCGAGGAGGGATTCGAGCTGTTTCTGTTTTTCGTAGAGACTGTTGACCATGCGGTGCATCGCGGTTAGCTCGGTTTCCATCGCGAGCATGGTCTGGTGATATTGCGTGTAGGTTGAAGCGTCCGTCTGATAGAGCGGGTTGGCGAGGATCTCTGCGTCGGTTGTGACAGTCTGGCCGCCCATTTTCAAAGTGACACTGTATCGACCCGGCGGCGCTTTGTGTGCAGCAAACCCGCCTTCGATACGAATTCCCGGCACGCCCACCATCGTCTCATACCGCATGTCCCACACGAAGCGGTTCAGTCCTTTGCCCTTCGGCAACGTCGGATCAGGCCGCGGCCCGCTGTCGTAACTCACAAACTTCTCGTCAGCTTTCGAAGAAAACTTGCGCACAACAACGCCCGACGCGTCTTTGATCTCCATCGAGATCTCATCGTCTTTCTTGAGCTCGGGCAATTGATAATAAAGGACGACGCCAGTCGCGGGATTCACGCCGCGGAACGTGCTCGCTCCCGTAAACTCGGCATCCGTTCGATCGAGCTCGCTCGAGCCGTTCACGAGATACGCGCCGTCAGGCCGGTAGATCGCAAACGCGTCTTTTTTGTACTGCCGCAGCACACTCAAATCATCGAGTATCCAAAACGCTCGACCCGACGTCGCCGCGATCAAGTTGCCTTTGTAAACACGCAGATCGGTGATCGGCGTGATCGGCAGGTTCAACTGAAACGGTGACCAGTCGCGACCACCATTCCACGAGATGAACATCCCGAGCTCCGTTCCCGCGAACAGAAGATCGCGGTGCACGTCGTCTTCACGCACCACGCGCGTAAACGCATTCGCAGGCAAGCCGTTCGTGATCTTCGTCCAGGTGTTTCCGTAGTCAGTAGTTTTGTAAAGCCCGGGCGAGTGATCGTTGAACTTGTAACGAGTGGTGGCGATGTAAGCGGTGGCCTTGTCGTGTGGCGACACTTCGATCGCATTGATCAAACACTCTTCGAGGCCGCGCGGCGTGACGTTCTTCCAGTTTGCGCCACCGTCGCGCGTTACGTAAACGAGTCCATCGTCGCTGCCGGTCCAAATCACGCCTTTCTCGTACGGCGATTCCATGATGTAGGCGAGCGTGCCGTAGTTTTCCGCACCAACGGCCTCGTTCGTGTATGGCCCACCTCCCTTGCCCTGCTTCGCCTTCTCATTGCGCGTGAGGTCAGGCGAGATCTCTTTCCACGTGCGGCCCATGTCAGTCGTCTTCAGCACATACTGAGCGCCGTGAAAATAAGTATTCGGCTCGTATTTGCTCCAGACGATCGGCGAGTTCCAGTTGAAACGATACTTGATATCTTTCGCGTCCTCGCCGAGATATTGAATCGGCGCGGCCATAATGTTCGTGCTCGCCTGCGCTTTGACGTCGAGCGCTTCGATCGTCCCCTGGTAACTCCCGCCGAGAACATACCGCACGTCATTCGGGTCGAACGCAAGAAACGCGCTCTCACCGCCCGCCGACGGCATCCAGCTCGACGCGCCAATCCCGCCACCGCCCAGCTCACGACTCGCAATCGAAACAGTCGTGTTGTCCTGTTGTCCGGCGTAAATGCGATACGGAAACTGGTTGTCGACATTGATCCGGTAAAACTGCGCGGTCGGCATATTGCTCTGCGTGCTAAACGACTTGCCGCCGTTGAAAGTGACTGCAGAGCCGCCATCGTTCGAGATGATGAAATTCGCCGGGTTATCAGGATTGATCCAGAGGTCGTGAAAATCGCCGTGCGTGCCGGAAATCGTCTCCCACGTTTTGCCCGCGTCCTTCGAACGCAGCGCCGAGGCGCTCATAACATAGACCGTGTTCTCGTCTTTCGGATCGATGAACAGCTCGATGTAATACCACGCGCGCTGCACGAGTCGGTGATCGTTGGTGATGCGGCTCCACTTCTTCCCGCCATTGCTCGAAACAAACAGCCCGCCCGCTTCTTTATCGGAATCGCTTTCGATCAGCGCGTAGACTTTCTCGGGATTCGAACGGCTGACGGCGATCGACATCTTGCCCATCTCTTCAGGCAAACCGTCTTTCAGCTTCTCCCACGTCTCGCCGCTGTCAGTCGACTTGTAAAGACCGCTGCCGGGTCCGCCGCTGATCACTTTCCACGGCAGCCGACCGTGTTCCCACATCGCGGCGTAAAGAATGCGCGGGTTGTTCATGTCCATCGACAACTCAGCCGCGCCAGTTTTGTCGTCAACATACAACACGGATTTCCACGTCGCGCCGCCGTCGACCGATTTATAAACGCCGCGCTCTTTTGAGTGGCTATACAACGCACCCTGCGCCGCGACGTATACGATGTTTGGATTTTTCGGATCGACGATGATGCGCGAGATGTGTTGAGTCGCGTCAAGGCCGATCTTCTTCCACGTCTTTCCGGCGTCGGTAGATTTGTAAACGCCGTCGCCATGATGCGTCATCACACCGCGCACAGCGTGTTCACCCATGCCGACGTAAACGACATTCGGATCACCCTCGGCGACCGCGATCGCGCCCACGGAGCCGGTCTTGAAATAACCATCGGAGACGTTGTGCCAACTGATCCCCATGTCGTCGGTCTTCCAGAGACCGCCGCCGGTCGTTCCCATGTAATACGTCTTCGGATCGCCGACCACACCGGTGCCGCACACAGATCTCCCGCCACGAAACGGTCCGATCGATCGCCACTTCAGCGGTTTGAAAATCGCGTTGTAATCATCTCCGGCTGTTTGCGCTAAAACTGGGACACACAGCAGCAGAATCGCGAGCAGGGTTTTTGACATGCGCGGATAATACACCAAAAAATCTCTGCGGCTCTCTGCGTATCTCAGCGTTCTCTGCGTTAAAGAGCCATTTCAACGCAGAGGACGCAGAGATACGCAGAGAGCCGCAGAGAAACTATAACCGGCCGATGATCTTTCCAGTTTTACGTTCGAGCAGAACCATGGCGGTGCGTTGGGCGGCGACGTTGACGGGGAACCGTGTGCGCGATTCGAGGTGCGTGATCTCCATGCGCGTGTCACGATCGGTTTCAGAGACAAAGGTGTAGAGCACTACGTCGCGAAACAGCGACGGCAAGATGAGCACGGCAGGAGACCGTGGGATTGCTAAAAAGATCGGTGAGATGCGTGCTTCAGAGAGTGCCAGGCTATAGAACGCCACCAGTGCATTCATGGAGTCGCCGAGCTCCAGCGGTAACGGACTCCACACGGCGCGTCCGGCATCGTACCGCAAATTCAACGGCCGCACCGGTGGACCTGACGCCTGTTCCACCACTTTTTCGAGCCGCTGCATCTTCTCCCCGTCGTATCGCACGAGGAATTCCTGTTTACCGATCGTAATCGTCTCTGACTCCGCTACCGGCACATTCTTCACCGATTGCAATGGAAACGCGTCAAAATCGAGCGCGCCCGACATCACGACTGTTGCCCCTCGAGCAACTTGTTCAAGGATTAGAAACCAGCTCTTATCCGCGAAAATTACGGGAGACGGAATGATAATTAGTTTCGCGTGACTCAGGTTTTCGCGAACGTTGTACTCACTAACAGCTTGCACCGGCACGCCGCAGTGGTAATACATCGCGCGCACGCAACGCCGCGTCGCCTCTTGGGCAAAACTGCGCGGCGAGAACATATGCGAGTGCGGAATCACCATCGCTACAGGCTCCGGCACGCGACCTTGCAGATACTGGCCGTACTTCCGCATAAACTCCGCGATCCGCAGGAAAGGCTCAAGCTCAGGCTTAGCGCTGCCGTCGACGCGATGAAAACCGATACCCACTTCGTTCGTCGAGTTCATGTACGGATTGGTATTCCAGATCCACTCGATGAACCCCGCTCCATCTGCGGCAAAAGAGATCGCGAGCTTGCATTCGAGCAAATTACTGACGTCCTGCTCGCTGCGCCATGGCGCACCGCCGTCAGCTTTTTCGTAGAACATCACGCCGGTCTCTTCCATCAGGTTGAGTTTCGACGGCGATTTTCCCAGCACGCTATCCCAAACGAGATCGTCGTTGGCCCACCAGTTGTGCAGCGATCCGAAATCGACTTCGTTAGCGAAGAACTGCACGTTGGGACTATCGCCGATCCCGCCTTCGTCCTGGCCCACCGTGATCAGTTGTCGTGTGTTGCCGTTACTTCTGATCGCGGTCCTCATCTGGCGCACCCAACGGATGAACATGTCCTGGGCAAAGAGTCGATAATCGAGCGTCTTCAGCGGCAGTCGATCGTCGATCAGGTTCACGCTCTCGAAATCCTGAAGCCGCGGCAGGTCAAACAGATCCTCGCTCGAAGTGCGCCAGGCGAGTTGCATCTCGTCCGGCGTGGGATAGTGATTCTTGAGCCACGTGGTCCACTCGGCTTTTTCATGAGCGTCGTAATTCGGGCGACAGTTCCAGAGATACTTGGGCGAGCAGAACGAAGGCTCGTTGATCAAGTCCCAGATGACGTCGTCAACAACGCGGCAGCGTTCCGTGAATGCTGAGATGAACTGCTGTTGCGCCTGTACGGAACGCGGATCGAGATAAGCATTCTCACCGCCCCACGTCTCGGGCAGAAACGCGAAGAACGTGAATATGACGGGAATGTCGTACTGGTGCGCAGTCAGCAAAAACGCGTCGAACGCGCGCAACCTCGCTTCGTCAACCTTGCCCGGCGCAGGCATGTACTTCTTCCAACCGGTCCAGATTCCGGTGCGCACCATGTTGACGCCCGCAGCTTTCATCGCACGGAAATCTCTATCCCAAACGAACGGGTTTGGCTCGAAGAGAAAGCGTCGGTGCTTGTCGGAAGCCATGTAAGTCGTGCCGGCAACCGGGTAGACCACGCCGTCGCGATAGAAGAAGTGTTCGTCGACGGTGAGTGGCTTGCCGCGCGCGAGCAGCGCCGAGTCGTAGATCCAGAAACCGTTTATGTGCGTGAGATGAGAAGAATTGAGACTCGTTTGTGCGGAAACAATGTAGAAACCAGGCCCAAGCTTCGCCGCCTCCGGAAGCTTCGTCGAACCGATCGCTCTTCCGTTTTCTAAATTGAGTTTGATTGTGGTTTGGCTGATGTGTCCGCTGCCACTGCGCAATTCGACGAGGCAGTCTGCGAGCGCGAGCTTTTGCAGATCGTTTTTCGGACGCAGGAGCTCGATTGATAACGAAGGCGTTTCACCCGGTTTGTACGACGCAAAATCGGTCTTTACTTCAAAACGGCTTGCGCCTTGCGACGCCGTCTCCGCCAGCCACGCCAACGGCCGCGGACCGATGGCACCCTTGAAATTCGCAAACACCCAACGTCCGCCCGCAAACTCGCCGAGCAAACGATCGATCTGAATAACCGGCGCCGCGTTCGATGCCCAGACCAAAGGCGTCACAACACCTTCATGTGGTCCATCGCTGCCTGCTTCATCGGGTTCGTTGTTCGACGAGCTGAGACGCACGTACAACTCGTAAATCTCTTCCGGCTTAAAATCAGTGACGATCTCCGGATAGAGGGATTTGTAGCTCGAGACCGGAGCGTTCACCGGAAACGAATGCGTGATGCCGAGCTGCTTGTGATAAATGGCCTGCGTGGGCCTAACCAGCCAACCATCCAGGGTATGGACCACGGGAACGGAGAGCGGCACGCCACCGAGATTGAGCCAGTTTCCACCCGCGCGCAGGAATTTCAAGATCGCGGCCCACGCGTGTTGCGGAAAGGCAGAGCCGTACGGCGTGATGAACAGATCGAAGCGAGTGGCGTCGAGTTGTGAGATCAGATTGCGCTCGTTGAGAAACGAGACTGCGAAACTGTGGAGCGCCTGTTCCAACGTGTCGCGTGTTAGATCGCAGCCACGGATCGAGCGAAACCCGGGCTCCCAGAAGACGGCCACAGAACGCGACTGCGATTGTGCGCCGAGAATGACGTTTGGAAGCGCGGTCGCAACCGCAGCGGTGCCGATAGTTTTGAGAAACTTTCGTCTGGGAAATTTGGTCACAGATCCGTGATACTAAGCAGCAGTGTCTGACGCACCCGCAAACAAGAAGCGTTTCCTGGAGTTTCTCAGTCTATCATTGTTGCTTGGTCTCGCGACCGCAATCCTCGCGCTAATTTTCTTTGGCTGGCTGGCTGACGAAGCGCTCGAAGGCGACGCGCGCGCGTTTGACGATGCCACGCGGGCGGCAGTCCATCAACTCGCGTCGCCGCCGATGACAGCGATCATGCGCGGCTTCTCGTTTGTCGGCTCGACGATCGCGCTCAGCCTCGGAACGATCTTCGTCGTGATCCGTTTTGCTATGCGAAAGTGGAAACGCGAGGCGTGGCTCTTTGGGTTAACGATGATCGGCGCGGGGTTGCTAAATATCACGCTCAAGCTCGCGTTCAAGCGCCCGCGGCCGGTACCGTACTTCAATCTCTCGCCGCCTGAAACGTACAGTTTTCCGAGTGGACACTCGTTGACGAGCGCTGTTTTCTTCGGCGCACTTGCGGCGATCCTGACGGCGCGGATCGAGTCAAGACGTGTGCGTGTGGGCGTTGGGATCGTGAGCGTTGGGATGTTTTTATTGATTGGCTTGTCGAGGATTTATCTCGGCGTGCATTACACGACTGACGTGATCGCGGGATTCGTGGCGGCGCTGATTTGGATTTTGGTGGTGCGGTTCGTTGAGATGGGGTTGGTGCGCAGGCGACGAAGACGGTTAGACAGGATTACATGATTTACAGGACATCTTGTTAATCCTGAAAATCTTGTCCATCCTGTCTAAACTTCATTTCAACCGCCAGACCGCCATCGGCTGCATTCACAGCCTGGACTGAGCCGCCGTGCATCCTAACAGCGCGTTCCGTGATTGCGAGGCCCAAACCAGTTCCGCCGCCACTCTGCCGGTCACGCGCATCTTCGGTGCGATAGAACGGTCGAAAGATTTTCTCGAGCGCTTCGTCGGGAACGCCATTCCCACGATCGCGAACGCTAATCAGGGCGTGGCCATTTTGTCTCGTCAGTGCCACTTCAACCGCCGTTCCCTCAGGCGTGTAGCGCACCGCATTCCGCACGACATTCTCCACCGCGCTCCGCAACAACTCCTCGATGCCCTTGATCGAACAGTTATCACTCGACACAACCTGCACCGCGCGATTCAAGCTGCGCGCTTCGAAGTCCGCATCATCCGCAACTTCTTTCACGAGCGCCGCCAGGTCGACATTGGTCCGCTTGCGTCCATCGGTGCCACTCTCCAGACGCGTCAACGTCAGCAACTGGCTGATCATCTCGTTCAGATTGTCTGACTCACGCTCGATTCGATCGAGCGCGCCATTCGCTTCCGGACCGGAACGCTGCCGCGCCAAACCCAGCGCGACGCCGAGCCGCGCGAGCGGCGATCGCAGTTCATGCGAGATGTCGCCGAGCAGTCGTTGTTGTGCTTTGACCATCGACTCGAGCCGCTCAGCCATCGAGTTGAAATCGCGGCCTAGCTGCCCAACTTCATCACGGCGCCTCGCGAGCTTTGTCGAAACACGCGCGCCGAGATTTCCCTCGGCGAGCTCGTTCGTCGTCGTGCGGAGCTTCAGTATTGGTTGCGTAAGGTAACGCGCGAGCCAGTAACAAAAGATGCCGCCGATCACGAGCACAACGAGCAAACGCACGCCTAAAGTCTGGAAGGTCGGTTGGAACGGCGGGCGCGGAATGTGTGCGAGGTAGATGTAACGCTGGCCCTTCGCGCTCGTGACGGGCCTTGCGACGAGTGTGTTTTCGACAGCGAAGTTAAACTCGATATCACGACTCTCATTCGCCTTCGCAATCAGCTCCTGAGCGTCGGGAGGCACCGCTCGTCCTGAAAGTTCCTTGCCACTCTCGTCGAAGAAAGTCGCGCCCACGCCTGAAGATTTTTCTGTCGCCTGAAGCGCGGCGGTGAGTGCGTGCGGTCCTGATTGTTCGTAGATCTCAGCAGCCTTCTGTGCGTTTGGACCAGTCTGAGCGAGATCGCGCCATGAGCGTCTCGTCGGCGTCGGGCGCGTGAGAGCAAACGCCGCAAACAACACGACGTTGATAATGATCATCGCGATCCAAAACCAGATGAAGATCTTCAGATAAAGGCTGCGAAACGGATTCTTCATCGCTTTTTATTTGCCACAAAAAGGCACAAAAACACAAAAAAGAAGGCATTTCTTCTGACGATTCATGTGTCTTTTGTGCCTCTTTGTGGCTAAAGACTTCTTTGTGCCTTTTTGTGGCTTCATTCCGATCTCTCAGAGGTGGCGCCATAGATGTAACCGACCCCGCGAATGGTCTTGATTCGCTCGAGACCGTTGAGCTGGTGGCCCAATTTCTTGCGCAGGTTACTGACGTGCATGTCGATGCTGCGATCGAACGGCGACAGCTCGCGACCTAAAACTTCCTTCACTAGATCTTCTCGCTTCACGATCTGTCCCGCGTTGCGCAGTAGTATCTCGAGCAGATCGTATTCGACTCCGGTGAGCTCAACTACTTCCCCCGAGCGGCGGACGTTGCGCGTGTTGCTGTCCATTTCTATGTCGCCGACACGAATGGTCTCACGCGCGGAAGTAGTTGACTCAACGGGC
>Ga0134121_10003864_pt1 | contig 12336 bp, 11 predicted proteins | sample KB301_FD_96463 | JGI IMG/M metagenome (GOLD analysis project Ga0134121, IMG submission 96463) | Terrestrial soil microbial communities without Nitrogen fertilizer from Kellogg Biological Station, Michigan, USA - KB3-0-1 | ecosystem: Environmental > Terrestrial > Soil > Unclassified ...
TCGTCACGCTCGGCCAGTACACCACCCAGCAGTGGTACGACTCGCAGACGCAGACGTGGAAGAACGTCCAGACGCCCGCGCAGTCCGACCTGTCGTTCGTGTCGGCCGACGGCTACAACTTCCGCCTGGCCAACATCACCGGCACCATGCAGGGCGCCTACCTGACCAACGGCGGCTCCAACTACCCCAACGGCATCTACCCGGCGGCCACGACCACGTCCTCGCAGACGAACTACGTGATCGCCACGGTGTCGGCGGCCGGCGCGCAGTCCTCGCTGGTGGGTACGCTGGCCAAGTGCAACGTCATCGTGGGCGGCGCCATCTCCACCACGGTCACCGTCACGGTGGCTGGCTCGGGCTTCACGCACGTTCCCACGCTGGTGTTCTCCAACCCGCCGGTGGGTGGTGTGCCGGCCTCGGGCTACGTCTCGGCGCTGTCGGCTGGCGGCATCGGCACGGTCGTGGTGACCAACCAGGGCGCGGGCTACACCACGCCCCCGACGATCACGGTCATCCCCTCGCCGTTCGACACTTCGGTGGTGGCGCCGACGCTGACCGCCACGCTCACGCTGTCGGGCTCGATCACGGCTCTGACAATGGCCGACAACGGCTCGGCCTACGCGGCGGTGCCCACGATCGCCTTCACGCAGTCGGCGGGCTCGGGTGGCGCGGCCACGGCAGTCATGTGCATGTCGGCCACGGGCATCTCGGCGGTTTCGGGTGGCTCGGCCAACCTGACCGACAACACGGCCGCCTTCACGATCATCTCGCAGCCGGTGGCCGGCTCCAAGACCTCCGCGCCGGTCAACCCCAACATCGAAGCGGGCCTGTTCACGCCGCGCATCGGCAACGGCACGATCACCACCTCGTCGGGCGTGGCCTCGGCCATGACCATCGTGGACGGCGGCCTGTTCGAGCAGGTGGGCGCCACCACGACCCTGACCCGCATCGTCCCGTCCTTCCAGTGGACGACCGCCGCGCCGACCTCCACGCCCACCGGCACGCTGGCGTTGGGCGGCAACGTTGACTACGTGAACGTCACGCAGTTCTAAAGGGAGCCGTCATGGCCGGAAACCGGGTCTCGAACTTCACGCAGGACTACTTCGGGGGCTTTCGCCTCGCGACGCGCCTGGTCAACATCGCCTCGACTGGCGATGCGCTGTCCTTCTCGGTGCCCTTCGGCCAGTTCACCGTCCGCAAGATTCGCCTGCGCAACCCGTCGGCCAACGTGTCGGCCGGCGCGCTGGGCATCTGGACGGCGGCCAGCCAGGGCGGCACCAACATCGTGGCCAACGCCTCGCTGACCAACCTGACGGCCACGCTGACCTATCAGGAATCGACGCTGACAGCCGCGACGAACTCCACGATCTTCACCAGCGCCACGACGTTCTTCGTGAACGTAGGCACCGGCGTGGCCGGCGCCACCGTCTACATCGATGTCTACGGCGACGCCGTGACCGACCAGCTCTGATCCCTCAACCACCAAGGCCAATCACCATGCGCCAACAGCAAACCCTCTGGATCGTGAACAAGAACGGCGAGGACTACGCCGATCGCTTCGATGGCGAGGACTACTACTTTGCCGCTGGCGAGCCGGTGGAAGTGCCGGTCGAGGGGGCGCAGCTGATGTTTGGCTACGGCGAGGACAACAAGACCTCCACGCTGATGCGTGCGGGCAAGGCGGCCACGGCCAATGACCTGAAATCCGGCTTGGTGTGGTTGGCGAACTTCGTGTTCTCCAACGCCAAGCCCACCGAGCAGCTGGTTGCCCCTGCTGCTGCAAGCCCGGGGGCGGTGGTCGGTGATTCTGCCGCTCCCGGAGTCGAGCACAAGGCGGCGAACAAGGCCACCAAACCTGTCCCGGCATGATGAATGGCAACCACACTTGCCGACTACCTCGCGGCAACCCGGCGTTTGCTGCACGACGCCAGCGGGCAGTTCTGGTCGGACACTGAACTCCAGGCCTACATCAACGAGGCCCGCGTTCGGGTCGTCCGGGACACCGGCTGCTACCGCCGACTCCAGCAGTTGACGCTGACCGCCGGCAAAGAGGTCTACACCTTCGCCACCGATTTTCCCCTTGGGGTGGACACCATCGACGTGCTTGGGGTGTCGGTCATCTGGGGGCAGACACGCATCGCCTGCGCCTACCTCGCCTGGAGTGAATTCCAGGCCCGGGTGCGATCGTGGACGCTCCAGCAGGGCCAGCCCAGCGTTTTTTCCGTGTACGGCCAAAACGAGCTGTACTTTGGCTACGTGCCCGATCAGACCTACCCGGCCGAGGCTGACACGGTGGTGGCGCCGCCCTCGCTGGTGGGTACGTCTGGCGCGCTGCCGGCCACAGGCACCATCGGCGCAGGAACCGCCACGGTGGCCAGCGAAGTCATCCCCATCCCGTTCACCTCGCCCGTGCCATTTTTTGCCGCATACCTTGCCAAGATCAAGGAGCAGAGCTACACCGACGCCGCGACCTTCGAGCAGATGTACGACAAGGAGTGCATGCGGGCCATCGGGTCGTCGTTCACTCGCCGCATCCGCAATCCCTACGGCGGCGGGTCTTGAGGGCCTGACGCATGGCATCGCCCAAGCCCCCCGGCCACCACGAAATCGCCAAGCGCAACCTTGCGCTCAAAGACTTCGCGGGCGTCAACACCCAGGCCGACCGCACCGCCATCGGCGATCAGGAATTCTCGTGGCTGGAGAACCTGATCCCGATTGGTCACGCCAACCTGCGCGCCATGCAGGCCCCCTCGGGCGTCCTGGCCACGACGCCAGCCACCATCGTCTCGTGGCAGTACGTCAACATCAACAACACCGACCTGATCCTGGTGTTCCTGAACAACGGGGCCGGGTATCAGTTCAACGTCGCCAGCTTCGCCCTGACGCTCATTGGCGCCGCCGCGACCTTCACCGGAACGCCGCGTGCCGCGCAGTGGAAGAATGAACGCGCGGTCATCATCGCCACCAACGGCTACTGGAGCTGGGACGGCTCGACGCTGACGGTGCTGCAAGGCGAGGTCGTTGGCCTGACCATCACGCAGACGGGCTTTGGCTACACCAGCCGACCCGCTATCGCCATCTCGGGCACCGGTACGGGTGCCACGGCCACGTCCATCGTGGGCGCGGTGGCGGCGACCCTGGCGGCGGCCGGCACGGGCTACGGCGTCGGGGATGTGCTCACGGGCACCGGCGGCACCTCGACCACGGCGGTGCAGTTTCAGGTGACCACGATCGGCGGCGGCGGCGCGATCACGGGCTTTGCCATCAAGACTGCGGGCGACTACACCGCCACGCCAGCCAGCCCCATGTCGGTCACGGGCGGCCTCGGATCGGGCGCCACCTTCACCATGACCTGGGGCGTCGTGGGCGCCACCATCACGGCAGCGGGCTCGGGCTACACCGGCACGCCCACGGCGGCGTTCTCCGGTGGCGCGGGCTCGGGCGCCGCGGCCACGGTGGTGTTGTCGAGCGCTCCCAGTGGAGGCGTGGATGTGGCCAGCTATGCGGGTCGCATCTGGGTGGCCAATGGCCGCACGGTGACCTACTCATCGCCGGGCAGCTACACCGACTTCGAAGTGGCCACGGCCGGCGGGACGTTCATCATCACCGATGAGTCGTTCCATTCGGTCATCACCGCGATGGCGGCCAACAACAACTACCTGTACATCTTCGGCAACAACGCCATCCAGGTCATCAGCAACGTGACCGTGGCGTCCTCGGGCGTCACGGCAGGGCAAACGTCCTTCTCCAACAACAACATCACCGGCGCGGTGGGAACAGGTTTTCCCGCCTCGGTGATCCTGTTCGATCGCTCGGTGCTGTTTTCCGACACCTATGGATTTCACGGTGTGTTCGGTGCGACGGTCAAGAAGGCCAGCGACAAGATCGACGGCACGTTCCCGAGCATCGACACGACCAAGCCCATCTCGGGCGGCCTGGCGCTGGTCTACAACAACATCGTCCCGGTCTTCCTGTTCCAGTACTTCGACCCCAACAACGGCGGCGCCTCGCGCCACCTCATGGCATGCCTGCGCAATGGGGAATGGTTCTTTGCAAGCCAAGGCACGGCTGCACTCAAGCTCGTGTGCGGGGTCTATATCGGCGACTCGCCGGCTCTTTTCGCTACGGACGGCACCAACATCTACAAGTGCTTTTCGAGCCTGACGACCTCGATCGCCACGACGCTCCAGACCGGCTTGCAGCCCATGGGTGAGCCCTGGACGACCAAGCAGTCGCTCAAGCTGGGCATCGAGTTGACCTCGCTGGTGTACCTGTCGGGAACGCCCGTGGTGCAGACCGAGGTGGGCCAGTCCGACACCGTGGTGCAGTCCAACGCCAATTTCATCTTCAAAAACAGCGCGGGCGATACCGTCCTGTTCTACAACAACCTGAACCAGCTTGTGGCGTTCATCAGCGCGGGCCGGCAGGTGTTCCAGGGCGACACCCAGACCTACGGGCGCTACCTGGGCGCGCAGTGGACAAGCACGTCACCCAACTACGTCCTGAACGGCATCTTGTGGCAGTTCAAAGACACGGCCGAATGGGGCTCACTGCCCAACGCGGGGTTCTAAATGGCACAAAATTTCGCAAACCTGACCAGCCCGCAGTTCCTGTCGGTGTTCGACAACGTGCTGGGCAGCACCACCAGCGCCACGCAGGGCGCGGGCGCGATTGGCTTTAGCCCGACGCTGGTCTACCAGCCCGGAACGGTGGGCCGGCAGATCATGGCCGCGCCGAACCTGGACACCTTCCCGGGCGTCGATCCCACGGGCGTGGTCGATTCGACCGCCGCGCTGCAAACGGCGTTCGCCTACTGCTTTGCCAACAACCTGCCCATCTGGATGCCGGGCACGTACCTGACCAGCGCCAGCATCCCCAACTTTCACAGCGTGTTCAAGTTCGGCATGGGCAACGTCGTTCGAAACGGCAACGCGTTCTACATCACGCCCCTCTCGACGCAGACGAACAACCTGTACATCTCGACTTCGGGCAACGATTCGAACGACGGCCTGGGCACGGGTCAGCCCTTCCTGACGCTGCAAGGCATGGTAAACGTGCTGCCAAACTACGGGCCAGTGCTCGCGGGCATCTGGGTGCTCAACTTGGCCGCCGGCACCTACACCAACGGGGTGACATTCCCGGCGGGCTTGCAGTCCTACAACTACATCCAGGTCAATGGCCCGACCAGCGCGCTGCCGTTCATCCCTACGGCCATCGTGGACGGCGGCTCGTCTCCCTCGACCACTTTCGCGTTCAACCTGAACGGCAACAACAACGTCCTGTTCAACAACATCTACGTCAAGAACTGGACGGCCGCCGGCAATGGCTTTGGATGGGTGTCGCAGCTGTTCGGCCAGATTCAGCTCGTCAACTGCTATGGCCTGAACAACGACAACCACGTCAAGTGCCAGCAGGGCCGCATCTACGTCACCGGCGGCATCTACAACACCGGGCAGATCGGCTTTACCCTCATCAGCGGCGAGACGCACACCATCGGCTACGGCCAAACCGGCGGCGGGACGGTCAACGTGCCCGTCACCGGCGCCAGCGGCAACGGCACGACCGCCACCATCACGTTCTCGGCGCTCGGCACGCCCCCGGTCGTAGGATCGACGGCCGTCATCCGAAGTGTCAACCCCTCCGGCTACAACGGTGTGGTGGTCATTACTGCCTCGACCACCACGAGCCTGTCGTTTGCGAGTGCGTTCTCTGGTGCCTACGTCTCGGGCGGCGTGTTCGGCTTCAACTTCGGCGCGGCGGGGGTGGGGCCGCTCATCACGAACATGACGATCCAGGGCATCCTTGCCCAGGAAAACGCGACCGGCCACGTCGATTCGACGGCTGTGGACAACTGCGGGACGAACGTGGACGTGATTGCCTCCAGCCGGGTCAACGCGAACGGCTCGTCCTTCACCAACGCAACCATCGGCATCCGCTACCAAAACGGCTGCAACTGGAACAATTCGTCCACCACCCTGTTCGGCAACACGGTCAATGAAGTGGCGTGCGCCGGGGGTGTGGAAATCGCGCGCGCGGGCCTCTGGACAAGCGAGATTCGCCAGCCGGTGGATCAGGTGTTCGTGTCACAGACGGGCACCACATCTCCCACCACAGTCAAGACCTACGCCGACGCAATCCAGACCAACAGCTTCAACTCGCCGGTCAAGTACTTCCGCATGAAGTTCAGCGGGGAACTGACGGGCACGGCGGGCACCAAGACGGTCGTCGTGAACGTGGGCGGATCGCTTGTGACGCAGTTCGTCATCCCGGCGGCCAATACCGGTAGCTACGTGATCGATGTGCTCCTGACCGCGTTTGGCAACTCGGGCTCGTCCCAAAGTTATGAGGCCACCTGCATCACCGGCCCGACGCCGCTGCCGCCCACCAGCGGCTCGCGCTCGATCAGCATGATGACCGGCTCGCAGGTTCCCGCCACGATTTCGGTCACCCTCGGAAATGCAGGTGACACGCTGACGGTGCGGAAAGTGGATCGACTGAATGCGGGCGGATGCTGATTTTCCGCGCACACTCTGATACGATTTGAAAAAGGGGCAACGCATGGACTTTCAAACCGCATTCCAATTGCTGATCGGAAACGAGGGCGGCTACTCGCTCGATCCGCACGACCGAGGAAATTGGACGGGTGGCGCCATCAATGTGGGCCAATGCAAGGGCACAAAGTACGGCATCAGCGCAGCGCAATTCCCGGCCGAAGACATCGCCAACCTGACGCTCGAACGCGCAGCGCAAATCTACCAATCGAGCTATTGGGGGCCGGCCGGCTGCGACCTGGTGCCCGATGCGCTGAAATTCGACCTGTTCGACATCGCGGTCAACTCGGGCCTCAAGCGCGCCATCAAGGTGCTCCAGCAAGCCTGTGGGTTGTCGCCCAGTAGCATCGATGGTGTGATTGGGCCGCAAACGATGACCGCCATCTCCAACATCAACCCGGCCACGCTCGATCGGCGCTTCAACGGCGCGCGCCTGCACTTCCTGACCACCATCAGCGACGACGAGTGGACGACGCAAGGGCGAGGGCTGGTCAATCGCGTGGCCAACAACCTCATGTCGGTGGCCTGATGTTCGGCGAAGCCAAAAAGCTCTTGAAGGACAGTCTCACACTGTCCGATGGTGCCACCTACTGCATGGGGCGCATCTACGCGGCCCTGTCGTCGGTTTCTGGCACGTTCCTGGCGGCCTGGGATGTCATCAAGCACGGGGCGCACTTTGACCTCATGCAGTACGGCCTGGGCGTTGGCAGCATGGCCGTGGGCATCGGCGCCCTGCTCAAGATCAAGGCCAGCACCGAGCCCGACGCGCCGCGCCCGGCCACGTTCGTCAGCGAGAGGGTCACCACGCCGGGGGAATCCGTCAGCGTGACCACTGCAACCGCCAGCGGAGGCCACGAATGATCCTCGACCCGATCAAGCCCTACATCCACCTCGTGGAAGCTGCCGCTGTGGCTCTGCTGCTGGCCGCCGCTGGATTTGGTGTGTGGCACTACGGGCATACCCGTTATGAGGAGGGCCGCGCCGACGACCACAAGGGGTGGGACGCCGACCGCGCGCAATGGCAGCACGCCCTCGATCAGCAAAAAATCGATGCGGCAATGTTGCTCAGTACAACTATCGCCCAGAACGATGCCCTTCGCCGGGCCAATCAGGTGCTGCACGAACAGCAGGAGAAGGACTATGCGAATCACCGCGCCGAGACTGATGCTCTGCATGCTCAGTTGTCTACTGTGCGCCTGCGCTTCAACCTCGCTCCCGCCCCCGCCGGACGTGGGCAAGGTGGTGCTGGCCCCGTGCCCGGCCCCGCCGGAAAAGCCGGTCTTGCCACCGATCCCGCAGGTTTCCTTTCAGCAGAGGCTTCTCAGTCTTTGTGGAGCATCGTGTACGACGCCGACAAGCTCCGCGACGCCTATGCCCGCTGCGTCGCAGCCGTGAACGGTGGGCCGTCGCTGTGAATCTCGCGCTGCTCGAAGCCAATCCGGCCAGCCCGGAGGACGTCAGCCAGATGTTCGACGCCAACGGGTTCGCGCATCAGCAGGTCAACGACTACCTGCTCAAGCAGGGTGTGAACATCAACCCGTGGCCGATGTCGGTGGAGTACCCACCCGACGCTTCCTGGCTCGATCATCACGCGCAGGAGCACACCCTGTGGGCCGGAATCTTCAACATCGACAACCCGGGCGACCTGAATCAGTACGACCTGAACAATCCGCGCCAGTTCGCGCGCTGGATTGACATCCACGTCCAGCATCATCAACTGGTCAGCCAAGCCATCGGGCTGGTGTAGGCAAATACGGTCGAGTCAAGCAAAATGGACTCGATGCGTCACATTTGGAGCCCTCAATGAGCTGGTTTAGCGGAATCGGGCACGCCCTGAACAAGGTCGTTCAGCCAATTGATAAATTGGCACCTAAGCTCGACCCACTCAACAAATTCAACAGCACAGCGACCGCCGATACCCTCGGAAAGATTCCTGTCATTGGGAAGGGCATTGACAACGCGCAGGGAAAAATTGCCAACCACCCCGTCGAAAGTGCAGCTACCCTGGCGGCGTTGTATTACGGTGGGGGTTACCTCTTGGGTGGGGGGGGTTTAGGCGCTGGCGCGGCTGATGCTGGGGCGGCTGAGGGCGCTGGAGCCGGTCTTGCCGCCGACGGCGGTTCGATCAACCTCTTTGCGGATGCTGTGCCCGGGGCGGCTGGTGACGTGGGCGCGAGCGCCCTTGGAGATGCCGCGGTTGGAGGTGCCTCCGATGCCGCAGCCGGCGGTCTGGACAGCAGCGCGGTCAACCTGTTTTCGGATGCGGTTCCGGGTGCTGGTGGGGATGTGGGTGCCAGTGCGCTGGGCGACGCAGCACCGGGGTTCGGTTCCGCCGCCGACCTCGCCCCTTCTTCGGTTCCCAGCACTTCCAGTGGCTTTGGTGGTGTGGGAACTGATCCGAGCGTAGCGTCTTCCCCGGACGGCGGCTTGGCTTTCTATCAGCAGGCCGGCGCGACACCCACGGCGGATTCGGCGGCCGGAATGGGCTCCAAGCTACAGGATGCCCTCAAGCTGGCCATGAAGTACGGCCCGGCGGGTGTCTCTCTCTTGCGCGGCGTCATGGGCAAGGATGCCTATGCGCGCGCCGCCGCCGGCTACGGAAACGTGGGCGCCACGCAGCGCGCCACGGCCAACGGTCTTGTGCAAGGCTACAACAACGGCACGCTCAACCCGGCCGAGTCGGCAGGTATTGACCGCTGGGCGCAGCAACAGGTTGCCGCGCTGCGCCAGTTCTACGCCAACGCCGGAACGGCCGACTCCACGCAAGCCAAGATGGCCGAGGCTGCGGTGATGCAAAAGGCCACCGAGATGAAAAATCAGGCCACGCAAGACCTGCTCAAGGTGGGCTTGAACGAACTGAACACACTCGACCAGAACACGGTGCGCGGCATCCAGACCAATCTGCAAGGCGATGTGGCCGCCCAGCAGGCGCAAGCCGCCTTCGCCGCGCAGTTCGCCAAGTTGATCGGCTCGACGGGGCAGACCGCCACGCCGGCAACCACCACGGGGCCTTGAGATGCCAGTCGATCAAAACACGCTCGACTCAGCACTCGGCCCCGGGATCGGTGACGAGCTACAGGCCAATCGAAAGCAGCTCACGGGCTTTCAGGCCAAGCGCGACCAGGCCGAGACGGATCGCGCCACCGCAGAGGCCGAGGCCGCCAAGATTCAGGGCCAGACGGCCGAATCGGTCAACCAGGATCGCAAGCGCCTTGCTGACTTCAAGCCGCGCGAGTCGCAACTAGAGCAGCCCAAGGCGCCGGACTTCAAGAGCAACGAGCCCAGCCCTGAGCAGTTCCAGAAGACCGCCGGCATGCTGATGGTCGTCATGGGGCTGATGGGCGCGTTCTCGCGTTCGGGCTACACCTCGGCCCTGAACAACATGACCGCCGCGCTCCAGGGCTTCGATGAGGGCAACAACGAGGCGACCAAAAAGCACCTCGATGAGTTCCACGCTCAGGTGGTCGACTTCAAGACCAAGCTGGAAGCCCTCAAGGAAGACCGCGCCGCGCTGGACAAGATGGATCAGCACGACATCCAGGGCATCCAGCAGCAGATGGAGTTCGACGCGCACAAGAACGACCTGCCGCTGCTGGCCCAGACCGCCAAGAGCAAGTCGCTGACCGAGGCGCTCAAATCCTACGATTCGCACATCTCCGAGATTCAGAAGGCCATCGACCACGCCGAGACGCTGGCCCAGCGCATGGAAGACGTGCGCGAGCGCCACGCGGATCGAGCGGCGGCGCTGGCGGCCCAGCATTCGAGCGGCGGCGATGCGGCCACGCCCGAGGCGCGATCGCTGTACGAAGAGATGATCCTTGCGGGCAAGGCGCCGCCCAAGACCAAGCGCGGCGAGGTCGATTGGGAGCAACTCAACTTCATGGCGGGCCGCGAGCAAGGCGGCGCCGGATCGGGCTCGGTCACGGCCAGCCAAGCCAGCTACAAGGCTGACGCTTCGTCTCTGGCGGTGCAACAAAAGCGCACCGATGCCATCGATTCGAGCATGCGCAAGATCGCCAATGACATCAAGACCATCGACACCACGATTGCCAGCGGCAACGCGGGGTTCTCCACGTGGCTGAACAAGCCGCTGAACGCGCTGCGCACTCAGGGGAGCGATCCGGCGCTGGCGGCCTACGCCTTGTCGGTCAAGCAGGTGGCCACCGAGTATGAGCGCGCGCTGCAAGGGGGCCTTCTGTCGGCTGCGCAACTGCACCGAGGTGCTGCCGAGGATGCGACCAAGATTTTGAACGAGAGCATGAGCGTCGATGAAGTGCGCGCGGTGATCCCGATCATGATCCGGGAAATGGAGAACGCCCGGCGCGCGGCCAGCGACCAGATGCACGAGATTCGTGACCGCCTGCACAAAGCGCCGCCCGACGGTGGTGGCGGTGGAAAGAAGCTCGTCTACGACCCGACCACGGGGACGTTCAAGTGACCCAGACCGTCACCGTCCCGGGCGTGGGCGACCTGGAGTTTCCTGATGGCATGAGCCAGCAGGACATGGCCTCGGCCATTCAGAAGAACTATCCGCAGATTCACCGTGAGGAGAACACGCCCGAGTCCCGCGCCGCGCGTCGCGACAAACTGTCCGCGATGGGAGTCCCCATCCCACCTGACGCTGAGGAGCCGCCGCCACCCCCGCCATCTCGACTGGCTCGCGCGATGACCGACACCAAGGACATGGTGATGGCCGGACCGCACACCGCCGAAGCCGCGCTGCGATTGGCTGGCGGAACCGCCGGTAGCCTGCTGGGAGGTCTGACCGGTGGCGCAGAGTGGCTGATGGATCGCATTCCCGGCGTCAAGAAGACCGGCGCAACGCCGGGATCGGGTGCGGAAGCCGGTGCAGACCTTGCCAATCGCGGCATCGACAAGGTGATTGGCCCCACGTCGGAGCAGGCCGGAAACATCCTGCACACCATCGGCACGTCACGTGAGCTGGAGGCCCTCCAGGGCATCAATCCGACTGAGGCGGTGATGGCCAATGCTGCCGCGCGCGCTGCCATGGGCGCCCCGCGCGTGACTGCGCCTCTGACCAAGGCGGCCGGCGCCGTGGACAAGCTGGCCGACAAGACCGCCAGCCTGGCCGCCAAGCCCTTCGATGCGGCGAGAAGCACCATCGACAAGGCGCGCGGCCTGACGGCCACGCAGGATGCCGAAGCCCTGCGCGCCCGATCCCTGCAAGCCGCCAACGAGAACGCCCAGCGTGCCCGCGAGGCCGCCCAGAAGGCAACGGCCAACGCGACCGCTGCCGGCGTGGACATCGATAAGGCGCATGCCTGGGGCGAGACGGCGCAAAAGCACCTGGAAAATACCGAGAAGGTGGGCGATGAAATCGAGCGCCAATTGCTGGCTCGCCCCACCATGTCAAAAGAGGAAATCGGCTCGATGATGCGCGCGGCCGGCTCCACGCTGCGCGACGAAAAGCTCAAGGCACGGCGCGCGGCGGCCGGATACGACCAAGCCACGGCCCAGGACGGCGCCAAGATCGTGTCCACCGGCGCGGCGCAGAAGGTCATCGAGGCCGAGAAGGAGTCGCTGCGCAACCCAAACCTGCGCGCGACGCTGGAGCGGGTCAACAAGGAATTGGCGCCCGGCCCCAATGCTGGCCCGAGCATCCTCGGCCCGGACGGCAAGCCGCTGGCGCCCACCACGCCGCAAGGGTTGACCCTGACGCAAGCCGAGTCCCTGCGCGACTACCTCAATGACGCCATCGCCGAAAAGAGCGGGACGGCCATGTCGGCGGCCGACAAGTCGTCAGAGCGCGCGCTGCTCAAGATCA
>Ga0134121_10003867_pt1 | contig 12328 bp, 10 predicted proteins | sample KB301_FD_96463 | JGI IMG/M metagenome (GOLD analysis project Ga0134121, IMG submission 96463) | Terrestrial soil microbial communities without Nitrogen fertilizer from Kellogg Biological Station, Michigan, USA - KB3-0-1 | ecosystem: Environmental > Terrestrial > Soil > Unclassified ...
CTGGGGTGGCGCCGGCGCGCCCTGCGCCGGCCGGAACCGGATCGTCGTCTGCATCTGGTCCCGGCCCGCGATCGACGCCGGCGGCCCCTCGGCGACGATCTCGCCGTTCGCGATGACAGCGACGCGGTCTGCCAGGTACTGCGCCTCGTCCATGAAGTGGGTCGTGAGCCAGACGGTCTTCCCCAGCGTGACGAGGTTCTTCACCATCTCCCAGGCGTTGCGGCGTGCGCTCGGATCGAACCCGGTCGTGGGCTCGTCGAGGAACAGCAACTCGGGGTCGCCGGCGAGTGCGATCGCGACGTCGAGGCGTCGCTGCTGGCCGCCGCTCAGCCGTCGCACGCGCTCGTCGCGCTTCTCGCTCAGCCCGACGACATCGATCACCTCGTCGGTCGGACGCGGAGCCGGGTAGTAGCCGCCATACATCTCGACCGTTTCGCGCACGGTCAGGAATGGGTCCACGCCGGTGGACTGCAAGACGATCCCGATCCGCTGCTTCAGCGCGTGCTCGCCCTTGGCGGGATCGTGCCCGAGCACCCGCACCGTTCCGGCCGAGCGCTGCCGGTATCCCTCGAGGATCTCGGTGATTGTGGTCTTGCCCGCGCCGTTCGGCCCGAGGAGCGCGAACACCTCGCCGCGATCGACGGAGATGTCGACGCCGCCGACCGCCTCGAGATCACCGTAGGACTTGCGCAGTCCGTCGATCTCGATCACGCGCTCGGCCACGGAGCGAGCCTACCCGACCCCGAACCCGGCCTCGGTGTCGACGGGGTTGCGCAACGCTTCCCCTGCAACGAACCGTCGAAGGTTGTCAACGAAGACGCCGACCACGGCCTCTTCCCAATCATGGAGATCCCCCGAGATGTGCGGGGAGACGGCGACCGTCGGCATCGACCACAGCGGCGAGTCGGCGGCGAGCGGCTCTTCGACGAACACGTCGAGCGACGCACCGGCGATCGCACCCGACCCGATGGCGTCGACCAAGGCGTCCTCGTCGACCGTCGCTCCCCGGCCGATGTTCACGAAGTGTGCCGTCGGCCGCATCGCGTCGAAGGCCTTGGCGTCGAACATCGCGCGCGTCGCCGGCGTCAGCGGAAGTGCGTCCAGGACGTGGTCTGCCCTTCCGAGCGCCTCGTGGAACCCGTCGGGCCCGGCGACCTCGCCGAGCACCTCGTCGGCGCGCTGGGTGCGGCCGACCCCCTCGACCGTCATGCCGAGCGCCCGCGCCCGGGTCGCCGTCGCGCTGCCGATCGGCCCTGGGCCGACCACGACGAGATGCTGGCCGGCCACGCGGTCGCGCCGGCGCCCTTCGGTCCACCGACCGTGCGTCTGGTCGACGACCGAGGTGTGCAGGCCGGTGGTGAACGCTACGATCGCAGCGATCGCCCACTCCGCGATGGGATCGTCGAAGATCCCCCGCGCGTTCGTCACGATCACGTCGCTCGCCGCGAGCGCCGGGAAGAGCAGGCCGTCGACGCCGTCGCTCGCCGACTGGATCCAGCGCAACCGTCCGGCCTCGGCGAACGTGTCTTCGAGCCACGAGCGGCGTGCGCCCCACGAGAAGATCGCGTCGGCCTCGCCGATCGCGGCTGCCACCTCGTCCGGGTTGCCGGCGTACCGAACGTCGGCGAGGTCGAGCGCGGGCTCGATCCCCGGCGGCGGCGCGTCGGCGGTCGCACCGAGCACCGCGACGATCGGACGCTCGTGGTCGGTCACAGCGGCTTCCGCCCGCCGAAGCCGCTGCGCACACCGTGGTAGTACTCGACGTCGCCCTCCCCCAGCCGCCAGCACAGGAACACCTGCTCGCCGTCGCGCTCCGCGGGGAAGTCGATCAATCCGGTGTCGGGATCTCGCAGCAGGATCCCTCGGTCCGAGAGGTATTCCACCTCGGTCTTCAACGTCTCCTGATGGCGGAACCAGTCAGAGCCCGCCACCCCGCCGCCGTCGGACGCGACCGCGTCGGTGATGCGCTCGCTCGATGCGATCAGGCCGAGCCGCGCCTCGCGCAGACGCGGCAGCCGCTCGCGGAGCTCGGGCAGCTCCGCGTTCGCGTCCAGCACCGTGAAGACCCGGTCCGTGGTCATGCGACGGCTCGCACCAGGCCCGGCAGCTCGCGGAGATCGGTGATCCGCGTCCCTTCGGCCTCGGGGTAGCGGCCCCGACGGTCGATCAAGACGGGGGTCATCCCGAGCGTTGCGGCGGGAACGACGTCGAACTCCGGGTTGTCACCCACGTACATCGCGTCGGCCGGCTCGATCGACAACCGCTCCAACGCCAGCTCGAAGATCCGGAGGTCGGGCTTCTCGACGCCCTCGCGTCCGCTGATCACGCGCACGCCGAAGCGATCGCGTACACCGAGCGTCCCGAGCAGGTCCTCGAGCCACGCCTCGAAGTTGGACACGATCGCGAGGACGAGCCCGGCGGCCTCGAGCTCGTCGAGCGCCGGCTCGACATCGTCGAAGAGCTCGTAGTTCGCCGGGTCGGTGAACGTCGCATACAGGACGTCGGCGAGATGACCGTCATCGGGGACATCGAGCTCGCCGAGCATCCGCTCGTACACGCTCTTCCAGAAGCGAGCCGACCGCTCGGGCGAGGTCGTCCACAGCTCGACGTCGCGTGCGGCCTCGGAGAACCGGTGGAACACGACCCGAGATGCGTCGATCACGGCCTCCCGCGAGCGGGCGTGGCCCTCCCCGGCGACCACGGTGCTGAAGAGCTCGGGGAACGACGGCGCGGGGTGGACGAGGGTCTCGCCGACGTCGAACAGGACGGCGCGCAGGGGCATCGCCGGGATGCTACCGGTCACCGGCGGCCCGCGCGGCCAGATCGTGCCAGAGCACCTCGACCTCGGCCTCGAGCTCTTCGCGCGTCCCCTCGTTGTCGAGCAGTACGTCGGCCGCGCGTGCCCGATCGGCCAGTGGGAGCTGGGCTCCGAGGCGAGCGCGGACATCGGCCTCGTCCATGCCCCGGACGACCGACCGCGCCACCTGGGTCTCCGGCGAAGCCGACACGACGACGACCACATCGCAGTCTCGGTGCGTGCCCATCTCGATCAGGAGCGGGTTCACCAGCACGACGACGTCGTCGGTGTCGAGGTGCGACTGGATGCCGTCGGCGATCATCCGCCGCACCTCGGGGTGGATGATCGCCTCGAGGTCGGCGAGCGCCTCGCGGTCGGCGAACACGATCGCGGCGAGGTGTGCACGGTCGAGCTCGCCGTCGGCGCTCACGATCTCCTGGCCGAACCGCCGCACGACGGCGGCGAAAGGTTCCGATCCGGAACGGACGGCATCACGCGCGAACGCATCGGCGTCGAGGATCACGGCGCCGTGCCGTGCGAGCAGGTCGGCGACCGTCGACTTGCCGGAACCGATCCCGCCGGTCAGGCCGACGAGCAGCATGCAGGATGAGCGTCACGCGGTGGGGCGGCCGCCGAAGGCGGCCGCCCGGGACCACGTGTCACTCGTCGCGGCCCTCGCGCCGCTTCAGGTCCTGGAGGATCGCCTCAAGCGAGACCTCTTCCTCCGCCGCCGGCTCTTCGGCCTTGGGGGCCTCCGGCGCCGCTTCCGGCTCGGCCGGGGCTGCAGGCGCCTCGGCAGCGGGCTCCGGCTCCGCGGCCGCAACCGGTTCCGGTGCGGGCTCCGGCTCCGCGGCCGCGACCGGTTCCGGTGCGGGCTCCGGCTCGGGCGGTGCCGGTGCCGGCTCCGCCGCCGCGACAGGCTCGGGAGCGGCCTCGGCCGCCGGTGCCTGCTCGGTAGCCGCCGGTGCCGCGGGCGCCGCATCTTCCGCCGCGGCAACCGCCGCGAGGATCTCGGCCGGAACCTCGATCGTCGTCGTCATCTCGGGACCGGCGTCGCGCTCGACCTCGGGCTCGACCTCGATCTCCTTGGGCTTGGGCGGCGCCGACGTGACCTGGCGCATCGACAGGCTCACCCGCCGGCGCGACACGTCGACGTCGATCACCTTGACCTTCACCTCTTGGCCGACCGACAGCACCGACTCCGGCGCATCGACGTGCTCGTGGCTGATCTCGGAGATGTGGACCAATCCTTCGATCCCCTGCGCGACGCGGACGAACGCGCCGAACGGCACGAGCTTCGTCACGGTGCCGTCGATGATCGCCCCGGCCTGCGACGTGCGCTCGAACTCCTTCCAGGGATCTTCCTGCGTGGCCTTGAGCGACAACGACACGCGTTCGCGCTCCAGGTCGACGTCGAGCACCTCGACCTCGACCTCCTGGCCGACGCTCACGACCTCCTGCGGGTGGTCGACGTGCTTCCACGACAGCTCGCTCACGTGCACGAGGCCGTCGACCCCGCCGAGGTCGACGAACGCCCCGAAGTTCACGATCGAGCTGACCGTGCCCTTGCGCCGCTCCCCCTTCTGCAGGTTCTGCAGGAAGGTCTTGCGTCCCTCGGACTGCGATTCCTCGAGGAAGGCGCGCCGGCTGAGCACGACGTTGTTGCGGTTCCGGTCGAGCTCGATGATCTTCGCCTCGAGCTCCTGGCCGACGAACGGCTGGAGGTCACGCACCCGTCGGAGGTCGACGAGCGACGCGGGCAGGAACCCGCGCAGGCCGATGTCCAAGATCAGGCCGCCCTTGACGACCTCGATCACCGGGCCCTTGATCGTCTGGCCCGACTGCATCGTCTCCTCGATCTTGCCCCAGGCGCGCTCGTACTGGGCGCGCTTCTTGGACAGGATCAGCCGGCCCTCTTTGTCTTCCTTCTGCAGGACGAGCGCTTCCATGTGCTCGCCCACCTGGACGACCTCGCCCGGCTTCACGTCATGACGGATCGACAGCTCCTTGGCCGGGATCACGCCCTCGGACTTGTACCCGATGTCGAGCAGGACCTCGTCGCGGTCGATCTTGACCACGTCCCCCTCGACGATGTCGCCGTCCTTGAAGTCGCGGAACGACGACTCCATCGCCGCGATCAGCTCTTCGGGCGTGAGGTCGGGCTGCGCAGCGGTCGTTGTGGTCGCTTCGGCGACCGACGTCTCATCACTCATGCGGTGGTTCTCCTCGCTGGCACGCGGGGCTCACCACTCGCGGCTTTGGATTTGCGAGCGGCGCAGGAGCCCTGCGACCAGGGAGGATGGTAGGTGACCAGCGGAAACGCCGTCAACGTTCGGAGCTCAGTGGCCTTCGGGGGCGGCGTCGGCCCAGTTCGGGCCCGACGCGATCGAGGCGACCAGCGGCACGTCGAGCTCGATCGCGTGCTCCATCCCCTCGCGGACGAGCTCCGAGGCTGCGTTCAGGTGCTTGGTGGGGACCTCGAAGACGAGCTCGTCGTGCACGGTCAGAAGCATGTGGCACCCGAGCTTGGGGTGATCCTGGAGGGCGCGGTCGACCTTGATCATCGCGAGCTTGAACACGTCGGATGCGCCGCCTTGGATCGGCGCGTTCAGCGCCTGGCGCTCCCCCAGCTCGCGGAGCCGCCGGTTGTCGCTCGTGAGCTCGGGGATGTAGCGACGGCGGCCGAGGAGCGTCTCGGTGTAGCCGTCGAGCCGAGCGCGCTCGACCTGGGCGGTGAGGTACGTCTTGATCTTGGGGAACCCGTCGAAGTAGCCGTCGATGATCTCCTGCGCCTCGTCCGGCGCGATGTCCAGCCGTTGGGAGAGCCCCCACGCGTTCATGCCGTACGCGAGCCCGAAGTTGACCGCCTTGGCGCGCCGCCGGAGCTCGCTGTCGACGTGTTCCATCGGGAGGTCGAAGACCTTCGCCGCGGTGGCGGCGTGGATGTCGTCGCCCGCCGCGAACGCCTCGTGAAGCCCCTCGTCGCCCGATAGGTGGGCAAGCACGCGGAGCTCGATCTGGCTGTAATCCGCGACCAACAGCGCCTGGTCGTCCTCTCCGGGGATGAAGGCCCGGCGGATCTGCCGGCCGACCTCGGAACGGACCGGGATGTTCTGCAGGTTCGGGTTGGTGCTGCTGAGGCGTCCCGTCGCGGCGGCGGCCTGGTTGAACGTCGTGTGCACGCGTCCGTCGGGGCCGGCGAGCTTCGGCAAGGCCTCGAGGTACGTCGAGTTGAGCTTGTCGAGCTCGCGCCACGACAGCAGCGCGTCGACGATCGGATGCTCGTCGCGGAGCTTCTCCAGGACGCTCGCGTCGGTGGAGAGCTCGCCCTTCGGCGTCTTCTTCCCCGGCTGCAGCCCGAGCTCGCCGTACAGCACCTCGCGCAGCTGCGGCGGTGAGTTCAGGTTGAACTCGCGACCGGCGATCTCGTAGATCTGCGCCATCAGCGTGGCCATCCGGTCGCGCACGCCCTCGCCGATCTCGTCGAGGTACGCGACGTCGAGCTTGATCCCGTGCGCCTCCATACGCGCGAGCACCGAGGACAGCGGGAGCTCGACATCGGTCAACAGCGACCGGAGACCCTGCTTGTCGATCTGCTCTTCCATCACGGGGGCGAGCAGGCCGACGGCCGCCGCTTCGGCGGCGGTGCGCCGCCACGGGTCCTCGGCGAACAGCTGCGCGTCGTCGCCCTCCTCGATCCCGGCGAGGAGATCCGTGCCGAGGTAGCGCTCCGTGAGCTTGTCGAGCGAGTACGCGGTGGTCCCCGGGTCGAGCAGGTAGCCGCCGATCAGCGTGTCGAAAGTCACCCCGTCGAGGCCGCCGCCGAGCGCCGTCGCCGTGCGCTCCAGCACCTTGGCGTCGTGGGTCTGCTTGGCGACGGCAACGTCCTTCAACGCGTCCAGCAGCCCGGCAGGGGCAGGGATCGCCGCGTACGAAGCCTGCGCGCCTCCGGCCGACACGGCCGCTCCGTGGATCGCTCCGTCCTCGTCCCGGACGGCCACCGCGGCTGCGCCACCCTTCAAGGCCGCGAGCAGCTCCGCGTCGTCCACCTGCCGGAGGTCGAGCTCGGCGATCTCGGCCACCGGCTTGGCGGTGCCGAGGGCTTCCGCGAGCCGGTCGAGCAGCGACCGGAACTCGAGCGAGACGAACAGCGAGCGCACCTGCTCGGGGTCCGAGGCGCCCATCACGCAGTCCTCGGGTGTGAGCGGCAGGTCGAGGTCGGTCACGATCCGCGCCAGCTGCTTGTTCAGCGCGAGCCGGTCGGCGGCCGCCTCGATGTTCTCCTTCTGCTTGCCCTTGAGCTCGTCGGTCCGGGCGAGCAGCTCCTCGACCGACCCGAACTGGTTCACGAGCTTCGCGGCGGTCTTGTCGCCGATCCCGGGAACGCCCGGGATGTTGTCCGAGGTGTCGCCCTTGAGCGCGACGAAATCGAGGTATTGGTCCGGCGTGATGCTGTACCGCGCCTCGACGGCCGCCGGGTCCATCAGGTCGATCTCGGAGATCCCGCGCCGGTTGAACAGCACGCTGATCGCCCCGCGCGTCTTCTCGCGGTCGCGGACCAGCTGGAAGAAGTCACGGTCGGCGGTCACGATCACCGCATCGAGCCCCGCATCGCTGGCCTCGATCGCCAGCGTGCCGATCGCGTCGTCGGCCTCGTGCCCCTCCATCCGGATGATGGGGATCCGCAGGACGTCGAGCACCTCTTCGATCAGGCCGAGCTGCGGGCGGAAGTCGGCGGGGGACTCCGCGCGGCCGGCCTTGTAGTCGGCGTCCATCTCGAGCCGCACCGTCGGCGCGCCCATGTCGAACGCCACCGCGATCAGGTCGGGATGCTCGTCGCCGAACAGCTTGATCAGCATCGAGGTGAACCCGTAGACCGCGTTCGTGACGGTGCCCGAGCTCGTCGCGAGCGTCTGCGGAAGGGCGAAGAACGCGCGGTACGCGAGGCTGTGACCGTCGAGCAGGAAGAGCCGACGAGGGGGTTCGCTCACGCGGCCATCCTAGTTGTCGTCGCCGACGGGCCCTCCGGCGCGAACGCGCACCGGAGCGTTGTCGTGAATCCGACCCCCTGGGTAGGATTCGCTCGTGCTCCCCACCTTCGTGATCGGGCTCCGCGAGGGCCTCGAGGCGGCGTTGATCATCGGGATCATCGCCGCGTTCCTGATCCAGCGCGACGAGCGGCGCGCGCTGCGGTGGATGTGGGCCGGAGTGGCGCTCGCGATCGTGCTTTGCCTGGGCATCGCCTGGACCTTCCGCGCGATCGACCGGGCGCTCCCCCACAAGCAGCAGGAGGCCTTGGCCGCAGTGATGGCGCTGCTGGCCGTGGCGGGCGTGACCTACATGATCGTCTGGATGCGACGGCACTCCCGCGGCCTCAAGCACGTCCTGGAGGCCCACGCCGAGTCCGCCCTCGTCCGGGGGTCGACCTGGGCCCTGGTCGGACTGGCCTTCTTCGCCGTGATCCGGGAGGGCCTGGAGACCTCCGTGTTCCTGATCGCGGCCTTCCAGAACTCGCTCAACCCCCGGGCGACCGGGACCGGCGCGGTCCTCGGCATCCTCGTGGCCACCGCCCTGGGCTACGGGATCTACAAGGGGGGCGTCCGGATCAACCTCTCCCGGTTCTTCCGGTTCACGGGCTTCATCCTGGTGCTCGTCGCGGCCGGGCTCCTCGCGTCCGCGGCCCACGCCGCCGCCGAGGCCGGCGTGCTCACCATCGGACAGGCGAACGCGCTGAACCTCACGTGGCTGATCGCACCGGGGACGATCCGCGCATCGCTCATCACGGGCATGCTCGGACTGCAGCCGACGCCGACGGTGATCGAGATCTCGTTGTGGCTCGCGTACGCGATCGTGATGAGCCTGTACGTGTTGTGGCCGCACGGTCGCACGCCGCAACGGCGACGTGCACCCAACGTCGAGCCATCGCCCGCCGCCGTCTGACGCGCTCGCCGCAACGCTCGCGCACCGCTTGAGGGTTGGCGCAACCCTCGATCAGGACAGCACGGATGCCGTGCGTCGGCGTGCGAGTTGCGTGCAACAGGCGCGCGCATGCGTTGCGTGACACGTCGTCATGCTCAGGTTGACATGCCTCAACCTTGCGTCTAGATTCCGCTCCGGCCCTGAGAGGGGTCGAAGCGTCACGGGCCGTGGCCCTCGATAGGTGACGATCGCGTATGGGGAAGGCGCGACCGACACCGAGGAGAGCCGCGGCCCGTCGCTTATGGATGCGCGTTCCGCGTTCGCCGATCACAACACCGCGTCGAGGAACTTCTTCGTCTCCGGCTCGCGCGTGTGATCGAAGATGTCGTCGGGTGTTCCCTCTTCCAAGATCACGCCGTCGTGGAAGAAGCACATGCGGTTCGCGACTTCGCGCGCGAACCCCATCTCGTGCGTCACGACCATCATCGTCATGTGGAACTCCGTCGCGAGCGAACGCATGACCGAGAGCACCTCGCCGATCAGCTCCGGGTCGAGCGCCGATGTCGGCTCGTCGAACAGCATCACGTCCGGCTGCATCGCGAGCGCTCGGGCGATCGCCACGCGTTGCTGTTGGCCCCCCGAGAGTCGGATCGGATGCTCGTTCGCCTTGTCCTCCAAGCCGACCCTGGCCAAGAGCTCCGATGCCATGGGCCGCACCACATCTGGCTTCTGACCCTTCACGGTCACCGGCCCCTCCATCACGTTCTGGAGCGCGGTCATGTTGGGGAACAGGTTGAACTGCTGGAACACCATCCCCGCGTTCAGGCGTAGCTGCCGGATCTGCTCGCGCTTGCCGCGCGTCCGATGCCCGCCCTCGAGGCGAACACCCGCGACCTCGATCGTGCCGTGGGTCGGATCTTCGAGGAAGTTGATGCACCGAAGGAGGGTGGATTTCCCGGAACCCGAACGGCCGAAGATCACGATCACCTCGCCACGGTCGACGACCATGTCGATGCCTCTGAGCACTTCGAGCGGACCGAAGTACTTGTGCAACGCCTCGACGCGAACGACCGGTTCGCTCACGGGACCTCTTCGTCCTCTGGCATCTCGATCATCGACGCGCCGCTTCCATAGCCGCCGCCCGCGGAGCCAGGGAGGAACTGGACACGTTTGCGACCCGTCGCCGTCGGCACCGCCGTACGCACGTAGCCCGTCGAGATCCGTCGCTCCAGCCGACTCTGGAAGAAGGTGAAGATCGACGTGAGGAGCCAGTACAGCGCCGCGGCCATCAGGAGCGTCTCGAGCCGTTTCGTCAGGTTGGCGCTGAACGCGAGTTGTGCACGTGCGAACAGCTCGGCACGCGTCACCTGCACTCCGAGGAAGCTCACGAGCGCGGTGTCCTTCATCATCGCGATGAATTCGTTGCCGGTCGGCGGGATGATCACGCGGATCGCCTGCGGCAGGACGACCCGCCGCATCCGCTGCGAGTACGTCATGCCGAGCGCGTCCGCCGCCTCAGCCTGGCCATGTCCAACCGACTGGATCCCGGCACGGAAGATCTCGGTCATGTAGGCGCCGTAGTTCAGACCCAGGCCGATCACGCCGGCGACGAATACGGTGAGCGTGAGGAAGTCGACGAGCGAGCGCCGCTCGAGGTTGGCGCCGATCTCAGGCAGGGCGAGGTAGATCAGGAACAGCTGCACGATCAGGGGGGTCCCCCGGAAGAACGAGGTGTAGAAACCCGACACGCCGTAGGCCACCGGGTTTCGGGACAGGCGTCCGAGGGCCCCGAACAGCGCCAGGATCGTCGCCAGCACGATGGCTGCGATGGACAGCACGATCGTCCACTCCAGGCCCTTGGTGATGTACCAGGCGAACTCCCGCATGAAGCTGAAGTCGAGCTCCGACAGGGCCAGGAACAGCCCGAGCATGAAGAAGATGGCGACCCAGACCGCGGTGACCTTGACCCGGAACGGGATCCGGGCACTCGCCAACGACAGGGCCTCGGTGTTGCCCGCCGCTGGGAACCCGAGTAGCAGCAGCACAACGGCGATCCCGGTGAGCGCCGCGGCGATGTAGCCCTCCCGTGCCGAGGCGAGGCCCCCCACCGCCAGCAGGTACGCCGCGCAGGCGACGGTCGCGGCGAGCGCCGTCCACCAGGTCCAGCGCCGGGGCGCGTACACCAATCCCCCGCCCACGAGCGACACGGCACCCGCCGCGGCGAACGCGGCGATCTCACCCGGCGGGATGACGTCCTTCGTCGTGAAGATGAGGACCGGGAGGAAGATCAAGATCAAGGCCCCCTGGAGCAAGATCACCCAGGAGGCGAGCAACAGGCACACGGCCCGGGGGGGCTCCGTCAGACGCGCGGACGGGAGCCGAGGATCCTCCTCGGCTCCCGTCGTCGTGCTCGCGATGGCGCTCACGCGCGCGTGCTCCGTTCGCTCAGGCGGACGGTGATGCAGACACGGAACCCTTCGATGCGGACGTCACCGTCCAATCGACGCCGTTGTACCACTTCTTCGACAGCGACGAGAGCGTGCCGTCCGCATGCATGTCGTCGATGATCTTGCTGACGGCCTCGCTCAAGGGCTGCGAGTCGCTCGGGTCGTTCTTGTCGAACGCGATCGAGAGCGGCTCGTAGTAGAGCGGGTCGCCGACCAGCTTGATCTTCCCGCCGTCGTCGATGTAGGCCTGGATCGTCTGCTGGGCGCTGATCGCCGCGTCGCATCGGACGCCGTCGCCGAGCGCCAGGTTGTCCAGGGCGTCGGTGTCGGTGTCGTAGGTCTGCAGGTTCGCCCCGTGGATCTCGAAGTCGAACGGCGGCGCGCCCGCACCCAGCTTCAGCGTGCCCTCGACGTAGTCCTGATACGTGGTCGAAACGCCCACGCACACGGTCTTGCCCGTGAGGTCGCCGGGACCGGTGATCGTGGTGTTGTCCTCGGCCACCGACATCGCCGCCGGCGTGTAGTAGTAGGCCGGCGTGAAGTAGAAGAGCTTCTCCCGGTCGAGCGTATCGGTCATCGACCCCACGCTCACGTCCCACCGGTCGTTCCAGGTGCCGGCGGTGATGACGCCCCACTTCTGCGCCTGGAGCTCCGGCTGGACGCCGAGCCGCTGGGCGATCTCCGTGGCCACGTCGACGTCAAAGCCCTTCCACGTCTGGTCCTGGACGTCGAATGACGACTGCGGCGGATACTTCGGGTCGGTCGCGACCCGGAGCTTGCCGCTTGCACATATGCGAGCGAGCGCGTCCGTGCCGGACGTGTCGATCGAGGCGCAGACGCCGCTCGACGCTCCCGTTCCTTGTGCCGACGATGTGCTGTCGCTCGCACACGCCGCGCCGATCATCGCGAGGACCGCAAGCCCTGCGAGGACCCGTGTTCGCGCGTTCCGCATCGATCCCTCCTTCACGCGGTCTGCGGTGCAGACCCTCGTTCGCGCGGACTCTACGCCCGCGGATGGACCCGGGCAACGCGGCAGGCACCGGCGCCGCCTTCCCTTGCTTGTACGCTTTGGGTCGCAGGCCGGGATGGCGGAACTGGCAGACGCGCGGGACTCAAAATCCCGTGCCCGCAAGGGCGTGAGGGTTCGACCCCCTCTCCCGGCACC
>Ga0134121_10003868_pt1 | contig 12327 bp, 15 predicted proteins | sample KB301_FD_96463 | JGI IMG/M metagenome (GOLD analysis project Ga0134121, IMG submission 96463) | Terrestrial soil microbial communities without Nitrogen fertilizer from Kellogg Biological Station, Michigan, USA - KB3-0-1 | ecosystem: Environmental > Terrestrial > Soil > Unclassified ...
GCCTGCTGGTCGCGCTCGGCCTGGGCCAAGTCTATGACATCAAGATTGGGCACACGCTCGGCATATATGCCGGATCGATGACAAGCACCGCAACACTCCAGGCGGCCCTCGACGTCATGAAAAACAAGGATCCGTCGATCGGATACTCGATTGCATATCCTTTCGGGGTCATCGGTCCAATTTTGTGCATCTATTTCATGACTCAGATGGTGAAACCGAAATTCCCTCCGAAGGCGCAGCGTTTCCACATGGGCGAGATTGCCATTGGGGATAAATTTTCGGGCCAGAAGCTCGAAGACCTCATGAAAGAGTTGCCGAGCGGCGTGCAGGTCACAATGTTTCGTCAAGGCGGGCGCAATATCGTTCCCGCGTCAGACACTACACTGACGTCTGGAGATGCCGTTCTGGTCATTGCGGAGAGTGAAGACGCAATCACAGAAGCGGCCGGGCGGCTGGGACGACTGGAACCCGGCCGGTTGGCGAAAGATCGTGCCGACCTAGACTACATCCGCGTCTTCGTTGGAAAAGCCAACGTTGTCGGTGTTCCGCTCTCCCGTCTTCCGATGCCTTCCGGGTTTCCATCCCATCTGCTGCACGTCAGGCGGTATGACGCCGACCTCGTGCCAACGCCTGATCTGATGCTTGAATTCGGCGATCGTGTTGGCGTCCTTATTCCGCCCGACCGAAGGGAAGACGTCAGAAAATATTTCGGTGATACGGTGAAGGCAGCCGCAGAATTCAGCTACGTCTCGCTTGGAATTGGCATGGTTCTCGGCGTGTTGCTCGGGTTGATCCCAATTCCGATTCCCGGCGTGGGCATCGTCACACTTGGAATTGGCGGCGGGCCACTGATCGTCGCGCTCATCCTCGGCAAACTACGTCGGACCGGACCGATGTTGTGGACCATGCCGCTGCCGGCAAACATCGTCCTTCGGAATTTCGGGCTGGCGATGTTCCTCGCCACGGTCGGCGTCAATGCTGGTCAGCCATTTGTACGTACGGTTTCGGAATCTGGTTTTACAATGCTGTTTATCGGGGTCGCCGTTCTTCTGACGACCGCGCTGATTGTCCTGTTGGTTGGCCACTTCCTCATGAAGATTCCGTACGATGATCTGGTTGGCGTAGCTTCGGGTGCGACCGGAAACCCCGCCATTCTCGTGTATTCGACAAAAATGGCGCCGACAGAGAGGCCCGACATCGGATATGCGATGATCTTCCCATCGATGACTATCGTGAAAGTCATCGCAGTCCAGATCGTCGGCATTCTTGCAGGTGCCGGTGCTGGCGGCTGATGGAAGAGGTGAAACAACAATCCGTCGCGAGCGAGCCCGTCCTGCCGCAGGCAATCACCTTCGATGCTATCCTCCCGCCGGCGATGGCCCTGCGCGCCGAAGCAAGCGGTGTCAAAAGAGCCTCAGCCGATCCAGTAACTCTGCTTGTGTTGAGTGTCGTGGCGGGCGCGTTCATTTCATTCGGCGCGATTTTCGCAACGACGGTCAGCGCCGGCAGCATAGGCGTAACAGCGGCTGACGGAACTTGGGTATCTTCCGCAACTCTGCCCTACGGCATTGGGCGCCTTCTGATCGGGCTGGTGTTTTCCGTTGGCCTTATCATGGTGATTATTGCGGGAGCGGAGCTCTTTACAGGAAACAATATTATCGTCATGGCCTGGGCAAGCGGCAAGGTGACGACACGCGCTCTTATGCTCAATTGGGTTCTTTCATTTTCCGGAAATTTCGTCGGCGCGATTTTGACCGCGGGGCTGATGTTCTACACGACACAATACACGTTTGGCAGCGGCACGGTCGGACTGGTCGCATTGAACACGGCGAATGCAAAGGCGTCACTCGCTTTCATCCCGGCGCTGACCCTCGGTATTATGTGCAATGCACTTGTGTGCCTGGCAGTGTGGATGTGCTTCAGCGCGCGTACGAACATCGACAGAGTTGTCACGGCGGTCCCTCCCATCGCGGCATTCGCTGCGGCTGGCTTTGAGCATTGCATTGCCAATGTTTACTTCATTCCGATGGGCCTTTTCATCAAGGCCGGCGCTCCCGACTCGTTCTGGAAGGCGGTGGGCAGGACCGCGTCGGATTTTCCAGAGCTCACCTGGGGAAATTTCCTGGGCAATCTGCTACCGGTGACGATCGGCAACATCATCGGCGGATCCGTCATGATCGCGGCGGTTTATTGGTTTGTTTATTTGCGAAAGGCCTCGACACAGGTCATTTCGGACTAAAAAAGCGCGCTGTGGCCAACCCCATTGCCAGGGCGCCGACAATGAAGGCGCACGAAGCCGATGCCTGAAGCGCGTCGAGCATTTTACCGCGGTTGAACAAGACGATCATCTCGAATGCGTACAAGCCCGGCATCATGATAATGGTCGGCGCCACAATCATCGCCATGCGCGGTATGCTGAAACGCTGGTCGGCTACTACCGCCACAAGTCCGATGGCCAGTGCGGCCAAATATGATGCCGGAGCGAGCATCATGCCTATGTCATTCAAGACCAAGCGCAGACTGTTTGCTCCCAGAGCCAAAATACCCGCCGCCAAAATCGTCTGTGGTGAGCTGCTGAACAGCATTGCGAAGGCGCCGCCTGCGACAAAGCTTGCGATGGCTCTCAGCAGGAGCTTCTGAGGATATGCAAGTTCAAGCGACGGCTGCCGCGACAGGTCAATTCCGGCGGCTTCGACAACGATGCTAAGCCCAAATGCGACCGCGAGCAGAATCATCACGCCGTATGCCAGCCTGCTCATGGCCGCGACGGTTTGGTATTGCAGCAAGTCGAACAGCCCTGCGACCAGGGGGAACCCGGGAATCAAAAACAGCACGGAGGCGATGAAACCGGCCGGATAGTGCGCGAACCCGAAGCCGGCGTAACGTGCGAGCGCTGCCGCCAGAACGTATATCCCCGACGCCACAATGGCAGACAATGCCGCCGCACCATACTGGTTGAGCTGACGGTGCGACATCAACAGTCGCAACCACTGGCCGATCCCGCCGCCGATTGCCGCTGCAATCGTTTCCCGTGTAGCGGCGCCATTGAGAAATGCAAAGCCGGCGCTAGCCGCACCGACCGCTGTCGCAATCGTCACGGTGGAATATCGAGGCGCCGTGGACTCGATCTTCGCAAGCCTGGCCGCGATATCGCGCGGCATATCTCCGGGTCCCACGGTCCTTGCAAGTTGCTCCAGCTCGGCAATACGCCAGGCGTTGATCCCTGGCGGCCCGATCTCGCGCATTGTTGTGACCCATTCACCTGAGCGGCGAACACTAACCGTAATGCTGTCGAGTGAGAGGCTTACCGCTACAGCAGCAAAACCCATTTGGCGGGCAATGACGTCGATCCATTCGCGCGTCCGGGTCGCGGTATTTCCCGCGCGCAACATCAGTGCGCCGAACCACATCAATACACCCACGGCGTCGCCGGTTTCCTCGGAAGGCCCGCTGTCCTTGGTGTCGAGATATGAAGTCACGTTCGTTTGTGAGGTCGACGACACGACAGGTAGTTCCAGTCCTTGAATTGCTCACAGAGGTGGCGGCCAACACGGTTAGAGATCAATTGGCCTTTGGGGCACATCCAAGCGTGGAACAATTCTGATTTGCTCAGCTCCATCTCGCGGGAGTATCGTTAAAAGAATTAAGGAGGGACCCCATGAAGATTGGTGAGTTTCTCAAGCACTCGCGTCAGCGGCTTGTGACGTGCCGGCCGGACGATACGCTGGCAGATGTCGCCAAGCTGCTTTACGCGCATGGCATTGGCGCGATGCCCGTCTGCGAAACAGGGCAGCACATGATCGGCATCATCTCTGAACGCGACCTCGTTCGGGTCTTTGCAAGAACCGACTTGGGCGAACTGCAATACATGCGGGCCCGCGACGTCATGACGACACGGGTTGTGATTTGTGGGCCGGATGACACCATGCGGGGTGCGCAGGAGCTGATGAGAATCAACCACTTCCGCCACCTTCCCGTGGTCGATGGCGGACACGTGCAGGGAATGCTTTCGCTTCGCGACACGTTAGCGCTGCGTCTGCAGGAATCGGAGGACGAAATGAAAGTCCTCCGCGACGTCGTCGTTGCGGCGCGCCATTGATCGCGGCTCGTTGGGATGAGTACGCGTACGTCAGCCTATCATCGAGGCTGGCCCGTGGAAATTTGTTCACCTGTCGACGCTTCGTTTCCTTTTATCCAGGCGATCAGAAGCTCCCAGATGACTGCCAGCACAATCGGTCCAAGAAAAAGTCCCGTGATCCCATAAGCGAGGGTGCCGCCGATGACACCGACCAAAATGACCAGCATCGGGGTTTTCAGCCCTCGGCCCATGACGATAGGCCTCAATACATTGTCGAGCAGATTGACCGGCACCATGTACACCGTGAACAGCAGAGCCGACGTGGTGTCGAGCAGCGTCCAACTCCAGATGATGACCGGGATCAGGATGACCGATGGCCCAATCTGAATAATTCCGAAAATCAGTACGGCAAATGTGATCAGGCTTGCTTGTGGAATGCCGGCGGCCATCAGCCCTATTCCGGCGAGCAAAGCCTGAAGGACTGAAATGCCGATGACACCGCGTGAGACAGCCCGGATGGTTGCCGCCGCCTGATCGGCGAACTCCTCGCCCCGCGCCGGATTGAGACGGCGAGCAAATCTTTTGACGGTATCCGCTATCGCGGGCGCCGGCGAAAACAGAAATCCCGCGATGATGATGGAGACGAGGAATTTGATGATGCCCAGGCCGGTATCCGCGCCGATACGAAGCAGCCTGCTGCCGAGTGGCTTCAGCTGAGGAATGATCTTGGCGAGGGCAGCACTGAAGTTGGTCGATGCCAACTCCCAGAATTGATAGATAGGCTCGCCGATCAATGGCCACTCCTTCACGGAGTTCGACGGCGGCGGTATTGTCAGCATCGAAGGGTCGAGCTGGTCGGAAATCACTCGCAAACTGTCGATCAAACCCAGGGCAAGCCAGGTTGCGGGCCCGATGACGATCAGCAGACTTAAAACAGTCGTCAGCGCTGCCGCCAATCGGCGGCGTCCTCCGAGGCGAGACGAAATCCACGCAAAAACGGGATAGAGAGCAACGGCCAGCACCGCGCTCCAGATCACTATTGAAATGAAGGGCTCGACAAGAAGAAAAGACCAGTAGAGCAGAAGGGCAAGAACTCCTAGCCGGATCGCCAGTTCTACGATTGTGGTGGTCTGATCGGAGCCGGATAGTTTTTTGCGATCGGGGGCCACTGATTCATCCAGATCCGTTTTGTTCCGTATCTCCGGAATCAGCACTTTTAGCACGACTGCAATGGGTTCGCGCGAAATCAGCAGCTTCCCAGTACCAGCCGGGGCAAGGCCAATTCATTGATAAAGATCAAAACACGAGATTGGTGGGCGGGCTTAAGCTACTTCTCCTCCGCATACTGCTGTCGGGCCTTGACCCAAACCGCTATGAGCCATCTGATACGCGAATGCGGGACGCCGGCGAGGACAGACTGTCGCACGCCGGGATGAGTGGTTGTTCTCGCCGACTGGAGTTGGTGCATGGCTGATTCAATTCATCCGGCTGCGTCTCAACATATGCCGTCATTCATCACCGCGCCGGGCGAGACGGACGTGCTCATGGTCGTCATGGGTGTAATCCTCGCACTTGCGGTCTTGGGGTTCGGGATCGTGTTCCTTCGCCTGCACACCCTTCCGGAGCGAATGGCGCATAAGTCGCAAAAGATTCAGTTCGAGATTGTCGCTGTTTTGGGGTTAATTGCGCTCTTCACGCACATGCATATTTTCTGGGTGGCCGGTCTCCTTCTGGCGCTGATCGACTTTCCTGACTTTGGTACGTCGCTCAAGCGGATCGCGGGCTCAGCTGAAAAAGTTGCGGGCCTGAAGCCTGGTGAAGGACTGACCGACTTACCTGACGAGGTCGTCGTTGGAGCCGAACGAAGCCATGAAACGAGAGCTTCGCCAGAGACGTATGGAGCCGGGCAAGATGATAGCGCAGCAGTAGCGCGAACAAGACTCGCTCCGGCAAAGCGGAAGGAGCTCGGCCATGCTTGAGCTTCTTCTTTGCTCGCTGCTGACCATTTTGCCTGACTATCTCTACCGCCGATATGTCCAGGGCCGGCGGCTCGGCAAAGAGATCACTTTTTACTCGGTGTGGTTCGAGCTGCGATGGGGCATTTCGGCGTGCCTGATCCTCACCGTGAGCCTGATCACCGTGATTTTTTACAACCATCCGTCAACGTCCAACGTTACGCTTTTCTTCAGAACGGTCCCTATCCTTCCCGAAACCAACGGGCGGGTCGCGGAGATCTTCATCGGCAACAGCGGCACCATCGCCAAGGGCGCGCCGATCTTCAGGCTGGACAATTCGAAACAGGAGGCTGCGGTCGAGACTGCCCGGCGCAAGATTGCCGAGGTCGAGGCGCAAATGGCCGTTACGCGAGCGGACATCGCAAAGGCCGAAGGTCAGCTTAAGGAAGCAGAGAGCACGCACCAGCAGACCGTGGACGAATTGGAGGCAAAGCAGGAGCTGTACAAGCGCAATCCGGGCAACGTCCCCTTCCGCGAAATCGAAAGATTGCAGGTCCGTGCTCAGGGAAATCTCGCCGCAATCGCTGCCGCGACTGCCGCGAAGCAGAGCATCGAGATACGGATCGCAACGCTGCTGCCCGCCGAGAAGGCGAGTGCCGAATCCGCGTTGAACCAGGCGCAGGTCGAGCTCGACAAGACGGTCGTCCGTGCCGGCGTGAGCGGCCGCGTCGAACAGTTTCTCCTGCGGGTCGGTGACGTCGTCAACCCATTGATGCGGCCGGCGGGGATTCTGATCCCCGACGGCGCAGGTCAGCAAAGTCTCCAGGCCGGCTTCGGGCAGATCGAAGCCCAGATCATGAAGGTTGGAATGGTCGCTGAGGTCACCTGCGTTTCCAAGCCCTGGACAGTTATTCCCATGGTGGTCACCGCTGTGCAGGACTACATCGCCGCAGGTCAATTCCGCGGCGGCGAGCAACTGCTTGAAGCACAGCAAGTGACGCGCCCGGGCACGCTGCTCGTTTTTCTCGAGCCTCTCTACAAAGGCGGGCTCGAAGGCGTTACGCCGGGCAGCAGCTGCATCGCCAACGCCTATTCCAACAATCATGACGTGATTGCGTCAAAAGATACCGGCACCGTCCGGGGCATTCTGCTTCATGGTGTGGACGCCCTCGCCCTTGTTCACGCGCTTATCTTGCGGTTGCAGGCATTGGTACTTCCATTCCAGACGCTGGTTTTCAGCGGACACTAGCGTACGTCGGCTGCGTTCGGCGCCTATGTCGCGCACGGCGATTCAATCGCGACTCTGAGGCGCTTATGGGCGAAACCGTAACGTTCAAATAAGGGCCATAAGCGGACATCCACATTCATTCTTGCGGGCAGAGAGCAGGAGCGCTCCCCGATTTTGATCTTTGTCAAAAGAGTTTTGAGCCACCGTGTTTGAGTAGTTTTTTAACGAAACGTGGTCGGGAGGCACTCATGCTCAATTTCTATCGTTCAACACGATTTTGGGCCGCGACTATGGTGGCGGCGATCATGCTGATCGGCACTCTGGCGCAGTCCTATGCAGCGACAGGCTCAGTACGTTTTCATATCGTCAAGGCCGGGTTCATCGTGGGCGTCGGCGGCGGCTCCGGCACTTTGAATTTCAAGGGCAGGACTTACCGGCTGAGCGTCGGGGGTATCAATGTCGGCACCATTGGAGCGTCAGCGGTGGACCTGGCTGGTACCGCTCACAATCTCCGAACTGCGGCCGACATCGTTGGTACGTATACACAGGGCTCTGCGGCGCTCGCAATTGTGGGTGGCGGAAGAGTGGCGACGCTTCAGAACGCCAACGGCGTTGTTATAAAGGTGCGCGGACCAGCGGTTGGTCTTGAAGCCTCTCTTAGTTTGAGTGGGATAACGATATCCATGCAATAGCAGCCTAGAAACCAGCAGGTGATGGATCGCTTACCATGGCTGAAACAACCAAACTTTCCGTCGGCCAGGCACTCGAGAAGCTGCGCGGCAAAGACGCGCCGAAAGCCAAGATGGCCCAGCTTGATGAGAAAATTGACGCGCTCGACAAAGAGACACAGCGCTTGAGAGCTGCAAGACGCCGCCTGGAGCGGGACCAGCGATCAGGTTCGACGAAAACAGATTGAGAGGTTGCGCTTAATAGATAGGCCGACCCATAGCGTTCGCTTTGGGTCACGAGCGGACATTGCTATTTCAACTATTCTTCGATCTGCGCTTCAGCTTTGTCTTGCGCCTTGCTGGCAGCGCGACAGCGATGCGTTACCAATAGACGGAATAAATCAGCCAAGTTATCCCGGCGCCGGCAATCAGCCAGCCAACAGTAACCCCAACCAGTGCAAGCTTGTCGCGGCGTGTGATCATGCTCATTTCAAGCCCTCAATCCGCAAATGAACCTTGTGCGCTGGATCTCATAGACGACAAGAAACAGCGCACATTCATGAGCTCGAGCGGCGTGTCTGCCAGGGACCATGCCCGAACACTCAGCGACAACCCGCTTTATCGTTCAAAACGCACCAAGGTCTTTCGCAATACCTCAAAAATAACCGCGGTCGACCACCCGAATAGCAACACTCCATTCATCGCCGTTATGGGCCCGAGCAAACGCCAACGGTCCACCGGAACAACGTCGCCGTAGCCGAGTGTTGTGTAGTTTACGAAGGCAAAATAAACGAGATTGGCAGCCGGAGGTGCGGCATCGACTATCGAATACGCCAACGACCAGACGATCACCTCAAGTGCGTGCGCGAGCATCAAGACCGACACGGTCGGAATCATGACCGCGATCAGAAAAAGAGCGGATTGGGATTTATTCGCGGCACCCGCAGATTGCGCGACCCTAATCACAATTGTCATTACCAGCGCGTGGAGCGCAATGTTGATCAGACTGATAGTGCCGCCGAACAAGAGTTGTCTTAGCATGTCTCCTCAAATGTGCCCCAGAAATGCCGATCTTTAGCTTGTAGCCCTTTTCACTGAACATGAGGTGGCAATAGGTAAAGCGTCATCCCGAAAATCATGTATACGGTCACGACCAGCGCTCCGATGAACCATGCCGAGCGGCCGGTATTTGTCACCAGCGAAGCGGTCATCGTTGCGATGACCATCATCGCTACAACCCCTCGCCCGAATTGCAAATCCATCGGCGCTGGGCCAATTACGTAGCTGAGAAGAACAAGCACCGGCGCGACAAACAGTGCAATTTGGACGGCGCTTCCCAGCGCTATGCCCACACTCAAGTCCAGCCTGTCCTTGCGCGCGGCGGATAGCGCCGAAACCATCTCGGCAGCACCACCTACCAGAGCCACGATGATGAAACCGACGAATGCGGGGGACAGCCCGAGCGAGGTTGATGCCTGCTGGACAGACTCAACGAAAATCTCGCTGACAAAAGCGACCAGTACTGTGACGCCCGCCAACGTCGCCAACGCTAGACCGAGCGGCCACTCTGCCTCGTCTGTCTCCGCATGGCGCACAGCAGAAAAAACTTCGCGATGTGTCCCCAGTGAAAAGAAAAGGCCTAGTCCATACGTGACGATGAGCAGAACAGACAGCCCTGCACTTAAAGTTTGCGTGGACTTTACAGAGGCTGTAGTTGCGTCAGCATCGGCGAGCACCGATGGAACGAGCATCGCGATAGTCGCCACGAAAAGCAGACCGGCCTGCAGCCGCGCGGCGTTTCGATTGTATTCCTGCATATGATGGGTCAAGCCACCAACCAGAAATGATGCGCCCAACATGAACAATGCATTGGTAACAATTGCTCCCGCAATCGAAGCCTTCACAAGCACATACTGCCCTGCTTGCAACGCAGCCAGAGCGATAAGCAATTCAGTCAGATTTCCCAGGGTCGCGTTGAGCAACCCCCCAATCGTGTCGCCCGTCTTGGCGGCCACGGACTCAGTGGCACGGCTGAGCAAGGCTGCCAACGGGACGATCGCTGCGACGGAAAGTAGAAACAGAAGCGTATGCGCTTCGGGCTTTATTATCTGTGTAGCCAGGACCACAGGCACGAGAACCAGTAGCCACAGCAATGGATTGTGCCGAATTTCCTTGAGCAGGGGCGTCATGAGACGTCTCCTCCCTCCACGAAGTCAATCGAGAAAGCGGACATGCCCGGCCTATGGGGGCTGAAACTCATAGGTGACGAAAAACACGATGATGAACAAAACGAGCCCAATGCCCACAACACGCTCTGTCTGGTTGTTTGGGTCCTTCATTGCCCTTGCCCAAAAACGCCTATGAAGCCGTCGTACGGTCTAGTTCAATAACGGTCTTTTTCGCCTCGCACGCGGCGCATTCAAAGTGACATTCCATCAGGCCAGCTCGGCGCCCAACACCGTTTGGTCGCATCGGGGTGTCACAAGCAGGACAAAATGGCATCTTGGGAAGGCCGCTTAGCCTTGCAACGATACCAGCGAGACGCTCGGCATGTTCGCAAGACGCGGCGCGACGAAGGCACCGCGCTTCGGTTTCCAAATAAACTTTACGGACTTCAGCGCTTGACGCCTTAGCGGCCCGCGCGTTGGCTATGCGTGCTTTCTTGTAGTAGTAGCCTGCATTTTTATCGGCGGTTTTGACCACGGCACCTACGCCCCGCGAAGGGTCCGGCCCAAGTCCGACCCAAGTCATCCGGTCCACCCTCAGGGAGTAGAGGGCGCGCGCTTTGGACCGATGTCTAAAATGCAGGCGTGGCTTAATCGAGCATTGATATAGGTCAATAGTTCGCTGGTTTGTCCATCAAGCGCGAAAACGAGTGGTCGTTTCGTGCAATCAATTTTCGAGGCGATGACCGCGCGATCACTGAATATATATTCTTCACGCCGCTGCGCCGGCGGACCGGGCCGCATCACGCTGAACGTGGCGCCCCGTAATTGATTTCGATCTGAAACAGGAATGCCCTGGACCTGAGGTCCTCGAGATAGGCAATCTCATGTTTCAGCATTTCGATCTCATGACGGTCAACGTCGATATCGCCGACGGCGATCCGCGCGTCGGATTCCAGCTTTTCCAGGAATTGTCGGAGGCGAGTGAGATCCGCCTCAGTGGGCGCCTTGACCATGCCCTAATGGTATCGCGCCACAGCCGTGCGAAAAGTGGTTTTCCACCACAAAGTCAGTAGTTCACTCTTTTTTATAAAACGCTGATCGGGTCGCCGCTTCCGCTAATCCCAGGGGAATTCGATCGAAAGTAACGGGCCGCCCCAGGTCCGGCATTGACGTTGGCAATAACGGTCGCATCGGTCCGTCAGCTTGAGGCAACGGCCCTGCGGGTCTTCCTTGAGGCAGCCGGCCAATCCCCAGGCGCAATAGGAGCCGCATTCGGACCAGCAGGCACCGGAGGCCCAAACCGCCTCCGCCCGCCTGCTGTGCGGGAATGGCAGATCCGGACCATGCGCATTGTAGCGCCACGACGGCGCCTTTCCGTCGACGGCAGCGGCCGGGCCGGCAGCCATCAAAATGCCGATAAACAAGAGCCCTAAGAGGATGCCTGCTCGTTTCATGAATCAACCCGACGTGGAGCGACACGATAGCGCCGGCAGGGCCTCTTCGCCACCGCCCATCCGGCGAGTTGTGGGAACTTGCGTGCAATCGGTCCGGCTGACATTTTGTGACAGGGTGTCTGGAGGAATTCGGTTGTGAGTAGCGGCGCAAGGCAACAGGCCAATCACGAACAAGATCCAGCGCAAAAATTCGGGACCGCCGGCATCAAACCGATGGACCGGCCGAGCCTGGTCACACGCTTTTTCATGTCCATTGTGGCATGGGCTGAACAACTCAATCTTGCTTTGAGCAAAGTCGGCAACCCGTCGATCTACGACAACAAAGTATTTCCCTGGACTCGTTCGATCGAAAATGAATGGCACGCGATCCGCGCCGAGCTCGACCATGTGCTTACGCGAAAGGAAGAGCTGCCTGCCTTCCATGAATTGGCGAGCGACGTCGAAACAATCAGCCGTGATCGCGGCTGGAAGAGCTTCCTTCTTGCGGGGTACGGCTTCCGCTCGGCGAACAACATCAGGCTCTGCCCGGAGACCTGGCGCATCTGCCAGAGTATTCCCGGGCTGATCACCGTGATGTATTCGATTCTGGAGCCTGGCAAACATCTACCGCCGCACCGCGGCCCGTACAACGGCGTCCTGCGCTTACACCTCGGCCTGATCGTACCAGAGCCTCGCGAACAGCTTGGAATCCGCGTCGAGCACGACGTCTATCGCTGGCGTGAAGGCGAAGCGGTGATATTCGATGACGCCTATGAGCACGAAGCCTGGAACTATAC
>Ga0134121_10003871_pt1 | contig 12321 bp, 10 predicted proteins | sample KB301_FD_96463 | JGI IMG/M metagenome (GOLD analysis project Ga0134121, IMG submission 96463) | Terrestrial soil microbial communities without Nitrogen fertilizer from Kellogg Biological Station, Michigan, USA - KB3-0-1 | ecosystem: Environmental > Terrestrial > Soil > Unclassified ...
GATCGACTACGACGACCTGCCGTGCGTTATCGATGCCAAGGCGGCCATTGCGCCCAACGCGCCACTGGTGTGGCCCGAGGCAAGCGGCAATGTCGCGGCGCAGGCCGAGTACGGCGACCCAGCTGCGGTGCAGGCTGCTTTCCAGAAGGCCGCGCACATCACCGAGATCGAGCTGCACAACCAGCGCGTGAACGCGATGGCGCTCGAGCCGCGCGCTTGCACGGCGGTGTTCGACAACGGCCGCACCACGCTCCATACGCAGAACCAGACGCCCTCCGGTGCGCGCGACCTGCTCGGCGTCGTATTCAAGGCAAAACCAGCCGACTTCCGCATCGTCGTCGGCGATATCGGCGGCGGCTTCGGCATGAAGACCGGTCTCACGCCCGAGGATGCGCTCGTCTGCTATGCCGCGAAGAAGCTCGCGCGACCGGTGCGCTGGCGCGGCGATCGCAGCGAGGACTTCCTGGCGGCGCACATGGGCCGCGACCAGTGGAACAAGGCGCGTCTGGCGCTCGATCGCGAGGGACGCATCCTCGCGCTGGAGGTCGACACGCTCGGCAATATCGGCGGCGTGCCGGTCGGCTCCTCCGCCATCATCCCGCTGCAGATCGGGCCGAAGGTGCAGACCACCGTGTATCACGTGCCGCTCTTTCATTTTCGGATGCGTGCGGTGCTCACCAATACGATGGCGACCGGCGCCTATCGCGGCGCGGGAAGGCCCGAGGCCAATTACCTGATGGAGCGCCTGATCGAGAAGGCGGCGCGCGAGATGAAGCTCGATCCGGTCGACGTACGGCGGAAGAACTTCATCCGTCCGGAGCAATTTCCGTATCGGACACCCCTTGGCGATACGTATGACGTCGGCAATTTCGCCGGCGTGATGGACAAGCTCCTCGCACAGGCCGATTGGGGCGGCTTTGCGTTGCGGCGCGCGGCGAGCGAGAAAGCGGGGAAGCTTCGCGGTCGGGGTCTCTCCGTATATCTCGAATGGACCGGCGCACTGCCTACCGAGACGGTCGACATCGAGGTCGGTGCGGACGGTGTGGTGACGGTGTTCTCCGGCACGCAGGCGATGGGGCAGGGGCTCGAGACCTCGTATACGCAGCTCGTCACCGAGGTGCTCGGCGTGCCCATCGACAAGATCCGCATCGTGCAGGGCGACACCGACCGGGCGAACGGCGTCGGCAGCGTCGGCTCGCGCTCCGCGTTCGTCGGCGGCTCGGCCGTCGTCGCCGCGGGCCGCCGAGTCATCAACGATGGCAAGGCGCTCGCGGCCGAAGCGCTGGAGGCCGCCGCGGCCGATATCGAGTTTCGTGATGGGCGCTTCCGCATTGCCGGCACCGACCGCACGATCACGCTAGCCGAGCTCGCCGGGCGGCAGGCGCGCAAAGTACTTCGCGTATCGGCGACGGAGACGCCGTCGACGCCCTCGTGGCCGAACGGCGCTCAGGCGTGCGAGGTGGAGATCGATCGCGAGACGGGCGAAGTACACGTCGTGCGCATCACGAGCTGCGACGACATCGGCCGCATCATCAACCACATGATCGTCGAGGGGCAGATCCACGGTGGCGTGGCGCAAGGCGCCGGGCAGGCGCTGCGCGAAGAGGCGGTCTACGACGCGCAGAGCGGCCAGCTTCTGACCGGCTCGCTGATGGACTACAGCGTGCCGCGCGCGGCCGACCTGCCGATGGTGAGCTCGAGCTTCGACGAGAGCGTGCCGTGCAAGACGAACCTGCTCGGCGTTAAAGGCTGCGGCGAGCTCGGCACCATCGGCGCCATGCCGGCCGTGGTGCACGCGGTGCTCGACGCGCTCGGCATCCTGCACATGGACATGCCGCTCACGGCGCAGAAGATCTGGGCCGCGTTAGGAGCGAGGCGGGTCTAGCCGGCGCGCGCCGTCGAAGCGCGCGCGCCAATACGGCTTGTCGATGCGCTCGATGCGCACGCGCTGCCCGGGACGCGGCGCATGCACGAAGTTGCCCTCGCCGAGGTAGATACCGACGTGCGAGAACGGCCGGTTGCGGGTGTTATAGAAGACGAGGTCGCCCGGCAAAAGCTGCGAGCGCTTGACCGCGCGTCCAGCGTGGCGCTGGCCTTCCGTGCTGCGCGGGAGTGCGACGCCCCAGGCCCGCTCGTACACATGCGCGACGAGACCGCTGCAATCGAATCCGGTTTGGGGTGACGCCCCACCGTAGTGGTACCGCACCCCGACGGCATGGCGGGCCTGCAGCGCCGCGGCATGGCGATAGTCCCGCGCGCTCGGCGCGCTCGCCGCGTGGACGGCGTGCACGGCGAGGAGAAAAGCGCAGGTAAACAGGAGCTTGTACTTCATAATGGATGGCACGTAGACCGGGCACAGCTTGGCGCGTTGAGGAAGAAACATGAATCGCAGCGCCCTGATCCACCTTGTAGTGTCGCTTGCCATCGCCTGTGATGGGGCCACCCCGGCGCTCGCGCAAAACCCGTTGCAAATCAGCGAGAAGCGGCTCGTCTTGTCCATCCGCTTCGACAACGCACGGGAAGCAAGTCAAACGGTGAACGCGGTCGACGGGAGACCGGCGATCGTGATGCTCGGCTCCTCGCGCCCCGTCGAGAGCCGTTACTACATCCCGACACCGGCCGGGCCGATCCCGCAGCAGGTGACCACGGTGCAGGAGTCGACCGCGGCCATCGAACTCATCCCGCGCGTGCTGGACGATCAGGTCCAGGTCGAGATCTCTAGGCAGCCGATCAAGCGCAGCGGCCGCCTCGGCGAATGGTTCGAGCTCGGCAGCATCGCGCTGTCGGCCGGCGGCGAGACGCGCCGCCTGTGGGTCAAGGTCGATGAACGACCTTGAACACGTCTTTTCTCCCAGGGGCGAGCTAGCCAGCGCAATCCCGGGCTATCGCGAGCGCCCGCAGCAGCTCGAGATGGCGCAGGCGATCCGCCGGGCGATCGAGTCCATCGGCGTGCTCGTCGCCGAAGCCGGCACCGGGACCGGCAAGACCGTCGCGTATCTCGTGCCGGCGCTCCTCGCCGGCGGCAAAGTGATCGTTTCGACGGGCACGAAGACGCTGCAGGACCAGCTTTTCGATCGCGATCTGCCGGCGGTGCGCCGCGCGCTCACCTCGGGCGCGAGCGTCGCGCTGCTGAAGGGCCGGGCAAACTACGTGTGCCTTTACCGGCTGCGGCGCGCGGTGACCGAAGGCGGCGCGTCGACGCGCGAAGAAGCGGCGCAGCTGCAGCGCATCGACGCCTTCGCCCGCACCACCATCACCGGCGATCGCGCCGATCTCGCCGACGTGCCCGAGGATGCGCCGATCTGGATCCAGGCGACCTCGACGCGCGACAACTGCCTTGGCCAGGGATGCCCGGACTACGGCGACTGCTTCGTGATGCGCGCCCGCCGCAATGCGCTCGCTGCCGACGTCGTCGTCATCAACCATCATCTTTTCTTCGCCGATGTGGTGCTGCGCGACGAGGGCATCTCCGAGCTCTTGCCTGCGTGCAACACGCTCATCTTCGACGAGGCGCACCAGCTGCCCGAAACGGCGCGGCTTTTCTTCGGCGAGCGCATCTCTTCCCACCAGATCGTCGAGCTGACGCGCGAGGCGCGCGGCGAGCTGCGTTCCGCCGGCGGTGGTTCGCCGGAGCTCGAGGCGCTCGCCAATCGCGTGGAGAAGGCGGCGCGCGACCTGCGGCTTGCGTTGGGCGAAGGCCCGCTGCGGCTTGCGTGGCCGCAGGCGCTTGCGGTTGCCGGCTTTCCCGAGGCCCTCATCAAGCTGCGCTCGGCGCTCAAGATGCTCGATGGCGCGCTCGGTGCCCAGGCCGAGCGCTCGGAAGGGCTGGGCGCGTGCGCGCGGCGCGCGAACAGCGCCTATGCGGTCCTGCGGCGCTTGATGGAAACGGACGCGCATGAAGACGTGCGCTGGGCGGAGGTTTTCGGCCAGTCGGTCCAGCTGCACGTGACGCCGCTGCACTCCGGCGAGCTCTTCCGCCGCCAGATGGAGGACCATCCGCGGGCGTGGATCTTCACCTCGGCCACGCTCGCGGTGGGCGAGGACTTCACGCACTTCACCCGCGAGCTCGGCGTACCGGGTGCGCATACCGTGCGCTGGGAGAGCCCCTTTCGCTTCAGCGAGCAGGCGCTGATCTATCTGCCGAAGGGGCTGCCGCCGGATCCGAACGATGCCGCCTTCACCGACGCGGTGGTCGAAGCCGCCTTCCCGGTGCTCGAGGCGAGCGGCGGGCGGGCATTCCTGCTCTTCACCACGCTGCGCGCGCTGCGCCGCGCGCACGAGCTCCTGCGTGGGCGCATCCAATACCCGCTGCTCGTGCAGGGTACGGGCTCGAGGAGCGAGCTGCTCGCGCGCTTTCGCAGCCTCGGCAACGCGGTGCTCCTGGGCAGCGCGTCGTTCTGGGAAGGGGTCGATGTGCGCGGCGAGGCGCTGTCGCTCGTCGTCATCGACAAGCTGCCCTTCGCACCGCCCGACGACCCGGTGCTCGCGGCACGCATCGATGCGATCAAGTCCGAAGGCGGTAACCCGTTCAACGAGCTGCAGCTGCCGCAAGCCGTGCTCGCGCTCAAGCAGGGTGCGGGAAGGCTCATCCGCGACGAGACCGATCGCGGCGTGCTGATGCTGTGCGACCCACGCCTGCTGTCCAAGCCCTACGGTGCCCGGATCCTGAAGAGCCTGCCGGCGATGAAACCTACCCGCGACCTCGCTGAGGTGCGGGCGTTCTTTGGCCGAGCTCGTCCTCCATGTGGATCCGGATGATGTCGTCGAAGCTCGCATCGGCGCGGAAGCCGAGCGCGCTCGCGCGCCGGGCGTCGAAATTCCTCGGCCAGCCTTCGACGATCCTCATGATGGTTGCGTCCGGCTCCTCGCGGATGCGCCCGGCCGCTGCATCGCCCGCGACGCGGCGCAGCGCCTCGATTTGCTCGCCGACCGTCACCGACACGCCCGGCATCGTCAGGCTGCGCCGCGCGCCGAGCTCGCCGGTATCGAGGCTCGCGGCGTGCAGCAGGAACTCGATCGCCGCGCGTGGCGAGGCGAACCAGTGACGCACATTCTTCGGCACCGGAAGCACCGCTTCCTCGCCGGCGAGCGGCTCGCGGATGATGCCGGAGAAAAAGCCCGAAGCCGCCTTGTTCGGCTTGCCCGGGCGCACGCAAATCGTCGGCAGGCGCAGGCCGATGCCGTCGAAGAAGCCGCGGCGGCTGTAGTCGGCGAGCAGCAGCTCGTCGATCGCCTTCTGCGTGCCGTAGCTCGTGAGCGGCGCGTTCAGGAACTCGTCGCCGATCGCCTCCGGGAACGGGGCGCCGAATACCGCGATGGACGATGTGAACACCACCCGCGGGCGGTGACCTGCTTTGCGAACCGCCTCGAAGAGCAGGCGCGTGCCGTCGAGGTTGATGCGGTAGCCCTTGTCGAAATCGGCCTCCGCCTCGCCGGAGACGATCGCCGCGAGGTGAAAGATCAGCTCCGGCTTCCCGGCGAGCAGCTTCTCGGCTTCGCCCGGCGTGGAGAGGTCGGAGACTACCGAGCGGATCTTGAAGGGCGCCGGCGGAGGCGTCGAGGCGACGACGTCGTGGAGCAGGAGCTCGTCGAGCCCGCCGTCCTTCGCCAAGCGCCCGGCGAGCTTGCGGCCGATCATGCCGGCCGCGCCGATGACGAGGACCTTCCGCATCACTTCCTTTTTACCAATCGGGATCCCAGAGGCGCCACCAGGGAACGTGCCGCTTGACGCCGCCGGGCTTCATGTAGGGACTGTTCGGGAAATTGGTGAGCAGCACGCGCTGGGTCGAGTCGCGCAGGTCCGTCAGGCCGAGCTGGTTGTACGCCTGCATCAGGATCACCATGGCCTCCTCGATCATCGGCGCCTGCGGATAGTGCTCGATGGCGTACTGCGCGCGGTTCGCCGCCGCGACGTACGCGCCGCGCTTCATGTAATAGCGGGCGACGTGCACCTCATTGTTGGCGAGCGCGTTCACGAGGTAGCGCATGCGCGCGCCGGAGTCGGGCGCGTAGCGCGAGTCCGGGAAGCGCGTCACCACCTCCTTGAAGGCGAGGAAGGCGTCGCGCGAGGCCTTGGGATCGCGGTCGCTCATGTCCGGCGTGGTGAGCCAGGACAGCGCGCCTTCCAGCTGGTTGAAGTTGATCAGGCCCTTCAGGTACCAGGCGTAGTCGACGTTCGGATGGTTGGGGTAAAGCTTGATGAAGCGGTCGGCCGCGGCGATGGCCGAGGCGCGCTCCTGGTCCTTGTACTGGCAGTACGCCACCTCGAGCTGCGCCTGCTGGGCATAGCGGCCGTAGGGGTAGCGCGCCTCGAGCTTCTCGAGGAGCTTGATTGCCTTCTGCCAGTCGCGGCTCGCCTGGGCGTCCTTCGCTTCGCCGTAGATGCGCTGCGCCGACCAGCCGAGCGTTTCGTCGTTCGAGGAGTCGAGCGAGCTGCAGCCGGACAGGACGGCAGCAGCCAGAAGTGCGGCACCAATTAGACTTCGGTTCATGGGACGGCAGAATTATAGCGATTGGGACGCGGCGCTCGTCGCGCCGCTGTCGGCGACTGTCCCGCCGGAGATGGGCGGCCTTCGCCTCGACCAGGCGCTCGCCCGATTGTTCCACCAGTACTCGCGCAGCCGGCTGCAGGAATGGTTGCGCACGGGGCATATCCGCGTCGACGGGCGCACGCCGCCCGCCCGCATGGCGGTGTCGGGCGGCGAGCAGGTCGTCGTCACGCCGCCGAGCGTGCCCGACGGCGCGGCGCCGCGCGCGCAGAAGATGCCGCTCAAGATCGTGCACGAAGACGCGGCCCTCATCGTCATCGACAAGCCCGCGGGCCTCGTCGTGCATCCCGGCGCGGGACAACCGGACAGGACGCTCCTCAATGCGCTGCTCGCGCACGCGCCTGCGCTCGTCAACGTGCCGCGCGCCGGCATCGTGCATCGGCTCGACAAGGACACGAGCGGCCTTCTCGTGGTGGCGAAGACGGTCGAGTCGCAGGCCGATCTCGTCAAGCAGCTTGCCGAGCGCACCATGCAACGCGTCTACACCGCGCTCGTGCAGGGCGATCCGCCGGCGAGCGGGCGCATCGATGCGCCCGTAGGCCGCGACGCCAAGGTGCGCACGCGCATGGCGGTCACGCACCGCGGAAAGCCGGCGCGCACCAGCTATCGCGTGCTCGAACGCTTCGGTCGCGCGGCGCTGGTCGAATGCCGCCTCGAGACCGGCCGCACGCACCAGATCCGCGTGCACTTCCAGCACATCCGCCATCCCCTCGTCGGCGATACCGTGTACCGCCGTGGCACGCGACACGGCATCGCTTTTCCTCGGCAGGCGCTGCATGCTTCAGAGCTGAGCCTGAAGCATCCGTCGACCGGCGAACCGATGACGTGGCGTTCGGCGCTACCCCGCGACTTCAAGAAGCTCGTCGACGAGCTTCGCGCATGCGAGATCTGATTCGCCCTGACTGGCCGCTCGAAGTGGGGGCGCTCGTCACGACCGCCGCCATGGGCAACATGGCCGACGATGCGGCTCGCAGCCGCCTGCGCGCGCTCCTGCCAGACGAGCCGCGCTGGCTGCATCAGGTGCATGGCGCGGACGTGGTCGACGCCGACCAGGCCACGAGCTACGTGAAAGCGGATGCGTCGGTCGCCCGCAAGCGCGGCAGCGTGTGCGTGGTGAAGATCGCCGACTGCATGCCGGTCCTCTTTGCCGACGAAAAGGGCACGGTGGTCGGCGCGGCGCACGCGGGCTGGCGCGGCCTCGCTGCCGGCGTGCTCGAAGGCACGATCGATGCGATGCGCGCGCCGAGCGCGCTGCACGCCTGGATGGGGCCGGCGATCGGCCCGCAGGTCTATGAAGTCGGCGACGAAGTGCGCGCGGCATTCCCGGGGCACGAGGCGGCGTTCAGATCGAACCGTCCGGGGCATTGGCTGATGGATCTCTACGCGATCGCCCGAAAGAAGCTGCAAAGCAAAAGTGTCCGCGTCCACGGCGGCGGCTTCTGCACGTACAGCGAGAAGGACCGGTTCTTCTCCTATCGCCGCGACCACGGCCAGTCGCGCATGGCGGCGGTGATCTGGTTATGACTCTGGGATGGATCCTTTTGGCGAGCTTTGTGGGCGGCACGCTCTCCGCCGCGCTGGCGGCATTTGCGCTCGCGCTGCGCACGACCTGGATTCCAATGCTCGTTTCGTACGCCATCGGCGCGCTGCTCGGCGCGTCATTCCTCGAGGTGATCCCGCATGCGTTCGAGAAGGCGCCGCGCCAGGCGGGTTTCTCGATCCTCGCCGGCATCTTCGCCTTCTTCGTCCTGGAGAAGCTGCTCCTCTGGCGCCACTGCCATACCGAGAACTGCGAGGTGCACGATCCTCACGACCACAGCCACAGCGACCATGGGCGCACCGGCGCGCTGATCATGGTGGGCGACACCGTGCACAATTTCGTCGACGGCGTGCTGATCGCGGCTGCCTTCCTCGAAAGCACCGAGCTGGGGCTCATCGCGGCGCTCGCCATCATCGCGCACGAGATTCCGCAAGAGGTCGGGGATTTCCTGATCCTGCTGCATTCGGGCTATACGCGCGCCAAGGCCCTCGCGCTGAATCTCGGCTCATCGTGCGCCACGCTGGTCGGCGGGGTCGGCGGCTATTACCTGCTGCCGATCTTCGCGGGGTGGGAAGCGGCTCTTCTCGGCTTCGTTGCCGCGAGCATGGTCTACGTCGCGGTGGCCGACCTCATCCCGGGTCTGCACCGGCGGCCGCAGCTCCGCGATACCGCCTCGCAGGCGCTCTTGATAGCGCTTGGCATCGGCAGCATCGCGGCGGTCCGGATGCTGCTCCCGCACTGAGCAAAAAGGACTATGGATCAGTAGCTTGCTAGGGGTTTGACGGCCACCCTTGTGCGTCGCAAAATCCCCAAGCTTTGGCATCCACGACCGCCCGGACCGGTTCCCCTGATGCCTTGCTGACGGCGATCGCGCAAGCGGGCAACGCTGCCACGCAAGGCTGGATGCAACTCCTATCCACGCCGCCGAACCTCGAGCGCAACAGCGCCCTGCAAGCAAGCTACCTGGAGCGGCAGACGAAGCTCTGGGGCGCTCTGCTCACCGGCAGCAACGAGTCCTTCGTGGACGCTGACGACCGCCGGTTCGCCGGACGCGAGTGGCGCGAGAACCCGTACTACAACTACCTGCGGCAGTCGTACCTGCTCGCCGCCAAGTACATCGAAGAAGTGGTCGACGGGGCGCCGCTCGAGCCGCACGCAAGGGAGCGCGCACGGTTTGCCGCGCGCCAGTGGATCGACGCGATGTGCCCGGTCAACTTCGCCGCGACGAATCCCGCAGCGCTGCGCGCGGCGATCGACTCTCAGGGCGAAACGCTGACGCGCGGCATGGCGAACATGCTGGCGGACGCGAGCAAAGGACGCATCAGCCAGACCGACGAGACTGCATTCGAGCTCGGCCGCAACATCGCCACCACCGAGGGCGAAGTCGTCTACGAGAACGACCTGATCCAGCTCATCCAGTACGCGGCGCGCACCGCCGAGGTCGCCAAGCGTCCTCTGGTGATGATTCCACCGTGCATCAACAAGTACTACATCCTCGACCTGCAGCCCGAGAACTCGCTCGTCGGCTATGCCGTCGACAGCGGTCACACGGTGTTCATGGTCTCCTGGCGCAACGTCGAACCCGAGCAGGGCCGCTACGGCTGGGACGATTACCTGGAGCTCGGCGTTTTTACGCCGCTGCGCGTCGCGCGCGAAATCACGAAGGCCGACAAGGTGAACGCGCTCGGCTTCTGTGTCGGCGGTACGCTGCTCGGCGCAGGACTCGCGGTGATGGCGGCGAAGGACGAGGACATCGTCCAGAGCGTCACCTTTCTCGCCGCGATGCTCGACTTCTCCGAGACCGGGCAGATCGGGCTCTTCGTCGACGAGACTTCGGTCGCGGCGCGCGAAGCCACCATCGGCGCGGGCGGCATCCTGCCGGGCAGCGACCTCGCTTTCGTCTTTTCCAGCCTGCGCGCCAACGACCTCATCTGGCCTTACGTCGTGAATAACTATCTGCTCGGTGGTCGTCCTGCCGCATTCGATCTGCTCTACTGGAACGCGGACAGCACTAACCTGCCGGGTCCGATGTATTGCTATTACCTGCGCAACACCTACCTCGAGAACAAGCTGCGCGTGCCGAACGCGCTGACGAATTGCGGTGTGCCGGTGGACCTCGGCAAGATCAGGCTGCCGATGTTCGGTCTCGCGACGCGCGAGGACCACATCGTGCCGTGGCGCTCGGCGTACCGGACCCTCGAGCTCCTCGGCGGTGAGGACAAGACCTTCGTGCTCGGCGCGAGCGGCCACATCGCCGGCGTGGTCAATCCGGCCTCGAAGAACCGCCGCAGTCATTGGATCGGCGATGCCTATCCGAAAGAGGCCGAGGCCTGGCTCGACCGGGCGACGGAGCACAAGGGAAGCTGGTGGCCGCGCTGGATGGAGTGGCTCGACTCGCATGCCGGCGGCCAGCGCAAGGCACCGAAGAGCGCCGGCAGTGTCAAACATAAGCCGATCGAGGCGGCGCCCGGCCGCTATGTGCGGCATCGCGTAGTTCACTAGGAGATTGCAATGGAAGACATCTTCATCGTCGGCGCGGCGCGCACCCCGATCGGCAAGTTCGGCGGCACGCTCGCGAAGACGCCGGCGACCGAGCTCGGCGCCCTCGTCATAAAGGAGGTGCTCAAGCGCGCAGGCGTGAAGCCCGAGCAGGTATCCGAAGTGATCATGGGCCAGGTGCTCACCGCAGGCATCGGACAGAACGGCGCGCGCCAGGCCGCGATCAAGGCCGGGCTGCCCGACATGATCCCGGCGATGACCATCAACAAGGTATGCGGCTCGGGGTTGAAGGCGGCGATGCTCGCCGCGCAATCGATCGCGAACGGCGACTCCGACATCGTCGTGGCGGGCGGGCAGGAGTCGATGAGCCTCGCCCCGCACGCGATGAACGGCTCGCGCGACGGTTTTCGCATGGGCGATGCGAAGCTCGTCGACACCATGATCGTCGACGGCCTGTGGGACGTCTACAACCAGTACCACATGGGCGTCACCGCCGAGAACGTGGCGAAGGAATACGCGGTGACGCGCGAGGACCAGGACAAGTTCGCGGTGGCGAGCCAGAACAAGGCGGAGGCGGCGCAGAAGGCGGGACGTTTCGCCGGAGAAATTGTCCCGGTAGAGATCGTCTCGCGCAAAGGCAGCGTGGTCTTCAAGGATGATGAATATCCGCGCCACGGCGCGACGCTCGAGGCGATGCAGGGCCTCAAGCCCGCGTTCGACAAGAACGGCAGCGTCACCGCGGGCAATGCATCGGGCATCAACGATGGCGCGGCGGCAGTGGTCGTGGCTTCGGCGCGCAAGGTGAAGGAGCTCGGCTTGAAGCCGCTCGCGCGCATCAAGGCGTTCGCCTCCGCCGGCGTGGACCCGAAATACATGGGCATGGGACCGGTGCCCGCCTCGAAGCGCACGCTCGCGCGCGCCGGCTGGGAACCCAGGGATCTCGACCTGATGGAAATCAACGAAGCCTTCGCCGCGCAGGCGATCGCGGTGAACCGGCAGATGGGCTGGGATACGGGCAAGGTCAACGTGAACGGCGGGGCGATCGCGCTCGGCCATCCGATCGGCGCCTCGGGCTGCCGCATCCTCGTCACGTTGCTTCACGAAATGCACAAGCGCGACGCCAAGCGGGGGCTTGCGTCGCTGTGCATCGGCGGCGGCATGGGTGTGGCGCTCGCCGTGGAACGCTAGAGCATCTACAAAAAGGAAATGCAAATGGGCAAAGAGGGCGAAGTCATCGATCAGCCGGAGCAGGACACGTGGCGCGACAGCACGCGACCCGTCGTGCAGCGCATCGTGTTCGTCTCGGGCGGCATGGGCGGCATCGGTTCGGCCATCTGCAAGCGGCTCGGCCGCACGGGCCATACGATCGTCGCGGGCTGCCTGCCGGGCTACGAGAAGAAGGACGAGTGGCTCGGCAGCATGCGCGCCGCGGGCTTCCGCGTGCACGCCGCCGAGGGCGACGTGTCGGACTTCGACTCGTGCTCGGAGATGTTCTACAACGTGCGCTCGATCGTCGGGCCGATCGACATCCTGGTCAACAACGCCGGCATCACGCGCGACTCGGTGTTCAAGCGCATGACCGAGAAGGACTGGATGGAAGTCATCAACACCAACCTGAACAGCGTGTTCAACGTCACGCGGCAGGTGATCGACGGCATGGTCGAGCGCGGCTGGGGCCGCATCATCAACATCTCGTCGGTGAACGCGATCAAGGGCCAGTTCGGCCAGACCAAC
>Ga0134121_10003872_pt1 | contig 12321 bp, 16 predicted proteins | sample KB301_FD_96463 | JGI IMG/M metagenome (GOLD analysis project Ga0134121, IMG submission 96463) | Terrestrial soil microbial communities without Nitrogen fertilizer from Kellogg Biological Station, Michigan, USA - KB3-0-1 | ecosystem: Environmental > Terrestrial > Soil > Unclassified ...
ATTTCAAGAGAATTATTGCAATCTACTCGCTGTAGGCGTGCAGTAAAACGTCATTGCATGCAATTCGAAATTGCTCAAAGATATAGCGGGAATTATCATTTCCGCATTACTCAAATATATTCTTAACTGAATAGATTCTCCATCAGCCTGTTGATATGTTGGATGCCATAACCGAGCCTGGGTTAATTCATAAGGATATAAGGCATATGCAGCAGTATTTAATACCGATGTTCCTATTATAGATCCTGTAGTAACCCCTCCAGCGACGAGCGATGTTGTAGATGATCCTACGAAATAATCTATAGATATCTCTGCTGCGTCTGTTCTGGTAATAAAGAAATCTGTTTTTTGTAATGCGGCGTTGCGGTCTTCTTCTACATAGAAGTTATATTGCTTTGTGAATATATCTATTCTAGATACTCTAGCTATTGTTCCGCCACCTAAATAAGTACCGGTTACTCCGAGTGCTGTTATAGTTAGTGTATCTTTATTCGGAGTGGTCACAACTTGATATATATTATTATTAAAAGTTGTTATTCCTAAGGCATTTTCTATTAATATATAATCACCTACAATTAGATTATGATCTATAACAACTAGTGTTGCCGTTGGTGAAACATAAGTTATGTTTGTGATTTGTAGTGACGGTGCATTTCTATAAACATCGGCTAGAATATTAAAAGTATAACCTTCTTGATTCCCAGCCATAACATTTTGAGAATCTTCAAAATATCCAAAAGCGGTGAATGAATCATCATTAAAGGCCCATGTTCCTGTTTTATAGTTGAAAACTAATACTTTATTACAGAAGTTCCATTGATTCTGCACCGGCATAGACCAATAGACTGTTTCTAATTGATAATCTCGGACCCCATATATCTTTTGTGGGATTCCTGTAACGGGTACCTGGAATATAACATCAGGTATTAATTGATCTATTCTTTTAACATTTACGCCATTACATACATGTATCCCAGTTTCTCCTTGGGCTATTACTGCTTCCTCAATTGGAATATGGCTAAATCTAGAAAATGCACCCAGTTCAACATTTAATTGTTGCCATCTAAATGGCAATATTTCGTTGTTTGTATAAACCACTTCCCAAACACTTGTTTCAAAATAAACAATGAGCCTATCGCGAACTAAAGTGCATGTCACAACTGTTTCCTGGGTACTACAATCTATAAAACCACCTTTTCCCGGAATATCTTCACGCCAGGCATCCGATTGTAATGGTGATCCGTTTTGAGAGAATCTTAATCTATTTTGAAATATAGTGTCAGTACCGGATATTCTCTCTAAGGTTCCTATAAATAAAAGCCTATTTTTAAACCCGACCATCATTTGACAGGTTCTTATTGTATCTCCAGCAGAATTAAATGCAGGAGTTAAATCTGTCCAAGTAGCTCCGTCCCAATATCTTATTGGATCAGGAGTAAGAATATTATAATTAGTTGCAAATAATAGATTGCTGTTAGCAGATACACCGCGCCAATTCCAAGTCCAAAAGTAATCACTATCGGTACCTGTCCAAACAGCGGTTCCAGCTCTAAGCCAAGCTCCCCCACCTACGGCTAATTGATAGGCAAATTCTGTATCAAATCCTATAGAAACTTCTGGAAAAACAACATCGAATTCGTAAAGAGACAGCCCCATCACCGGAAGTGCAGGATAGAAAAATACATCCGTCGCGGCGGCTGCGCCATTAATTATTAATGCTCCAGTAGTTGTATTTAAAGTAGCGGTAGCGACGACACCGTCACTTCTTAATAAATTTGCGGGAATGCCTAGAGCGGTTACCGTAAATAACGCAGTACCTATCGATATTAATTGACCTATATGAAATTCTGTACCTGGAAGAACCGTCAGGATATTGCCAGAGCCATTAGTAGTTCCAACATTAATCCTAAATCTAGAAGTTAGCGGATCTCCAGTAAGCAATGTAGAGCCAAATCTCTTTCTAACTCGGCCACGAAATACATAAGCATTATTTAATTGTGCGAACGCTTGGTCTGGTATTAACCAAGGTCTAAAGTTAGTTTGTAAACCAGAGCCTGTGTCTAAAGGGGCAATCATAAAGCGATCAAATGCCATGTTATCTCCTTAATAAGGCCATTGGCCCCAAAAGCCCCATCCGCCAATTCCCCATTGATTTTGGGTAAATATTGTCTGAGTTCTCATGTTTACTTGTTGAGTTAATGTAGTCCTTAAGGCCATGCGCATCTGTCTCTGGAATTCAGGAAACAATAGATTAACGCTATCCATATCCATTCTATCTTGGAATAATTTTATAGCCGCCCCAATGGCAATCATTTGCCACCATTGTTCAAGATCTGGAGACTGGCTTGTTGATAATAATTCGGTTGGCCTTACATCCACCTCTATTTGTACAGAATAAACCTTATCGGGAACCGGCCTTATAATAAATTGGTCATCATAATATAACATTGCATAAGACTTTCCAGCCTGATAAGGTATAGTTTCAAAAATTATTGGAGTCTGAGCAACTGTAGCTGCAGGGAAAGTTAATGAAAATGCTCCAGTTATATAATTTATTGTCCCCAAGGGATTTCCAGAATCATTCGGCTGCGCTAATATACCAGTCACGTTATCCTGTGGGAAATCCACTAAAATCATCGCAGTTCCTGCTGCGTTCAATGTGCTTATAGTAACATAGTTTTGTAGCATAGGAACGGAAGGTAATGTTCCAGTAAATGGTCCCGTGGTTCCGTCAGCAAAGAAATCGAAATCATTAATGTAATTAGTCTGTGGAAAATATGCATAAAACGAATTTCTAAACTGTGTATAATATGCCTGAATACCCGCTATAAATACTGGCTCATGTACTGCAATATATTTATTTTTGAAATTATAAAGTGGATCTAGTGGGTTAGTTGTATTAGTTTCATAGAGATCAATATTTGGCTGCGTATAGAAAGTTAGATTAGTACGTAGATTAAAGAACCTAAGCTCTGAAGGTATATCATAAAGAACAAAAGTGTTTACATACTGATCTATATCAGCATCTGAGATCTGATTTGGATCTGGGGTCCTTGTTAACTTTCTAAATTTTTTTCTAATTTCTGTTAGCGTTGTTACAGCCATTATTATCTCCTGATAAATTTTTATTCAATATACCACAAATTATGGATAGGGAAGCACATTTTGTGTAGCAAATTCTAATAAATCATTTCTCTCACCAATTGGAGTTACTTGGGGCGGTGTAGAAAAATGTCCAGGATTAATAGGAGGAACAACGAAAGCATCAAAATTAGTAGTATCGATTGGCATGGAGAATTGGGTATCATTGATCACCGTTATTTCGCTTTTAAACTTATTTAATAACTCCATACCCCAACCATTTGGGATATCTAATCTTACAATCATTCCGGTTCCATATTGATGCGCGCCAGGGTTTAGACCATCATATGTAGTAGTGATGACAACTGGATTGCTTTGGGTAATGGTGAGAATACAGCGCATAGCTGGCTGATAAGTGGGAAATGGAATGGCATAAAAGCGCGCATCAATAGGCATAATTTAACCTCTTATAGAATTAGGAGCTATAACATCAGGTGCATATGTAACCTGTGCAATATCTGCTTGGTTGGTTTCATAATCATCATCGAAATCTATTCTATTAAATCTAAATCTATGAACCTTTGTCATTATAGACCAACTTGGGGCTTGTGTCCTACCATCATGTGCGGCATGTCTTATTCCCTGGCTACCGAACTTTTCTTGTCCTTGCATATGCTTATATTCAGGATACCAACAATTATTATTTAAGTGCTTTGCCACACCCCTAGGTATTTGATATCTTTCTCCATCTTGAAGATCATAGATCTCAATAGGATCATCTGCATACATCTTGTAAGGAAATACAAGGCCGCCACGCGGTGTTTCTAAGTTCTGGAATATCCCAGTAACCATCTCTCTGTCTTTGTCTCTCTGGCGAGCTATTTGTTTTTTTAGCTCAGCAGGAGTTATCTTTGGTTTATTTTTTACATATGTTGCATTACGCAATCCAGATTTTATTTCCATTATCGATCCTTTTTAAAAGGGGAGAATTAACTCCCCTTCAATAAACTTAATTATTCAACAGTATTGCTAAAGGATTTACCAGCAACCCAATAAATTGAGTCATTGTTTACTCCAGCAGGACTATCAACACCAGCCATTAATTGAAGACCGAAGTAGCCTGTATTAATGGTTGCATCACCAAGAATATTAACATTCTGAGTTAGTGCTTCAGCTGTGTTTTCACCAACCGGAACAACGTGAGCGGGGGTAAATGCCCCGTCAGCTGTAAGTGGCCATGCAAACGCAGTGAATCCAGTTGTATCAAGATCTATTGTTACTGTGTTATTAGCCAAACTAACATCCACAATTGTTGCTTGAACATTATTAAGTTCAGTCATACCAAATGCAGCAGCCGTAACTGTAGGCACATGGAATTCAAGTACTTGTCCTATTGTATATCCATGGGTCACTGTGAATTTAACAATTGCTTGTGTCGCTTGAGATATCGAAGAAATAATTCGTCGACGTGGATAATAAATCGGATCGAACGGTATTCGACGGAATGTACCAGCTCCAGGTACAGCCGCTACAATTGTAGGTCCGTATGCCAATTGGAAGCTAGTAGCAGGAACAATGGTTCCAACAGTAAAGTCGATTCCACCAAATTGTTGTGCTCCCGCAGTATTAAATATTCTAACAATATCTCCCGGATTTAGGGAAGTAGTATTAGCTGTATTAACAACTGGAGGTGTTCCGCCAGTAATACCTGTTAATGCCAAAGATGGTCCAGGAATATTAACTGAAGAATCTATTAAATAGAATCCAGCATTTGCTGCAATTTGCCCTACTTGAAGAGCATTTGTAGCCGCTGTCTTTTTATATTCAGTACCTTGGCCTTGGGTCATCCCACGTTGCCAATAAAACTCAGCGCCAGTTCCGGCACCAGCAGCATAAGATACTGTTAAATTATAAACACGAATGTAATCAACGCCTGTAGGCAATTGTAATACATGTGCAGTTCCGTTAGATGTAAAGGTACCTTGCAAAGTACCAGTAAAAACTACGCTCATTATCTCTCCTTATCTTAGGGTTACGCGGTAATTGATTACCCACAAGTCATTCAGGATGCGAGGAACTTCTGCAAAAACATAACCTAAAGTTACATTTTGAAATAATGGATCTGAGAATTCAGGTGGTCTATATAAGAATCTAGCACTATAGTTATCTTGCTCTACGCAAGCAAGTGCTTCCATACCTTGTATAAATACGTTGTAAACATCATTACCCAAAGCTGATGCATTTGGAGTAACTGATCCCACAGATGAAAGCATCCAGCGAGTATTATTTACGCTACCCCATTCTGATTCTAAGACTTCATTATTATTTGGATAATTCCATTTAGAAATGAATCCATTTAAGTTGTTTAAGTCTTTAGATAAGTTGGTATGTCCAAGTGCTAGATATGCATCTCTTACAGGGCCAGTTCCAAATTTATCTTCTCCACCTTGTTTACTTAAGATCATCCAGGCATCATTGCTTAAAAGAACTGAAGTAACTTGGTCGATATCAGAAAGAGCCAAGTCGGTTGGAGAGTCTCCGTTATTACCGCCTGTACCATTGATTATACCAGCAGTTCCTGCCAACATGTCTCTGGTAAGTTGGTCTTCTGTCATACGCATTGAAAGACCAAGTAATTCGGCAGTTTCATTAAGAACCGGATCTTGGTTTTGTAGAGTAACCTGTTGGTTGATTGCTACATATAATCCATAAAAAGACATAGTAGCATCAATATCCACACGATTCAAAGGAGTCGCAGGAGGAGTTGCTCCGGAGGGCCCAAGAGGTACAGGAGCTGTAGGCAATCTATCATATCTTGCCATACGCAATGTTCTACCACCCTTAGCTGGCAATCTCTTATACTCCGCACCTAATTTATGAATAAGATTCGGAGTTCTTACTGACAATAGTACGTCATCAAAAGTTTGCTGCACCAAACACTGTTACTTTCAGGATGATGAATCCTTACTGACCAACTGTCTACAAGTTGTCGACATTTAATAGACAACTCAGGCCGTGACAAAATGTCACGGGTTGGCGGGGAAACTTCTTCGAATTTCTCTCTCTATATTTCAATAGAGATCAGACTATCGCATCATCTTTCGATGTTTTCTCACTTAGTCGTTCAGGCTGATTACGATATTCATGTTTCGTAATAAAGTTTATAAAATCATTAATACAAGTATCTTTAAATGGACTATTTTTCTTTATACAATTCCTGAATCCAATCCACATTTTTCTTGTATTTCTGTATTCAAATTCATATTTATATTGCTCTAAACATGCTAAACAATTATTACAAATATATCTTGTCATAATCTTGCCCCTTGTTACCTTCGTCTTTACGCTAAGGCTTCCAAGTCTATCAGAGAAAATTTAATTCGCCCATGCATTCTTAGGCGCTGGTAGAGTTGTTGGTGTAGTTATCATAACTATCCTTAAAACATAAATGTAAAACTCTGAAAATACATTTAAGATCGGGCGATATCTTAATTACTGCCCTGACTCGGCGAACGTCATTACGGCCGATGAGGTGACGAATCTCGATACGTCTGTGTTGTCGAAGCACTTACGGACACCAGTAGTATATAACAAAAAAAATAAACCCGGAAATTTTTAGTTTCCGAGTTTTTCTAGGTTCACCAGCGATATCTAGCAGCCATTTGCATATGCTTAATTAATCTTGTAGTTTAATTAATAATAATTATAAACGAATAAAGGAAACCTTATGAAAAAATTAATATTACTATGCACAATCTTATTATCATCAACTTATATATTATCTAATCCAATTGAGGATCGCGAATATTGCCAAATATGCCGCGCTTGCGATAAAATTGCGGAACAATTTGCATCAATGGGTGCAATGAGTAGCCCTGCTTTTCATACACATTTATTTTATGCATTAAAAAATGTAGGAACACCGGCAGCTTATAGAGCTTTAAAAGATCAAATAGAATCTGGAAGAATTCCAAAACATTATTTAGCTAAATGGTAATAATCCGACGCCCCAAATTATTTATTGATATAGCTTTGCAGGCACATCAATCGCCATCTATACAATCTATATTCTCTTAGTGATTGGCGCTTTCCAGGTATAAATTTCTTTATAAAAGAGCGCATTTGTTCGTGCTCTTTTTCTATTTGTTGAATATTATATTCTATTTTTTCATGCACTGTCATTTTTAAAACCTATTCTTCTTAGCTTCATCAACCTGTCTTTGGTAGAACTCTTTTTGCTCTTTAGTAAGCGTTCTACGAGCGTAGTCACCAACTTTAGTTAATGGAGTTTCAGCATTTTGGGGACTTACAGTAGATGGATTCTTTGGTTTTGCTATATTTGCATCTATTTTTCTATCAACTGCTTCGTATTTATCATAAAGCTCAAACTTTTTAATTAGATTATATGCTGTCTTGCCTTTTCCATAAAGATCGGGGTTATAGCGTAGTGAGTTATACATCTCAGGTTCCATTATAGCCAATCTTTTTATATTCTCTTCGCTAACTACTTGGTCGAAATCAGAATATTGCGCCTTGAGCCTTAATTCAGCTGATTCTGATTCTGATCTAGCTTTATATTGTGCGAGTTCTTCTTTAGTTTTTTGGACTTCTTTATTGAACTTGGAGTACATTTTTTTGAGTATTTTGTTATCAGGGTATCCATCATCTTCAATATTAAAGTCATCAGCATCTTGGGTCTCATATTGTTGTGGTTGTTGTTGAGATCTAAGATTTTTTTCAAGCTCCATTAATCTTTGCTCAGCGGCCGCAGCTCTAGCATCAGCTTCAGCCATCTTTTGACGCATAACACGCATATTATATTCTTTTTGTGTTTCTTCTTGCGGTTGAGGGGCTGCTTGTTGATTAACTACTTCTTGTGTCTCTATTTTATTTTCATCCATCATTATAAATCCTTTTTAATTGTTATTAATGCATCGGGTTTTTCGCCGTTCTCTTTGATAACCCATTTTAATAGTTCCCCTGAATGGTGTAAATGGCAAAATTGCGCAGACTGCTGGGTTTCTTTATCTTCTAAAAACTTATTTAGATTATTTAATATGCCATAATATGTGATAGGCGTAGGTAACGTCCAAAGCCATTCTATTACACCGGATTTATGATGATATTTCATAACTGTCTGTTGTGTAGTAGGTGTTGGGCATGCCCGCTTAACAATAGGAATTGGCTTAAAGGCTTGGCCTATATGCTCAACCATCCAACGCAGATCTATATAAAAGTCTCTATTGGTATATAAATGATGACTTTTCGCTTGCTCTATAGCCTTATATATTTTATCTAATACATCATTTTCCATTAACCTACGATATTCTATAACATCATCCTCCAAAGTTAATTGCTTTGCATGATGCTCAAACACCGCCTGCCCGTAAGTTTTTTTTGTCATTTATACTCCTTATTATTTCATATACAATATTAACCCCCATAAAGAGAGGTTATGGGGGAAAAAAAGGAAAGACAATATCAACCCGCGCTGATATATCTAAATGAAGCGTTTTCAATATAGTCTAAAAAAGGAATCGGGTGAAGAAACAAAAACCTAGGGGGTAAGGCCCTAGGCTCGAATCACACAAAAGGAGAAAGTGATTTTCTATTTGAAAGTTACTTCTTTTTAGAAGTCTTTTTCTTGGCTCTTCTAGCTTCACTGTAAGCAATTGCTACAGCTTGGCGCGGGTTAGTTACTAACTTGCCCATTTTAGAACCGCTATGCAGTTTTCCTTCTTGGAACTCATGCATAACTTTTGCCATTTTTTTCTTCTTCTTAGATTTTTTCATTTTAGCTTCAGCATGCTTAGCAGCTTTTTTGAATGCTTTCATCATAAATCACCTATTGAGACATTAGGGAATCAACGTACCATCTTTTTTTCTGATCATCTGTAGGCTTTGGCGTATCCTTTTGCTGCTGATCTTTGGGAGTGCCCAGCAATTTATACGCCAATTTAGCCAACTTTTCATCAGGCCTTATTTGACCAGCCATGATCTTAGTACTTAGAAGGTCTAGTAATTCTATTGCGCTCAGCGGCATCTTGATGAAGCTGTCTTTGAACACCAGTATATAGACTACCAATTTGACCGCTCAATGGAGCTCCTGCTACACCGTATGCTTTTTCAATTACATGACGAGGCAAATTACAAGGCGCAGAATGATCTTCAGAAATCATCTCTGAATCCGCTCTGTAACTAGAAGTTTTTCCGTATGGATCTCTCATTTCATGAACCATAGATCCATGACCAGGATGGCCATCTCTGCTTGGTCCAGAACCGTGGACTACATTGCGAACCATGTGGTCCTTTTTGCTGTTGTGATATCTTTTCATATCAACTCCTACATCGAAATTGCATCACTGCAAGGTTACGCCTCTATCTTGACCAACAGAACCACTCTGTGGCTGAGGGTTGTTTTGTGAGCCGGTGGATTCCATTTGCTTAAGCATATTTTGAATCGTCATGATACTATTTAATTGGCTTATGTTTATAGATTCATGCTCAAGATCCATGGCCTGTAATTCTTTTATAGCCTTAATAAAGTCCAATACCGAAGCAATATCATCTTTATGAGCCTGAGCTTTACGCTCTTCAGCTAGAGCATAATTCTCTTGAACCCTAGAAGCTCTTTCAACCGCAAGACCTTGGTCTGCTTGCGCCCTAGAAGATGTTAATTTAATTCTAGCTTGTTGCTCCTGCATAGCCATTTGAGCTTGCATTTGTGCTTGCTGTGCAGCCATTTGCTGTTGTTGTTGCATTGATTTAATTAAGTCTTGTTTATTTTGTATGGTAGCTGCGTTAATCATTTGGTCGTCTGGAATATTAACTCCAAGCTCGCGTAGTTGTAAGAATTGAGCGAATTGCATTTGTCTCTGTGTCTCTGTATTAAATCCAGCTTCAACAGCGCAGTGATATTTTCCAAAAGCCTTGCTATAGAATAATGGAGCTGGCTCTTGGCCTTCTAGAATCTTTTTGACTTTGCCAATCGTATAATTACCCTGAACTATCTTCATGATTAAATTTCCCAATCTATTCTGAGCCGCATCAAGCCTATCAAAAATGGGTTGTAAGTTAGTTAGTCCAGCATTCTGGCGATGTATTTCAACTATGCCTGATTTAGCATCAGAATCTCTACCCATAGTTTCTTGCGTTATTCCTGAATCCAAATAGAACTCTTGACCATATGCATCCTGCATTTGAAAGAACGATGGCGGAATCTGAGGCGCCGGCATCGGCATAATAGATTCAGATAATGGACCAGCTTCGTCTTTAATCGGGATCATTCTACCAGCACCGGTTTGGAATATATGCTTAACATCAACTAAAGCAGATTCACGGAATATATATCCAGTAGTCACCACGGATTCCATGTAATCGCTATTGAGCATTATGCGACGATTTAATAGGAATTGTGCTGATCTAAGTGATCTTGAAATTCCCTGTAAGCGGTTATACATATACGGTAGCATTGGATTGTAATAACCGATAACAGGAACAAATGGATAATCATCAAGCCCTGCTATTGGCTGCGGTCCATCGTAAAATATTTTACCCTGTATTGAGATTGCTAAACGCACCGTTGGTATTTTTTTCTTAATAAGTTTTACTGAAGGATTTTCAAAAAGAAAGCGTTCAACATCAATATCTGACCCATTTGGTACGTCAAATATCTCTCCGGTTTGTTTATCAACCAAAGTCTCTTGATCCCTAAAATCACGATAGTAATATTCATCGTAGGCAATTAAATTCTGTTGAGCTTTGCCATAGGATTCAGCTGCAAAATTAAATCTTCCATCTCGTCCAGTTCCTGTAGGATTCCCCGGAAGTCCCATAATCTCATCATAATACTGCGGCATAAGTGAAGCAGCTGCAGTATGAGTCATATAGGATCTGCGCCATATAAATGCACAGTCAGAAAGATCTGGCTTTTTAAAATATGGATCTAGGAAAATATAGTTATAAGAAAGATTATCAACCTTAACATCTCCATTAAGGGGATCATTAGTAAAATCAAGATAAACGTGTAGTAAATTAAGTCCTGTAATACAAGCACCTTGGTGAAATGCTTCCGAAATAGTTTCATAGATTCCCTCATGCTTATAAATATGCAAGAGAATCTTGGTCCATTGGTCAGCAGTTTGTTGATCGCCGCTCTCCAATGGAACAACTATAGTGGATTTTCTATTCTTGCGCTGCATTCCGGAGACCATATTTAATAATGGCCTAACACGATTAAAGTAAAAGGTGGAATTTTGATTGTTAGGCATACCTGAATTAAGCTCAACCATTAAGTTAGTATCACCAGCTTCAAGTCGTGAATCAATAGCAGACTCTGACCACCAAACTGCCCAAATAGATTGGTTGGCGTTATAATCTGAGTCCATTTTGCGCTTAATTGCTGAGTGATCTATAAAAAGTGAATCTGGTTGCCTTATTAACATTCAAGTGCCCTTTTTGTAATATTTTGCTTACTCTACTACTTATTTAGAAACGGGGCTATTTTTATCTAGATTTTCGTAATAGTTACTTACTCGAACTGACAGCTTGTATACTAGATAATTTATTACTAGTAACAATATCATCTTCAAGCTCGTCATCAAACTCTTCAAACTCGAAGTCGAAGTCAAGATCATAACAATCACCGCAATACCCGACAACATTTCCATTCTCAATATCTAAATAAATTGCAACATTAGAACAAAGTCCACATTCTATTAATTCACCACCCTGGATATCATCATCGCAAGACATAAGAGAAAGGTCTTCTGAGGTATTTGAATTTGGAATAATAATAGACGTGCTTAGAAGAAAAATTAATAACGCGTGGTACAGCATAACTTCCTTAAAAAGAGATATATAAAGACATTATTATTATAATCCAACTGCACCACGGAGTTAATTAATTTTATAACTTTTCCATGTATTTTATATAGTCAATTTTATGCTGTATTGATTTCTCAACAAAGTGTATTAATTCTTCCATATTTTTAAACTGGTCTGGATCATTTTCCGATAACAACATTAGCAAAGCCATCAAATCCTGAATATCTCTTAAAGAATCCATTGTTAATTTATTAGTCACACCAAAACAATTTGCCAAAGCAGTTGTACTGGAAAGACGTTATGGGGACCTCAGTCACGAACATTTACGCGGCATGATCAACTCGGTCATTTTCCGTGAAGGCGCTGACCCAGGCGAATTTCTGTATGCAATCAGCGAAGTCAATGGTGGATATG
>Ga0134121_10003873_pt1 | contig 12320 bp, 11 predicted proteins | sample KB301_FD_96463 | JGI IMG/M metagenome (GOLD analysis project Ga0134121, IMG submission 96463) | Terrestrial soil microbial communities without Nitrogen fertilizer from Kellogg Biological Station, Michigan, USA - KB3-0-1 | ecosystem: Environmental > Terrestrial > Soil > Unclassified ...
TCCCTGATACTACGCCCCAATGGACGTCATCTTTCCTGAGTCCTGCGCTGTTCGCCGCCCCGATGTTTACCTTAACTTCGGAGAGGAGCTTGGGAATCAAAACCCAGGTGTCGGTCAGATACGGCCTTCTCGGATCTTGAGCAGGAAGTTATCGCAATCTGCTTTAGCTTGCGCCATGACCTTCGCGTCGTTACGCGATTCGAGAGCAACCTCATCAAGAACAAGGGCCACGGCATCCTTGGGCTTGTAGCCTCTCATCACAAGCGCCCGGGCCCGCTCGGCAAAGCTCGGTGCCTTCGAAGACGCTGCAGCCTGCTGGCGAGTTGACGATTCGCAGACGTGTTCTTTGAACTTCGCTGCGCCGAGACGATCATATGCTTTTCTTGCCTCATCATCCTCGAGCAGCGCGGGAAGAGGGAACATCCAATCACAACTGGAACATCGCCATCCTTTGACGTCCCGTTCATCCATCCAGATTAGGAATCTCGCCATGTTACTGCGCGGAATTGTACCTCGAATGTACTTCGACTATGGATCACCACAATCTTCCCGCCTTCGGAAACTTGTGCACCGGCAAGAGATTTGCTCCAGAATCCAGTACAAATTTCAAATGCGATGGACCTCGGGAGTGTCCTGCGCGCTTACGATCATGTTCTGGGGCACGTGGTTGTGCCCTAATTGAAAGGGCGGCGAGCATGGAAGCGAAACGCCTCGCCATTTTTTTCGATCTTCAGAAGCTCAAACCCGGCGGCTTCAAGTCGTGTTCCGAAAGTGCCAGGGTCGACCGGAACAAGCGTATCCCCAATATGAATGATCCGCATAAACCAGCTCTGCAAGCTGTCGCTGCCCACGAAAATTCCTCCCGGTTTCAGTACCCGCCGTACCTCGCGCAGCACCCTATCCTGCAATTCTGTGGAAGGGACATGGTGCAGCATGGTGAAACAGGTACTCGCAGAGAATTGGCAGTCCGGGAACGGCATAGCCGTGGCATCGCCGGTGACAACCTCGACATTGCTGCCGCGTAAACGCGCCGCCAGTTGCTGGGCCAAGTTGGCGTCCAACTCGATGGCTGTGAGATGCTGCGCTTTCAGTCGCAAGAGATCCGTACTCAGGCCTGGGCCAGGCCCAAGTTCGAGGAGGTTATCCCCCACCTCTGTGCCCTCCAGAACCCAGCGCACCCTCTCCTCAATCTTTTTTTGCCAACGGCCGGATCGGCACAACCAATGATGTAAACGGTTCATATCTCCCACTCATACTGCGCACATCGAATAAGAGTGTATCCTTCCATGGTCAAGGAGACACGTGTTTGATTCTCGACCGGCATGCAGCCCTGCAAGACTGGCTTAAACTCTCCGATTTGCATGAGTACCCTCGCCGCATTGTTTGTCTTACGGAAGAGACAACCGAGACTCTCTACCTGCTGGGCGAAGAAGCACGCGTAGTTGGTGTGTCGGGCTACACAGCCCGGCCGCCGGAGGCAAGGCTGAAGCCAAAGGTATCTGCTTTCACGTCGGCAAAGTTCGACAAGATTCTTGCTCTTAATCCAGACCTGGTTCTTGCCTTCTCGGATCTGCAGGCCGACATCGTTCGAGAACTGGCGACTCGAGGGCTCAACGTTGTCGTTTTCAACCAGCGTAGTATCCACGAGATCCTGCAGATGATGCTCATGCTGTCGAGAATAGTGGGTGCAATGGAGAAGGGAATTGCCCTGGTAAATTCGCTACGCGCTGGATTGCTTAGCATTTAGCATGCCGCGGCAAATCTTCCCCGCATGCCGCGAGTTCTATTTGAAGAATGGCACGACCCTCTTATCTCAGGGATTCAGTGGGTCGAGGAACTCCTCGAACTTGCCGGCGGCGATCCGGTCTTTCCGGAACTTCGCCACTGCGCTGCGGGCAGCCAGCGCATTGTCGATCCAAATGTTGTTGTCGACCGCGATCCGGAAGTAATTATCGCGTCCTGGTGTGGGCGCAAGGTAAACAAGGATTTCATTGCCTCGCGTCCCGGATGGTCGAAGCTGTCCGCCGTGCGCAACCGCCATGTTTACGAGGTGAAGTCTACTTACATGTTGCAACCCGGACCTGCCGCCCTAACCGAAGGTGTACGTCAACTGCATACCATCATCAGCCACGTGGCCGGGGTTAGTGTGAAGCCCGAGTTATGCCCACAGGAACGCGTCGATCCCGACCTGAAGACGGGATGGAATTCTCGACCACGAATGGCATCGAGTACGGGCGCGACGGACGAGGTTTAGGGGGCCGGGCTCGACACCCGAGGTTATGAAACAAGAAGTGCTGAGTGAGAGCAGGAGAGGGTGGCGGTTTTGCAGTCCTACTTTTCCTTAGCGCCGAGCAGCGACCACATCTTTTTCTCCTCGGCTGTCTTAGCTTCGGGGGCGAAGTTCACGCCCCAAAATGTCGGGTCAGTGTCGATGAACTGAACTCCGACTTGTATTTCGCGCGGTCCCATCTCCCGGCACCAGACTACCTTGCACTTGGCTCGCTTGTGCGATCGCTGCAAGGTCACGATATCCCCGGGCGCCACCTGCTCGCGGAGTCCTGCCAGCCGTGCTCCCGTCGGGCTGATGTCCAGAGTGTGAACCATGGTACCCGCTGCATCAGTCTTGTCCTTCGCCATCGAGAGTCTGATCCCGATGACCATCTTGCTTCGATTCCTCGCGCGTTTTTCCACCCTGCTCATGGTTGTGCCTGCCGGCCCGGGGCGAGGCCTCTCAGATTATGGTACGCGTAGGGGCTTTCTCCAGTGATGAAAATCACCGCGTTCGGTTACTAAGGTGGGAGTCTAAGGCCCAGTTGGGCCATGCAGTCATGAAACGAGAGGCTTTACAGGCTGCGGTAGCATTCCGCAGCCTGTAATGGGAAGCGCATAAGTGACTGGTTACCTTCCTAATCCAACAGCCATTGTCTTCATCACGGTGCCATTTGCATCGTCATCTTTCACGGCCCACACGTACGCTCCGCCCAGACCGCCTGGGACTCGCGCCTGGACGTATACCATTTTCGCAGTCACCGTAAGCGGGTCGTCGAAGGTCCAAAACGTCTGTGTGGCAGGACTGTAGATCCAGCGCGCAATGCGCTTGGCATCAAAGTAATGGTTGAAGTTTGGCAAATCCGACAGTGTCGCGTAGGTAGCCACCCCATCAGTAAACAGAGTGTCTCCGGCAGGCGACGTCGCTGGCCCGGTTGCATTCTGGTACAGGCCCGCATTGTTCGGGGCTACGCCCATCCAGCCACGTCCGTAGAGCGGTACACCCATAACCAGTTTGCGAGCCGGAACTCCGGCACCCAGATAAGCTTCGATCACTGCCTCCACAAACAGGCCCTGCCCGAACGAAGGGTCTTTTCGGGAATCAAAGAGCGAAGACGCATGGTTCGTTGAAGACTCCCAGGTTCCGTGCAGGTCATAACCTTGCACATTCATGAAATCCACTTGGCCTGCGACCTTGGGCAGATCCATGTTGGAATAGTTTTGCGCACCTGCCGGCGCAAAGATGGTGAGTAGATAATGCTTCCCGGTCTGCTTCCCGAGCGCATTCAGTTGCTTTCGAAACTCCTTCAGCAGCAGCGTGAAATTCTGCTTGTCGGCGGCCGCCGGGAACTCCCAGTCAATATCAAGACCGTCAAAAAGGCTCCCCGTCGAAACCGGATTGCCACTCCAATCGGCGCCCACGTTTCCCTTGATGAACATGTCGATGCAGGAGCTTGCCAGTGACTGTCGGCCAGCCTCTGTGCTCGCGGCGAAGGCAAACCCGGCAGTATTTGCCGCCGATGCTCCGCCCAGGGAGATGAGGATTTTTAGTCCGGGGTGCAGTTGCTTCAGTTGAATCAGTGCTCCGAAGTTCCCGAAAGGCCAGCTTGTGTATGGCTGTCCGCTCACACTCGGCAAACCGCCATTCTGATAGTCCGCCCAGGGATCCGCTAAGTGGCACTGCGCGTCGGGCGTGGCTCCCGTCACATTGCCAAACGCGTACAGCAAATGACTCATGCGGTCAGCAACGCCATTTTGTTGAAGGTTGGCCACGTTGTAATTTGCGCCGTAGATACTCCATTCTTCAAAGTATCCGCCGAGTATCTTCTTGTTTAGAGCGTGCTGTTGCGCCAGGACAAGCGGCGCGCATAAGAAAACGGTAAACAGGACAGTCACCCAAGATCGAAAAACTGGAGACAAGGTGCGCTTCATGGGAATCCTTCCACACTGGAATGGCTTACGGACGGGAAGTATAGTTCTATATAGCACTATGAACAACTACTTGAGAGCGAGATTCTGCCTTGCCACCAGATAATTGTTTCTGTTCGGGAATAAGAGAGGGCTACGGCTGGATCCGGTCGGTCCTTCGTACCAGGTCCTGCAAGTGTTTCCTCATCTCCACAGCAGGCAAGTGGATGCGCTGCCCATGGCCGGGCAGAACCCAGTTGAAGGGATATTGAAGCAGGCGGGTTATCGATTCTCTCTGCTGCGGCCACGAGTACCAGCAATAATCCGGTGACGCGTCCAGGCGCTTCGACTCGCGATCCCAATCCAGATGGTCGCCGGTGAAGAGGTATCGATTGCTATAGAGCAGACAGCAATGGCCCCGAGTGTGTCCGGGGGTGGGTATTACCAGGAATTCGGGGGTAATCGCGACTGGATCGAAACCATGGATTACGATCTCCGCCCCGGGCTGACTGTGTACCTCGTTCTGATGAATGATTCGTTCACCTCCAGAGTGAGCGGCAAACTTCGCGGCATCGGCAACGTCATCCCGATGGGTCAGAAAGATGTAGCGCAACCCTCCAAGTTTCTCCACAGCCGAGAGCAGCGGTTGTGTAAATCTGGGTGAGTCAATGAGCCAGTTTCCGTCCGGGTGCTGCACGAAGTAGCTGTTTCCGCCAAACGATTTAGGCGAATTGAAACCGCAGTAGTAGACATTGTTCTCGAGCAACAGTGGGAAATCTGAGACTACATCCGCGATGCTGTTCTTCGTTAACGTTCCGATGCTGCCCGTCGGACATGCCAGCAGAGCGCGTTGTGCTGCGCGTGTTTCAACTGCCGTAGTAGGCTGATGGGCCACCGCGGAATAGCCATCCTCTTCCGCGAATACCGAACTCGCGAGCTGCCGGCATGCATCGCAGTCGATACATGTCGAATCCACATAGAATTCTCCGGGTACATTCGCCGGCAGGCGCTTCTTGAGGTCGGCCATGAGCAGTTCTCTTACGATTAGATGAGGAGTACCTCATCAACGAATCATTCCGCCGCGTACGGGTAAGGGCGTTTGCTGAGTACCTCGAATTTCAACCAACTTGCAACGAGGTCACGCCGTCTAAGCCGCACAAGGAGTAAATTCGATGCAACCCATAGCTCGATTTGTGAACGAAGGTCTGCCCGGTGTTCCGCGGCCAATCAGTCCGAAGACCCACAAGGTCCTCGACGTTTTGACCACCAGTGCTTTTCTGCTGGCAGGCGCTTTTATGTGGTCCAGCAACCGCCGGGCCTCCGCCGCAGCTTTCCTGAATGCCGGCTTGGTGCTGGGAATGACCCTCTTCACCGATTACGACGGGGATGGACGCCGGCCGCTTAGCTTTGAAGCTCATGGTCAGCTTGACGTCGCCCAGGCCAGCTTGGCAGCCGCTGCTCCGCACCTTTTCGGATTCGCAGACGAGAAAAAGTCATGGCTCTTCCGCGGGCAGGCTATGAACGAAGGCATGGTGGTCGCCATGACCGACTTCCCCGCAGCGCAGAGGACCGGCTCGCAGATCCGCGACGTTGCAGCCTAGAAGACAGGTCAACCTTGTTCGCTTAGGTTCACTCGGTTTTCGCATTGTAGATGGGGCCGTGTGGTGTTGGGAGCGGGCTTGCCCGCCGCTTTTCATCCACACGGCTTGGACGTCAGTCTCCCGCCGTTTGATCGCTCCGGCCCAGCATGCAGCGCTGGTATTTCGGAGCGTGTTGACAGGCCCTCGCTTTGTGGCAAAATTAAGTCCAGAATTGTACATAGGGGTCTTTTCAGCGGACTTAACCCATCTGCCATGAGCCGCGAACCTTCTGAACATTCGTAACGCCGCCCTTGGGGATGCTGCTTTACGCGAGCAGGTAGAGGAGCTAGAAATGCCCTCCAGCAGCAGTGGTGAACCACCCGCACTGTCCCGAGACTTCCTATCCGGCGGTAGCGAGTTGGGTGCGCTCATGCGCACCATGGATTGGTCCAACACCAAGCTCGGGCCGATCGATAAGTGGCCACAGAGCCTGCGTACCTCCGTCAGCACCTCCCTGAATTCCCGTTTTGCCATCCTGGTGTGGTGGGGCCCAGATCTGGTCATGCTGTACAACGACGCGTATCGCGAAATTATCGCGTCCAAACACCCAAATGCGTTAGGCAATCCGGGACGCGAGTGCTGGCCCGAAATCTGGGACACGATCGGTCCCATGCTGGATGGCGTGATGCAACACGGTCAGGCCACCTGGTCCGACGACCTGCTGCTGCTGCTAGCCCGCCACGGCTACCCCGAGGAGTGCTACTTCACCTTTTCTTACAGTCCTATCAGTGATGAATCCGGTGGGATTGGCGGAATCTTTACGCCAGTTATCGAGACAACCGAGCGGGTCATCGCCGAACGGCGATCGAACACGCTGCGCGAATTGGCCGGTTCCGCCATTGAAGCCAAATCCGAGGCAAGAATGTGGGCCTTGGCCGCCGAGATTTTAGCGAGCAACCCGCACGATGTACCCTTCTCCATTCTGTACGCGGTCTCGGCTGACCGTAGGTACATGGAGCCCAAGAGTTGGAGTGGCGTCCACGCGAACCCTGTTCTCTGCGATAAGCGCAAGCAAATCGCAGCAGAGAATTCGGTTCTGCTGCGCGCATTGAGCGATGCTGTGGGCACAGGCGAGATGGTTCTAGTCAGCGATTTGCAACAGCATTGTTCCGACTTACCGCTTACGATCTGGGGAATTCCACCAGTCGAGGCGATTGCCTTGCCTGTCGCGTTTCCCGGCCACTCATCGCCGGTGGCTTGTGTCCTGGTGGGCTTGAACGCGCGAAAAAGGTTCGATCAAGACTATCGTTTGTTTCTTGAGACCCTGGCACGACAATTAGGCAGCAACTTAGCGGCTGCCCGCGCTCATGAGGAAGAGACCAAACGAGCGGAAATGCTGACGGAACTGGATCGTGCGAAGACTCTTTTCTTCTCCAACGTAAGCCATGAATTTCGCACGCCTCTCACTCTCATGGTTGGACCTCTGGAGGGCATGCTGGACCGAGCGCGTCCTTCTGCGGTAGTGAGCAGGGAGGAATTGCAACTGGTTCATCGCAATAGCATGCGGCTACTGAAGCTCGTGAACACGCTGCTGGACTTCTCGCGAATTGAAGCAGGCCGCATCCAGGCGGTTTATGAAGCGACCGATCTCGCCACCTTCACTGCGGACACGGCAAGCGCGTTTCGCTCTGCCATGGAGCAAGCTGGCCTTAACTTCGTCATCGACTGCCCGCCTTTATCAGAATCTGCCTACATCGATCGCGACATGTGGGAGAAAATTGTCCTGAACCTGCTTTCCAACGCGTTCAAGTTCACACTGGTTGGCGGGGTCACAGTGCGTCTAAGGTCAGTGGGAGAGCACATCGAACTGCGCGTGGAGGACACTGGCCTGGGCATTCCTGCGGATCAACAGTCCAAAGTTTTCGAACGCTTTCATCGTGTGGAAGGAGTGCGCGGGCGAACCCATGAAGGGACAGGAATCGGGCTCGCGTTGGTACAGGAGCTTGTAAAACTGCACAAAGGCTCCATTCGAGTTGAAAGCACACCAGGGAAGGGAACTGCCTTCACGGTCTCCATTCCGAAGGGGCATGCTCACTTACCCGCTGATCGCATCGCATCGGACCAACGGATTCTGAAATCGACGGGGGCAGCGGCTTCAGCTTATGTCGATGAAGCACTACGTTGGCTTCCTGACGCGGAACGTACGTCTGAGGCGCCGGAGATTTTCGCTTCCGATTCAGTGCAGGCGCCTCACATCCAGACAACCAGCGGATCGATTCTAGTGGCCGATGACAACGCCGACATGCGCGGATACGTGCGCCGGCTGCTCGGTGAGAATTACGAGGTCCGGTCAGTCTGCAACGGCGTTGACGCTCTTGCCGCAATCCGTAGCCATCCTCCGGACCTTGTGCTGACCGATGTCATGATGCCGGGACTTGACGGCTTCGCCTTGCTGCGCGAGCTCCGCGGGAGTGATGCGACGAAAACTATTCCCGTGATCTTGCTCTCTGCCCGCGCAGGGGAAGACGCGCGTATTGAAGGCCTGGAGGCTGGTGCGGACGACTACATGGTCAAGCCTTTTACCGCCCGGGAACTCCTTGCCCGGGTCGGGGCGCACTTGGCTATGGGCCGCTTGCGCCGCGAGACCGCCGAACATGAACGCGCGCTGCGCGCTGAAGCCGAAGCCGCTCACGAACGCAGTTCCGCGATCCTTGAAAGCATCAGCGACTCTTTTTTCGCACTCGACCGGGACTGGCGATTCACCTACGTGAATGTCGAAGCCGAGCGAACTTTGAGCATGACGCGGGCCGAGTTGACTGGACGAAACTTTTGGGATGTCTTCCCCGCCGTAAAGGGTACCGACTTCGAGACCCATTACCGGCGTGCGATGAAAGAACGCGTCAAAGTCCAATTCGAGAACTACTACATACCCAGGGAGCGCTGGTTCGAGATCAGGGTCTACCCGGCCAGCGACGGTGGCATTGCGGTCTTTTATCAAGACGTGACCGAGCGCAAGCGAATCGAAAAGGCGATGCGTGAGAGTGAAGATCGCTTCCGCACTCTAGCTGACAATATACCTACTCTCAGTTGGATGGCAGATCGCAATGGTGCGCGCTTCTGGTTCAACCGAAGGTGGCTCGAGTTCACCGGTACAACTCTCGACGAAATGAAAGGGTTTGGGTGGACGAAAGTACACCATCCTGAACACGCCGACCGGCTCCTCCGAAAAAATAAGCGATCTCTACAGACGGGGCGAGCGTGGGAAGACACTTGCCTCCTGCGTGCCAGAGACGGAGCTTACAGGTGGTTTCTTTGCCGTGCCGTGCCCATTCATGATGAGAGCGGCGAGGTTGTGCGATGGTTCGGCAGCAATACCGATATCACGGAACAAAAGCAGATTGAAGCGGATTTGCAAAACGTTCGACAGGAGTTAGAACTGCGAGTTCAAGACAGGACTGCCGATCTCCAGCTTGCAAATGAGGAACTCAGACAACTGTCATCGCGCCTGCAACAGATGCAGGACGAGGAACGAAGACGGTTGGCCAGGGGATTGCACGACAGTGCGGGCCAGTTGATTGCCGCCATCGCGATGAACATTGCGGTGATCAAGACAGAGGCCAAGAAGCTTAGTCCCGCGGTGGCGAAACGTGTCGATGATAACGACAGGACTATCGAGCAACTTAGCACCGAGATCCGCACCATTTCGCATCTACTGCATCCGCCGCTGCTCGATGAGGTTGGTCTAGCTTCCGCGCTGCGATGGTATGTCGATGGTTTTGCAGAACGAAGCAAGATTGCCGCCACCCTGGAAATGGCGGATGACCTGGAGCGCTTTCCGGCAGATATGGAGATCGCTGTATTCCGCGCCGTCCAGGAATGCCTGACGAATGTTCACCGCCATTCCGGTTGCCGCTCCTGCGCTGTAAAAGTATCCAGCGATCGTAATCGGTTGCAGGTAGAAGTCCGAGATGACGGAAAGGGAATTCCCAAGAACAAGCGGTCCACTTTGACATCTTCGGGTGGCGGCGTCGGCTTGCGCGGTATGCAAGAGCGAATTCGTCAATTGGGAGGAACGCTGATTATCAATTCCTCCGAACAAGGCACGCAGGTTCTCGTGACCTTGCCCACAGGGAAAGCAAATGCTTCGCATAACCAGGGTGCTGCCTAGTCCTTTACTACCCAAAAGTGCTACAGAGTTGTGGGTATTGAAAACGGGGTGGATCTGAGTATAGTGTCTCGGCACTCTTATGAATCCTAAGCGCAGTTCGCAACCGGTTGAAGAACGCTGGCTGACCATCGAAGAAGTCAGAACGGTCAGCGATCTCCGTATCATGCACGCTAAAGTGGATGAGCTATATCACACTGTCGCGGGCCTCAAGGAGCGTTACGACGAGGCTACGATCGTCAAGTACGCCGACCAGCCCGTACTTACAAGAGACATTCAGAGAATCGACGAAATTTATTTGTGGTTCGTGCGTCTGAAAGAAGAATCGATTTCCCAGCGCAATCTACAAAGTACCTAGCGCTCACACCAGGGCCCCGGCCACCCGCGCAGCATAAAATTGAAAATTGTTTCCCTGTCGGAACCGAAGCGGCTTACGGCCGGCCAGTTCTTCTCAGCCTGGTCCCTGATTAAAGCTTGCTCAGGAACTCCGTGACCTCTCGCGAGTTCCAATCCACCGCGCCAATGAACTTGCGGCGTAGCGTGCCATTGCGATCGATGATGTAGGTTTCGGGAAACTTGAAGGTGCCGTAAAGATTGTTGCTCTTCTGGTTGACATCGCGCACAGTAAGATAGTCGATCTTGTGGGCCTTGATGAAGCGATGGTAGGCATCGTCATCCACGTCGACACTCACGCCCACCAGCGTGATGCCTTTGCTCTTTAAGCGCTCATTCATCTGCACGAGCGAAGGCGTCTCTTCCACGCAGGGCGGACACCATGTGGCCCAGAAGTTCAGGACGACGACTTGCCCGCGATATTGGCTAAGCGTGAATTTGCGTTCCGCGTCTTGTACGGTGAAGTCTGGAGCGGGATTTCCTATACGGGGCGGGCGCGAGCCGCCGTAGCAACCCACCAGAATGACTATGGCCAGAAGTCCAACCGGGGCAACGAACCTTCTCACATCTTCTATAATAATTTAATTCCTCGAATCATGGCATCCGATCCAGTGCGGAGCGGTCCCGAAGTGTCAGTAATCGTCCCGGCACGTAACGAGCAAGCTTCGCTTGGAGCATGTCTTGCGTCCATAACCCAGCAGACCGGGGTTTCATTTGAAGTAATCGTGGTAGATGACGGGTCGACAGATCGAACGCGTGAGATTGCGCTGTGTTTTCCCGGAGTTCGAGTTATCGACCCCCAACCGCTACCCGCCAGGTGGACGGGCAAGAATAACGCCCTGGTAGCAGGCGCAAAGGAGGCTCGCGGAGAGTGGTTGCTGTTCACAGATGCGGACACGGTGCATCTTCCCGGATCGTTGGCGCACAGCGTTAAAGAAGCCACCCAAAGATCGGCGGCACTCTTCTCTTACTCTCCCGAGCAGGAGGTCGATGGTTTCTGGCAGCGTGCAGTCATGCCCGTCATCTTTGCCGAACTCGCCCGCACCTATCGTCCGCGCGATGTGTGCGATCCTGCCTCTCCTACGGCGGCGGCCAATGGTCAGTATCTGCTGATGTCGCGCGAAGCTTATCAACAGGTGGGAGGACACGCGGCGGTCGCCACGGAGATACTGGAAGACGTGGCGTTGGCGCGACTGGTCAAAGCCCGGGGCGGCAAGACCGTCCTTCTTTACGGACGCGGCGCGGTACGCACGCGCATGTACCGGGACTTCGCGCAGTTACGCGAGGGGTGGACGAAGAACCTTGTGCTGCTCTTCCCGAAAACGTCTCGCTTGGCAGTTGTTCGTCTGGCCGAATTTTCGGGAATCGTCTGCGGAGCAACGATTAGCGTTCTTGCGGCGGCTAAAAGCCATGCAGCATTGGCAAGTGTAATAGGCGCAAGTTCCGCAGTGCTCTATCTTTCGTTTCTGAGACGCATGCGCACGGCCCACTTCTCCTGGCCATCCAATCTGCTGGCTGTTCTCGGGTTACCCATGTTCTCGTATCTTTTGCTGCGCTCGCAACTCTCTCATAAGCGGGGCACAGTTCAGTGGAAGGGAAGGAGCTACGCACCTGGAGGCAACTCGGATAGCGGCTCCCTGGCCGCAGCACAACCCTGCGCCCTCGAGAGCGCGGGCGGCATCAATCAAGTGAGGAGCCCGAGGTAGGGATGGTCTATTTGACGCGCAAAGCCGAGTTTTCCGCTTCGCACTACTACCACAATCCGGAATTTACGCCTGAGGAGAATCAACGAATCTTCGGAAAATGCAACAACCCGAATGGTCATGGGCATAACTACACCCTGGAAGTCACAGTCAGGGGTGAGACCGATCCCCGTTCAGGCTTCGTGGTAGACCTGAAGCAACTCAAAGACTTGATGAACAGGGAAGTGCTCGATGCGCTCGATCACCGTTTCCTCAATAAAGAGGTGCCGGAGTTCAGCAGGCTGATACCTACAACCGAGAACA
>Ga0134121_10003876_pt1 | contig 12313 bp, 4 predicted proteins | sample KB301_FD_96463 | JGI IMG/M metagenome (GOLD analysis project Ga0134121, IMG submission 96463) | Terrestrial soil microbial communities without Nitrogen fertilizer from Kellogg Biological Station, Michigan, USA - KB3-0-1 | ecosystem: Environmental > Terrestrial > Soil > Unclassified ...
GGCGCCGCATCCGCTGGGTCTCGAAGGCGCCCTCAAGTCGCCGGCGACCCGCTCGACCGAGTGGACCGCGGCAGAGCAGGCCGGCTTCGTGCCCAACCTCGCGGAGCTGCTCAACACCCCGGCGCGGCTGCTGGCCGCCGGCCTGCACCGGCTGATCGTGGCACCGCCGCTCTACGGCCGCTGGCACGCCGCCCAAGAGACGCTGCAGCCCGGCCAGCCGCCGCCGTGGTTCCAGGAGCTGAGCTCCGACCCCCGAGACCGCGTAGAGGCCGGGCTGGGAACGCAGGTAATCCAGACGGAGCAGCGGCAGCTGATGGCCGGCGCCTGGGACCAGGTGGAGGGCGTCGTCGCGGCGAACGAGGAGCGGCGGCGGCTCAAGCTGGCTCGCGAGATGGCGACCGGCGTGCTGGCGACGCACCTTGCCTCGCCCGAGCCGGAGCGCCTGATCCTGGTCGCCAGCCCGCTGCTGAAGCGGATTCTCGGCAGCCCGGTGACGATGCAGGCGCTGCTGCGGCAAAGCCCGGTCACCGACGCCGTGCTGGAGCCGCAGTTCCGCCGCGTCTCCCGCCCGCTCGGTCCGCTGGGGCGCCGCCAGGGAAGGGCCGCCATGCCGCGCGCCAGCAACCTGCTCGGCCGGCTCAACCGCGGCGAGCTGAACCCCGCTCCACCGCCGAAGACCTCGGAGGCGCTGCCGACCGACGGCAAGCTCGCCCAGGGGCTGGTTCCTGATTGGGCGACGCCGGAAGGGCTGGCTTCCCGGAGAGCGTTGCCGCGCCGGCTGCGGATTCTCGCCCTGCTCCTGCTGCTCGTGGCGCTCGGCCTTCTGTTCGTGGGCGGACTGGGACTGGTCGCCGCGATCGCCGCGGCAGTGGGAGCGGTCGCGGCGTTCGTCGCTGCCAACCGGGTGCGCGAGCAGGTGAAGGACGCGGAGACGAAGATCGCGGTGCGCGACGGCGCGGTCACTCCCGAGATCCTGCAAGGAGCGCCGGCTTTGCCGGGATTCACCCCCGTCGTCACCGCCCCGGACGCCGCCGGTCCGGCCGTGCCGGCAACACCGGCCCCAGCGTCAACCGGAGGAGGAGCCGACAGCGCCGCGGCCCGCGACTTCCGCGCCGCCGCCGCGGCGCTGTTCACCGAGCTTCGTGTAGCGCCCGCGCCCGGCCTCCAGCTCGTGCAAGTCGATCTGGCCGCCATGCAATCGAAGCTCATGACCGCGCTCGACCCGCGCAAGACTTTCGCCGCCGCGCTGAACGACCGCGTGATCCTCGGCCCCGGCATCGTCTGGCAACCGGAAGATCCCATCGACGAGATCATGATCGCGCCCGTGTTTCCGCAACCGATGTATCAGCCGCTGAGCGACCTGTCGCAGGACTGGCTGCTCCCCGGCCTCGATCAGATCCCGCCGAACACGGCCACCCTGGCGATCACCAATCAGAAGTTCGTCGAAGCGTACATGGTCGGCCTGAATCACGAGATGTCGCGCGAGCTGCGCTGGAACGAGTATCCCTGCGATCTGCGGGGCACCTACTTCCGCCAGTTCTGGGACGTCGCGGGCGTGGTGCCGCCGCCCGGCGAGACGGCGGAGGAGCTCAAGGACATCAAGCCGATCCACACCTGGCGCAAAAGCAACGGGCTGGGCGAGAACAGCAGCCGTCGGCCGCTGCCGGGCGGCGAGGAGCACCTGGTCCTGCTGATCCGCGGCGATCTGCTCAAGCGCTATCCGAACACCGAGGTCTACGCCGTCAAGTGCAACCTGGACGCGCGCAAGCAGCGGGTTTTGGAAACGGACGCGAGCAAGGAAAAGCATCCCATCTTCACCGGCAAGCTGAAGCCGGACGTGAGCTTCTTCGGCTTCGAGCTGACGGCGAGCGAGGTGAAAGGGAGCGCCGACGTCACCAAGGACCAGGGGTGGTTCTTCGTGCTCCAGGAGCAGCCGGCGGAGCCGCGGTTCGGCCTCGATATCCCGGAGGACGCGCAAGGCAATCCGGCCTTCGGGACGACGCCGGCCACTCGCGACGACCTCTCGTGGGGAAATCTGGTGGCGGATCAGACCGAGCTCGACAGCCTGAGCTACGTCGACCTGAACCGGCCGCGGCCCGATCTCAGCGCCATGGCCGGCCGCAACGGCGCCGCCTGGCACGCCGACGCCGGCCTGGGACCGACGGGCGCGCACAGCGGCGAGATCGCCTATCTCACGCTGCAGAAACCCGTCCGCATCGCCATCCACGGCTCGGACATGATTCCTCCCGGCGCCTAAGAAAAGGTTTCTTGCGATGAACGGCAATCAGCCAGCTTCTTCTCCCCCGACCCCGGTCGAAGCCGCGCGGCGCACCCTGAGCGACAGCCGCAAGGCGGTGAACGACCTTCTCGTCCAGGTGCAGGCGGACGACGCGGCGCTCGCGGCGCTGGAGCGCAACCTCGGGGTTCAGGACGAGCGGCTGGAGCCGGCCCGCCGCAGACTGCGCGAGAGCGAAGCCGCGCTCGCCGGAGCGCGCGGCCGGACCGCCGCCGCGGACGGCAAGCTCAACGAGATCATCAAGGGGCTGCTGGATCGCGGCATGGAAGGGGACGTCGCGCGGCTCAGCGCGGACTTTCCCATCGTCATGCTGCCGGTGCGGATCGAGACCCGCTTCAAGACGTCGGACGGCGCCTCCCAGCTCTGGCTCCGCGTCTACCCGGACGAGATCGTGGCGGACCTCCACGAGCCGGAGCTGACGCAGCAGGAGCTCGACCTCGGCACGGCCTACTGGACCACGGCCTGGAGTCCGGACCAGGAGCCGGACGCCTGGCGCGCGATCACCATCGCCACCACCGCGCAGCGGGCGGCGTGGATTGTCAAGCGGACCACGCCCGGCAATCTCCCGGAGCGGCCGGCCGGCGCTCCCGCCATTCCGGACGACGTGCCGCTGCGCACCCACAGTTGGACGCGGGCCGCGGAAGCCCATCTCCTTCCAGACCGCTGGCTGGCCATCGCCTACCGCGGCGGCAAAGAGGTCCGTCGCGCGCTGAGCGGCCCGGTCAAGGAACCGCTGGCTCTCACCCTGTCTCCGACCGCCGATCCCGCGACGGTGCTCGACGTCTCGGGCGACGGCCTGCAGCTCGATCCGGAGATCCTCTGGACGGTCGATTTCCCCCAGGCCGAAGCGGTGGGCATGGCGCTACGCATGCCGCTCCAGCCGGAGGACATGCGAGCCGGGTTCGACCGCCTGCTGGTACTGGGCGTCAAGTCCACGCTCGCTCCCCTGGACGCCGCGGACCGGCTCGCCGCGCTGTTCGACAGCCACCACTACACCCGCGGACTGGCGCTGGTGCCGCAGGGCACGCCCACCAACAACACGAGCGCCGCACCGTCCGCGTTCCCGCCGCCCGATCCCGGCGGCGCCGCCAGCTATCCGGTGGAGCGCGGTCCGGCCCTCGCCCGCGCGGATTCGGACGGCGGGCGGTTCGCCGCCGCGCTCGGCGTCCCTATCGATATCGCCGCCCACGTCGCGGGCGCCGAGCGCGACGAGCAGAAGCCGGCGCGGGCGATGGCCCGCGCCCTCTGGCCCGTCACCTGGGGCTACTACATCGAAACGCTGCTGGCGCCGGCGTCGAAGAGCTTCGACCTCGACGCCTACCGGGATTTCTTCGTCGACCGCGTCCGCGCCCGCGGCCAATATCCCACCTTCCGCATCGGCAACACGCCTTACGGCATCCTGCCCGTCAGCTCGCTCGACCGCTGGCGCTCCAGCCGCAACGACGGCAATGTTGACAACGTTGGCGAGATCGAGCGCACCCTCGCTCCACGCCTGCTCAAGGCGCGGTCGCTCTGGCTCGAGCAGGTGAATCGCGCGCCGCGCACCGGCGCCTCCAGCGATCCGGACGCCGACCTGCTCGCCGTCCTGGGCATGGACGCCAGCACGCGGGAGGTCCGCATCCGCCAGGTTCTCGGCGCCGACCTCGCGGTCAACCTCTGGCGATTCCTGGGCCTCGATCCCGCGACCCTGAGTCAGAATTGGAACGCGATGGGGCTTCAGGTCGCCCAGCTGCTCGGCGTCGACCCGGCCTCCGCCGAGATCTTCTTCAAGCTGTACAAGGACGCCGCGCCCCGCTTCAACCATCCGTTCGTCGTCGACGGCCCGCTCTCCGAAACCGCCGCGCTCAATCCCAACTACATCGCCCGGCTGCGCACGGCCAGTCTCCGCTCGCTCCGCCTGGAGCTGGAGGATGGGCCGCGGACGGCGCTCCTCTATCTCCTGCTGCGCCACGCCACCTTGGACGTATTGCAGAGGGTGGCCGACGGCCTCCTGATCCAGGCGAACGTGGAGACCGTCGCCATCAAGCGGGAGCCGCAGCTGGTCAAGGTCGCGGGCGTAGCCGCGGCGACCACGGTCTGGGAACGGCTGGACGCGCCGCTGCCCGCGGTGAGCGGCGCCAAACCGCTGGGGGAGTTCCTGCTCGCGACGGATATCCCCCAAGGGCAACAGATCGCGGAGCACCGGCAGGCGCTCCAGGATCTGGAGAATCTGCCCACGGCCGAGCTGGAACGGCTGCTCACCGAGACTCTCGACGTCTGCTCGCACCGCATCGACGCCTGGATCACGGCGCTGCCGGCCCGCCGGCTGGCGGACCTGCGCGCCGCGAACCCGCTCGGCAGCCACCTCGGCGCCTTCGCCTGGGTGGAAGACCTGCGGCCCCGGCCGCCGGCAGGGCGCAGGAACGTTCAGCTCTCCCGGCTCGGCACGGTCGAGGAGCAGGTGGACTCCGGCGGCCACGTCCTCGCGCCCTCCATGCTGCACGCGGCGGCGGCGGCGATCCTGCGCAACGGCTATCTCACCCGCAGCGGCGAGGAGAGGAGCCGGTACGCCGTCGACCTGTCCTCGGCACGGGTACGCCAGGCCCAGTTCCTGCTCGACGCCGTGCGCAACGGCCAGGCGCTCGGCGCCGTGCTCGGCTACCAGTTCGAGCGCGGCCTGCACGAAGGTCACCGTCCGCTGCGGCTGGACAAGTACAAGGAACCGTTCCGCAATCTCTACCCGCTGCCCACCAACACCAGCAGCCAGCCGGACGAGCCGCAGGAAGCCATCGCCGCGCGCGACGTGGTCGACGGCATGAAGCTGCACGACGCCTGGAAGGCCGGCGCCATCCCGTGGGGGCAGCCTGGCTCCGGCCTGCCCGCCGCGGGGGCCGATCGCGACGCCATCGAGGCCGAGCTGGGGCTGCTGCACGACGCGGTCGATGCCGCGTCGGACCTGCTGCTGGCCGAAGCGGTCTATCAGATCGTTCGCGGCAGCATGCCCGGCGCCGCCGCCACCCTCGACTCCATGGCGCGCGGCATCCGCCCGCCCGATCCCGAGATCGCCCATCTGGCGCGCGGCGGCAGCACCCTCACCCACCGTGTGGCGCTGGTGGTCGGCGGCGAGCCGATCCCCAACGTCTGGCCCGGCATCCCGCCGACCGCGCGGTCGCTGGCCGAGCCGCGGCTGGACGCCTGGGCCGGCACGGTCCTCGGCGATCCCGCCGCCGTGAAATGCCGCGTCAGCTATCTCGATCCCACGCCCGGCGATCCGGCGCACCGCACCGAGATCGAAGTCACGCTCGCCGACCTCCGGATCCGGCCGCTGGATCTGCTGGCGCTGGCACGGGCCGTGACGACCGGCCAGGGTTTCGGCGAGGTGGATCAGCGCGTTGGCTACGTCGCCCTCCAGGCCGCGCCGGAGGAGACCGACCTCCAAATCCTCTACGACCGCGGCACCGGCGCAGGCTGGGAGCGCGACGCGGTGCGCACCTTCCCCGAGATCCTGGAAGTGGCACGGACGCTCAACGATCTTCTCGGCGGTGCAAGCCCCCTCCGTCCGGCCGATCTGCTGCCCGCCGATTCGGCCTCGCTTGCAAGCGGCGCAGACACCCTGCCTGCCGAGGCGGCCAGCCGCGTGCAGGACGCGCTCGACGCGCTGACCGGCAGGCGCGACGATCTGATCAACGCCCTCGCCGTGCTGGAGCCACCGCCCGCCGGACCGTTCGATCTCCAGCCGCTGCGCGACGCCCTGATCGCGCTCGGCGGCTACGGCTTCACCGGCGCGCTCCCGGCCACCGCCAAAGGCAACACCGAGCCGCTGCGCGCGCAACTGGCGGCCCAGGGCCAGGACGTCCGGGAGCAGGCCAACCGGCGCCTCGCCGATGCCGCCGCGGCGCCGGACGCGTCCGCCCGCGTCGCGGCGCTGTTCGGCAGGGATTTCGTGTTCCTACCGCGCTTCCGGCCGGCCGGCGCCGGCGAGCTGGCGAACGCCGTAGCCGCCGGCCCATCGCTGGTCTCCGGACCGCACGACGTGCCGAAGTGGTTCCAGGCGGCGGCGCGCGTGCGCCCGGCGCTCGGCCGCTGGCGGACCCTGGCGCTCTACTCCGGCGCGCTCGGCAGCCCGGTGCCGGCGTTCGAACCCGCCCAACTGCCCTTTACCGCTGGCGCCCGCTGGGCCGCCCTGGACTTCGCGGACGAGGAGCATCGCCACCCCTCCGGCCTCCTCTCGCTCGACCTCGCCCGCGCGTCGCAGCCTGCCGCCACCGATCCCTGGGCGGGCCTGCTCGTCGACGAATGGACCGAGGTGATCGCCAACGCCGACGAGGCCGGCGCCGTGGCGTTCCATTACGACAGCCCCGGCGCCGAGGCGCCGCAGGCCGTGCTGGTGGCGGTGCCACCGGTTCGAACCGATCAGTGGGATCTCGACAGCCTGATCGCCACCCTCAACGAGACGCTCGACCTGGCCAAGATCCGCGCGGTCGACGGCGAGCTGCTGACCAAGCTCAGCGAGCTCCTGCCGGCCATCTACCTCACCGCCAACACGGCCGGCGACGCCATCACCACGAAGTTCTCGGGCGCCCTGGCCACGGAAGCGGTCATCGTCGCGAGGGGGACCTGACATGAGCTCCATCACCTACTGGCATCGCCTGGAGCCGCGCCCCCGCTCCGAGCACGACATCCTGCCCAGCCTCGCCGCGCGCGTCCGCGATCCGCTCTGGATGCTGACCCGCCAGTGGCAGATGGGTGAGCTCCAAGGCGAAGACGCCGCCTCGCCGGCCTGGATGCGGACCGCCACCCGCACCGCGCCCTTCACCGGCTGGCGAATCGAGGGGCAGCCCACCCAACCGCTGACCGGCAAGATTCCACTGGAAGATCTGGTAGAGACCGAGGCCTTCGGCGAGGACCTGGCGCTGCGGGTCGAGATCGGGCAGACCGCCGAGTCGCTCCTGCGTCTTCAGGGCGTGCTGGAGCCCGAGATCGCGCAGGTGCGAGCCGCGTTCGCCGTTCCCGAACGGACGGAGGAGCAGCTCGCGGCCGATCCCGACCGCGACGCCGCGCGTTTCGAGCGCGTTGTCATGGGCCGGGCGCTCGACGGCCTGGCGCTCTATCGTGCGGCAGCTTCTGCCGCGCCCAACCTGCCGCCCGAGCTGGCCGGGATCGCCGGCGCCGCCGCCGTGCTCGCCGCGCTGGACGAGCTCCGCGCCTGGGTGGAGGAGATCTACGGCGTTATCGGCCCGGCGGACGCCGGCGCCTGGCGCCCCGAGCGCCTGGAGTACGGCGTCGAAGTGCTCGCCGAGACGCCCGAAGGCGGGAGCGCCGTGCTGAGCTGCGACCCGGACCGCGACGGCGGCTTCGACTGGTACACCTTCGACGTCAAGGAGATCACGGCAGGCGCCGGCGGCAATGCGGCTCCGGCCTCGGCGACGCAGAGCGTGCTGCCGACCCACGTCCGCTTCCGCGGCATGCCGAACCAGCGCTGGTGGGACTTCGAGGAGGGGAGCACCGACTTCGGCGCCGTCGAGCCGGAGAAGCGCGATCTCGCCAAGCTGCTGGTCATGGATTTCATGCTGATCCACGGCAACGATTGGTACCTTCTCCCGCTGCACCAACCCGTGGGCCAGCTCCTGGAGATCGAATGGCTGGTGGTTCACGATGTCTTCGGCGACATCACCCACATTCCGCGGGCGGACGCGGCCCCGGTGCCCGCCGCGGATCGCTGGACCTTGTTCAGCCTCACCGCGCCGGGCCAGCCGAACGGCATCGCTCCCTTCCTGATTCAACCGCCCACGGCGGCCGGCTCTGTCCTCGAAGGCCCGATGCTGGAGGAGGTACGGTTCCTGCGCGACGAGATGGCAAACATGGTCTGGGCGATCGAGGAGATCCTGGAAGGCGGCAGCGGCCAGCCGTTGCGCGGCCTGGAAAGGTCTCAGGCCAACAAGCCGGCGGAGCCGCCGGTCCCGGCCCCAGCGCCCCCCGGCCCTTCCCTCCCGGCCGCCGTGCCGCTCAAGTATCAGATCCAGACGGAGGTCCCAGAGAACTGGATTCCCTTCCTGCCGGTGCTGATCGATCAAGTGAACGGTGATATCGCCCTGCAGATCGCCGCCATGCTCCGCACGCCCCCCGGACAACCGCCGGAGCCGGTCTTTCCGCGTGGCCGCATCCTCAACCCCACCGGCCTCGGCGGCGCGGAGTACCAGATTCGAGAGGAAGAGGTCTCGCGAGCTGGAACGCGAGTCAACCGCCTGGTTCGCCGCAGCCGCTGGACCGACGGCTCGACGCACCTCTGGATCTCGCGGCGCAGAACGCCGGGCGCCGGCGAAGGCTCCAGCGGTCTCAAATACGACCTCGCGAAGGTCAATCGCTAAGAGGGTGTCTCGAAAGTAGCCGACAACGACTTCGCTAGCGCCAGCGTCGCTGTCGCTCCATTTGAGATATCCTCCAAGGGTTCATCACAGAATAATTACACCAGTTCCCAGGAACTCAATACTAGGGTGTCCGGCCCAACGGGCCGGGAGAACAGAGCCCAGGGCAGAGGCCGAAGGCCGGCGCCCTGGGTGGACGGATGACAACTCGGTGCGGCCTGAAGGGCCGCGAGAGCTGTCTTGTCGCGAGTCGGGTTCTCGCGACCCTTCAGGCCGCAATGTTGGGGCACCTTTCTTCCCAGGGCATCGGCCTTCGGCCTTGGCCCTGGGCTGGAATCTCCCGGCCCGTTGGGCCGGACTCAGAACTGGCACGTTTACTCCGTGACGAGCCCCTAGAAGGTGTTTGGAACCGCGATTGTGAGATTGTGACGTCCCGCAGGTGCGGGTAAGGCTCGTTGGAGAGCAGGTGCAGGGAGCAGTTCGTATATGCTGCCTAGATGGGCTTGGAAAAAGCCGAAGTGACGCTTCGCAATCCAAGGAAGCCAGACCTCGCGCCCGTCAAGGTTGCGACCTTGGCAGACACGGGGTCGCTGCACTTGTGCATACCAGAGCACGTCCGGATTCAGTTGGAGTTGGAAGAGATCGACAATAAGGAGGCGACGCTCGCCGACGACAGCCGGAGGCTTCTTCCTTACGTTGGCCCGATCGAGATCCGCTTTGGCAATCGCGTGGGGTTTGTCGGTGCGTTGGTACTCGGCAATCAGGTTCTGCTCGGAGCCATCCCCATGGAAGATATGGATCTTGTGGTTGTCCCCAGTACACGGACGTTGGCGGTCAATCCGAGCAGTCCAAACATCGCAACGTCTGTAGTGAAATAGAAGATTGCTCCACCGTCGGCGGCTTGGTGAAGGACGACAGCGATCTGTTCTGACCCGACAGTTGGCAATGTTACGCCTTGATTTCAGATTCAGCCGAGCTCCCTGCTCCGGATCACGCAACCGTTAGGTTTTTATCAAAAAGCGGTTCGCATTAACAGCCGGATGCCAATGACGTTAAGGGTTCGACCGGGGTGTAGGAAATTGCGGTGCGACGAACGCGCACCGTATGCCTGATAGTCCCAGCCACCTCCCCGAAGCACCTTTTCAATTGGCGTCAGTTTTGTCTTCGCGGCATACGAGCCATGGTACCAATCATCCATCCACTCCCAAACGTTTCCATGCATATCGTAAAGGCCCCAAGGATTCGGTTTCTTCGTTCCAATCTCATGGGCATATTCTTCGCCATCCTGTGTGTTATCCCGATACCAACCGTAAACCTCAAGATCGCGATCATCATCGCCAAAGCTAAACTTCGTGGTTGTTCCAGCACGCGCGGCATACTCCCATTCTGATTCATTCGGCAAAAAGTACCCATAATCGCTTTTGCTTTGATTTAGCTTGGTGATAAACTTTCTCGCATCATACCAACTCACATGAACAGCCGGGAAGTCATCACCCTCGCGCACGTGTGGCATTCCTTTCCATGGCTCCGAATCCATTACCGCCTTCCATTGCTTCTGAGTAACTACATACGTACCCATGTAGAACGGCCGACTTATCGAGACTCGGTGTACGGGGGCTTCGTTTTCCTCGACTCCTTCCGAACCCATCAGGAATGTTCCCGGCATGATCAGCGTAAACGCCATTCCTAGGTCGTTTTCGTAGGTCTGCTGACCAAGGGCTTTTAGGAGGTCCATCAATCCCTCGGTGTAGTCCCGTCGGAAGTCCGCATACAATTTGCCGCGCAAGAACCGCGGAAGGTCGCAGTCCTCGGCCAAAAGGGGAAACACTGTGACTTTCCTGCTTGCGACCTCATCGGGGAAGAGTGTGTGCCATTCGGTTTCAACCCAGCCTGAATCAACGGCATCCTGAGTCAGCCAAATCGCGATGTAATCGGAGCTATCGAGTCCCTTCTCGATTTCTCTACTGATTCGCTGGCCGACGCCGATTTGGTCTTCGTCAAACCATACGTAAAAGCCGGCGCGTCGAAGATCTTCCACAAGAGGTCGAACAGAATCCTTGTCGCGACTTGAGTGGCTCAAGAAGATGCGTTTCTGCACGGTGTGATCTCCATGTTGTGCCGGCGAACCTCGTCAGTACCTGACCTTTTTTTCGATTGTCCGGTCCGGCGCCTTTGGAGGCCAATTCGACTCGGCCGCTTGCCCGGTGAGCGCGCGAGCGGGTCTGGCTTCATCGATCTATTCTCTTCAAGCTCAGCGGATTCCATGGAGCTTACATAGATTCCTCATGCGCGTCAACGCCATTCGCGATGCTGTATGAGCAGCTCAGATACCCAGGGGGGGATGACGGTCAATGCCATAGTTGACCGCCGGGCTCGGCCGCAGCAACGGCCGGCCCTGGATCGTCCGGGTCGTTGTCTCCACCAGGGCTCCCGGGCAGCTGATTCGAAAAGACCTTCCACATCTATATAGAAGGCGGAAAACGCAGGATGTCGCCTTGTTTTGGTTTCTGAGCAAGAACCGAGGCGGCGCCCAAGACGGTGGAGCTCGTGACCTGTCCTCGGCCAGGCGCAGAGCCTCTACAAAGTCTCCGTCTGCAGTTGCGAGACGTATCATCTCTTCCTCGCTGCCTTCGAGACGCGGCTGTCCATTGCAACACCTCGCCGAAAGGGATCGCTCGTGTAGGCTGTCGATCGGGGAGGAGGGATCAACGTGACATCCAACTCTCACCTCGAGGTCGGCGCCAGATCGAAAGGTCCCTGGCTCCTCTTCCACTCAAGAAGAGCCTGGAACCTCTACTAGCGGCGGGTACATCGCCGGCGGGCGGTCGAGGTCGACCTGCCCGACGTCGGTCCAGGGCACGTACTCGGGACGCTGACTACCGGCGACGAAGATCAGCATGCCGGCATTCCCCGCGCCGAGATCGCCGGTGCGTTCGAGGTGCAGCTCCTCGCCGCTATGGAGGGTCACCCTGGCGCGCTGGGCGCCGCGCTCTTCGCGGCCGGGAGGCTTGATCGAGGCGATCAGGCCAAACGGGATGGTGTAATCCACGCCCTGGGATGAGGCGTCGAGCGTCTCGGTGGTCTCGCTCTCGTCGAGGTCGAAGACCAGCCGGCCGGCGAGGCGGCGGCCGGCGCGGGTGGTGACGCTGCCCGTGAGCGGGCGCCCCGGCGGGAAGTCGCCGTAGGCGGGGCCGGTATCTTCGGGGGCGCCGGGGCTGAAGTCGACGCGCTCGAAGGCGTCCCAGGAGATCAGCACCCGGCCGTAGCGCCGGTCGTCGACGTAGATCCCGCGGTTGTCGTGGCCAACTTCGCGGTTGCCGGAAAGCGCGATCTCGCGGCCGTCGAGCAGTTTCACCAGGGCGCTGTCGCGCGAGCGGCGCGCGATGGAGCGGATGGTGTCGAAACGCAGTTTGAGCTCACCGCCGGCGGTGTGGCCGTCGAGCTCGTCGGAGCCGACGCACTCCTCCCGGTCCCACTGGACGAAGCCGGAGAAGTCGCCCTGCCGCGTGCGCACCGTACCGTGCAGTCGGTAGGGGACGGCGTCCAGCGCGGGGGTGGGGAGGAGCTCGACGGTACGGATCCGCAGACTGTCGAGGTCGACGACGCCCCGCCTGCCGTCCCACACCCGCACGCCGTCGTCGAAGTCGCTGGCTTCGAAGCGGTCGAGGTCGAA
>Ga0134121_10003877_pt1 | contig 12313 bp, 11 predicted proteins | sample KB301_FD_96463 | JGI IMG/M metagenome (GOLD analysis project Ga0134121, IMG submission 96463) | Terrestrial soil microbial communities without Nitrogen fertilizer from Kellogg Biological Station, Michigan, USA - KB3-0-1 | ecosystem: Environmental > Terrestrial > Soil > Unclassified ...
AGGGAGAGGGCGGCGTGGTAAGGACGTTGCCGACCCCCGAATACGCGGCTTTTATGGACATCTTCCGCGGCGCGATCGAGAGCCACAAGGAAGCAGGCAAGCAGCTCGGATTGCTCCTGATCCAGGTCGCAAGGGTCGAGCAGGTAGACCGCCTTCTCGGGTTGCAGCGGGGCGAGGCATTCATGCTGCGCGTCACTCGCCGCATGCGCGAAGGGGTGTTGCGCAAGCAAGACCAGCTTGGCCGGGTGAGCCGAGACCAGCTCGCCTGCCTGCTGCCGCGCATCGCGGGCGAGGGCGTAGCGATCCTTGCCGCGAACAAGATCCTCGGCGCGCTGGAAGCGCCGATCCCGATCGGCGACCGCTCGTTTACCCCGGACGCGGTGATCGGCATCGCGGTATACCCGGACCATGGCCAGGATCAGCAGGCGCTTGTCCGTAACGGCAAGCTTGCCGCGCGCGCCGCCCGCAGCACGGCGGAACGTACCGCCGTTTACGACCGGGCGCACGGCGAGAGCGAAGAGCTCACGATGCGTTACGAGGCGCGGCTGCGCTACGCCCTGGAAGAAGGCGCACTTGATCTTGCCTTTGAGCCGCAGCTTGACGTGCGCTCCGGCCGCATCGGCGGGCTGGCGTGCATGCTGCGATGGACCGACAAGGAACTCGGCAAGGTGACCGAGGCGCGGGCGGTGGAGGCAGCCGAAAACGGCGGCGTGGCGCGCGAGGTGACATGGTGGACATTCAACAATGCGCTGCGCCATGCGGCCGAGTTCGCGAAAGCCGGGCTCCAGGTTCCGATCAGCCTGAAGGTGACCGCGACCAGCCTGCTGCAGCCTGACTTCCCCGAGTTCGTTGGACGCGCGCTGCGCACCTGGAGCGTGCCACCCAAGCAGCTGGTTGTCGAGATCCACGAGAGCGCATTCGCGGGCGATCTTGCGCAGGTGAAGGATGTGCTCGGGCGCCTGAAGGCGCACGGGCTGCGGCTCGGGATAAACGGCTTTGGCACCGGCTCATCGTCGCTGAGCAACCTGGCACAGTTGCCGCTGGACGAAATGAAACTCGCCGCGACATTCATAAATGAAATGCGCCGCCAGGGTCCCCATGCGAAGATCGTGCGTTCGTTGGTCCAGCTCGGCAAGGATCTCGGGCTGCGCGTGGTGGCGGAAGGGGTGATGGATGCCGAAACCGCACTCGCGCTCACCACGCTCGGCTGCGAACGCATACAGGGCGAGCATGTGAGCCCGCCGCTTGCCGCGCAGGAAATTATCGCTTTCGCCGCGGGATTGGCCGGGCTTTCACTCGGGCCCCAGAAATGAAAATGGGCGGTTGGCTCCCTGTAACGGCGCTTCGCGGTTTGTTGCCGTTGCTGGCAAGCCTGTGTTTGCCAGTGACGGCGCAAGCCCAGGCACCGGTCGAGGACCTGACGAGCCGCGAGCAGGCAATCCAGCGCAGCCAGCAGAAAACCGGCTCGGCGTTTCGCGATCTTCAGCAGGCGCAATTCGAGGCCAAGCTCGCCGAGCAGGATTTTCTCAACGCGCAGGACGCGCAGGCGGCCGCCCAGAAGCAGGCCGACGAGATGAAGCGGCAGCTGGACGCCGCGAAGAAAGCGCTCGACGCGGCCCGATCAAAAGTGGCTCAAGCGCGAAAGCGTTACGATGAAGCGCTTGGCGGCGTAGACAGCGCCTTCCAGAAGCCGCCCGCCAAGTAGGCGGGCGTCGTTACCCCCGGGCAACCCGCGCGGAGGCGCCACCGTCGACGGCGATGATGGTGCCCGAGACGTAGGAGGCGCGGTCGGAGCACAGGAACGCGACGACATCCGCAACCTCTTCCACCGAGGCCGGCCTGCCGAACGGAAAGCCCTTGGTCAGTTCGCGCCAGCGTTCCGGATCTCCCAGGTCTTTCTTCGCGACATTGCGCCAGCGCGTGACCCCGCGGTCGGTCGCGGTCGCGGTCGGATTGACGCCGATCACGCGCACACCGTGGTTCGGGCTCTCGGCGCCGAGCGCGCGCGAGAACGCCATCAGGCTCGCATTGGCCATGCTGCCGGCAATATAGCCCGCGGTGGGACGCTCGCCCGCGCCGCCGATGACGTTGATGATGACGCCGCGCTTGCGCTCGCACATCGCCGCGTAAATATCGCGGGCGACATTGATGAAGCCGAACACCTTGAGGTCCCATGACTCGCGCCAGGTTTTTTCTTCGAGCGCGGTGAGCGTGCCCTGAGGGATCGCGCCGGCATTGTTTACCAGGATGTCGACGCTGCGGCAGGCCTGGCTGAGTTTCCTCGCGTTCTCGCTCACGCCGAGGTCGAGGGCATGGCAGGTGACGTTGACCTTGTGCGCGGCGAGGATCTTGCCGCGCGCGGTATCGAGGTCGGCGGCGTTGCGCGAAGTCAGATGCAGATGGCAGCCTTCGGCGGCGAGCGATTGCGCAATGCCGAATCCGATGCCGCGCGAGCCTCCGGTGATCAGTGCAGTACGGCCGGTCAGTTTGAGGTCCATGGTCTTTGTCTGGGGGTGGGTGGGTTGGGGCGGATGCAGCCCCGCCGGGCTGGGGGGGCGCAATATTCTACTGTACCCCTGCGGTGGCACCCCCCTGGGGGGTGGGGCACCGTCAACCGTAACCCCGCCCGCGCGTTATAGCCCTGACCGGAGACGGAATTCCGGCTACAACCACCTAGTACCGAGGAAAAAGGAGCCATAAAATGAGCAAGCTGATGTCCACTCTGATTGCCGCGGTTTTCGCGGTCACGACGTTCGGCGTAGCGGCGCAAACCAAGGACGCCCCCAAGGCGGCCCCGGCTGCCCCGGCAAAGGCTGACGCGCCGAAGGCGACCCCGGCGACCCCGGCGACCCCCGCCAAGGCTGATGCGCCCAAGGCGGAAAAGAAAGGCAAAGCCAAAGCCAAGAAGTCCAAGGGCGAAGGCAAGAAGTCCGAAGGCAAAGCCAAAGCCAAGAAGTCCAAGGGCGAAGGCAAGAAAGCCGAAGCGAAGAAGGCCGACGAAAAGAAGTAATTTCTTTTCGATCCGCGCTTTATCTTCGCGCGGAGGCATAAAAAGGCGGGTTTCCCCCGCCTTTTTCTTTTAGCATGCCGTTATGCACTACGTTGATTCGAAATCCGGCGCGACTTACGCACTCGATGCGCCGCGTTGGCGCGGGGAGTCAGGCGCTCACGTTAATCTCGCTGACGCGCGCGGGCTGGAACGCGGGGACATCGACAGCTCGGTGAATTCGCTGTGGCGCTACCGCAAAGCGCTGCTGGTGGATGCCGCAGATGCTGTGACAATGGGAGAAGGCTGGACGCCACTCGTTACCGGCGAGTGGGATGGCGTGCCGGTTCTCTTCAAGCTCGAGTTCATGATGCCAACAGGTTCTTTCAAGGACCGCGGCATGACGGTAATGGTGAGCTACCTCAGGAGCCGCGGCATCAAATCCGTACTCGAGGATTCATCGGGCAATGCCGGCGCGTCGCTTTCCGCTTACGCCGCTGCGGCAGGCATGCGCTGCCGCATTCTCGTGCCGGAGACGGCGTCGTTTCCGAAGATCGCGCAGATCGCGGCGTGCGGCGCGGACGTGGTCACCATCAGGGGCTCGCGGCAAGACGTGGCCGAGGCGGCTCTGGCAATGAGCAGCGAGATCTTCTACGCCAGCCATAACTGGCAGCCATTCTTCGCGGAAGGGACCAAGACGCTTGCCTACGAGCTGTGGGAGCAATTGGGCTTTCGCGCGCCCGGGAACGTAGTGGTCCCGGTCGGCTACGGCGCCAACGTGCTGGGCTGCAATCGCGGTTTCTCGGAACTGGTGAGAAACGGTGAAATCGCGTGCATGCCGCGTCTCTACGGCGTGCAGGCGGCGAACTGCGCGCCGTACCACGCCGCGTTCGAGGCGGGTGTCGAGCATTTCGTGCCAGCACGGGTCCAGCCGACTATTGCCGAAGGGATAGCCTCGTCGAAGCCGACCCGGATGCGTGAAGTGCTCGTGCCGGTGCGCGCATCCGGCGGAGAAATCGTGGCGGTGACCGAGGAGGAAATCGTGCGCGCGCTCGGCGCGCTGGCGAAAAAGGGACTCTACGTCGAGCCGACTTCGGCCGCGGCGGCCGCGGGCTTGTCGCAGCTCATTGCCCGCGGTGTCATCACTAAAGGCGATACCACCGTTCTGGTACTGACCGGCTCCGGGTTGAAGGCGTCCGAGACCATTGGCCGGCTGCTCAACCTCAACGCCCGCCCGCAGGCGTAACTGCCCGGCACTCGCCGGTGCTCAGGCGACGCCGTATTTCTTGAGCCAGGCCTGCAGGCGCTTCCAGCCGTCTTCCGCCGCCTCCTTGCGGAAGCTCGGGCGGTAATCGGCGTAGAAGGCGTGCGGTGCGCCGTCGTAGAGGATGATCTCGCTTACCGTGTTCCCGGCCGCCTTTAGAGCGGCGCGCATCTGCTCGACGTTCTCGACCGAGATGCCGGCGTCCGCGCCGCCATAGAGCCCCAGCACCGGCACCTTGAGGTGCGACGCGAGCTCCACCGGGTAGGCGGGCTGCAGCGCGGCCTTGGCGGGCGCGACGAGGCGACCGTACCAGGCAACCCCCGCTTTCACTTTCGGGTTGTGCACGCAGTAGGTCCAGGTGATGCGCCCGCCCCAGCAAAAGCCGGTCACGCCCAGGCGCGAGGTGTCTGCCTTGCCGGTGGACTCGGCGTAGACGACGGAGGCATCGAGGTCCGACATCACCTGGCTGTCGGGAACGAAATTCACCACCTTGGCGAAGATTTCCTGGTTGTCGGTGAATTTCGTTACATCGCCCTGGCGGTGGTAGAGATCGACCGCGATCGCGAAATAGCCGATCTTGGCGAGCCGGCGGCACACGTCCTTTATGTGCTCGTGCACGCCGAAAATTTCCTGCACCACCAGCACGACCGGCAGCTTGCCGCCTTTTTCCGGCATCGCGCGGTAAGCGGGGACCGGACCGGTCATAGTCTGAATCTTCACTTCGCCGGCGACGAGCCCCGCCGTGTCGGTCGTGATCGTGGTGGAAGCAATCGGCTGCACGATCTTGGCGAACCCCTGCGGCAGTAACGCCGTCACGAGGTCGCGCAGGTTGGTTTCGGGTGGCGACACGCCGCGCAGCACGGATTCGGCCATGGGATTCCCCTCTGAATTGGAAGTTCACCGCTTGCCTCGCGGTGTGGAGCGGAGATTATATAGGCTTGTGCAGGACGAGCCAGCCGCTGCGAACGGGCATTGCGTACTGTGGACTTCGCGACGTAGCAAGCCTCCCCGTCCGAGTGCATAATCCGCCGACCGATGCTCCACCCCTGGAGGCAGAATTGAATTCCCCGGTGCCCGTTGCCAAGCCGTTGCCGCAGACCGTATTCCTCGATTACGACCAGAAGGCGCTTGACGACGCTTACGACCAGGCGGTCTATGCGCCTAACCGCGGGCAGGTCAACTTGCGCCTGGCAAAAGCCAGCGAAGCCGCGCGCGAACGCCTGGGAGCGCCGCGGCGCGTGGCGTACGGGGCGGCCGCGATCGAGCGGCTCGATATCTACCGGACGAAGGCGGCCAGTGCCCCGGTCGTCGTATTCATTCACGGCGGCGCGTGGCAGAGCGGGACGGCGGCGGAGCACGCTTACGCGGCCGAAACGTTCGTGCGTGCCGGCGCGCATTTTGTCGTGCTGGATTTCGATCGCGTACAGGACGCAGGCGGGAGCCTGTTCCCGATGGTCGACCAGGTACGGCGTGCCGTCGCCTGGGTGCACCGGAATGCCGCCAGCTTCGGCGGTGATCCGGGCGCAATCCACGTCGTGGGCAAGTCTTCCGGCTCGCATCTCGGCGGGTGCGTTGCGATCACCGACTGGCGGAAGGATTTCGGCTTGCCGGCCGACACGGTCAAGGGCTACACGCTGCAAAGCGGGATGTACGACCTGCGCGGGCCGCGGCTGTCCAAGCGCGGCGCCTACGTGAAATTCACGGATGAAATGGAGGAGCAACTGTCGCCGCAGCGGCACCTCGACCGGATCGTCGCGCCGATCGTGCTGGCCTACGGCTCGAACGAGACCCCGGAGTTTCAGCGCCAGTCGCGCGAATTCGCGGAAGCGCTGCGCCGGGCCGGCAAGCGCGTCGAGCTCATCTACGCGGAAGGCCACAACCATTTCGAGATTGCCGAGACGCTGGCCAACCCTTATGGCCACGTTGGGCGCGCCGTGCTGAAACAACTGGGTCTGGAACAGGTGGAAGAATGAAGATCACCGCGGTCAAGCACTACACGGTTCATCCCGGCTGGCGCAAGAACCTGATCTTCGTCAAGGTCGAGACCGACGCCGGCATCCACGGCTGGGGCGAGGCGTACTCGCAGTACGATCGCGATACCGCGGTCACGGCGCAGCTCGAGGCGCTCGGCCGCTACGTGGTGGGCAGGAGCCCGTTCGATATCAAGCATTTCACGCAGGTCGCCTTCGACGACTACGCGCAGCGCCGCGGGTCGGTCGAGCTCTTCTGCGCGATTTCCGGCATCGAGCAGGCGATGTGGGACATCGTCGGGAAGAGCTGCAAGCAACCGGTGTACAACCTGCTGGGCGGCCGCTACCGCGACAAGATCCGCGTCTATGCCAACGGCTGGAGCTACGGCATGAAGGAACCGGACGACTACGCGCGGGCGGCGGTGGACGTGGTGAAGCAGGGCTTCACCGCGCTGAAATTCGATCCCCTGCCGGCGCCGTGGCGGACTTACATCCCGAAAGAGCACGAGCGCCGGGCGGTGCGGGTGGTAAAGGCGATTCGCGACGCGGTCGGTCCCGACGTCGACCTGCTGATCGAGCAGCATCGCCGGCTTGCGCCGATGCACGCGATCCGTCTCGACAAACAGCTTGCCGAGTTCGACCTCTACCTGATGGAAGAGTCCTGCCAGGCGGAATATCCCGACGAATTGGCGCTGATCCGCCGTGAAATCGGCGTGCCGATGATGATCGGCGAGGCAACGTACACCAAGACCGGTTTTCGGCCGCTGCTGGAGAAGCGCGCCGCCGACATCCTCAACCCCGACGTCGCCTGCGTCGGCGGCATACTGGAGTTGAAGGAGATTGCCGCCATGGCGGAGCCTTTCCTGGTGGCGATGTCCCCGCACAATTACAACTCGACGCTGGTCGCCCTCGCTTCCACGGTCCAGGCTTCGGCGACGATGCCGAATTTCACCATTACCGAGTACTTTCTGCCGTTCGTCGATTTTTGCGACAAGATCTCGCCCAACCAGTTGAAGCCGAAAAATGGCTACATCGATCTGCCTACTGCGCCGGGCCTGGGCGTCGATGTGGACGAGGAGGCGCTAAAGAAACATCCGGGCAAACTCTATACCGGACGCAAGCTGCGCCATCCCGAAGACGAGCCAGGCGGCATCTGACATGGGGAAGCGCCTCGCAAACTGGCTTGTTGCGGCGCTGATTCTTGCGCCGGCGACAGGTCTCGCGCAGGCCTGGAAACCGGACAAGCCGGTCGAAGTCGTCGTCGGCACCAGCCCGGGCGGTCCGCAGGACCGCACCGGACGACTGATCCAGAAGATTCTCCAGGAGCAGAAGCTCGTGCCGACGCCGGTCAATGTCGTGAACAAGGCCGGCGGCGGGGGCGTCATCGGGCTCACCTACCTGAGCCAGCACCCGGGTGACGGCCACTACCTGATGGTGAACTCGATAACGCTGTTCACCAACCATGTCACCGGCCGCAGCACGCTGGCCTACACGGATTTCACACCGCTCGCGGTCGTGGGCGTCGAGTACGTGGGCGTTGCGGTGCGCGTGGAGTCGCCGTTGAAGACCGGGCGCGACCTGGCGGAGCGACTCAAGAGGGACCCGGCCGCGCTCAGCATCTCGATCGGCACGACATTCGGCAACGCAACGCACGTCTCGTTCGTCCTCGCCATGAAGGCGGCCGGCGCGGACATCAGGAAGCTGAAGACCGTCGTATTTAACTCGGGAGGCGACGCTATGACGGCGCTGCTCGGCGGCCACGTGGACGCGATGGCAAGCGCGCCTTCCACGCTGCTGCAGCAGATCAAGGCGGGCAAGGTGCGGATGCTCGCGCTCGGGGCGCCGCAGCGCTTGAGCGGTGATCTCTCCGGTATCCCGACCTGGAAGGAACTGGGGGTCGACGCCAGCTTCGAGCTATGGCGCGGGCTGGCGGGACCCAAAGGACTTACCCGCGCGCAGATCCAGTTCTGGGACGACGCGCTCGGGAAGCTCACGCGCACCGAGGATTGGAAAAGCGATCTCGCGCGATACGACATGGAGAACGTCTACCGCAACAGCGCCGACACCGCCCGTTACTGGAAAGCCGAGTACGACGAGGTGAAGGCTGTATTGACCGAGTTGGGGCTGGCGAAGTAATCCCCCGGCGGCTCAGCCGCCGAAAACGGCCTCGTCCCCTTCCACCGCGATTTTGGTGCCGAAGCGCGAGCTGCGCTTTTCGATTTCCGCCAGCGCCGCCGCTTCATCCTTCGGCGCGATCAGCACGGTTTCATTGGCGTCGTTGTGCCGCACGAAACGGAAGGATGCGCGCTTTACCACGCGCCCTTCGAACGCAACGCTCGCCAGCATGCCGACCCAGTCGCCGTGCTTCAAACCGCCGTGCCCGGTGTGAAACGAAAAGCTGCCGAGGCCGTAGAACACCGGCTTCCCCTTGTAGAACTCCACCGGCAGCGAGTAATGCGGGCCGTGACCGATCACAACATCGGCCCCGGCGTCGATCGCCGCGTGCGCGATTTCGGTCATGTAGTCGAGCACTTCCTTGTGCAGGCCCCAATGATTGGAGCACACGACAACGTCCGCTTTCGCCCGCAGGGCAGCCACGTCATCCTTGTATCGCGCAAGGTGGTCCTTGTCAGCCCAGGTGAGAATGATCGGCGGCACGCCGGGACGGTTCATCGGCGGTATTTCCTTGCGCGTCTTGTGTGCCGGCACCTGGTACGCGGTGTGGCCGCGGATCACGGCCACGCCCGGCGTATGCTCGCCCGCCTCGTGGTTGGTCGGCCAGTACACGGAGGTGCGCTGCAGGAAACCGATGCGCACACCGTTGCGCTCGACGATTACCGGTGCATACGCCGCCTGCCGGTTGATGCCGGCGCCGGTGTTCGGAATACCCAGATCTTTAAGGCGCGAGACCGATGAGCGGATCGCTTCCACACCGTAGTTCACGTTATTGGCATTGCCAATGGCGTCGAATCCCGCCAGCTTCAGTGCTTCCGCCGCAGCCGGCGCCGCGTAGAAGCCTTCGTCGCCGACCGAACGCTCGCCCGGCGGCGCGTAGAAACAGCATTCCAGGTTGGCGAAACGCGCGTCTGCGTCCTTGAGTACGGCTGCGACGCGCGCGAACGGCGCGCGCGGGTCGTCCACGTTCATCAGATTGATGTCGCCCGTGAGCAGTAGATGGAATGGCACGTGTGGGGCAGCGCAGGAGTTTGCGCGATTATAGCGGACGCTTGCGCGGCCGCTCTTGACAGTCCCGGCGAGGAACGACAAGCTTGGCGCAGGGTCCAAATACTGGAACGCGATCACCGAGCGCGGAGGAGCGCCGATGTTCAAGAACATCCTGATACCGACCGACGGTTCAGAGCTTTCGCAGCGGGCCGTAAGCGTCGGCGTGGAGCTCGCCAAGCTGCATCAGTCCAGGATTACCGGCATCCACGTCATTCCCGATTACCACCTGCTGATCGCCTACGAGGGTGCCTTCGATCCGGTGACCGAGGAGCGGATCGAAGAAGAAGCGAAGGTGCGGGCCGAGAATTACCTTGCATTCGTGCGCAACACTGCTGGCGGCGCGGGCGTGCCGTGCGAAACGGTGTGCGAGACCAGCGACCATCCCTACGATGCCATTCTCAAGACCGCGGAGGCGCGCAAGTGCGACCTCATCCTCATGACTTCGCATGGGCGAAAGGGACTAGCTGCCGTGCTGCTAGGCAGCGAGACGCGCAAGGTTCTGACTCATGCGAAGATCCCAGTATTGATAGTTAGATAATATAACTTATTGAAAAATAATAATAATACTTAATTTATCACTATCGGATTTTCGGCATTCTTGCATAGCAGCAGCAAACGCTTGCATTGTGTCGCGGATAGTGGGACAATGCTCCTGCGTCGGCGCCAGTCGACGCACTCCTCCAAAACCTCCTCCTTTGGCGGAACCTTAAGCGCAACCCTCACGGGTTGCGCTTTTTTTTGCCTGGAACCCCCCTGAGTTTCTGCCGACCTGCGCCCGGACCCGTCGGACCGGGGGCGCCACAGTGGTTTGTTATACTGCCCCGCTCGATGCTGCGGCGTGGCTGGCCGCCAAGGGCAGCGCACTGCCGACCCGGTCCGGACGGGGTCGGGTATTGACTTCGGTCAAGGCTGGCGCGCAAACGCCTGTAATAAAGTCCAGACGGATACGCGGTCGCCCCGCCGGCGGCAGCCGAACAACACGGTTCACAGATGAAAATCCACGAGTATCAAGGCAAGGAAATTCTGCGCAAGTACGGCGTAGCCACCCCGCGCGGCTATCCGTGTTTCAGCGTGGACGAAGCGGTGGAGGCGGCGAAGAAGCTCGGCGGAAGCGTGTGGGTGGTGAAGGCCCAGATCCACGCCGGGGGCCGCGGCAAGGGCGGTGGAGTCAAGGTCGCCAAGTCGCTCGACGAGGTGAAGGCGCATGCCGGCCGGATCCTCGGCATGCAGTTGAAGACGCACCAGACCGGTCCCCAGGGCCAGAAAGTGCGCCGGCTGCTGATCGAAGAAGGCGCCGACATCAAGAAGGAGCTGTACCTCGGAATGGTGGTCGACCGCGGCTCGCAGCGCGTGGCGCTGATGGCATCGAGCGAAGGCGGCATGGACATCGAAGAGGTCGCAGCCAAGACCCCAGAGAAAATACACAAGGTCATCATCAAGGATCCCTTCAAAGGACTTGCCGACAAGGATGCCGAAGACATCGCGCGCAAAATCGGTGTGCCGGGCGACCTGGTTCCGCAGGCGCGGGATCTCCTGAAGGCGCTCTACAAGGCATTCGATGACACCGATGCTTCGCTCGCGGAAATTAATCCGCTGATCCTGACCGGCGACGGCAAAGTCGTGGCGCTCGACGCTAAAATGAACTTCGATGACAACGCGCTGTTCCGACACCCCGAGATCGTCGCGATGCGCGATCTCGACGAAGAGGACCCGGCCGAAGTCGAGGCCTCCAAGTTCGACCTCAACTACATCCAGCTGGACGGCAACATCGGCTGCCTGGTGAACGGCGCGGGGCTCGCGATGGCGACCATGGACATCATCAAGCTCTACGGCGGGGCTCCCGCCAACTTCCTCGACGTGGGCGGCGGCGCCTCCACCGAGAAGGTGACGGAAGCGTTCAAGATCATGCTGAAAAACCCCAAGCTGAAGGCGATCCTGGTCAACATCTTCGGCGGCATCATGAAGTGCGACGTGATTGCGCAGGGGGTGGTCGCGGCGGCTCGGGAGGTGAAGCTCGGCGTGCCGCTGGTGGTGCGGCTGGAAGGCACCAACGTCGAGCTGGGCAAGAAAATCCTCGCCGAATCGGGACTGCCCATCATCTCCGGCAACAACATGGCCGATGCCGCCCAGAAGGTCGTGGCGGCGGCCAAGGGCAAGTGACATGGAATTAACCGGCACGGGGAGCCGTTTTCCCTATGAAAATGGGAGCAGAGTGACCACTCACTTTTGGCTGGGAAAACGAGCGATATGAGCATCCTGATCAACAAGAACTCCCGGGTGATGACGCAGGGCATTACCGGCAAGACCGGCCAGTTCCATACCAAGATGGGTAAGGAATACGCCAACGGGAAAAACTGCTATGTCGCAGGCGTCACACCGAAGAAGGGCGGCCAGAGCTACGAAGGCATCCCGATCTTCGAGACGGTCAAGGAGGCGAAGGAAAAAACCGGCGCCAACGTATCGGTGATCTACGTCCCGCCTCCCTACGCCGCCGCTGCGATCGACGAGGCAGTGGAGGCCGGGCTCGACCTGGTGATCTGTATCACCGAAGGCATCCCGGTGCGCGATATGATCCGCACCCACCACAAGATGCAGGGAAAGAAGACACTCCTGGTAGGCCCTAACTGCCCGGGGGTGATTACGCCGGACGAGATCAAGATCGGCATTATGCCCGGCCACATCCACAAGCGGGGGCCGGTCGGTGTGGTGTCACGCTCCGGCACGCTGACTTATGAAGCGGTAGGCCAATTGATGGAAGTGGGCCTCGGCCAGTCCAGTTGCGTGGGCATCGGCGGCGATCCGGTAAACGGCCTCAAACACATCGACGTGCTCAAGATGTTCAACGACGACCCGCAGACCGAAGCGGTA